>Ga0074198_1000064_pt1 | contig 172956 bp, 161 predicted proteins | sample EPASupsiteSAE323_FD_64527 | JGI IMG/M metagenome (GOLD analysis project Ga0074198, IMG submission 64527) | Bioremediated contaminated groundwater from EPA Superfund site, New Mexico - Sample SAE3-23 | ecosystem: Environmental > Aquatic > Deep subsurface > Groundwater > Contaminated ...
TAACTACCAACACCCCAACAGGACCCACCAACACCGTACAAGCAGCAACCACAACCAACATCCAAACCGGAACCATACCCATGCAAACCACCGGAACACCACTAGCAGGACTAATCCTAGCCATCCTATCCATAGGAAGCGGAATAACCCTAAGTAGAAAAAAATAACTAATATATTCCCCTTTTCTTTTTTTCCTTTTTTTAAATAAATCAAGTGTGAATTCAGGATATGCAATAAAATACATATTAAAAAAATGTGAAATTTATCAGAATTATATGGAATTTATACATTTAAAACCAAAATAAACATTAATTAAAGATTTATTTTGCTATATTATAATTAAATTTGGATTAAATTCATATCTAAGATCTAAATTATCTGTTTTACATTCAATATCACACAATTATGTAAAGGTTTATATAATTGATTTATAGATTCTTACATGTCGATTATAAATATTGAAAATAAAATAAATGGAGGTGATAAAGTGAACAAAAAGATAATATTTATAACACTTAGCTGTCTCATGGTTTTAATTTTGTGTGGAAGTGCATCAGCAACAGACCTGAACAACACAACCAACATTACACAAAATAACCATGTCTATATCAATGTATCCAATGATAATGGAGTTAAATACAACGTGGACTATGATTACTATTTAAACGACCCAACACAACAAGGATACAATCCAAACGGTACCAATGGTACTTACTACATCAAAGCTGAAGGTGGAGGACTAAACCAGCTTCACATCTGCAACAGTAACAGTACAAGCGCAATGTATGGTCAGATAACCGTAACCAACACTACTAGTGGTACTCAATCTGGTGTGTTCTACATCACTACCACTGGAGGTCGTGGGCTCAACGATAACATCATACTTCTATTATCAGTGAAGGGACCTATATCGGACAATTTTAATTTGACTATATTTTCAAGTGGGTACACTTGGACAATTGAGGTTTTTGGTGCAGTTCAACCACCAATACCAACAAACCCTCAGTACGTTGTAGGAGCTGTGAACGAAACTTTCACAAAAGATGACTTCAAATATGGTCCACAAACAACAAGACCTGCTCCTGGCGGATGGCAACCACTTTACAGTGGCCAGGATACAAGTGATCCTTCAACCGCTGAATACTTGATGTTCATAGACCTATACGTTGGAAATCTGAGGTCAGGTCTTGCGCAAGCACCAATAGATAATGGTGCTGTCAAGGTTGAATACACTCTCAATAACATGTACACAACAGCTTCATTCAACGCTTACGCATGGACTGGTGCATCATTCCAAGGTACAGGAATTAACTGGTGTAGTCCTATCATAAATAATGCAAATCCTTGTGTAGTTACAGTTAATTATGCTCCAGAAACTCCTGTTGCAAACTTTACTGCTGATAAAACATCAGGATCTGATTCACTGACTGTTAAATTCACAGACAGTTCTTCAAATTACCCAACATCATGGACATGGGACTTTGGAGATGGAACAACATCAACCGAACAAAACCCAACACACACCTACAGTGCTCCCGGAACCTACACTGTTAAATTAACAGCAACCAACCTTGCAGGCAGTGATACCATGACAAAAACAGGTTACATCACTGTTTTAGATACTATTGCTCCAACAGTTGCAGCTAATCTTGCAGGTGGAAATTATGGTACTGCTCAAACTGTTACATTGAACGCTACAGATGCAAGCCCAACAACAATCTACTACACCACCGACGGCTCAACCCCAACCAGCAGCAGCAACCAGTATACCGGACCAATCAACATCAACACCACAACCACCCTAAAATTCATGGCAATCGATGCAGCCGGAAACCAAGGCACAACACAAACCGAAACCTACAACATCGACACCACAGCACCAACAGTCCAAACAAACCCAACTGGCGGTAACTACAACACTGCACAAACCGTTATCCTAACACCAAATGAAACAGCCACTATCTACTACACCACCGACGGAACAACACCAACCACCACCAGCAACCAATACACCACACCAATCAACATCAACACCACAACCACCCTAAAATTCATGGCCATAGATGCAGCCGGAAACCAGGGTACCGTGCAAACCGAAACCTACAACATCAAATCCGATGTCTACGTACAAATCACTCCATCCATCACCAACCCCACAGTTGGTGACCAAGTAACCTACACCTTCAAACTGGGAAACAACGGACCCGGAGACGCACATAACATAGTATTCACCTACGTAATACCCGAAGGAGTAGAATACGCAGGCGCAAACGTAGACCAGGGAACAGTAAACTACGACCCAACAACAAGAACACTAACCTGGACAGTAGGAGACGTAGCAGCCGGAGTTGACCCATACCTATGGCTCAACCTCAACATACAAAGCGCTGGAACATACAACATAATACCAACCGTAACTGTAGATGGATACAACCCCGGACTAATCAACAACATCGGATCCCTGCTAATAAATGCAGCAACCACCACCAACACCATAACACCAACCACTAACACCGTCAACGCAGCAACCACCACCAACATCCAAGCAGGAACCATACCTATGCAAACCACCGGAATGCCAATCGCAGGATTAATTCTCGGTATTCTCTGTATTGGAAGTGGCATAGCCCTGAACAGGAAAAAATAAATCATTCACCCCTTTTCTTTTTTTAGTTCCTTAATACATTAAAGATTAATTCTAATTAAATTAATATTCAAATAGAGCTTTATTTGTATTTATCAAGCTTATCAGAAAAATGATAACTTAATAAGATAATTGAAGGGAATAATTTGAAGAAAAATAGTATTTGAAGAATAAATAGTAAATTATTAATGGATTGTTATTCGTTTTTGTTGTGAAAATAAAAGAAAATGGAAATAATTGAGATCATGTTTTTTTCTTTATTCCCAGTAGATATCCAACAACCACCAGAATTCCAATTCCAACCAGGGCCACAATAGCATAGGTGCTCATGGGGATTTGGGTATTGTCCTCGGTAGAATTATACACATCATAAGCTTTGGCTGGAGTTTCCTGTGGCAAATTTAGTGGATTACTAGAATTATTGGTGCTATTATCGTTAAGTTTAGCTGCAACTAAACTGGTTTTTGAGACTGAAACTGCAGTTACTGGATTTGAAGTGCTGGAAGTCACTGTGGACCCTGTGTTTCCAGTTTTTTCCGTATTATCTCCATTATTAGTATTATTTGATTCAATGTTTAGTTGACTTTGAGCAGATTTTAAAGGTAAGTCTCCGGAACTGTTTCGAACACTTAAAAATACTGCAGTGGCTGTTAATGTCTTTCCTGAAGCTTCTGGGAGTACCTCCGCAGTTAGAGTTAGTGTTTTCTTTCCTTTATCCTTGGAAGTTAATTTCAAGTTATCCACTTGCCAAAGGCCTGTATCCTTAGTATATTGATTTTTGGTGGTTCCTGTGCCACTGGTTAAAAATTCCAAACCCACAGGTAGCGGTGCTGAAACATTTACATCAGTCAGATCACCAGGTCCAGTATTGGTAATGACAACGGTCATAGTAACTTCTTCACCAACCTTTGCCGAGGTGGTGTTGAATAAAACAGCAATGTTTGCACCTGCAAATGCAGATCCTACAGTTGAAAATACCAAAAAAACACTTATCAAGACTGTTAACATTAAATTAACGATTTTCATAGGCATCCCTCATTATTTTAATTTGTAACAACATAATACTTCATCAGTATCACATCAAAAGAGAATTAACATATTAATAAAGTTATTACTCTTATTTTAGGATATTATCTTATATTCACGATTTAAATGCTAAATTATTGGATTTTAATACTTCAGAGTTTATTTTAATCCATTATTAGATTTATTGGAGGTTTTATCATGTCATAATTAATTACTAAAAAAAGGAAATATGAATGTCTATTTCCTTTTCATCATGTACCATCCCGCACCAAGGATTATTACAATGCCAACTATCACCAATGCATATATACCCCAGGGCGTATCAGTTACAGCGGCAGAGGTGGTGTTGACACTGGCATTTCCATTGTTACCAATTACTAGAGCTTGACTCTGGGCTGATTTTAATGGAACCGATCCTGAACTATCAGTCACACTTTGATAACTGGCGTTGGCAGTTATTGTTTTCCCAGCCAGTTCTGGCAGCACTTCCATGGTGATGTTAAGGGTTTTTTTCCCTCCTTCTTTGGAAGATAATTTCAGGTTGTCGACTTGCCATATGCCAGTACTGGAGTTGTAAAGATTTTTAGTAGTTCCAGTGGTACTGGTCATGTATTTCAAACCGGTAGGTATCGGTGCTAAGACCTTTATATCACTTAAATCATCAGGACCAGTGTTGGTTATGGTAACTATCATCACCACCTGTTCACCCACATTTGCGGTACTTTTATCAAAAGAAACTGTTATATCTGCACCGGCAAAGGCTGAGCCTGCCGTTGCAAAAACCAATAAAAAAGTTGTTACCATAGCTACAATTATTTTTATTTTATCCGTTTTTAATACCCCCTTTAATTTTCTCCCATATGAGAGAGTTTTTTAGGAAAATTTTTATTTACTATAATGATATGTGTATATATACATATCCACTGATATTATGAACAATTAGCCTAAATTTAATCATAACTAAGCCAAGAATTTTCAGGAAATAAAAAAAGGGTATTTATCTAATAATTTCAGAGCATAAGAGGAAGTATGACCTTTTATATCTCAATTGAGAGGTTTTTATGAATAAAAAAATCATTATAATAGTAGTGATGTTATTAATCACCACCAGTAGTTTGGCATTATATACCAGTACTTTGAAGACTAATTCAGGGAACCAGACCCAGATCACCGATATGCTGGGCAGGAATGTGCAAGTTCCAATTAATGTTAGTCGAGTTGCATCATTTTCCAATTCAGTTACGGTGATGTTGTATATGCTGGCACCAAACAAGTTAATTGGGTGGGATTCCAATCGAAGTGCAGCGCAAAACAAGTACATGGACACCCAGTATCAGACCCTTCCCGTGCTGGGAGGGGGTAAGAAAGACGCTAACTATGAAACATTTATATCTATGAACCCTGATGTGGTTTTTGTGGGTCACGGAACAACAGTTAATGATGTAAATGACATGCAAGAAAAGTTGGGAGTAATTCCTCTTCTGGATGTGGAGGGAGATAACAATCTCACCAACATTGATGATTCCATAACTTTCATTGGCAAAATAGTGGGGGAGGAGAAAAAAGCCAGTAATTTGGTGTCCTTCCATCAGAAAATGCTCAGTGAAGTCACCAGTAAAACCGCTTCCATACCTGAAAGTGAGAAAAAACGGGTTTACTACGCCCGGGATAGTACTGGTTTAATGACCAACCCATCTGGATCTTCTCATACCCAGCTTATAGATATATGTGGTGGCATAAACGTGGCTGATGTTCCTGTAACCAAGGGAACGGTGGGGGTTTCCATTGAACAGGTTCTTAAATGGAATCCAGATATTATGATAGTCAGTGACATAACTTTCTACCAGAATGTCTACTCTGATCCACTATGGCAAAATGTGAAGGCAGTTCAGGATAAACAGGTTTATTTAGTTCCAAATTCGCCTTTTAACTGGTTTGAAAACCCTCCCGGAGCTAACACCATTCTGGGAATACCCTGGACAGCCAAAGTACTCTACCCTGATAAATTTAGTGACATGGACCTGAAAAACCTAACCCACGAATTTTACTCCAGTTTCTATTATTACAACCTGACTGATGATGAATTAAACTCCATAATCACATCATCTGGGTTGAAATTATAGTCTGATGAACCCATGGGCCAATTTCGATATTGAATCATTTCTATATGTACAACAACCCCTAATGGGCCAATAAATACCATACAAAAGCCAACAACCACCATACAAATATACAAATAATTAACAAGAGTGATACCACATGCTCAAGAGAAAAATCAGGGATATAATCACAACCCATAACATATCCATAACATTATTGCTATGTATCCCTCTTATCATCCTCTTTTTCCTTTCATTTTTAGTTGGAAGGTATCCTATTCCCCCCTACGATGTTATGATTACCATGGTTTCCAAAATACTGCCCATTAACTCTACAGTTTCATCATCAATGGAGACTGTTATCTTCCAAGTGAGGTTACCTCGTATACTGGCTGCCATGTTAGTGGGGGCTGCTTTATCCATTGCCGGGGCATCTTTCCAGGGATTATTTAGAAATCCACTGGTTTCACCTGATAAATTAGGGGTTTCGGCCGGTGCCGGTTTTGCTGCATCATTAGCCATATTATTATCAGTAGGGACTATTTTGATCCAGGTTTCCGCTTTTTTCGGTGGTTTGATTGCTGTGGGACTTACCTACTTTATCAGCCGAACTTTTAAGGGAACTTCCATACTCACCCTTATTTTATGTGGTATTGCCATTGAATCCTTCTTCGGAGCCCTGATCGCCCTTTCCAAATACGTTGCTGACCCTTACCAACAACTCCCCACCATAGTTTTCTGGCTTTTGGGGAGTTTTTCAGCGGTGACCATGGAAAAACTGGTCATGATGGGAATACCTGTTATAATAGGAATAGTAATCCTTCTCCTTATCCGCTGGCGGATTAATGTTATTTCAATGGGTGAGGATGAAGCCCAGACCCTGGGCGTGGATACTAAAAAGTTGCAGGCCATTATAATTTTGTGCTGTACTGTGGTAACCGCATCTTCAGTTAGTATTTGTGGTATTATTGGTTGGGTAGGTTTGGTTATACCCCATGTTACCAGGATGATCGTGGGGCCCGATCATAAAATTCTCTTACCTGCCAGTGTGGTTACTGGTGCTTTCTTCCTTCTATTGATCGATGATGTTACCAGAACACTTACCACAGTTGAAATCCCAATAGGGATACTTACCGCACTTATAGGAGTTCCATTCTTCTTATATCTTCTTAGAAAAAGTAAAGAGGTGTGGGTATGAACCATCTTATGGAGATAAAAGGTTGTTCATTTGCTTATGATGATAATGACAATATTTTTGAGGATATAAATTTTAGTGTTTCCAGTGGAGACATTTTCTGTATCTTAGGTGCCAACGGTACCGGTAAAACTACCTTAATCAAATGTTTAACTGGTCTTATGAATCCTCATTCTGGAGAGATCTTGGTTGATGGCAGGAATATGAATTCATTTTCCAGGGCAGATCTTTCCAAAAAGATCGGTTACATTCCCCAGATTCATAATTCAACCTTCCCATTCACCGTTCTGGACGTAGTGCTAATGGGTAGATCACCCCACCTGGACATGTTTGAATCTCCTTCGGATAAAGACTATGAGATTGCCCTGGAGTCCCTTGAATCTCTTAACATTGAGTACATGAAGGATAAACCATATACTGAGATAAGTGGTGGCGAACAGCAGTTGGTTTTCATTGCCCGAGTTTTGACTCAGGAACCCAGTATTCTTATTCTAGATGAACCTACTTCCCACTTGGATTTTGGTAATCAAATTAGGACTCTCAATATCATTAAAAAACTGGCCAGTGATGGCCTATCAGTGATAATGTCCTCTCACTTTCCTGATCATGCCTTTATTTCCGCCAATAAAGTGGCCCTTATGGATGGAAAACGATTCATTGCCATTGGAAAACCAGAAGATGTGATTACCACCGAAAACATGAAACAAATTTACGGCATAAATGTGAAAGTTTTAGATATTGGGGGGAGAAAGGCCTGTATTCCTTAAAAATTCTGCAAACAACCATTTAAATATCATTAAAATAATTAATCATAAGATAAAATAGATATAAATGATGGTTATAGATTATTGTCAGATATTCTAATGGTTTGTATTAAATATTTAACTATTTTTTGTTATGATAAATAGATTTTTTTTAGAAAATTTGTTCTGAACCAGAACATTTATATAAGATGGTTTCCAAGTGTAAGTTGTCGGAAGTATGTTTCCTTCTTCCGGTTAAATTTATTAGAAAACCAAACAAGAGAGGTCAAAATGGTAAGAAAAATAGCAATATATGGTAAAGGTGGAATTGGAAAGTCTACAACTCAGCAAAACACAGCATCAGCCATGGCACACTTCCATGATAAGAAAGTGATGATACACGGCTGTGACCCCAAAGCGGACAGTACTAGAATGATCCTTGGGGGGAAAATGCAGACAACCATGATGGACACACTCCGGGAAGAGGGAGAAGAAGCCTGTATGGACCTGGACAAAATTATGTCCACCGGTTACAAAGGAATAAAGTGTGTTGAATCCGGAGGACCTGAACCTGGTGTCGGATGTGCAGGTAGGGGTGTTATAACCGCCATAACAATCATGGAACAATTGAAAGTCTATGAAGACAATGATTTCGTATTCTTCGATGTTCTCGGTGACGTTGTGTGCGGGGGATTCGCAATGCCCATCAGAGATGGTAAAGCAGAAGAAATCTACGTGGTAGCCTCCGGAGAAATGATGGCACTTTACGCCGCCAACAACCTGTGTAAAGGTATGGTAAAATATGCAGAACAAAGCGGAGTCAGGCTGGGAGGAATTATCTGTAACAGCCGAAACGTAGACGGAGAAAAAGAACTTTTGGAAGAGTTTTGTGAAAAGATAGGAACCCAGATGATCCATTTTGTCCCCCGAGACAACATTGTGCAAAAAGCAGAATTCAACAAAAAATCAGTGATCGAGTTTGATGAGGAATGTAACCAGGCTAATGAATACAATGAACTGGCCACTAAGATAATTAACAACGAGAATTTTGTAATTCCAACACCAATGACCATGGATGAACTGGAAGAACTTGTTGTAAAATACGGTTTAGTCGATTAGATGAATAAACCAGTCCGTTCACTCATCAATTGATTTTAAAATTAACTTGGAATGGTGATTTAGAAAATGAAAATGATTAGAGCAATCGTACGTCCAGATAAAACTGAAGAAGTGGTTGATTCACTATCAGAAGCGGGTTATGTGGCTTTAACCAAAATGGATGTCATTGGACGTGGAAAACAGAAGGGTATTCAGGTGGATAAAATCTACTACGATGAACTACCCAAAACCATGATTCTACTGGTTGCAGAAGACGATGCCACTCCCCAAATTGTGGATTTAATAAATGAATCTGCATTCACCGGGAGTTTTGGTGACGGTAAAATATTCGTAAGCCCAGTAGATGAAGCTTACACCGTAAGAACGCGCAGTAGTGAACTTTAAATTAATTTATGGGAAATAAAAGTCGGTGCATTTAATGAAAGAAATAATCGCAATCATCCGCCCCAATAAAATGACTCAAACTAAGGACGTTCTAAACGCCCTTGGATTTCCTGCAATGACTGCACAAAGAGTAATGGGGCGAGGAAAACAAAAAGCAATAATTGGAGAGGTATCCTTTGACATACAGAACGAAACCCTTCTAAAAGAGGAAGGTACCATGCGATACATACCTAAACGACTTATATCGCTAATTGTACCCGATGAAGATGTTTCTTTAATTGTTGAAGCCATTATGAGAGTTAACCAGACCGGACAAAACGGTGATGGTAAATTATTTGTATGCCCTGTAGATGAGGCAGTGAGGGTAAGAACGAATGAACGAGGGACTAAAGCCCTGATTTAGGTTCATATTAAGATTAATGCTTAACAGGAGATAATAAGATAAAATTATTCAATGAAAAAAATAACGGAGAATTTAGCATTTTAGGAGAGTAAAAATGCCCTATGAACTTTTTGAAGTGGATAAAGAAATTCCAGATAGAAAAAAACATACCTATGTGAAAGATTCAGCTGATCCAACCGATGAAATCCCAAAATGTAATACAACCACCATCCCCGGATGTATGACAGAACGTGGATGTGCATTTGCAGGAGTTAAAGGTGTTATAACCGGAGCTGTAAAGGATGTGATCCATGTAGTCCATTCCCCAGTAGGATGTACCACATACGGTTGCGGAAGTAAAAGATATCCCACTTCACCGGATCTTCCCAACGGAGATAAAGTTCCCATTGACCAGTTTAACCTGAAATACATCATGGGAACTGATCTTAAAGAATCAGATGTGGTTTTCGGAGGGATGAAAAAACTCAGACAATCTGTTCTGGAAGCTGCTAAAGAATTCCCATTCGTCAACGCTATTTACACCTACGCCACATGTACCACAGGACTTATAGGTGACGATATGGATGCAGTGGCCAAAGAACTATCGGAAGAAATTGGAAAAGACGTGATAGCCTTCAATGCTCCAGGGTTTTCAGGGCCTACCCAGTCTAAAGGGCACCATGTGGGTAACTTAACCCTCTTCAACAAATTAGTTGGAACCAAAGAACCTCCTGAAACAACACCCTACGATATTAACCTCATAGGGGAATACAACATCGACGGAGACTTATGGGTCCTCGAGAAGTATTTTGATGAAATTGGAATTAACTTGCTCTCCAAATTCACTGGGGACTGCAGTCATGACGAAATTTGTTGGATGCACCGGGCTAAATTAAGTCTGGTAAGATGCCAGAGATCAGCCACCTACATTGCCGACTTAATAGAAGAAAAATACGGAATACCCTACATTAAAGTGGACTTTTTTGGGCCAAGATACTGTGCAGAGAACCTGATGACTGTGGCTAAACATTTTGGACTTGAAGAAAAGGCTGAAAAGTTAATCCAGCAGGAAATGGCAGAGATACAACCAAAATTAGATTTCTACAAGGAAAAACTTCAGGGCAAAAAAGTCTGGGTCTTTTCAGGAGGACCTAAAAACTGGCACCTTCCCGAACCATTAAAAGAACACTTGGGAATGGAAACAGTGGCTGTGTCAACCATGTTTGAACACGAAGATGGATATGAAAAGATCAAAGAACGTGTAGGCGAAGGAACCGTAATATTAGACGATCCCAACTCACTGGAACTGGAAGAAATCATCGAAGTCTACAAACCAGACATCATACTCTCAGGAATAAAAGAGAAATACATAGCCCATAAATTTGGAGTACCATGTGTATTGATCCATTCCTATGAAAATGGACCTTACATTGGGTTTGAAGGATTCTTGAACCTGGCTCAAGACATATATGCATCTATTTACAGCCCAGTGTGGAATATGCTGGAATTTGAAGAAACAATAGAGGATAAAGAAGAATTAAAGGTAGAAATAGAAGAAATAAGCCAGGAAACGGAGATAAATGCTCCCAAAACAGAACCACAAGAGGAGGTCCTATGATGAGCTGTGCTAATGTAATGAAAAGGGATCGAACAGCGGTGATTAATCCTCTGGTTACTTGCCAGCCCATGGGTGCCATGTACGCAGTTGCAGGGATAAGAAGAGGACTCCCATTAGTCCACGGTTCTCAAGGATGCTCCACCTTTGTCAGGTACTCCTTCTCCCGTCACTTCCGTGAACCATCTGAAATTGCGGTGACATCACTTCACGAAGATGCCGCAGTGTTTGGTGGGAGAAAAAACCTGATATCCGGTATTGGAAATCTAGCAGTTCGGTTTAAACCAAGTGTGATCGGTGCCATAAGCACCTGTTCCAGTGAAATTATTGGAGATGACATGGAAGGTTTCATTAAAATAGCCCGGGAAGACCTGAAGAAAAAAATGGGAGAAAAAGAAGCGGAAAAAATAAAAATTGTGCCAATAAGCACTCCCAGTTTTGTGGAAAACCACTTCCGAGGCTATGATAATGCCATTAAAGCCCTGGTCACCAACCTGGCACAGGATCCGGGAGATGCCACTGAAAAAATTAACATAATTCCGGGAATGGTTAATCCGGGCGATATCAGAGAAATAAAGCATATTATGAGTTTAATGGGAGTTGAGGGTATTGTACTTACCGATATATCCGATCCCTTCGACTCTCCACTACGACCATCGGCAACAGAAACCAGACCATTCTATCCTAAAGGAGGGACAACTGTTGAAGAAATAGCTGATTCTTCAAACAGCCTTGGAACCATATCTTTATGCGGATATGCTGGTTCTGGTGCCCTTTCACTAGAGAAAAAATATGATGTCCCGGCTGCAGTGGGTCCCATACCCATAGGGGTTCAAAATACTGATCAGTTCCTCAGGAACTTGAAAAAATTCACAGATCTGGAAATTCCAGACTCCCTATTAGATGAAAGAGGATTACTAATCGATTCAATGGCTGATCTAGCCTCAAGGTATCTTTTCGGACGAAAAGTAGCCATATTCGGAGACCCCGCTATAAGCGCAGGGATAGCTCGGTTTGTATGTGAACTGGGAATGATTCCATCTGTGGTTTGTACTGGTGTTGAAAATCTAGAATTCGTTAGTGAAATGGAAAAAGTAGCCAAAGAATCTGATGAACCTGTAGATGTTATGATAGGAAGCGATCTAAGAGCTTTAGAGGTTCGGTTAGAGGAAGATCCGGTGGAACTGATGATCGGTCACTCTGATGGTAGGTTATTTGCCAAACACCTGGATATTCCACTGGTACGAGTTGGATACCCAGTTTATGACCGAGCAGGATACCACAGGGTCCCTATTGTGGGATATAACGGTTCTGTTAATCTAATAGACAGAATAACCAATACCGTGTTTGATAAATATTACGACAAAGAACACTGGAAGTTACAGCAGTGAACAAAATAAGTCAATATTTTTTTAAATTTTTTAAAAAAGGTAGAAACGTTGTTAAAAAGTGAATAAATGTAAATTAACGGTTATCTAATGCAAAAGAATAATAAATCTCACCATAACCCTGAAAAAGGGGATGAAGATGTGATTTCTTCCCTGGATTTGCCGGATATTGAGATTCCTGAAATACCAAAAGAGGTGATAAGTACCCTGAAATCTCGAAAGAAGCACATGTGCATCAAAAAAGAGGGTAATGAATCTACTCCTGCATGTAACCAGGCCAGTGTCCCGGGAATGGTAACTCAGCGATCCTGTGTCTATGGTGGGGCCCGGGTGGTCCTAATGCCTATAACCGATGCAATCCACCTGGTACACGGTCCCCTGGGTTGTGCATCCTGCACTTGGGATATTCGGGGAAGTAGATCCTCAGGATCTGAACTCTATCGTAATGGATTCTCCACGGATCTCCAGGAGAAGGACATTGTCTTCGGAGGCGAGAAAAAACTCCTGGAAACCATCATCGAATTAAACCAGTTATTCAAGCCTTCTGCCATTTTCGTCTACGCCACCTGTGTGGTGGGATTAATTGGGGATGATCTTAAAAGTGTTTGCCGTGAAGCAACTGAAATCACCGGATCAAGGGTTATACCCGTCCAATCAGAAGGTTTCAGGAGCGTGAATAAATCACTGGGGCACCAGCTTGCCTGTGACGCCCTCCTGGAATATCTCATTGGTACCGAACCACCCCAAAAGAAGGTTAACCCTCCCCAAAAGGAGGGTATGAAACCTCTCCAAAAGAAAATGGAAACTTTTGAAAAGATCCTGCCTCAGAAGATGACCTCAGAAGATGATGTACTAGAATCTCAGGTAACTAGTGATACTTGTGTTAACATTCTAGGAGAGTTCAATGTGGCTGGAGATCTCTGGGCCATAAGACCACTTCTGGAAAAAATTGGAGTTTCCATCCAGGCGGTGATTACTGGAGACTCGCGGGTTGAAGAAATAGCCAATGCTCATCTGGCTCATCTGAACCTGGTACAGTGCCAGAAATCATCCCGTTACCTGGCCGATTCCATGGAAGAATGTTACAGTATTCCCCAAGTCAGGGTAAACTTTTTCGGAGTTGAAGAAACATCAAAATCCCTCATATCCATAGCTGAATTTTTCAACGACCCTGTAATGATGGATGCAGCTGAAAATCTCATTGAATTGGAAACCAATCGAATTAAAGATGCCATCACCCCTTACAGACAACGTTTAACTGGTAAACAAGTGGCAGTCTATGTTGGCGGAAATAAGGCCTGGTCTCTTATCAGAGCATTCGAAGAGTTGGGAATGGAAGTACTCATGACTGGAACTCAGAATGGGTTGCCTGAAGACTATCAGCGAATAAAAGAGACTGTGAGAGATGGAACCCTCATTGTGGATGATGCCAATGCCATGGAACTGGCCAGACTCCTGGAGAAATATCACCCAGATCTACTGGTTTCAGGAGCAAAAGAGAAATACATGTCACTGAAAATGGGAGTAGCTTTCTGCGACTTTAACCATGACCGTATCAGCTCTTTTGCTGGTTTTCAAGGATTCCTTAACTTTGCCAGGGAAGTGGATCGGGCGGTTTCAAGTCCAGTTTGGAAATACACCCCCAGCATAAAAGGCTCGGTTTTTAAAAATCCATTAGAATATCCATTTAAATCAAAGACAATATTTAATGCCAAAAGTCAAAGGGAATCTAACTGCAAAGTAAGTCTGAAACCCCAATGAAATGCAAAAAATCCGTGAAAAGATGTTCAACAAACCAAAAATTTCCCCAGAGGTGATGTAATTGCACAGTACTCCTAAGCATATCCCCCCAGAGAATGTTACATCACCTGGAAAATCCAGGGAGAATAATAAAAAAAAATTCGCAGTGATCAATCCCTGCAGAATGTGTCAACCCATGGGTGCTGTTCAGGCTCTTCTGGGTATTGAAGGTGCCATGCCCCTTATACATGGTTCACAGGGATGCAGTACCTACATGCGCTTCCAGTTATGTCGTCATTTCCGGGAACCAATTAACGTGTCATCCACATCCATGAGTGAGAGTACAGTGGTGTATGGAGGCGAAAAAAACCTCCTAAAGGCCCTGGAGACCATGAACTTACAGTATCATCCCACCCTGATTGGGGTGACCTCCAGTTGTCTCACTGAGACCATTGGGGATGATGTGAATGGCATAATAAGGAAATTCCATGAATCTTATCTTAAAGATCATAGCGAAGAGCTTCCTCCCATAGTATCAATATCAACGCCCAGTTACAGTGGTTCTCATATTGAAGGTTATGATAAAACCATTAAATCCCTCTTAGAAAGTCTGGCCTTGCCCCCGGAATCAAGTGATAAGAATAATGTGATCAATATCATCCCTGGAAACCTGGCCCCCGCAGATGTGGAGGAAGTTAAAGAAATACTACATCTTATGGAACTGGATAGCATTATCCTTACGGATACCTCAGAATCACTCCATGCTCCTCTAAATGGATCTATAGAATTTTTACCATCAAGTGGAACAACTTTAGATGAAATTAGACAGACCGCCAATTCAAAAATTACTTTAACTTTATCCAAACATGCAGATTCTGGTGGGATCTTCCTGAAGAAAAGATTTGGTGTTCCCCATGTCACACTACCCCTCCCGGTGGGACTGGAGAACACTGATCTATTCATCAGCACCCTCTCCTCTCTGGAAGATGTTGAAAACATTCCCCCCGAACTGGAACGCGACCGTGGTAGATTACTGGATGCTTTGGTTGATTCTCAGGCCTACAACTACGGGCGTAAAGTGGCAATATACGGAGACCCGGACTTAGTGTCAAGTATGGTGAGTTTCCTGACTGAAATAGGTATGGAACCAACCATTATAGCCACAGGAACCAAAAGCAACAAATTCAGTACAGACATTCAACAGATCATGTCCCGAACCGGGCATAACCCATTGATAATCAATGGTGGAGATCTCTACGACTTACAGCAGCAAGTTAAAAAAACAGGAGTAGATCTCCTGATAGGAAACTCTTACGGGGCCCGAATAGCCCTCGATGAGAACATTCCCCTGTTTAGAGTAGGATTTCCAATATTTGACAGGGTTGGTGCCCAGAGAATCCGTATTTTAGGTTACAAGGGAAGTTTAAATCTTTTGGACCAGCTCACCAACACCATCATCCATCACTATTATGATGAAGCAGGTTATGAGTTAATGGATGGTGTGGAGAATTAATAAATTAAGGATATTATGAGGAGTAATGGCATGATCGACATTATATTAGACCAAAACCGTTGCCAAGGTGCAAAATGCGCCAAATGTGCGTATGTCTGCCCTAATAATGTTTTCACAATCAATGATGTTGTAACCGTTACCTCCCCAGTGTACTGTAAAATGTGTCAGGAATGTATAGAGATATGTCCTAAAGCCGCAATTATCCTAAATATTCCAGATCAATGATGAAAAAGATGATGAAAAAAGATAATCAAATCCATGAATCAAAAGGGGAAATCAGAATATTAAAGACTTATTTACAAAATGATCCCCCCTGGAGGATTAAATGAAGATCGCAGTTGCCTCTAGCGATGGTGAGACAGTAGACCAACACTTCGGACAGGCACACCACTTCCTCATCTTCCAGATGGGAAAAAGAGGCCTAGAATTTGTAGAATTGAGGGAAAAAAGTAAAAAACCAATTTACGATCATGAATATCGTTGGAAAAGAGGTTTGGAAATTTTAAAAGATTGCCGAGTAGTATTTTGTCGAAGAATAGGTGATGAACCACGCCAAAAATTACAGGAAATTGGAATTGAAGTGGTAGAATCAAAAAAAGAGACTATAACTAATGCTATAACCGGTTACCTTGCTTCGGTTATCCGGGAAATAAAATCAAATAAGAAAATGGAGGTAGAAGATGCCCAGAATAGAGATTGATCATGATAAATGTGATGCTAGTGACTGTGCAGAATGTGTGGATTCATGTCCCATGTCAATTTTTCAGTTGGAAAATAATAAAATAATCACCAAATCAGTGGAAGACTGTAATTTATGCGAAATGTGCCAGGATCTATGTCCCAGCTTAGCCATAAGCATAACCGAATAATAGTACACGAAAAAGAGAATTAAATTATATCCCTTCAAGGGATTCTTTATTTTTCAATAAATATCTCTTAATATCATGTTTTGGATATGAAAATTAATTACAATTAAAATGAGTAGATCTATTAAATAAGTAGATTCTATTTACTACAGCATATCAATATTCCAGTTAGAAACTTTTCAAACATTATTATTCGTATTGGAATATATTGAAATATTGGAGTCCTATCGGAGAATTCTTATGAGGGAAGTTTTAACAGCATGTACAGCCGACTGTCCAGGAACATGCAGTATCATCGCCCAAGTAGAAGATGAAAGAATTGTTAAACTACGTGGGAACCCTGAACATGAGATAACCAGCGGTTTTATCTGTAAAAATAGCAAAAACTACTTGAAAGAGCGATTTTACAGTGATAGAAGAGTTTTGCACCCATTGAAGAAGGAAGATGGTGAATGGGTGCAGGTAAGCTGGGATGAAGCCCTGAATATAGCCACCAGTAAAATAAGGAATGCTTGTGAAAACTATGGGAGCCAATCTATCCTTTACTATCAGGGATACGGAGCCCGTACTGCCCTTAGAATTATTAATCGCCGTTTTTTTAATCTATTAGGTGGTGTTTCCACCCTTTGCGGATCAATATGTGGGGGGACCGGGCAGGCAGGTCAGGAAATGGATATGGGAGTGCGAATATCCCATGACCCCATCGATCACCTTAACAGTAATGTTATATTGGTTTGGGGGCGGAATCCTGCAGTCACCGATATTCATCTGTGGAAGATCATTATCCAAGCTCGTAGAAGAGGTGCTAAACTGGTGGTTGTTGATCCAGTGAACACCGAAACCACTCGCAGGGCTGATATTCACCTACAGCCGGTTCCAAGCTCGGATAGTTTTTTGGCCATTGCCATTGCCAAAATAATATTAAAAGAAGGTTTCTTTGATGAAGAATTCATAAACAAGAATACCGAATACTTCAAGGATTACCAGGAGTTACTGAATGATTACAGCCTGAATGAGCTTTCCCAAATAATCGATATCCCCCTGGAAGAACTGTATGAACTGGTAAGATTATTCGCAGTAAGTCATCCCAGTAGTATCATCTTAGGTTGGGGTTTGCAACGTTACAGGCAGAGTCATCTGACTTTCCGTCTTATTGATGCATTGGCGGCCATCACCGGAAATATTGGGAAAAGTGGTGGGGGTGTTAGTCATGGTTTTGATGAATACGGATACTTCAACCATGAGTATGCCCTTGATCATCAGTCATCTAATCAGAGGAAACTATCCATACCAGTTGTTGGTGAAGAAATTCTCCAGGTGCAATATCCTCCCATTAAACTCCTATTTGTCACTGCTGGAAATCCATTGGCCATGCTGGCCAACTCATCCAAAGTTAAAAAGGCATTTGAAAGTGTTGATGATATTATAATGGTTGATCATTTCTTAAATGATACTGCTGATGTGGCTAACCTATTTTTACCTGCAACCAGTTTTCTGGAAGATGAAGATCTAGTGGGAAGCTATGGTCATAACTGGATATCACCCATTAACCCAGTTACCAAACCATGCGGTGAAGCCAGATCCGAATTACAGATATTCCAGGAATTAGCAGTGCAACTTGGATTTGGCGAGGAAATGGCAGGATCACCACGTGAATGGCTGGGCAAACTAGCAGAACCCATAATACATGAGGGAATATCTCTGGAAGAACTTCTAAAAAAACCTTACAGATTCCCATCCGCCCCAGTAACTCCTTTTATTGATGGAAAATTCGAAACTGAATCTGGGAAATTTGAATTCCCAACTGAACTTGATTTTGAAAATTTCAGAAAATTAAACGAAAAATTGGGATTAAATAATGAATTTAACCTTCGATTACTATCAGTTAGCCCTCGAGACTGGATAGGTTCAGAAATACCTGATAACGAACATGGAGCGGGTGTTCTTAAGGTACAGGTCCATCCTAAGGTTCTTAAAGAAAAAGATATTGAAGATGGTGAAGAAGTCTGGCTTGAGTCCCGGCAGGGCAAACTGTTAGTTAAAGTTAAGGAGAATGATGGCCTTAGAACTGATTACGTTCTCACTCATAGGGGTGGATGGCGAAAATATAACAAGTGTGTAAACATTCTGACACCTGATCTGGTAAGTGACCAGGGAAATGGAGCTCCTTACTATGAAACCTTTGTTAGATTGAACAGAATTATTTAAAGAATTTAAATTAGAAGTTTAGAAGATTATAATCTAAGAATTGATATTAATTATTTATTTTTCTAGATATTTTTATAAAATAAAAAAATAGATCAAACTCTAAAAAAAACAAAAATAAGCCTAGTTAGGCTTATTTAGATGCTGTTTTGAGTTCAACTACCCTTTTCAGGAGTTTTTCCAGTATTTCCTGGTCAGAAAGTAGATCTGAGTTCACAACTTTCCTCATCCTGATTGGCACACCTTCCATACGATAGGCAGTTCCATCGGTTTCCATTCCCACGATAGCAGGAGGTAGGATGATGTCCGCCAGTTCAGTGGTTGGTGTTCGATGTGGCTCAATGGCTATAACTGGAATCTCAGCCATACGTCGTAGTGATTTTTGTGGGAAGTGGGCACCAGGGTCGGATGCAATTACCATCATGGCATCGGTTTCCTTACTTTGGAGTAAATCGTTAGATCCGGTTTCTCCAGGGTTGTACCTTGGTATTCCAGTGGCGAAGTCTATACAGTAGGGGTATCCACTTTCCCAGGTAGCAACCTGGTTGAATCCAGTCACGTTGTAGTGTCCCCTCATGGGTATGAGGGTGAATTTACCGAAGTTGTTGAGATCCTGGACCATCATAATAGCTGTGTCGATGTTCCTGTGTTTTCCCCGGCTGTGGGTGATTCCCATTCCGAAGAAGAGGATACCAAACTGGGCTTTTTTAAGGATTTCCACTACTGCTTCAATGTCTTCTTTGGGGACTCCGGCTACTTCATCGTAGAGGATTTCATGACCCATCATGGCTGCTCTCATTGCATCCAAGAGTTCGTAATCCTGGTTGTATCCTACCTGAATGTGTATGTCAGCCAGTTTTGATGAGTCACTTTCTCGAGGGTCCACCACTATTAGTGTTCGGTCGGATCGGCCTCTTTCCCTGAAGAATCCCCTGGCAAATACATGCCTGGAGATGTGGCGTGGGTGAGCGTGCATAGGGTTGCATCCCCAGTATACTACCACATCAGCACGGTTTTTAACTTCTCCAAAGGTACAGATAGGGTATCCTACGTCCTGCAGAGCCAGTACTGATGGTCCGTGACATACCGATGCAGTGTTGTCAATAACAGCCTTGGTGTTTTCAGCTAAATCCATACCTACAGCTTGAGCATCGCAGTCAGTACAGCTCCAACCGTACATTAATGGTCGTTTTGATTTAGCCAGGACTTGAGCAGCCCTTTCAATGGCATCTTCATAGGTTGTTTCCACGAGTTCGCCGTTTTCATCCCTTACTTGGGGTTTTTTCCAGCGCATTGCACCTTCGGCATGGACAAATTTACTGTGTCCTATCCTGCAGGCGTTTATGGTTCCGACGATTTCGTCGTCTTCCACTTTACAGATGATGTCGTCACATAGTGTTCCACAGAAGGGGCACACCACGTTTTTTACAAGTTCCATGATTATCCCTCCATTCTAGGGAGCTATGTGGGCGTTACCCGCTACTGCAGCGTAAACAGTTCCCTTAGCTCCTTTTATTGCGTAGTCTCCTCTAAATTTGTAGAATGCTCCGGGTATGACTTCTCCTTCGACTTCTATGTCTTTTTCAACACCAAGGTATTCGAAGCCAGCCATGAATTCGTCGATGATCCCTTTGACCACAATGGTTCCGCCAGCCATTTCTCCCCCAGTCCTGGCTATGACGTTACCCTCTATGATCAGGACTCCGTTGTTCATGTGAATTCCCGGCATGATGGCCACATCTCCTTTAATGACCATCTTACCACCGTTCATGTATTCGGCGATTTCGTTTTTGGCATCTCCGTGAACAGTGATTTTCCCGCCACTCATACCTCTCCAGTCTCCTCGGTAGGCTGATCCGACGTAGTCACCGGCGTTTCCCAATATCTCCAGTTCTCCGCCTCTCATGTTTTGTCCAGCCCATCCTTTGGCATCTCCTTCCACGGTTATTAATCCACCTTCCATTTCAGCACCAACGTAGTTATTGACACTGCCTTTGACTGTGATTGCACCAGCGGTCATTCCCTGCCCTATGCGTTTGGTCTGGGAAACATCACCATCAATGAGGATTTTGGTTTCAGCAGCTGTGGCACCTGCTTCTCCTTCAACTTCGAAGAAGTCAGCTAATGGTACCTGACCATTACCATGCAAGATGGGGATGTTTTTGATTTCATCAAGGGATTTACCAGCTAATGAATCCGGGGTTATGGTGTCGATCTCTATAGGCACTTCTGGTTGTTCTTTCGGAGTTAAGGTAATCATTGCATCACCCCTTTAACTGGAGCGGAGTGTGGAAGATATTCGTCTTGCACCGGGTAGTTTGCAAAGTTTACAGAGTAGTACTGTTTGAATGTTTTTTCCACATTAGCCAGTACTTCGTTGTAGATGGTTTCATCCACACTGGTGTCCACCCAGTAGCTACGTCCACGTAATGTTGGGTTGGTCACTGTACCATCTTTGACCACAATTTGACCGTCTTTTAATACGTATGCTGCATGTTGCATGGCGGATTCAAGTGCACGGTAATCTACGGATTGATCCTGTGTGTCCGGGTTGAAGTTGTAGATAGCCACGTCAGCATCAGCTCCTACTCCCAGGTGTCCTTTGGTGTCTGATAGACCCAGGACTTTGGCTGGTGTGGATCTGGTTATCTGTGCGATTTCCAGGAAGCTGTATTCACGGTCAAGGGTGGCTACGCTACTTTTTCTCTGGGCCCATTTATGGAGTTCACCATCAATGAGGTCTTTTCTAGCTTTGTTACTCATTAACCAGCTGATTACTCTTGGGTATCTGGTGAAGGGTCCTGCGTTTGGACTGTCAGTGGTTAGGCAAACTTTTCCTGCATCTTTGGTTAGCAAGAAGAGTTCTATTCCCACCGCCCATTGTAAAGCAGGTACTGGTGCTCGTGCTGCGTAGATGAACGGAACAAGTCCTGAACCAGTTTCAAGTTCTACGTCACAGTTAGCCCATTTTAACCCGTTTAAACTGTGCAGATCGAATTCCATTGGTCCGTCAGCAGTCATGGTAGTGGTTTCATCCAGGGTGACCTGTCCCACATCGAATACTATGTGGTCGTTCTTGTTGATGTAATCAGCCACAGTTGGTGCTTCAGAGACAACATCTCTCCAGCTCGTTCCACCGTAACTGTGGAACTGCACGTGGGTTGCGTATAATACTGCATCACGGCTTCCGGTTTGGGGGTTGGCTTTAATTCCTTTTGGCACGTCAAATGATGCCAGGGTGGTTTCGAAGTTTCCTGGGTGTCCCAGGTCGTTACAGTGGAGGTGTATGGCATGGGGTAGTCCCAGCATTTCGTTAACTTCTGCCAATCCCCTGATTATATCGAAAGATTCTATGTCGAAATAGGGTGTTGGGTCGTGTATTCCGTGTACGTTTCCTCCCCAGGCCCATGCTTCAGTTCCTCCGGGGTTCACGATTTTTATGGTGTAACCTTTGGTGGCTTTTAAGAGCCATGAGGTATAGGCTGCACATCCATCGATGTCTCCGTCTTTAAGGTACTGCATTACGAACCAGTTGTTCCCGAATAATGGGTAAGCAGCGTGGTCGATTATGGGTGTGTCATGGAATTCTTCGTGTGTGTGTCGGGCCAGTAATGGGGGCATTGCTGCTTCCATTGCTGTGGTGTAACCCATTTGGGCGTATCTTTGGCCGGTCATGAAGGTTGATGGAACTGAAAATCCACTTCCTGCTCTTCCTCCGGATTGTCCGGCTTCAACATCTCTTTTACTATCCTCAGGACGGTACATTCGGCCCACGTTGACCTTTGCACCGGCAATGTGAGTGTGAGGATCGACTCCGCCGGGCATTACTATTTTGCCATCGGCGTCTATCACATTTGCATCTGAACTTACCTGTTCCACAATTTTTCCGTCTTTGATGCAGATGTCCATTTTTTCTCCATCAACGCCGTTTTGTGGACAGTAAACAAATCCATTTTTGATTATGTGTTCCAAGGAAAATCCTCCTTATTATTGGTTTATGATGGTTTAGCTATATTTCTTGTAAACTTTCATCAAAGTTGGCATATCCAGTACTTTTTCTGCGGTTGGAGCGATTTCTACTGGTATGTTTTTGAATCGGGGTGTGGCTGTAGAGTCTGTATCTGGGTCTATTACCCGGTTAGCCCAGGGCCCCATGGGAATGTATATCATTCCTGGAGGTAGGGTTTCATGGGTTTCTACTACTTTAACCACTACATCGCCAAAATCTGATAGTACTTCGATGTTGTCTCCTGCTTCTATTCCCATCTGATCCATCATTTCATGGTTCATGTGACAGATGGCAGCGGCGTCTACGTACATCGGAAGGTCTTTACCGGACTCGATGGCTTGTCCCTGCCATATGGTTCTTCCGGTGTTGAGTATGACGTTCATTATAAATCCTCCAGTGTAATTGCATTGACTGGGCAGCTTTCCACGCAGGTTCCGCATTTACCGCATAGATTTGAATTTTTGAGTTGTATTTCGCCGTCTTCCACGATCATGATGATTTCCACATCATCGGTGGGTCCTTTTCCACCGGCTATCTCAGGACTCCTGGAAGCGTTCACTGGACAGGCGATAACACAGTTGCCACATCCGTGGCAAAGTTCAGGGTATACTTTAAGTCCTATTGCCATGTTTTTACCTCGTAATTAGTTTTTCACGGAATCGAAGGCTTTTTGCCATGATTTGGATTTTATTGGTGTGCTGTTGATATTGGTTCTGGTAACCTTAATTGCATCAACTGGGCAGGATTTTTCACAAGCTCCGCAGTATATGCAGTATTTTTCGTCCTTATGTAATTTTTCAGGTTTTGAACCACTTTCAGATGACTCGGGGAATGATAGAACATTGCAGGGGCAAACCATTACACATGTTTCACAGCCCTGACAGAGATCCTGATCAAGTTCCAGGGTTCCTTCGAATGGTTTGGTTACGGTTGCTGCATCTACTGGACAAATATCCTGGCACCATCCACAGTTCACACAAAGTTCTTCATCAATGTAAGAACTTCCTTTGGTTTCAGCGTCTTCTGGTTTTAGATCGTAGTCCCCGTATGAACATGATCTGCACACTGCCTTTATAGCATCCACTGGGCAGGATTTTTTACAAATCAAACAGTAGACACATTTATCTTTGTCAACGTTTATGTCTGAAGATACTGTTGGGTCATCGGATGTTGGTAATCTGTGTTCCATTGTGATAGCATCTGCAGGACACATTTCTTCACATATACCACAGTCTATACAGGTTTCTTTGTCTATTTCGATTTCACCGGTAACCAGTTTTGCCCGGTCAGGGAGTTCCCGGTCAATTGTGATGGCATCTACGGGGCATGCTGTTTCACATGCTTTACAGTATATGCATGTATCGTCCTGGATTTCTGCAGATTTAATTAACTGAGGATAAGCATCCATGGTTTTTATGGATTCTCCACCTATTTCCATGTCCAATGCGTTGAATGGGCAAATGCAACTACACATTCCACACAGAACACACTTATTCTCATCAATGTTAATAGAGCTTACATCTTGCTCTGTTCTTACCATAGCACCAGTAGGTTGTACCTCTATGGCGTTCACAGGACATATCTTTTCACAGAGACCACAGGCTGCACAAAGGTCATCCTTAAAGAGTAATTTTCGATCCTCTTCGCCTGTTCTCTCTACAGAAATATCTTTACCTTCAATAATTTCTGTTGTATCCATTACATCAACCTCCTTTATTCTATAAATTGATTATACACACCTTAAAACACAACAGACATCCACAGCACAATTATAATCATTATTGTACCCTATTATCAACCCAAACACGTTAAATATCATTATATATGGTTAACTTAGTCATATGTTTAGGGGCACGATATCATGTGTGTTGATAACACATTCGACAGCTTTATATATATAATTTCCCCAAAAAATTATATAGAAAATGTTATATAAGGATGTGTAGTTAACACATCAATAACCTTGGGAAAAATCTGACTACAACCCCCAATAAATGAAATAAAACATTGAATGTACATAGTTAATAGGAATAAAAACTGTATAAGATTTTGAAAGGATCAATCCATTAAATTAAATTATTCCATTAAATATTCTGTCTTGGAAATTAAATCCAGATTAATAAATGTAAACCCAAATTTCAGATTTGATAAAGATTAAAATGTTTGCGAGATTAATAAAATGGAATATTCCAATTAATGTTCCATGAATTTTCTGGATTTTAACCAGGCTTTACATTAAATAAACACCAGAATGTTCTTCAAAATCTATACTAGACATCCATTAAAGATATTATTAATACTACTACTAATAGTATTATGTAACCCATTTACCTAAATGTTTTTAAATAATATGTTAAGAGGTTAGTGTATAAGATAACTGGTAAACCTGGTCAGTATTACCAGTAATGAATGTTTATGACAATGAGTAAAACTGAGTCAGATAAAATATAAGTTTACAGTTTAGAGGTGTAATCATGAAGATAGTATCAGTCGCAGGAACCAAAAACACCGGTAAAACCACTTTGGTCACCCTTTTAGTGAGTGAACTGGTTAAAAGAGGGTTCAATGTAGGCACTGTAAAACATACCCATGTTAAATTAGATGTAGAAGGGAAGGACACTTGGAAACACCGCAAAGCTGGAGCGGAAATAGTAGTGGGTGCAGGTGGAGAAGAAACATTTTTCATTATAAATAAAGACATGAGTCTTGAAAAGATAATAAACGGAGTGGAACAGCTGGGAGAACTAGATTTCCTTATATTAGAAGGATATAAACCTGCCAATTATGCTAAAATTTCCACCTCTCCTTTAGATGATCCTTTCAGTCTGGTCCAAGTGGATGTGCGCCAATTGGATAAAAAATCCATTGGAAAACTAGTAGATCTGGTTGAAGAGAGGAGTTTTGGTAAGCTGGCCAACTTGGACTGTGGTGAATGTGGCTATGAAAACTGTCAGGAGATGGCCCTGGCCATGGTACAGGGAGATGCTAAAGAAGATCTCTGTGTTATGAAACAAATGTCTGATGTCATTCTTAAAGTTAATGGGAACCGCGTTCCCATGAATCCATTTGTTAATAAATTCATTGAAAATACATTCTTAGGCATGATCAGCGCCCTTAAAATCAAAGAACATGGCGAACCCCAAAAAATCGAACTCATAATTCAACACGACATAAACCAATAGAATAGGTAACAATAATGACAGTAACTGATACCTACCAGCGTCCCATAATATCCTTACGGATATCAATAACAAATCGCTGCAATGTAAACTGTTTTTACTGCCATCACGATGGCATACTACCTAAAAAATACGAAATGACACCGGAAGAGATACATCGCATCGCTCAGGTTGCCCGTGACATTGGAGTGCAGAAAATCAGGCTTTCAGGTGGAGAACCACTGATTCGCGACGATATTGTGGAAATTGTGTCCAAAATATCATCAATAGGATTTAAAGACGTTTCCATAACCACCAACGGAACTTTTTTAGATAAATACGCCGATAGTTTAGTGGAAAATGGTCTTAACCGGGTGAATGTGAGCCTGGACACCCTAAACCCCGAAACTTATCAGTTCATAACCAAAAAAGACTACCTACAAAAGGCAAAACAGGGCATAATCAGTGCTGCCGAATCAGGACTCTACCCGGTGAAGGTAAACATGGTGGTAATGAAAGGCCTCAACCACAATGAAATCTGGGACATGTTCCATTTCTGTCAGGAAAATGGAGCAGTACTGCAACTTATTGAACTTTTAAAAACTGATAATTGTCCAGATAACGGTTTTATTGATGATTACCATTATAACATGGATGATTTAGAAGAAGAATTGGCAAACATGGCAGATAAAGTTAAAACCAGGCGTTTCATGCAGGACCGGAAGAAATACTTTGTGGATGGAGGGGAGATTGAGGTTGTTAAACCCATGGACAACACCCAATTCTGCAAAAACTGCACCAGGATACGCATAACCCCTGAAGGTAGGTTAAAACCATGTTTACTCAGGAATGATAATTTAGTTGATTTTATAGAACCCATGCGACAGGGTAAATCCAATGAAGAACTCAAAATGTTATTCTTAAAAGCCATAGAAAATAGAGAACCATTTTATGATAAATGCTAATGACTGGCAGCAGAAATATGGAAGTATTATTATATGATCATATAAATTATCATTTATCTACTACAAAAAATAACATATTATTACTATTACACTTACCAAATCAAAATTAATGGGGGTTTTCAATGACTAAGTCTAAAGATGAACCAGAATATAGGTTAGAAATTGGTGAAAAACTCATATTACTGGATAAGAAAAAGTTCAATCTTTTAAAATTCATTGATGAGTGCGGATCCATTACCAAAGCTTCCCAGAAATCAGACATACCCTATAGAAGTGCCCTTAAATACATTGAAAACCTTGAACATGATTTGAATGATCTATTAGTTTTAACTAAAAGGGGAGGTAAAGGTGGAGGAGGGGGAAGTGAGCTAACCACTAAAGGAAGACTCCTTTTAAGAGAATACAGAAAGGTAGAAAGTGTAATAAAAATGCACACTGATGTAAATGAAATAGAATCTAAAATTGCGGAAATAGATGAAGAAAAAAAAATTATTAACATCTATTTTGGCGATAAAAGAGTTATTTTACCCCTTAGAGGCGATTTTAACATTGGAGAAAAGGTTTTAGTTTTAATTAGCCCTGAAGATATTTTCCTGACACTTGAACCACAAAAATCCAGTGTGAGAAACGTTTTCAAAGGAACTATAACCCGAATGGAACTTAAAAATCAGGTTGTGCGATTAAATATAGACCTTGGCAATGTAAATCTATTTGCAGACATCACCCAGTATGCAAGGGATGAATTAAAATTAGATCTTGGAAAAGAAGTTTTTGTAGGATTTAAAGCCGCTGCAATTGCAGTAGTTAAATTATAGAATTTAAATTACAACTTGTAATCGATTATTTTAAACCCCATTGCTGCAACTATGTGCGGTTTAAAAGATAATAAACATCCTTTGGAAGATTCATTAATTTATCAGATTAATATCCTACTTTACTTTTACTCAACTTAGTCTATGTCCAGTACTTATAGTCGTGTCAGGTATTTTTAAAGTGTTGGAAAGGTGGTGCATATGAACAAAATGTTCCAGAAAACCAATATAATTAAGGTAAAAGAAGAAGCCCATCATACTGAAGATCTGGTAGCCATTGATGCCAAGGTGGAACTGGTGGTTAACGGAGAACTACTGGGTAAATTTTATTTAAGTCCAGAGAACCTGGAAGACTTTACCATCGGTTATCTGCTGGATGAAAGGTACATACATTCTATGGATGATTTGGATGAAATCACAGTGAAATCCAATACAATAAACGTTCGTTTAAATGGACCGACACGTTTGAAAACTGATGATCTTTCCTGCTACGATGGATGGGTGCATCAAGACCATACCATACCCCATGTTAGCTCTGATTTGAAGGTTGGAAAGGATAAGATTATTGATTCTTACCAGTTACTTATTGAAAAAGCAGAAGTCTGGTCCAAAACAGGGGGCACACATGTGGCTGCACTTGTAGGTGATGGTCATTTCATTGTCCGGGAGGATGTCAGTCGCCATGTGGCCGTGGATAAAGTTATCGGAGCTGGGTTAAAAAAGGGAATTGATTTTTCAAATAGTTTCATTGTTTGCAGTGGCAGGATACCCCCTGACAGGGTGGTTAAGCTGGCCAATGTGGGCATATCTATTATGGTTACCAAAGCTGCCCCCACAGTGGAAGGTTTACGAATAGGTGAAGAAGCAGGCATTACCCTGATCGGTTTTTTAAGAGATGGTAGATTCAATATTTACACCCACCCCCACCGTATAATACTCTAATTAGATTATGCAGAGTAATTAAAATGTGTAGGCCAAAATGAAATGCAAAAATTAAATAGAATAATAAAAGAGAGTAAAACTAAAAAGTAGAGGATAATCTGGGATAATATTTATAAAAATATAGGATAACGGTTATTCAATAACCGTGTGCCTGGCCTTCATATCCTCTTCTGTTTTTCCCATTTCAACCATTAACTGGGCAATAAGACTGTCCAGGAATATCAGGCTGGTCACCTCAAAAAGAGTTCCCATGGGTGATAAAGACTGGTGTTTTCCGTTCATCTGCCGAGTTATGTAATTTTTCTCTGAATCAATCTTGGTACGTCCTTTTATATGCACCACCAGATCGGCCATCTCTCCCAAGGTGGAATCAACATATGAGGTTACAGCGATGATTTGTGTTCCCCTTTTATGAGCAATATTCGCTGCACTGATAATACTGAAGGTTTCACCTGAACCTGAAATTGATAGAAGGCAATCTTCAGCTGTTAAAGCAGGGGTTGTGGTTTCTCCCACCACATATACACTAATTCCAAGGTGCATGAGACGCATGGCGAATGCCCGGGCTACCAGACCCGAACGCCCCAGTCCCATTACAAAAACGTTTTTAGATGTTTTTAAGAGACGGGTCATGTCTTCAATGTTTTCAGGGTCAAGTTCTGCAGAAACAGAGTGCACATTATCCACTATTTCTTCTATAGCATCGTTGAGAATCATTTGTTTCAATATTAGCACCATTGTTATATTTTTTAAAATTATTGTAAATTTTGAATTAATGTAATCAATATGATTTTTTATGGTGGCCTGATATATATAAGTCCTATTTCATACAATTCTTATACAAATCCTTACACTACCCACATCAGAAGATTTTTATCATATATAAATTTTAAAAGGAGAAATTATGAAGTTTCATCCCAGTTTAAACCTACGTATAAAGGGTGAAACATTTAACTACCGACTTTTTGAGGCTTTAAACCAGATCACCAACACCTGGTCGCAGCGAGAAGCTGCCAAAAGATTAGGAATATCACATGCAGTTTTAAATCGACGAATTCGTGACGCTGAAGAAAAGCTCGGATTTAAATTAGTGGAAACAACCGGAGCCGGTTCCGGGCTCAGCCCCCAGGGAATGATGATCCTGGAAAAATATCAACGATATCTAAGACGATTAGAGGAAAGAAACATACCAGTTATATGTGGAGGTCCTATTGCAACCAGTTTGATGGATGTTTTAGCACGTCAATACGGCCTGGAAGTGACGATTCACACTACCGATGATTTAAACGCCCTTAAAATGGCCGAGATGGATCTGGCAGATATTCTGGTTTTAGATGACCCCGTACATGCTTTTATGCATGATCTGGACTTCATACCCATAGCCAGAGACGATCTGGTATTGGTATCTGGATCTGAGGAATACTTGGAGAATGTGGACCAACTCCATGGTAGAAAGTTCGTGGAAGTCATTCATTCAGCCCAGCGACTGGCATGGAACACCCTGGATCAGTTACGTATTGATTATGAAATCGTTGATCTGTGCCGTTTCCCCCAAAATGCCCTTAAACTGGTTAAAACCCGAGAAGGTCTTCTAACCTTTCAGAGCAGAAGTTTCATGTCACCTCTGTCTGGTTCTTTTACTGTGTCTGACATCATGGCTGATGATACCAGCCATATAATCAGCATGGTCCTCCTCAATAATGAACTGGAAGATTTTTCCAATTTCATCCGGGGAAATGGTCAGGGAATAATCCAGGAGTGGGGTTTTGGGAGAATTGACTAAATTAATCATTATAAGAAAATTTGTCATAAAATGAATCATAAAGTGCTTTATTCTCTTTTAAATCATTATTCTGATGGATAACAATGATTTTCTGATGGATTTAAAATGCAGAGATTAGTTCATTTTTAAAAATATAGTCAGATAGTAAATTTTAAATAAACTCAAAATAGAAATAAGGCAGGTGATTGATTGAGGGAAAAAAGTGATTTACTGGCCATTGGGCATACTGCATTTGATTATATAATTCAGGTTGATGAATTCCCCCTACCGAACTCTGCCACTACCATTAATAATATGCGCACTTTTCATGGGGGTGCTGCTGCCAATGTTGCTGTGGTTGCATCTTCACTGGGTCTCGAATCTTCCCTGGTGTCAGCAGTGGGAGGAGACTTTTCAGGATCTGAATATCAAAAGCATTTAGAAAATCTTAAAATCGGCATTGAAGACATGATAATTGTTGATGAAGATAAAACACCCACTGCATTCGTGTTAACTGATCAAAATGATGATCAGATATTTTACTTTTACTGGGGAGCTGCCACCAGATTTAAAGAAGCACCAGTTCCCATTGATGCCATTAAGAATGTTCAGGCGGTGCACCTAGCAACAGGAGATCCCATCTTCAATGGTAAATGTGGTGAATTCGCTCGTGAAAATGGCAAAATCATATCCTTCGATCCAGGGCAGGACTTGCACATGTACTCATCCCAGGATCTTTTAAATGTTCTTGAAATATGCGATATTCTCTTTGGAAATCACCACGAAATTGGACGCATCTTGGAAAGTATCAATATGAGTGTTGATGAGTTAAAGAACTACGGACCATCAATTGTGGTGGAAACCAGAGGTAGAAATGGCAGTGTTATTTACTCGGACGAGAAGATCCATGTAGATGCAGTGGAGCGTGACCCCACTGACCCCACTGGTGCTGGTGATTCTTACAGGGCAGGGTTTCTGAAATCATACTTGGAAGGTAAATCACTTGAATATTGTGGTAAACTAGCCTCCGCCGTGTCTTCATTCATTGTGGAAGCAGAAGGCTGCCAAACCAATGTTCCAACCCTTGAAATGGCCAAAAAAAGAATGGATACTCTTTAAATGATATGTTCCCGTCCAATCAATAGTTACAACTAGACTTAGAGTAAATATCAATTCAGTGGATCAAACCGGAATATAATAATTTCAACAATGAATAGATAATGTCCATATTATGGGATTTAAGTATTAACTTGGAGCTTAGCTTTCTGAATAGATCCCAGATTATGAGCCCAAAAAACCATATCTATTTTTAGGGGTAATATAGAAATCAAATTAAGATTAGTATATATCAGTTGTTAGGGGCATCTTGCAATTCACGAGAACCCGCAGCTAATGCACTTTACAAAGTTGAATCTAACACGGTGATTCTATGACACAAATGGATGACGCAAGAAAAGGGATAATAACCGAAGAAATGAAATCCGTCGCAGAAAATGAAAATGTCGACGTTGAATTCATCAGAAAATCTGTAGCCAAAGGTACCATTGCCATTCCCAGTAACAAAGGAAGGGAAGTAAAAGCAGTTGGTATTGGAGCGGGACTACGAACCAAAGTCAACGCCACCATTGGGACTTCCACTGACATCTGTGACTTTGACATGGAAGAAGAAAAGGCTAAAATTGCCATAGCTAATAATGCTGATACTTTAATGGAACTTTCTGTGGGTGGAGACTTGGATGAGATCAGGAGAAGAATACTAAAAGTATCCGACATACCCGTGGGAAGTGTGCCGGTATACCAGGCAGCATTTGAAACCATCCGCGAAAAAGGTGCCGCCATTTACATGGATGAAGATGTCATGTTCAAGGCCATAGAAAAACAGGCCAAAGATGGTATCGATTTCATGGCCATTCACTGCAGTGTGAACATGGAAACCCTCAAGCGTCTTAAACGCCAGGGAAGAGAAGGTGGACTGGTGAGCCGTGGTGGAGCTTTAGTATCTGCTTGGATGGTGGAAAACGAAGTTGAAAACCCACTCTACAAGAACTTTGATTACATCCTGGAAATCGCCAAGGAACATGACTTTGTAATGTCCATGGCCAACGCCATGAGAGCTGGAGCCATTGCCGACTCCACTGACCGTGCAGGAGTACAGGAACTCATCATCCTGGGCGAATTAATAGACCGGGCTCGGGAAGCAGGTGTACAGACCATTGTTGAAGGACCGGGCCACATACCCTTAAACGAAATTAAGGCCAACGTGGTTATCCAGAAAAAACTGTGCCGCGAAGCCCCATTCTACATGCTGGGACCCATCGTAACTGACATAGCACCAGCCTACGATCACATAGTTTCATCCATTGGTGCATCTCAATCTGCAGCTGCTGGAGCAGACTTCATATGTTACGTTACTCCTGCTGAGCACTTGGCACTCCCCGGACCTGAAGACGTTAAAATGGGAGTTATAGCCAGCCGTATCGGCGCCTACGTTGGTGACATGGCCAAGGGAATACACAACGGTGAAAAGGACTTAGAAATGGCTAACGCCCGTAAAAAACTTAACTGGGAAGCCCAGTACAATGCGGCCATATGTCCTTCTGATGCCCGGGCAATAAGGGATGCCAGACCACCAGAAGACCCTGACACCTGTACTATGTGCGGAAGTTACTGTGCTATCAAAATCGTAAATGAATGGCTGGATGAAGCCCCAACTGAAGTATTCGAATAAATAAAATTTTTCGAATAAAAGAAATAAATTCATCCCCCATTTTTTATTGATTTTAAATATTACCATATTTTTTATTTTTATAAGAAGGTGAATTACTTGAAACACTGGACTGAACGAATTGCATCTGATCTGACTAACTGGGACGTTGAAAAACACGTTGTGGCCAGTGGAACATCCATATCTGGCTCTATACATATTGGAAATTCCTGTGACGTTTTCATAGCCAATGCAGTGGGTAAATCCCTGCAAAAGCTTGGTGAAGAATCAAAGACCATCTGGATTGCCGATGACCACGACCCCCTGAGAAAAGTGCCATACCCCCTCCCAGAATCCTACGAGAAGTACTTGGGAATTCCTTACTCCCAGATCCCTTGTCCGGAGGGTTGCTGCGAAAACTTCGTGGAACACTTCCAGAAACCATTCCTGGAAACTCTACCCATCTTTGGAATAGAACTGGAAACTTATTCAGGGTTTGAAATGTACCAGGATGGTATTTATAACGATTATATTAAAAAATCACTGGAAAGAGCGCCCCGAATCAGGGAAATATTCAACCAGTACCGGGAACATCCCCTGGCCAACAACTGGTTACCCTACAATCCCATCTGCACTGAGTGTGGCCGGGTGAACACCACCACTGCCTATGACTATCAGGGAGACACCGTCTACTACCGGTGCCAGTGCGGTCATGAGGGTGAAATGAACATCAAATCAGGTGAGGGGAAACTTACCTGGCGTGTGGAATGGGCTGCCCGGTGGAAAATCTTCGGTGTCACTTGTGAACCGTTTGGAAAGGATCATGCAGCCAGTGGAGGGTCATATGACGTAAGTAAAGTCATATCCAAAGAGATATTCAACTATAGAGCACCTTATCCTGTTCCTTATGAGTGGATCACCCTTAAAGGCGATGCCATGAGTAAATCTAAGGGAGTTTTCTTCACTCCAGGACAATGGCTGGAAATAGGGGCCCCTGAAACCCTGAATTACTTTTTATTCCGCAGTAAACCATTAAAACATAAGGACTTCGATCCAGGAATGTCCTTTTTAGACTTCATTGACCAGTATGATCGGGTGGAGAGGATCTACTACGATACTGAGGAAGCTGCTTCTGAGAAGGAAATGGAGAAACTTAAGAAAATCTATGAGGTGTCCCAGATCAACACTGCCGAATCCATGCCATTCCAGACATCCTATCGTTTCCTAACTGTAGCCCGCCAGATAACTGATGAGCCCGAAAATATCTTCGCAATACTCAAACGGAATTCACAGCTAAGTGCAGATATGGCAGGTAAAGAATATGGTGATTTAGATCAGGATACTCATTCACGACTGGAATCCCGTTTGAAAAATGTGGAAAACTGGCTTATTAACTATGCACCAGAATTTGTTAAATTCAATGTCCAGGAAACATTACCTGATGTGCAGTTAAACGAAGAGCAAAATGCATTCTTGCTTCAGGTGGCCGATCTGCTGGAGGAAAATAATTACAACTCCCAGGAACTCCACGACCAGATGTACATCATACTAAAGGAACTGGGATTAAAACCGCAGAAGGCATTTCAGGCCATCTATAAGACCATTATTGGTAAAAAACAGGGCCCTAGGGCTGCTTCTTTCGTGTTATCCCTTGATAAAGACTTTGTTATCAAGAGGTTCCGCAAGGAGGCCTAATAATTGAAAGTGCGGCTGGTTGAACGAGAGGTCCTGGATCCACTGGGAGAAGTTCAAGCAGATAAATTAAAGGTTAACCCTCTGCCAGAGGACTTTGAAAAAGTCACCCTAGTTGACAACACCAAGCCCGGTGCTGGAGTGATACTGGATATTTTAGCAGAATCTCTGGGGAACAGGACATTCATAGAGGTTAAAAAACCTGCTGGTGCCCCTGCTACACCAGAACAGATTGATAAAGCTTCTTCTGGAGAAATTGCCATCCTTGCTTTGGGGGACTGTGGTTCCTGCACCAGCTGGGTTATACTGGATGCCATCTGCCTGGAAAAAAGGGGAATACCCACCATTTCCATTTGCTCAGACCATTTCGCCCCCTTCTCCCATGAACTAGCCAAATCGCATGGAATGGAAGAATTACGAATTTTAGAAGTTAAACATCCCATAGCTGGGCTTTCAATTGATGAAGTGGACGAAAAAGCCCGGGCAATAATTCCATCCTTCCTTTATTTGCTGCAAATACCCTGAAACCAAGGTATTCAGAATTAAAGAGGAAATATAAGTAAAATATAACTGAATATAAGATAAAATAGAAATTAAAAGGTAGAATAGCTTAAGGGCAGAAATATGGCTAAAAAAGACAAAGTTATGGTGAGTGATCAGGCTTGCGGCTGCCTTATTGATGAAATCCTGGAAAAAAAAGAAAGAAAGGATGAAAAAAATAAGAATGATAATCGTCTCTGCAGTGCCAGTGAATCTGATATGGAGTTCTTTGTTGACCCTGACCCTCTGAAGACAAGTATCGATTTTTACCAGCGCCACCTGACTGACGGCCTACCTATCATTCCCCCTACCCGAGAACAGGTGAACCGTTTCCTGGATTACAGTGCACATGACCCGGGCAAGGTTTTGGCTCTTTTACCCCCTAAAATGGGCCAGGCTACTCCTGAAAAAATTGCCATTAACTCGGTTATGGCCGGGTGCCTGTCTCAATTTCAGCCGGTAATAGAACATGTCATCCAAGCTATTTCCCAGGATAAATTCAACCTTGCAGGAGTTAACGCAACTACTCATCCCGTATCTATCTGTACTATAATTAACGGGCCATTATCCTCAGAATTAGGGATTAATTCTGGTTCAGGATGCCTTGGACCTGGTAACATAGCCAATGCCACCATTGGACGCACCCTACGTTTGTGTCTTATTAACATTGCCGGGGCAATTCCCGGAGTGGGTGACCATGCAACCCATGGATCACCAGCCAAGTACAGTTACTGTTTTGCGGAAAACGAGGATGAAACACCATGGGACCCTTTCCAAGTAGAAAACGGTTACTTGAAGGGGGATAGTACAGTCACTGTAATGGCTGCTGAAGCTCCACACAATGTTAATGATCATCGCAGTCAGACAGCTGTGGATCTCCTGGACACCATCGTTCACACTGCAGCCACTGCGGGTTGTAATAACAGTCATGTGCCGGGTGAACTCCTAGTTATCATGAGCCCGGAGCATACCTCAACTATCAGCAGGGATGGATGGGAAAAAGAAGATGTGAAGAATTATATCCACGAAAATGCGCTGTTGCCTGCCAGTTTGGGTGATCGTGGTGGTAGAAAACTGGATGATGAATGGATTATCGGTGATGATGTTCACATAACCCGCTCCCCATCTGATGTGCTTTTACTGGTGGCTGGAGGTCCTGGTAGGCATACCATGATCAGTCACGGTTTTGGAAATGGATCTATGTCAGTTACCCTGCCCATCACCCTGAAAGATGGATCAATGGCACATTCAGTGAAAGAATTTAAATAAAGTAAAAGGTAAAATGTTAAATAAGTAAAAAGGGCAGAATTCAGTCGTTTTCTATCCTACTTAATCAATAAAAGTGAGTATTATTCCGTGCAATAACCTACTCGTTCTAATTCTGCTTCCCATATTTTAGGATTTTCTTCAATGTAATTTTCTAAAAGTTCCCTGCATTCAGTGATACCCATGACTTTAACTTCCACTCCACTTTCCCTTAGCAGTTCTTCGGGACCAATTAATGTGGTGTTTTCTCCAATCACCACTCGATGAATATTATATAACATTATTGCCCCTGAACACATGGTACATGGGGATAAAGTAGTGTAAAGAGTGGATTTTTGATAATCAACTCCCCGAAGACGTCCCGCATTTTCAATGCAGTCTATTTCCCCGTGGAGAATAACAGAATCATTTTGAAGCAGTCGGTTGTGACCATTCCCCACCACTTCCCCATCGGCAACCAGAACTGCCCCTATGGGAATTCCTCCATCTTTAAGGCTTTTTTTAGCTTCGGCAATTGCCTGGGCCATGAAACGATGATCATCTGATTCCATGAACGTTCTCCTGTATCAAATTAAAAAAAAATTAAAAAAAATAAAATAGTATTTGAGTGTTCTAAGTTGTTTTCAGGCTACCAAGTATCCGTTCCATGTTTTGGGTGCTGTTACTACTGGATACGTAAGCAGCATAGTAGAGACTATTATTTTTCACCCAGAAAGCAATGGTAGTGTAGTAACCAGAAGAGTCTTTGCTTGTTGTTGTGATCACGGTTGCAGTGGATCCATCCACTGTTATAGATTTACTTGAACCATATCCCTGTGTCTGATATTCCTGTACCAATTGATTTAGTACACTCTGAATACTTGCTGCGTCAAGTCCAGAAGCAGATATACTTCCAATAGCAAAGCCTTCATCACTGCTTCCAACTGCTGCGATATTGTTTGAGCCAGCTGGAGTAGTCACGGTTTTTGTTGCATTTTCACTCCAGGTCCCGGGATAAGTGAAAGTTACACCATTACCTGAATATGTTTTGTTCGATGACCATTCGTCACTGGTACAACCAGAGGCCATTACTACTAATAAAACAACTGCCAAGATGTAGATCAATCTTTTCATTCAAACCACCTACAAATATAATTATCATTATTAATTATGCTATTAATCTGATTTAAATTAATCGCCATGAAAACATATCCCCATGAATTAAACAATGGAGGAATTATAAGATTGGGTGCAAATCGTGAAATATGGGAAATAATTGAATTCACGCGTTTGAATAAACTCCCTAACCATTGAAATAATCCATTGAGACTAAATATAAAAAAAATTTTTTAAAGTATTCTAAGACTATCATAAATTAAATTACACTCCAGGCGGGTGGCAAAATTCAAGGATTTCTCATCCACCCTGAATTCAGGATGATGGTTAGGTTTTACTTCAGAGAGCGGCCTGTCACTTGGAGCAGCACCATAATACATATAGAGGCCAGGAATTTCACGAGAAAAATAGGAAAAATCTTCTGATTTTGTTGATGCTAGGTAATAAAGAACGTTTTTCGCCTGGGCAATTCTTTCCACCGTGGGGAGCATTGCATCATACAAGTCAAGGTTGTTGACATTCAACGGGTAGTGCTGGCCAAATATCACTTCGGCCTGGCAGCCGTGCATTTCTGCTTTCATCTCAGCTAATTCTTTAATGCGGGTGATAAGAATTTCACGATTATCTTTATCAAGTGAACGTACAGTTAGGCCCATTTCAGCTCCTTCAGGGATGATGTTCACCTTTATTCCTCCCCAGAAGTAGCCCACAGTGATGACTGCTGCTCCTTTCTGCAGGTCCACCTCCCGGCTGATGAGTGTCTGCAGGGAATTTATCAGGGATGCTCCGGCAACAATAGGGTCTTTACCACTCCATGGCTGGGATCCGTGGGCCTGCTCACCCCATATACGTATGACTATACTGTCCTGACTGGCATGGGTGGGTCCTTCCCGGATCATGACTTGCCCGGGGTAACAGGTGCTGTTAGCATGGAAGCCGAATATAGCCTGCACTTCCGGATCCTTAAGGGCTCCTTCTTCTACCATTCGCATAGCCCCACCATCAGTGCCTGTGGGAGCACCTTCTTCAGCGGGTTGGAACAAAAAAACAACTTTTCCAGGTAATTCTGACCTAAGCTGGCTTAGAATTGTGGCAGTCCCTATGGCCGCTGCAGTGCTGGCATCATGACCACAGGCATGGGCCACGTATGTTTCCTGACCATTATAATCTGTTTTCACATTAGAAGCGTATTCCAGACCTGTTTCTTCCTTTACTGGGAGAGCATCAATATCTGCCCGGATGGCCACGGTAAGACCTGGTTTTTCCCCTTGAAGAACCGCTTTTATACCGGTTTTGGCAATGGGCGATATGACTTCCACACCAGGGAGTCTCTCCAGGTGTTCCTGGATATACCGGCTGGTTTCAAACTCTTGATAGGCAAGTTCAGGGTGCTGGTGGAGCCAGCGGAAAATTTCGATTTGGGGTGATATAAAATCACCAGCCAGCTGATCTATACTCTTGTAGAAAGCCTCATTAGTCATGAACACCACGCTCTATTCACACCGATCTTAAAATTCAATCAAGTATGATTATATTTTAGAATTACCTATTTATTTACTATATCAAACACAGCTTAGATAACTTAGGAAACTATGAAACCCCAACTCATTGTGCAAATTATTGAAAAAATAAAAAAAAATATTAATCAATTAAATCTATTCATAATCCCTATCTCAACGTTTCACTCACATTAACCAATTACTTAATGGTTTTATTAGTATAAATGAAACGTGAGTAGGATTACAGCACCCACTATTACTATGATAAGGTAGTACAGAATCACTTTATATCCAATTTTCTTTATACTTGTCGAATCATCGGGGGGAGAGTAGTATTTAAAGAGAACGTATAAAAACAACATTATGGCAAATCCAGAAACCAGCATTGCGTAGTCATAAACTACGTTCAATACTAATACATTACATATAACAAATAAAAGAATTCCAATCAGGATAATTTTAAAATCAAACCTAGATTCAGGGTTAAAACTCAAAAAATTCTTTTTATCAGATTTTTTATCGGGTTTTAAAGAGTTTTTGCAGTTGTAACAGATTTCGGCTTTTTTACTGTTTTTAGTTTTGCACCGTGGGCAGATAATTGTAGATACCAAGATATCACCTAAATCTTAATTTAACCATTTGATTATGAGTTCACCACTCTATTCAAGTCAATGAAATAATAATAATAATAATAATAATAATAAAACATCCCTGATCAAGATTAATCTGTTAACATAATTTAATTAAATTATTTTAGGGATTTTCAGTCCTTGCAATGAACTTTTTTATTTCCAGTTAATTTATTTATTATGCAGTTATTAAAATGAGGACTTAATAAAACTTACGAAGTTGAAAAAACATTGAAGATCCATTATCATTTCATGACGACTCCAAGTACCATTTTTTAATTATCCTCCCTATTAGGCTAATAAATGCCCTAACATGTTAAAATTTCATTAATTCTATTTATAAAAATCATATCATGGCATAAATACGTAAAATATAAATTATTTTTAATTTATAAGGAAATTATAATCCACCGAGAAAAAAATAGAAACCTACATAATTCTACATACATTTTCCGTTATGAAAAATGATTTTTCATAATTTGTAGAATGGAGTTATAGCGTGTTATTTTTTTATTAAATGAACATATGGGCAGTTTATGGGAAAAAAAAGAAATAAAAATCTTTATATATTTTTAATGTAATTTTATTATTAATTAAGGTTAATAATAAAAAAATCCCCTAAAGGGTCAGGTGGTCAAATGTCTAAAGAACTTGAAAAAGAACTACAAGAACAGATAAGAGGGAAAGTTCAGGCTGAAATCGAAAAAGAAATAGAAGAACAAATAAAAGGAAAAGAGGATATAGAAATTAAAAAAGAGATAGAAGAGCAAATAAGGGGAAAAGTACAAGCAGAGATTCAAAAAGAGATAGAAGAGGGAATAAGGGGAAAAGTACAAGCAGAGATTCAAAAAGAGATAGAAGAGCAAATTAGAGGAAAAAAATAATTAAATTACCTCTTCTATATAATTTTTATTTTTTAACTCTTCTAAATTTCAATTTTACTACTTAAATTATTTTTTTTAGATTTTAATATCGTTAATTTTTTTTAAAATCCCCTTAAAAACCTCTTTTTTTTATTAATGATATGCAAAAATCTGCATAACGGATATAAGTCTTTCGAAATTGTTCCATTAACAAAAGTTTATATTAGATATAATAATACCAATCTTATGAATACATCATGAATATTCATGTAGAATTTTGAGTCTCAGACTCAAACAATTAAGTAGTAAAAACATTTTGATGTAAAAAAATGAACAAAACTACTAAAAAATCATGATAGATTTGTCAACTCTGCATGATAAATTCATGAATATATTCAAGTAGAAAATAATATTCGATTAAATAGGAGGTCAATATATGGCATCGTCGTTTAAATCACCTGCAGATACCGCAAAAGCATGCGTTGGTATTGCAGCGTTGAAAGAAAAATCCCCTTTAAGTAATTTGCTTCTTTTAAGCTTTTTAGCTGGGGCCTACATTGCATTTGGAGGACTTCTGGCAGAAGTTGCTACTGGAGGAATGGCTGCTGCTGGTTACCCTACAGGATTAATAAAACTCGTCTTTGGTGGCGTGTTTCCAGTAGGGCTAATGCTAGTCGTTATAGCCGGTTCTGAGCTGTTTACTGGTAATTGTATGTACATGCCTATGGGAATGCTTCAGGGAGAAGCAAGCCTAATGGGTACTATCCGAAACTGGGTAGGGAGCTGGGTTTTCAACCTGGTAGGTGCATTATTTGTTGCATATGTCCTTGCATACCTCACCGGTATTCTAACCGCAGACCCCTGGTCCGCAACCGCAGTTACCATCGCCAAAACCAAAGCTCTCGGTGGAGCTCAGTTTGTAGCAGCAGGAAAAACTGTAACCTCTCTAAACTGGATGCAAGTGTTCTGGAGAGCCATTGGATGTAACTGGTTAGTATGTCTCGCAGTTTACCTGGCCATTGCCTCAGATGATATTGTTGGTAAAGTATTCGGAATCTGGTTCCCAATAATGGCTTTCGTAACCATTGGATTCGAGCACGTAGTCGCAAATATGTTCTTTATACCTATGGGAATATTCATAGGCGGAGTAACCTGGTCCCAGTTCTTCATTAACAACATGATACCAGCTACTCTCGGTAACATCGTTGGTGGAGCAATATTTGTGGGCTGTATCTACTGGTTCACTTACCTACGTGGAACCAAAAAAGCAGAAGCTTAATCTGAGGAAAGTAGTCTACATTGCCAAATTAAATGGTAATTGTAGAATCCTTTCCATTTTTTCTTTTTTATTTCTTGAAAAAAGGAAGGGTATCCAAATCTTAAATTCTATCATGAATGATCATATATCAAACAATCATTCACCCGTGATTTATCACTGGAAATAGTCGGAATATAGTTGAGTCAAAAGAAATTATCATGAATATTCATGGATTTTAGAGGAAGAATTAATTACATATAATTTTATATTGAGAGGAGGAAGAAAATGAATATCCAATACACACCAACCACATGTCCCTACTGTGGATGTGGATGTGGATTTAACCTAGTAAGTGTTGATGGCAAACTGAAAGGTGTGGAACCATGGAAAAGAAACCCTGTAAATGAAGGAAAACTATGTCCAAAGGGTAACTTTTCATACGAGTTCGTCCACCGTGAAGACAGGTTAACCACCCCTTTAATTAAAAAAGGTGGCGAATTTGTCGAAGCATCTTGGGATGAAGCACTTGATCTGGTTGCATCCAAATTAGGTGAAATAAAAGACGCAAATCCAGAAGCTCTTGCGTTCTTATCATCCGCAAGATGTACAAATGAAGAAAATTACTTAATGCAGAAATTTGTGCGTGCTGTAATAGGAACACACAACATAGACCATTGCGCAAGGCTCTGTCACGGCCCTACAGTTGCCGGACTTGCGCAGACCTTTGGATCAGGAGCTATGACTAACTCCCTAGAGAGTGTAGCTCATGCGGATTGCATATTTATCATAGGATCCAACACACTAGAACAACACCCTCTAATGTGGAGAAGGGTCTTACAAGCAAAAGCCAACGGAGCCAAACTAATAGTTGCAGATCCAAGGTTCACCCCTTCTGCAAAGAAAGCTGACCTTTACCTACCATTCAAATCTGGAACAGACGTGGCTTTAATGAACGCCATGATGAATGTGATAATTTCTGAAGGACTTGAAGATAAAGAGTTCATAGAAAACCGGACCAAAAACTTTGAAGAATTAAAAGCAGTGGTCATGAAATACCCACCGGAAAAGGTGGCAGATATAACAGAAGCTTCAGCTGATCTAATTAAAGAAGCAGCAATGATGTACGCAAAAGCAGATAATGCTGCTATTATCTATTCCATGGGTATAACTCAACATACCACCGGTACAGATAACGTTATGTCCACATCCAACCTGGCCATGATCACTGGTAACCTTGGAAGGCCTGGTACTGGAGTTAACCCTCTGCGAGGTCAGAACAACGTTCAAGGTGCGTGTGACATGGGAGCACTCCCAGTTGTATACCCAGGATACCAAAAGGTCGTAGAAGGAGAAATGGCTGAAAAAATGATGACTGCATGGGGATGCGGTGATCTAACCTGTAGACCCGGTCTTACCGTAATTGAAATGATGAACGCAGCAGATGCAGGCGATATCAAAGGTATGTACATAATGGGTGAAAACCCGATGGTTTCAGACCCCGACATAAAACACGTTAAAAAAGGTCTTGAAAACTTGGACTTCTTAGTTGTACAAGATATCTTCTTAACAGAAACAGCTGAACTAGCAGATGTAGTACTCCCTGCAACCTCATGGGCTGAAAAAGACGGAACATTCACTAGCACCGAAAGACGTGTGCAATACATACGAAAAGCAGTAGACGCGCCAGGTGAAGCTAGATCTGATTGGTCTATAATTTGTGACATTGCAAAGAAAATGGGCTCTGATCTGTTCAACTACGACTCACCACAAGACATATTTGAAGAAGTAAGGACAGTCACCCCCCAATATGCAGGTATGAATAAAGAAAGACTGGAAAAACCAGAAGCACTACACTGGCCGTGCCCTGATGAAGAACATCCTGGTACTCCCATACTCTGGGGAGAAAAATGTGCAACTCCAGACGGTCTTGGTGTACTTATGCCAATCGAATTTATACCCCCTGCTGAACTTACAGATGAAGAGTATCCATTTACACTCACCACTGGACGTATGCTGTTCCACTGGCACACAGGTAGTATGACTCGAAGATCAAAGACCTTAGACCGTGAAGTTCCAACCGGTTTCGTTGAAATTAACACCGAAGATGCTGCTGAACTTGGTATAAAAAATAAGGAGCTTGTTCGTGTCAAAACACGGCGTGGGGAAATTGAAATTGGTGCCAAAGTTACTCCTGACATCATGAAGGGAATAATATTCATACCATTCCACTTTGTAGAATGTGCCGCCAATACACTAACCCAGAGTTTTGCATTAGATCCTGCAGCCAAAATGCCAGAATTCAAAGTTTCCGCAGCAAGCATTGAAAAAATGGAGTGATCTCAATGGTTCAAGTAGGCGATATGTATTATGCATGGGGTTCGGATGATGAAATAGCCACCAGCGGGGAATGCGGTGGTGCAGTAACCACCATATTAAAGTTCCTTTTAGAAGATGGCATAGTGGACGCAGTCCTCGCCGTTAAAAAAGGTTCAGATTTATATGACGCTGTGCCCACACTAATAACCGACCCTGACGAGGTCATAGAATCAGCAGGATCCCTTCACTGTGGAACACTGAACATGGCTAAAATAGTGGGGAAATACTTGGACGGTGCCAAAGACATGAAAATCGCCGTCACCACCAAACCCTGCGACGCCATGACCCTGGTAGAACTAATCAAACGGGAAGAAGTGGACGGAGACAATATTCTCATGGTAGGAGTTAACTGTGGAGGAACCATGCCCCCGGTTAAAGCCCGACAGATGATCGAAAAATTCTACGAAACTGACCCAGATGAAGTGGTTAAAGAAGAAATCGCCAAAGGAAAGCTGATCATCGAAACCAAAGACCACGAAGAACAGGAAATAAGCATCGACGAACTGGAAGACGCAGGATACGGGCGAAGAACCAACTGCCGAAGATGTGAAATCAACATACCAAGTATGGCTGATCTTGCATTAGGTAACTGGGGAGTTATCGGACCACTAGCTGGTAAAGCCACCTTTGTAGAAGTATTCTCCGAAAAAGGTGCCGATGTTCTTGACAAAGCCATAGAATCCGGAGCTCTCAACACCCAGGAACCAATACCCAAAGGTGTTGAAATACGGGCTAACATTGACAAGATCATGGCAAAATTAGCCGGTAAATGGCAAGCCAAAGATTTCGACGAAACCAGAGGCGAGATACTAACCACAATGGCCCAGTACATGGACGAATTCGACAAATGTATCAAGTGCTTCGGTTGTCGTGAATCCTGTCCAATCTGTTACTGTGAAAACTGCTGTCTAGAGGCAGATAATGGTCCAGACTGGCTGAGCAAAGAACTTCCACCATCACCCCTATTCCATATGGAAAGGTTAATCCACATGGTAGAATCCTGTACCAACTGTGGACAGTGTGAGGAAGTCTGCCCTGCTGAAATACCACTAGCAAAAATTTGGCATGAAATCAACCTCAAACTGCAGGAAACCTATGGTTTCACCAGAGGAATGGATGAAAAAATGCCACCATTGTCTTATTTCCCAGCACCTGGAAAATAAACCGTAAAAAACTTGAAGGTGGGGATTATCCCACCTTTTTTATATATTTGAATAGTAACACCCCTTTAACATTCACAAAATTATCATGTAAGAATAAGTCCAAGTGATCACAGATAGGTCACATATCACGATCTTGAAGCTTTGCTACAAGATATAACAAACCACATTTGTAATCTTTAATTCTGACCTAATAATAGTCGCTCAATAAATCACCAGGAAAATAAAATAAATTAGAGTCAGGTAAGAACATCATCCCCCATATTATTTAATACAAAAAAAGAGAAGCAAAATGTGGCTTGTTATTAATTATATCAAATATGAGTTAAAAATTATGAAAAATAATTACAAATAAAAAAAAAAGGAGATAATCATATGGAATGGACCCCCAAAATAATAGTTTTCTGTTGTAACTGGTGTTCCTATGGTGGAGCAGACACTGCAGGTACAGCAAGGATGCAATATCCCCCAAACGTGCGTATAATCAGAGTAATGTGTTCAGGTAGAATAAATCCTCTTTTCGTCTTAAAAGCATTTGATGAAGGAGCAGACGGAGTAATGGTTGCCGGATGTCACTTTGGAGACTGTCACTATGACAGAGGAAACTTCGCATGTGACCGACGAATAAAGGCTTTGAAAACAGTGATGAAGACCTTGGGTCTTGAAGAAGGAAGATTCTACCTTGACTGGATATCTGCTTCCGAAGGTGAAAAATTCGCCAATACAATGAAAATGGTAAGTGATCAGGTTAAAGAACTTGGTCCCTTCTCATGGAGAAAGAATAAAGCAGAAATAGGGTGATTTAAATGGTTCAAATAAACGATATGTATTATGCTTTATCCCCTGATGAAGAAATCGCAGCCGGTGGGGAATGCGGAGGAGCAGTAACAGCCATCCTTAAATTTTTGCTTGAAGAAGGCATAGTTGACGCAGTTCTAGCCGTTAAAAAAGGTGCTGATCTTTATGATGCAGTGCCCACACTAATAACCGACCCCGAAAAAGTCATAGAATCAGCAGGATCCCTCCACTGTGGAACACTGAACATGGCCAAAGTATTGGTAAAATACTTGGACGGTGCCCATGACATGAAAATCGCGGTGACCACCAAACCCTGCGACGCCATGACCATTGTGGAACTTATGAAAAGGAAGCAGATCAGCCAGGATAATGTGGTGATGATTGGAATTAACTGTGGAGGAACATTACCCCCAGTACAGGCCCGTGAAATGATCGAAAAATTCTACGAAATCGATCCGGACACTGTGGTGAAGGAAGAAATCGCCAAAGGAAACCTGGTAATTGAAACTGCAGATGACACTGAAAAAGAGATCAGCATCGATGTACTGGAAGATGAGGGATACGGTCGAAGAACCAACTGCCGAAGATGCGAAACCAACATACCAAAAATGTCAGACCTGGCCATGGGTAACTGGGGAGTAATCGGACCACAAGCAGGTAAAGCCACCTTCGTAGAAGTGTTCTCTGAAAAAGGTGCAGAAATCCTGGATAAAGCTATAAAAGCAAACGTCTTAAAAGTAAAAGACCCAGTTCCAAAGGGTATTGAAATAAGGGCTAACATCGATAAAGCAATGGTTAACCTGGCCAACAAATGGCAGTCCAGAGATTTCAAAGAAAGTGACGAGTTAATGAACCTGGACCAGTACCTGGATGAATTCGACAAATGTATAAAATGTTACGGTTGCAGAGAAGCATGCCCCATCTGTTTCTGTAAAGAATGTTCCATTGAGTCAGAATGTGTTAATTGGGTGCCTAAAGGAGAGATTCCACCATCACCAATGTTCCACTTTGTGAGAATGATGCACATGGTGGATTCCTGTACCAACTGTGGACAGTGCGAAGAAGTATGCCCTGCCGAAATACCACTGGCCAGGATCTTCCATAAGATAAACGTGGAATTACAGGATGTCTTTGACTACCACCCCGGATACGACGTGGAACAAAAACCACCTCTTTCAGTGATAGACAAAGAACCCAGTGAGGAATAAACTAAACCTCACCTTCTTCCTTTTTTAGTATATCTAAATTTTTACATAGCTTAAACTAATTAAATATCGCTGCTTATGGTTTTAATTATTTATGGTGATAAAATGATGCTTGATGAAGTATTAAAAGCTAATGAAGAGTTTGTTAAAGATTTTGAACCAAAAAAAATGAGCCACATGCCCCAGAAAAAACTAGCCGTCGTAACCTGCATGGACACACGGCTTACCGGGTTTTTAGAACCTGCCATTGGAATTGAAAGGGGAGACGCCAAAATAATCAAAAACGCAGGTAATGCTGCAGTTGACCGGGATGTTATTCGTTCAGTGGCCGCAGCCATTCACGCTCTGGGTGTGGAAGAAGTAATGGTAATCGGTCATTACGATTGTGGGATGGCAAACGTTGACCCGGAAAAACTGGAAGCCAACATGAAAGCCAGGGGTGTGCATGAAAAAGCACTTTCTGAGATAAATCTTAAAGATTGGATAGGGGCAATTGATGGTGAAGAAGAGAATGTGATGGTAGTGGTGGAAAAAATCAAGGAATCACCATTTATTCCAGATGATGTGCCAATCCATGGCCTTATAATTGACCTCTATGATGGTAAATTGAAAGTTTTAGTTGAAGGATAACTAGTACTTCTTCCTAATTTCTATTTTTAATTTTTTAATTTATAATCAGACTATTATCCGAATTGAATATCCCCATACAAAATCGGCATAGCATCCCCTGTCCTTACTCCTTTCCATACGTTAATTAGGTATTTTTCCCTATGCCTATGATATTTGAGTTCATAAGTATAATAATTACCATTTAAGGGAGTGGGGGTCCAGGAAATGGTTAATAAATTTTCTTTAATAAATAAATTCAGCAAATTTTCCACTGCCCCTATTTTACTTTCAATATAGGCTGCAACAATAATTTCTTCTTCTTGTTGGGGGTATTTATCCCACTTAATTTTCATTCTATCTCCTACTAGAGCAATGGTTTAATCAAGAATATTGGTAGTAAGAAAGATCTATTAAAAAGACTTAGTATCCATGTTTACGTTTGAAATAAAATTAATCAAGTAGAAAAAGAGATTTAAAGGTTAACATTTGTTTGTAAAGATCTTTTGCTCGTTCAATAGTTCTTAACGCATTTTTCGCATCTTCCCAATCTATCATTTGGGTAGTTCTACCCTCTAATTTACCATATTCCTGACAGAAATGTGTTATTTCATCTAAAAAAAATGGAGGAATATCCTTTAAATCTTTCATTTCCTTGAACTGTGGGTCGGATGAAGGTACGCTTAATATTTTATCATCTCTATTCTTTCCATCCCTCATCCTCAACACCGCAATGGGTCGGCATTCAATGATGCACCCGGGGAAGGTCGGTTGATTTATCATAACCAAAACATCAAGGGGATTACCATCACCACTCACAGTTTGGGGAATCATACCGTAATCCGCAGGATATTGGAGAAAAGACAATGAAATCCCGCGAAATGCAAAGAATTCCTTTTCCTTATCATATTCATATTTATTCCTGGAACCCTTAGGGATTTCAACAATTACATGTACCGTTTTTAGACTACTGGCCTGGGTTGAGATATCATTCCAGAGATTCAGAGATTATTCCTCCTGAAACAGTTCTCTTAAGTTTTTCAGGTTATTTGTTAAATTATTTTTTTAATCTTGCCATTGAAGGACATACCATCTGTTCTTCAATTCGGATCAGTTCGTTGAGTTTGGCTATTCTTTCCCCACCCAGTGCTCCGGTTTTAATAAGTGGGCAGGAGAATGCCACTGCCAGATGAGCTATGGTTTCATCAGTAGTTTCACCAGAACGATGGGATACCACTGGCACGTAATTATTTGCTTTGGCCAGTTTAACAGTTTCATAAGTGTCACTGAGGGTTCCAATCTGGTTGGGTTTGATAATTATAGCATTGGCGGCACCTATGCTGATTCCCTCTCCAAGTATAGCTTTATTGGTCACGAAAATGTCATCCCCACAGATGATACATCTCTGGCCAACTTTACGAGTTAACTCAGCGAAACCAGCGAAATCATTTTCATGCAGTGGGTCCTCTACAAAGAACATGTTGTAGGTTTCAATGATTTCTTTAACAAAATTTATCTGTTCACCAGTGTCTCTTTCAACTCCTTCTCTCCCATAGACATAGACTTCTTTTTCGCGGTCCCATAAACCGCTAGGTGCCAGATCAAGGGATGGGCGGATGCTAAAACCTAATTCATCACCCACTTCTTCACAGGCTTGGGCTTGGATTTCCAGTGCTTCGTAATTAGACAGGTTAGGAGCCCAGCCACCTTCATCACCCTTTCCACCAGTGAATGACTTGTCCTTTACTTTTATGAGTTCTCCTATTCTTTTGTGAACCTTTGAATTGGCAAAAACAGCATCAGTGATATTGTCCGCACCCACCGGTACCACTAAAAACTCCTGTATGTCCGGAGCGTTTTTGCCAGCATGGGCTCCTCCATTAATCATGTTGCCCAGAGGGTAGGGTATTTCCTCGACCATGTTGCCTCCCAGGAATCGGTAAAGTGGTAGGCCGTAGGATGATGCCGCGGCCTTGGCAGCTGCCAGGGAAATGGCCACAATGAGGTTACCACCTAAAGATGAAAGATTTTCGGTGCCATCCATCTCCTTTAATAGTTGATCTATGTATTTACCCTCACTGGCATCAAGACCAACCAGTTCAGAGATAATTTTCCCACCAAATTCAGTGATTACATGGCTCACGCCTTCTTCTGGGAATGAAACCACTTCACGTTCCCCTGTACTGGCACCACTGGGGGCAGCGGCCCTCCCACAACCAGTGGTGGTTAAAATATCAACTTCCAGTGTTGGATTTCCCCGGCTATCTAAAATTTTTCTTATGTTAACATCTTCAATTACACTATTCATCAAAACACCATTCCCTTCCGTATCTAACTTGATTCTGGAATTCAATTAAATCGAAATCTTTTTTTACGAGATTATTCATTATAGAGCATAATTGAGTGTTCTACTACCTTTAATGCTTCTTTGTAATCTTCCCAACCCAATACTTCCGTGGATTTTCCTTCAAGTCGTTTGTATTCCTGGAAGAAGTGAACAATCTCGTTGAGGAGTGATTCTGGGAGGTCGTCCATGTTTTTTATGTGATTGGATTTGGGATCATCCACTGGAACTGCCAGGATCTTGTCATCCTGTTCCCCACTATCGATCATCTTTAAGAGTCCAATTGGCCGGCTTTCAATTACACATCCCGGAAATGTTGGTTGTTCCATAATTACCAGTATATCCATGGGATCTCCATCATCGTAGAGAGTTTGGGGGATTATACCGTATTCTCCAGGATAGTGGAATGGTGATGACAGGACTCTGTCCAGGATAAATGCCTCTTTATCCTTGTCATATTCGTATTTATTCCGTGAACCCTTGGGTATTTCAATCACTGCGTACACCACTTCCGGTGCATTTGGTCCGGGCTTAATATCTTTCCACAAATTCATTATATCATCTCCTTTTGAATTTTCTATTGAATTTTAAATAAATTAATAAAGTTTAATGGAATTTAATCAATATTCAGGCATTAGTTTTACTTAATAAAATTTTAAGGAATTTTTTAGTTAGAACACTCAGATATAACGTAAACTTTTTAGAACGTACAAAGCTCGATAAACATATTCCAACTCAGATATTCCGATATAGTAAGATCTTCTAAATCCTCCGTCTGCATTTTGAAGTTTTAATACAAAATTAATGACTTCATTCCGGTTTAACCAGTGCTTCTGAGGATATTCAAGGATTTCGTAGATTCTAATACCTGCATATATGCTTTCGATGTAGGGAGGGTAACTAAGAGGAGTGTAATCAAAAATTCCTTCATCAGTCTGGCAGCTCTCAGTGAAATCTATTATTTTCTCCCGGGAGTTTATGAAAGAATGGCTAACGAGGTTTAATGTTTCCAGAGCATAATAGGTAGACATTATATCAGATCTGTATTTTCCAAATCCCCCATCCTTATTTTGAAAAGATAATACACATTTTTTAATTAATTCTGGATCTTCAGATCTCACTATCCTCAAGATACTGGTCATTAAAAAGATTATTTCAGGAGTGGAAGTTTTGTATCTCTCAAAAAATCTCTCAACATATTTTTGAGGAAATTTTGGACTTCTATTATACACATCCAAGATGTTTAACCTGTAAAAAATCCCCCTGGTACCGTATTGCCTTCCCTCTTGTAAGTTTTCAATCCAGTTAATTGTGTTTTCCTTATTGTGGGGTTCTTCATCCAATATTTGAAGGATTTTAACACCATAGTAAGTGTTCTTAGTGTCAGGAATCCCTTCATAAAGAGTAAATCCACCTTCAAGATGTTCTCTTTTGTGGACAAACTTTAATGCCTGGTCTAAAATCTGAATCACCTCTTATTATTGCAGGTAGTAATTAATCAGAGATAAAAGGACTTAGAAATAAAAATATCCTCTAATAATCTTCTTTAGAAATCACTATCAATTGTAAACCAGGGCTGGCTGAAAAATTGTTCAATAAAGAGTCAGATCTGAATTTAGATGGAAATAAATTTAATGAATATGAAATAAAGGCATTTAAAAGGGCCAGAATTCTAAAAATATTTCCTAAAACGAACTGTGTTAACAACTCTAAATTAGATCCTGAATAATCTAAATTATATAAAAAAGTGTTTTTCTTAAATGATGAGTTTAAATCCGCTTGCAACTATGATTCCTCCACAAACTTTGGTTTACAGGGATCATCAGCACTTCGCGGTTATAAGGTGGAACCCATCACCTACATGAATTACTATTACCAGATAGGATATAAAAACATTTCTGATCAACATTAAAAACATTAGCCAACTACCGGAAACATTAATACTCAAAGACCCATAGTTAGGAAATATATAAACGCCTGAAACCCGATTTATATAATCTATTTATCTTAATTTTATCTTTTAGAACCTTAAACAATGGATAATGCTGCAGGTATTACTGCATTAACTCACCCATCACACAAAAAATCAAGACGAAAAAGATAACTATCAGAACTTAACCATGTTAATTTAACCAGATATTTATTAACATGCGGAGGGATTTAGCAAATGAGTAAAATAAACCGGCAGGAAATTCTGGATGTTTTAGATGGGTATGATAAGGAAGACATAACTATTGCGACTTTAGGAAGTCATTCATCCCTGCATATGTTTCAGGGAGCGAAAGCAGAGGGGTTCAGGACGGCAGTAGTTTGTGAAAAAGGACGGGAGATTCCTTACAAAAGATTTAATGTTGCTGATGAATTCATTATGGTTGATAAATTTAGTGACATAGTTAATGATGATGTTCAGCAGGAATTAAGGGATATGAACAGTATAGTGTTCCCACATGGATCCTTTGTGGCCTATGCTGGGCTTGATAATATTGAAACTATTTTTAACGTTCCTATGTTTGGAAATAGGGACATATTACGATGGGAAGCGGAAAGGGATCTGGAAAGGAAATTGATGACCGAATCAGGGGTTCGGATTCCTAAAAAGATATCAAATCCTGGAAAAATCGATGGGACAGTTATGGTAAAGTTCCCCGGGGCAAGAGGAGGAAGAGGATATTTCGTTGCCAACTCAACTGAAGAATTTGACCAGAAGATCGAGGCAATGATGGAGAGAAAATGGATTGAAGAAGAGGATATAAAAGAGGCACACATGGAAGAATACGTATTAGGGTGTAATTATTGTATTCATTACTTCTTCTCAGGATTAAAGGATGAAGTGGAGCTTTTAGGAATTGACAGCAGATATGAATCCACTATTGACGGTTTAGTCCGAGTACCTGCGAGAGACCAGCTAGACATCGGGGCAAATGCATCATATGTTGTAACAGGTAATCACCCTGTAGTTTTAAGAGAATCACTACTTCCACAGGCATTTGACATAGGAGACAAAATCACAGAGGGTGCTAAAGAACTGGTACCGCCAGGATTTAATGGTCCGTTCTGTATGCAGACTCTAGTTAACGATGACTTGGAAATAGTAGTATTTGAGATGAGTGCACGGTCAGATGGTGGAACAAACACCTTCATGAACGGATCCGCATACAGCTACCTCTATTACGGAGAACCACTGAGCATGGGACGTAGAATGGCACTCGAAATCAAAAATGGAATTAGCGAAAATCGCTTAGAAGAGATCATAACCTGATCAATTCATTATTCCATCTTTTTATTTTTATTTAAACCATTTCAACCCCCCGTTAAAACATAAAAAGAATTATCAAACCCATTTAAAATATTATAAAAATAGGACTTTCATCGCACATATTGGATTCGGTTTATATACCATAGATTGCATAGGTTATAATCCTAAACAAAAATCGGTATTATTATTCCTGATAACAATAATAACCAACAGAAGGTGTTTTATTGCTCACAACCGTCCAAAAAGAAATATTGCAGGTTTTGATTGATCTGTATGGTAAATCAAATTACAGACCCATTAAAGGAGAAAATATTGCAGCTGTTATGAACAGGAACCCTGGAACCATAAGAAATCAAATGCAATCCTTAAGAAGTATGGGGATAGTGAAGGGGGTTCCGGGCCCCAGAGGAGGGTATAAACCAACAATAGAAGCATACCATGCATTAAATTTAAGTGCTGCTGATAAAGAAGAAACCGTGCCTTTGTTCAAAAAAGATAAACTGGTAGAAAATATAACTGTTACCCGAATAGAATTCACCAGCCTACCCCAACCTGGAGAGTGTGAAGCAACCATAAAGGTCATGGGAGATATCAAACAACTTGATCTGGGGGATAAAATAAGAGTTGGCCCCAGTCCTGTGAATAAACTTGTGGTGAATGGGATAATTGTAGGAAGGGATGATATGGATGGGGTATTGCTCCTGGATGTTAGAGATATACGAAGCATACCCCATAAATCAGTGATGGAAATAGCTAGCCAGGATCTCATTACTCTGGAACCTCACATGGATATAAAGGAAGCAGCATGGATCCTATCCAATAATGGAATCGATGGTGCCCCGGTAATTGAAAATGATTGTGTTATAGGAATATTAACCCTTATTGACATTACTAAGGCTATTGCCAATGAAGAAAAGGATCTTAAAATAACCAACTTGATGTCCAAATACATAATTACCGTTAAACAGGATGTTATGATATCAGAAGCCATTCAGATTATGAACAAAAATAAAATTGGACGTCTTATTATCACCGATGAGCAGGACAAACCCATTGGAATTCTAACCAAAACCGATATTTTAAACCAGATAGCTGGTTTAAAATATTTAACTGGTTAAATTAAACCGAAATTCCTTTGAATACGCTTCTTTTTTATTAATTTTGTGAGATCTCCCTGAAAACATTCCCTTTACTCCCTAATTATCATCCTTTTTTGATTTAATTTTACAAACTTAAAAATGAATTAAAAAAATTTGTAATATTATATAATTAATATATAATTAAAGAAAAAAAATACGGATAGGATTAATACCTTTTCCTATCCATCAACTCTTTCATTTTACCCGGATTCCATCCTCCGCTAGCGGATTTAGAACGACCTACTTGCTGGACGTATCCAGTTATACGGTCGTACCATTCTACTTCTTTTTGTTCTCCGCAGGAAGCGCAGTTATCCTGTAATCCTTTCATCAGGGTTTTGCATTTTATGCAGAAACTCAGAGCGCTACTGTAGGCCCAGAAACCAATATCAGATTTCCTGGCTATCTTGTTAGTGAGGCTCATGAGTGCTTCAGGGTCACTGTGTGATTCACCCATAAATGCATGGAAAATATGTCCACCCAGAGTACGGCTGTGGAATTGTTCCTCGATACGGATCTTCTCTGCCAGGTTCAGGCTGGTATCCACTGGTAAATGGGAAGAGTTGGTGTAGTAATACGCCTCAGAATCACCCTGAGTTATGGCATTATTACCGAATTTCTCCCGATCGAGCGTTGCGAATCGGTAGGCAGTGGACTCGGCAGGTGTTTGAAGGACAGTCCAACGCAGCCCTGTGTCTTTTTTAAGCTCCTGAGTCCGTCCATTCATATAGTCAATGACTTTGAGACCTAATTTAAGGGAATCAGGATCATCAATTCCACTTCCACAGAATGATTGTAGCATTTCGTTTAATCCCACGAATCCGAATGACATGGTGGAGTTTTCAACCCGGTAGTAACGTTCATCATTTAATTCTTGGGTTAAAAAGGGTAACAGGTTGTAGTCATCCAGGCAGGCTACTGCCTGCTTGCGACGTAACATAAGAACCTCTTCAGATAGACGCAAGTAGGAATCCAAGTATTCGAAGATTTCATCTTCATCCTTGGATTGGTATGCTATTCTTGGCAGGTTCAATGTTATGTAGGCCAGGTTCCCTGTTCGGAAACAGTCTTTATCCCAGTCTCCGGTCCAGTTATCTGATAGGGATGTTCGGCATCCCATGTAGTTGGCCATCTGCCCCCGGTAGCTGGGTAGCATGTTGGTGAAGTAGGCAGTTCCATATTTGGAGGATAATTCATGAACTAATTCCAAGTCCTCGGTAAATTCATCCTTTAAGACTTCTTTCCGGAGGGCGTAGATGGTGTTTGGGAATAGATGTGGCTTACCATCAGAATCTCCTTCCAGGAGAACTTCAGTGAATGCCCGTTGTAACATACGGGTTTCATCTTCAAAATCACCGTAGGTTCCCACCAGGCGACCTTTAGGCCCATAAGCGGGTTCTTCTTTTAAAAAGTCCGGTACGGTGAATTCCAGGTTAATGGATGTGAATGGTACCTGGCTTCCCCGAGCAGCGTAGGCCATGTTCAAATTGTAGATGAACATTTGCACTGCCTGTTTAACCTTCTCGTAGGGAAGTCCATGGGCAAATGGGGCGACGAAGACGTTCCAGAGACTCATGGATTGCCCACCACTCATGTTTTGCTGGGCTGCCAGCATGATCTCTCCAGAATGGTTCATCAGGGTTTCAATGTGGTTAGGTGGCCCTGCTACTGAAGTATGATCTCCAGTACCATCCACTTTAAGCCCGTTTTTTATGAAAAACCTTAAATCATGTTGCAGGCAGTTTACTGGTCTACCAGCAAAGAATTCCAGATCATGTATGTGTATATCCCCACCCAGATGGGCGTCGGCCAGTTCATTGGGGAGTATGTGCAGGAGTGCGTATTGTTTAAGGGCCTCATCAGCCACATATTTGTGCACTGTTTCCGGGTTGTGTATCATATTGGCGTTGTCCCGGCTGCCGTTTTCAATGAGGTTGGTGATGTTGTAGACCGGTATTCCCAGCCTGGTGTACCTTCGCCTAAGGGTTTCCAGTCCATTTTCAACCAGTTTGGTGTTTACCATCTCCCTGAGCATGGGAGCTGTTAGATATTCCACGTCCAGTTTCCTAACCTCTTTCCAAACACTGGTAGCAATTTTATCCGCGATTTCTGGGCTGGCGCCTGTTTCTACAATCAGGGTTTTCTCTATTTTGGATTTGTCGAAGGATTCAATGGTGTCCCGTGCTGTTCGAACCCGTAACTGGTTACTTCTGAGGTACTTGTCAGCCACCGCAGGTTCGACCCGCTTCAGAGAGTCATAAACCCACATCTTGATCTCTTTGGTGGTGACTCCGTCATAAGAAGCTCCCGCAGCCTGAGATGCTATTTTTTCCGCCGCCCAAAGGGGAGCGCCTGCCATAAGACAGGATTTCAATATCTTCTCATGACTGAACTTCTCAAATATCCCATTATTCTTCAAAACACAATTTTCCGCCTTAGTTGGTATGGCAGCAATAATACGGGCGTCCTTCATAATCTATCCTCCGACTTAATTTTTAATCCGAATAATTTAAAATTAATATCATATGAGCTTTACTGTAATAATTTCCCCCTAACCCCCGGAAATAGTTTTTAAATCTACTTAATAATTTCTATCTGTATCATTATAAAATTGTTTCGATTGACCAAACTGTTCTGATAAGCAAAACTGTATAGAGTGGTAACTATTTCCCTGATAACATCACCACCCCATATTATAACCGAACACATGATGTGAACAGATTTAACCTGAAATTCTGATGATAGTGCAAAATAACACATCGTGTGCACTTTAGTTTAGGAGATTTGAATCATGTTGATTAATGGATATAAATCAAGTTCACAGGAATACATCCAGTGAACTCTGCTTGGACCGGTCACTTTCAAAGAGGGAGTTGATACCCGATTCTAAAAGTTCAATCCGTTGCACCAGGTAAGGGTCTATAGGGTAACGACTAGCCAGTTCCTTGGATATTTCCAGGTATTTAGTGACAGAACCTTTGGATATGCTCAGTATTAGGTTTCCACCACAGGTACATTCCCCTGTGAGAGGTATGCGCCTATATTTCTTGTTACATTTGGTGCATCGCACTTTCTGCCGGGCAAAGGCTCTTGAATTCCCTGCGATATCTGGTAAGAAATGGGAGTTCAGGACTCCTTCCACCACTCCCTTTTGATCCACGGCACGTATCTTCTCTGCCAGGCGGATCTGTCCATCCACTTTATCCTTCATGGTGGGCAGTATTTTATAGAGGCATATTTTAGGCCCCTGATGGATGCTGGAAGTTTCATGAGAATAGATCAATCCATGGTACTGCTCATCCTTGCCCAACCTCTTCTTGACATTATCCACCATATCCACCACGTCAGCGGGTTTGGCATTCTCCATGGTTTTCTGGTAGAGTTCCAGAGGCAGTGTTTCCATGGTGTCCAGGTTATGGGATTCATCATCTATTTCCTCAGGATCTATACGGGATGAAAGAACCAGTGGAGCATCCATACGCCCTCCACGGCTGCTGGGAAGGTAAACCTTGGAAAAGTTGAGTAATGCATCCATTAGAAGCATCACTGAGTCTTCGTCACTGTCACAGTTTCGGCGTTTGGCTGAGTGGAAGTAGGGATGAGCATAGCATGCTGCGGCTTTGGTGAATCCTATTATCCTCCCTAGAACCCCAGCTGAGGTGTGAGGTGCCAGTCCCACTGCCAGGTGCCCCACCAGGTCTTCTTTGACCTTAACCCGGTAGAATGGTTCCATCTCATAGAAATTTTTCAGAAGATCATCGATAAAGTGTGAAACCCTCATCAGGTACTCTCCACAGGCTTCTGATATTACCAGATCCTGTATGCGGAGTTCAACCACCTGATTATCATTCTCAAGCGCATTTCCCCTGATGTCATGGGTGTATCCCAATTCACGAAGTTTCTGAGGGCTTACACCTATTTCATGAGGTATGAAATGAGTGAGTGGCAGATCTGTTGAATCATGACGGATAGTAGCATCTTTAAAGGTGTAAACACCATTTTTAGCCCGGAGTATTCCCTTCTCCAGAGGTTCTGGGAATTTATCTTCAGATATCATTCCCTGCACTCCCTTTATCTCATCCAGTTTCCGTACGCCTGAATTTTTATATGCCTTTCGGAGAAGGTTAGCCACGTTGATTCGTTTTTTTCCTGAGCTAGTGGGCACTGTTCGGGCTCCGCAAACTGGGCAGATAGCCTGCATGGATCCTACGCCACATTCAGGGTTGGTACATTTACATCTGGCTATGTCAACTGTGATACTTCCTTTTTTAGCTGCTTCCACAATGTTCCTCCTGCTTCCACCATTAGTCCCAATGGGGAATAGAGCGTGTGGTGCAGGTTTCATCATTCTTTCCTTGGTCTTCTCAGGCCTTCCCACCCTCCCACCAAGGTAAGTAGGCGCCTTAGCCATAATTTCAACTGGTGAAACGTGGTTTAAGGCTTCTAAAGTTGATATATCATTTTCATTGTCAAGGGGTTCAGCCAGAGTACGCAAAAGAGCATAGGCATCATCCCTCGATAAGATAATTTTATCATCCCTAACACGGTGATGGACTCCCACCGACTCCAATATCCTTTTCTCAGGACCCATTTCCAGTGTTAAATCATTTTCTATGTTAATATCTTCAGCAGCGTTGTATAACCATGTTCTGAGGGTGTTGAGATCCCTCCGAGTTACATCATGATAGAAATAGGTGTATTCCGGGTGAAGTGGGATTTGGTACTGTTTTGAAAGGTCGAAAGCTGCCCTGGCACTGATTTTATCCTCCTGAAGGAACTGATTCATCTCTTCTTCCTGTCCATCATCATAGCTGGCTGATTTTTCTAAAAGCTGTATCCACCATTCTTCACACCAACCAGCAGGGAGCAGTTGATGGTTGTTTCGGAGGAACTCTCCAAAGGCCACTAACATGTCCCCCAGATAAATTATTTCCACTACATCTACCCTGATTTTACGAGCTTCCTCCACTGAATCTACTTTTACCACATCACCATTTCTGAGTTTCACAATTGGCCCGTCAATACTGTCGCAGGGAACTACACAGTTCCCCTTACCCGGTTTTTCTATCTTCATCTGGGTCCCGACAGCTAGAAATTCCAGGATCTCCATGGTAGCAGGGTGAACTCCCATGGCAGCCAGTCCGGTGTTTCTGGATCGACCATATCTTAGACGAAAGCCCCCTTTAGTTTGAGGATATGCTAAAACCGGCCTACCCCCAATGATATCCCGCATATACTTGTCATCTACTTTAGGTGCCTCGTCCTTGGCATCTTCATCAGTTTCATCATCTTCATCTGATTTTTTGGTCTTTGAAAGGTCACCCAGCCAGTCCCAACCTTCTATTTTGAGCATTTTAGCGTACTTCAGTACCTTGGGTGCTTTTTGAATAACACCCTCCACCAGAGCCAGTAAAGCACCTCCACGGAGGTGGTTGGTTTCCACACGTTCTAAGTCCCTGTGGGATACTTCCACCTGATCAGTGGGTTCACCAGTGACTTCTACAGGTATGTGCTGTGCTGCGGCACGGACTTCATCTGGAGAGGGGGAGTACTGCAGGTTGGTTACCTCTGACTCGTAAAGCTCTGCTTCCTCAACATAACGCTCTATTTCCCCATCTGTAGGTTTATAAACATCTAAAGCCATATTAAGCCTAATATAGTCTGAAATTAATACTGCAAGTGCTGATGCAGTCCCCCCTGCACTTCGTATAGGTCCTGTGAAGTACACGGCTAGGTACCAACTCTGGTCGAAGTTCCTTTTGATGGCCACCCGGTCTATTCCTTCCAGTGGTGCAGCCACCACCCCCTCAGTAAGAATTGATAGAGCTGTTCGCACTGCCTGGTCCGCTGCCTCTTCTTTTATTTTGTACTGGTTTTTGTTCCCTGGATCGGCCTTCATCACCTCATCAGAAGTGACTATCTCCTTGGCTACCTGGAAGGCAACTTCTTCACGGGACATTCCTTCCTCTTCCAGTTCCTTTATATGCGCTGCTACTCCTGGTGGGCCCACCAGCCCCTCCACACGCTCGGCTAGGTTTTTAGCCAGAGGTATTTCTGGTTCAGTTTCAATATCATGACCCTTCTTCCTTGCTTGTTTGGCAACTTCATAGGCCTGTGCAGTGCCCTCTTCCAATGTTTCAAAATATCCCATACTGATTCCCTGATTTTTTATATGTTTAAATAATTAAACTATAATAACCCTTTCGAGTTATATTTAAAACATTATGTGCCCTTAAAAATACGATTTAAGCCTTATAACATCCGAACATTATTTAAGCTCTACTAATTATTATTGTTCTGGAGATAATTTATAGTTTTTTAAACAGGTGGAGTTCTTACATATCCAACAATTTCACCATATCAATACCACTACAAATATAAGGCGTTAATGTGCAAAATAAATATGAATGAAATTTCTTTTATACTAGAAATAATATATAGTAAAACTGGAATATGTGTGAATAATTTCATGATCAATTTTTTATGGGTGATTTAGTTTGGCAAAGAAAGAAAAAAAATACCTTCCACCAAGTGGGGCGGGCCTGGTAAGATACTTTGAAGAGGAAACCAAAGGCCCCAAGCTCAGTCCAGAACAGGTTATAATCATGACTGCTATTCTGGCTGTTTTTTGCATAGCTTTAAGGTTTTCATACTCCTAAACTCTTATTATTTTTTTAATCCCTCCACAATTAGTTTGAGTAAGTTATAAAAACTTTAACCCAATTTAAGAGTTGCGTGGAGGTTACTTTAGCATAAGAGTTATTTAATACATGTAATTTAGGAGTACCCCCAATTTTTGGAAATATAACAAACTTTTAAAGTAATATAAGAAGTTTTTTTAAATTTTATATATTTGATAATTCGGATGAAATATAAAGGAGTTTTAACATGGCAATCCACCCAATTGAATTTCGTTATGGAACCCCTGAAATGAAAAAAGTCTGGGAAGCAGAGAACAAACTTCAGAAAATGCTGGAAGTTGAAGCGGCTCTTGCGGAAGCTGAGGCCCAGATGGGCCTGGTTCCTGAAGAGGCTGCCCGGGAAATAAGAAGTAAGGCCAACACACAGTATGTTACCAATGAAAGAGTTGCAGAAATAGAAAAAGAAACCAACCACGATATTGCATCCATTGTAAAAGCCCTGGCTGAGGTCTGTGAGGATGATGCCGGTGAGTACGTGCATTTCGGTGCCACCTCCAATGACATAATTGACAGTTCCCAGTCACTCCTACTCCGTGATTCCATTAATATCATACAGGAAAAAGTAGCGCGTTTAGCGAGAATTATCCTGAAACTAGCAGATAAAAATAAAAAAACAGTTTGTATAGGAAGAACCCATGGACAGCACGCCCTCCCCACCACTTATGGGATGAAATTCGCTCTTTGGGCAGATGAACTCCACCGTCAGTATGAACGATTGGAGGAATGTAAAGGTAGGCTCTGTGTTGGGATGATGACTGGAGCAGTGGGTACCACTGCAGCCCTGGGTGAAGATGGGCTTGACGTTCATCTTAAGGTTTCCGAAATACTGGGACTCCCAGCAACACTGATATCCAACCAGGTGGTGCAGAGGGATAACCATGCAGAATACATGATGGACTTGGCCAACCTGGCCAGTACCCTTGATAAGATTGCCCTGGAAATCCGTAACCTGCAGCGTACAGAGATCAAAGAATTAGGGGAAAGTTTCGACCCGGAAAAACAGGTGGGATCCAGCACCATGCCCCACAAAATGAATCCCATCACTGCCGAGAGGATCTGTGGAGTATCCAGAGTTATTAAGGCATATCCCGCTCCTGCTCTCCAGAATAATGCCCTGTGGCATGAAAGGGACTTGACCAACTCCTCATCCGAACGGATCATGCTCCCGGAGGCATCTATCCTCACAGATTACATACTGAACTTGACCATTCGATTAATGGAAAAACTGGTTTTCTATCCTGAAAATATTGAAAGGAATCTCAACCTTACTGGTGGACTGATTATGGCCGAGCGATTCATGGCAGAACTCACCCGTAATGGTATGGGAAGACAAAGCGCCTATACCCTGGTCCGTAAGTGCGCCCTGGAAGCAAACAAACTGGGAGTTAGCTTAAAAGATGTGGTACTTCAGCAGGAAGGAATAACCAATTATCTGAGCCCAGAAGAAGTGGATGATATTATGGACCCCCACACCTACCTGGGATCTTCAGTGCAGATTGTGGAAAATGTTCTAGGAAAATCAAAAGAATGGTTTTAAAATTTTTACAATAGAACCTAATTCCAGATTTTTTTCTAAATATTTCCCTTCTTTTTTACTTTTTAATTATTTGCTACTTTTAAACCTCCCTGAAAACGAAAAATTAATATATTACCAATAATAAACAATATTGGTACTGATTATAAAGGAGGTGAAAAAATGGTCGATATCAAAGAAATTAAACACATCCGAGCCGCACCATTCACATTGATGACATCCTCAATACACGCAATTTTAGCCTTCATCGCAGCAATTCTTGTCATCCTATTCTTCGGAACAATCGCAGCACTCATACCCGGTATGAGCATGTTCGCTGGTTTCATTACCGTGTTAGGATTATCAATAATTATCCTATGGCCTTTAACATCGTTCTTCTTCAACATAGTGTATGCCTTTATTCTGGCATTACTCTACAACCTCTTAGCACCCAGATTAGGTGGGATAAAACTAGGTATGGAAGGAGAAGTAGTTGAATCAATTCCAGTAATGTCATTTGCCCTTATACTCTCCGTTATAGTCGCTGTTTTAACATTTTTAACCGGACTATATATCGGACTGGCTGGTAGTTCTATATTCTCACTGGCAAGTGGAGTAATTCCAATTGCAGCCAACGTAGCTGCAAATGCAACCAACACCACTACTGCCGCATTACCAACCGGTGGAATGATGGCAGCAGTATCTGGCATATGGGCACTGTTCTGGATTATAGTAATGCCTATAGCAATGTTCATCATGACTTTCATTGCATACGCATTATTCGCCGTCTTCTACAACATCCTAATACCAAAGATCGGTGGACTAAAACTTATATTCGCCGAAGCAGCCAATGGATTTGAACTCACCAACATCCCAGTAGTACCTGCAGCACTATCCATATCAGTAGTAATGGCAGTTTTAGGTGCAATATACGGATTAATCATGGGTTTACTGACAGGAGACGTGGTTCTAGCAATAATCTGGCTTATAAGCTACGCCATATCATGGTTTGTAATGTACTTCATCATGGTAGCACTGGCCACAGTATTCTACAACATCCTGCAGCCCAGAATTGGTGGTATTAAACTGGTACTGGAGTAAGCGTTCTAAGATAATTTCCCCTTTTTTTCTTTTTATTTCTGCCCTGATTTTAATTTCCATTTTATAAAAATTGATATTATAGTAAGACCAGATGTAACACTGACAATTTACTAATTAAGAGGTGAAAAAATTGGAAATAAAGGAGATCAAATCTATACATCTAGTTTCATACACACTGATGAATTCATCGGTTAACGCAGTGTGGGCATTTATATACGCAATATTCAGTTTAATATTAGCACTAATTGGCCTTGCATTCGACTCTAGTGCAATGGCATGGACATTAATCGGTGTTTACGCAGCCATGATCATTGCTTCCCCCGTAAGCACATTCTTGATTGGTATTGCCCAATCATTTATAACCGCGTTGATTTACAATCAACTTGTGCCCAGGATAGGGGGAATTAAATTGGGACTTGAAGATCTTAGTGAAGTAAAATCAGTTCCAGTTATCCCATTTGCCTTAATGACCTCCACAATTGCCGCTATAATGACTTTATTAATCGCCCTGATCATTGTACCATTATTTGCAGCCTATGCTGGAATATTTATTCAGCTAATGAGTTCCATGGCAGCATCTACCGATACCACTGCAATCTCAACAGCAGGATTAGGGGCTTTTGGAGCCATAGGATCCCTTATTCTAATCATAGTAATGCCAATAGCCATATTTATAATGGCATTCATAGCTGATGCAATATTAGCTGGACTATATAACATAATAGCACCTAAAGTCGGTGGAATCAAGCTTGAGTTTGGCAATGCAAAAGAAGGACTACATGAGCTACTCATCATCCCACCACTTCCAGTTGCACTGGTAACTGGAGTTCTCACAGCCGTAATCGGGTTCATAGTTGGTCTGATAATGCTTATTATTGCTGCAGTATCCGGATCAGCCCTAGTTGGAGTTTTATTACTGCTAGCATTTACTATCGGAGGATTTATAGTAGCATTTGTAGTAGATGCAGTTTTAGCACTAATTTACAACTTCTTAAGACCCAAAATTGGTGGTGTCAAACTGCAATTAGAATAAACACCCCAATTAAATTCTTTTTTTATTTTTATTTGATTTAAATCATATTTACCCATAAAAGATACATTTATCCCCTATTCATATTCAATCTGCTCAAATTGTAGATATCCTAATTAACATTGATAGAATTAATAGGTAAAAATTATAATAAATAAGATACTAATTTGAACGTGATCTTATGGCTATTCAAACCATTAATTGTCGAAAAATATCAAGAGGACATGTTAAAGGGAACATCATCATTTCCAAGGATCCACTGAGTTTTTTGGGAGGAGTAGACCCTGATACAGGGATAGTGACCGACAGAGAACATGACCTCTACCAGCAGAATATAGGTGGTAAAATACTGGTGATTCCTTCAGGGAAGGGTTCCACAGTTGGATCCTACGTGATCTTCCAGATGGCTAAAAACAAAAACGCACCACTGGCCATCATTGCCATGGAAGCAGAACCAATCATCGCCACCGGAGCCATAATGGCCAGCATCCCCATGGTTGACCTGCCAGAAGAAGATGTTCTTGAAATTCTAAAGGAAGGTGACCTGGTAGAGGTTGATGCAGACACCGGAATTATTGAAATTCTAAATGAATCAAATAAAAGAACTAAAAATAATTTAATTAAATAAATTATACAAAAATGTTGAAAAAATAGGTGTGAACCTATTAATTTTCCACTTTTACTTTTTTACTACCGTTTTCTCTGATTTCAGCACCTATTAATCCCCCAACAGCACCTAAGACTCCTCCTAGGAATATGGAGACAAAGGTAATAAAGAGACCAGCTATCAGAGTCATCGCCCCTGCCACCAGGCCAACTTTGGCAAAGATTAACCCTATTATGGCACTTAAAGCTCCGAATCCAGCGATGAACAGGATTCCAATAATGAGTCCTCCAATAATGCCAGTTAATGCCCCTTCCACTGGTGCGTCCTTTTTCTCGCCACGTCCAATGTAGGTTGCCACCAGCCCCCCTACTATTGGACCTAAAAAGAACAGAGGAAAAACAGAAATTGTTAAGACAATGGTTAAAACCGCGTTTACAAGTGATCCTACTCCCACTGCTTTCCAGTCTACCATTTATATCACCCTTCAAGTCATCATCATGTAATTCTGTTTCTTTCTATTCTTTTTCTACCTTAGATCGATGTTTAAGATTTTTTATAAGATTCTTCATCCTCTTCAGAAGAAACTTCTTCTTCAGAATCATCTTCTTTTAATATTGCTTCAACATGTTGCTGCCTTGTTTTCATCACAGAGCCAATTATTCCACCACCAAGCCCTAAAAGAATGTATACGGGTATGGAACCTAACGAATAGATAATTAAGCCTCCAATTATCTTTTGAGAGAATCCTGAAATGACATATATCACCAATATGTAGATTATCCCAGTGAAAAGTCCTATTAAAGCTCCGTGCACTGCTCCGGTCTTTATGTTCTGGTTGGCCATATATCCAACCACAATTCCCGCCACTATCAGGGCTATTACACCCCCAATTAAGGGGATGAACATTCCGAAAACAACAACCAGCACCACTGCCAGTGCTGTTCCAATAAGAGTAACTTTTTGATCGATCATGGTTTTACCTTCATAATTCCATTCATTTAACAATATGAACCTTTATTATTTTGCTCTTGATAATTAATGAATGTTTATATTATTCTTGGGGTTCTGAAAGAATTAAAGTTTACTAAAACTAATAGGGGAATACTCGGAAAAATGGGAAAAATGGGAAAAATCTGAATATGAGTATGGAAAAATAAAATAAAAAAAAATATTATTTTAACTATTTAACCTGTACTTACGCTTCTCCTTTTATTAAAGAACCGATAGCTCCTCCAATCGCCATTAGGATCATGACCCCGAAGAATGCTATAAACAGGAATATTGAGGTCACTGTGGCTGCTGCGAATCCTATTATTCCCAGGATTAGAGTGCCGAATATGAGCATTAGTATGGACAGCACAATGGCTCCAAACAAACCAGATACTGCTCCGTTTGCCATACCATTACCTGCAGTTCCCCCTACCATGTACCCTACAACCATTCCAGCTATGAGTAAACCGAGAACTGAACCTACTGCAGGTATAATTATACCAAAAACAGCTCCCAAAACTATGGATAAGATGAAACCTACAATTACTGCTCCCCAGTCAATATCCATTTTTTTCACCTCTTTTGTAAAAAATAAAAAAATAAAAAATTGTGTCTTTTTTTATTATTCTCCTTTAATTGCGGCTCCGATGGCTCCACCGATGGCACCGATAATTCCATCAATTATCGCTGCAAGCACTAACACCACTACTGCTGCTATAGCTCCAGCTGCTAGTCCAGCTGCTGCAGTACCTATGATTAGGGCGAGTATTGCCCCTATTATACCTGCAACAATCCCTACGAGTGCTCCGTGGATAGCTCCATTCATATAGCCTCCGGCAACAGTGTAACCGACGTATATAGTTGCTATGAGGTAACCAATTACCCCCCATCCTGGAAGAACCAGATCAATGATCAGTCCCAGTATTATTGCAATCACCAAACCAATTATAACTGGAGTCCATTTTACTTCTACCATGTTTTCACCTCCTTCATGTCTTAAATTAAATTTATACTATCATTCATTTAAACTGTGGCCTTGGCTACAGTGTATGCATCATACATACCGTAAAGCCAGACAATTATGTATAATATGTACGCAATGGCCCCTAAAAAATAAACAGCAGCAAACAAGATTAATGCTACGACGAAAATCACTATCCCCATCATTGTTTTACCAGCATATACACTACCAATACCAGGTAAAAAGAAAGATATGACCACAGCCAACATCGGACTTGCCACATTACCCACCTCCCTATAAATTAGTATTTATTATATCCTTTCATGTCCTTAATATTTTTTTCTTTTTAATTTCCAATACCTAACGGATAATGAACTAAAATTAGAATGTGAAATTGAGTATATCGCCCATAAAACAATAAAATATATAATTAATTCTCGAAATGAACCCTATCTGGATTTATTTCCTATTAATTTTCTCATGTAAAATTAATATTTTCAAATTTATTTTTGCACACTTTCCAGATAAAAGATAAGACAAATGAACAACTAATAATCAGTACTGAATACAGTGTATCAGTTACTGATTATATAAAAGAAAATTTAGAAATTAAGATTATAATAGCATGGTTTATTGGAAGGAAGGTGTGACAGTGTACTTACTCATCCATAACGGGACTCTTATAGACGGGAACGGTGGTAAACCCCTGGAAAATGCGGAAGTTTTAATCAAGGACCATGAAATCATTGCTTCTGGTGTAGAAGACTCTCTGAAAATTCCAGGGGATAAGATCAAATATGTTGATGCTCGGGGAGGATTCATACTCCCTGGTTTTATCGACTGCCATGTGCACATGATGTGGAATGGATTCCAATACGAAAACTCCTTATTCACCCCATTATCCATTTATTTTTATCAAGCCAGCCAAAATTTGAGGCTTGCCTTAGAAACCGGCGTAACCACAGTTAGAGATGCTGGAATGGCTGACTATGGTGTTAAAATAGCCGTTGAAGAAGGTTTAATAATTGGACCACGTCTCCTGATCAGTGTCATGCCATTATCCATAACCGGAGGGCATTTTGACATGGAATTAAAGTCCGGTCACCAGGTGAAAACCATTTACCCCGGCCTGCCTGATGCAGTCTGTGATGGAGAGGAAGAAGTTCTAAAAAGAGTAAGGGAAGTTTTAAGGGCTGGTGCAGATGTGGTGAAAGTGATGGTGACCGGAGGAGTGATAAGTGCCAATGATAGTCCAGAACACCCCCAATTCACCCTAAAAGAGTTGCAAGTAATGGTGGAAGAGGCTTCATATCGTGATTTGCCAGTTATGGCCCATGCCCATGGATCACAAGGGGTTAAAAATGCTTTGAATGCAGGTATAAAATCTATTGAACATGGAACCTACCTTGATGAGGAATGCCTTGATCTGTTGCTAGAAAATGATGCTTGGCTGGTGCCCACCCAGCTGGCACACAAAATCAACCTGGAACTCATGGAAGCGGGAAAATTACCTGATTTCAGTAAAGAAGATGCCCGCAGTGTAGCAATTAACAGCCATAGAAGTATGGAAAAAGCTTACAAGGCAGGAGTGAAGATGGTAATGGGTACTGACAGCGGTATAGCTCCCCACGGTCAGAACCTGCGAGAACTGGGCTTTTTATGTGATATTGGAATGAACCCCATGGAAGCTATACAGGCCGGTACTAAACGTGCTGCAGAACTCTTGGGATGGCAAGATAAAATCGGTACCATAGAAACTGGAAAACTGGCTGATGTAGTGATCTGCGCCACTAACCCCCTCCGTGATATAAATTCCCTGGGAAATCCGGATAATATACTGGTAGTTATGAAGGAAGGGAAAATATTTAAAGATATTAGAATATTTTAAACCTTAAAAGGCTGGATTAACATGGTAGATGATTCTAAAAAAAGAGCAGAAATCAAAATTTCAGGTATGCACTGTGCATCTTGTGCATTGAATATTGAGAAATCCCTGCAGGGATTGGAGGGTGTGGAAGAGGCTCAGGTTAATTTTGGAACAGAAAAAGCCACCGTAGAATACGATCCAGATAAGGTAGAACTCCAGGATCTGGAAAGATCTGTGGAAGATGTTGGTTTCACTGTGGTGAATGAGAAGGTCATTATCAAAGTGGGAGGTATGACCTGTGCCATGTGTGTCCAGGCCATTGAAGGGGTTTTAAGAAAGATTGATGGAATTAGTGAAGTTAACGTTAATCTGGCGGGTGAAAAGGCCTATGTAACATACAACCCCCGGATGACCAGTGTGGCCCAGATGAAAAAGGCCATCGAAGACTTGGGATATGAATATCTGGGAGTAGAAGGAGAATTTCAGGCAGATCAGGAAGAAAAACTGCGGAAAGCGGATCTCAACAGTAAAAGGAACCGTTTTATAGTGGCCTTTGCTGTTTCCATTCCCCTGATGGTGTTGATGTACGCTGGTGTGATGTTGCCCTTTAACATGGCCTATTTCATGCTGGCAGTTACCATTCTGCCCTTTATTTATGTGAGTTATCCTATTTTTTCTGCTGGTTATCGTTCCCTCCAAAATCACAGCTTAAACATGGACGTGATGTACTCTCTGGGTATTGGAGTGGCCTTTGTTTCCAGTGTGCTGGGAACGTTCAACATCGTACTCACCCCGGAATTCATGTTCTATGAAACTGCACTGATGCTTGCCGGATTCCTCATGTTGGGTAGGTGGCTTGAAGCACGGGCGAAAGGACGTACCGGCACTGCCATCAAGAAACTGGTGGGTTTGCAGGCAAAAACCGCAACTATCATTGGTAAAAATGAAGAAGATGGTGAAACAGAAAACCCGGTGTCTGTGGAAGATGTGCTGGTTGGAGATGTGGTGCTGGTAAAGCCGGGTGAACGGATCCCAGTGGATGGGAAGGTGCTTTCTGGTGAGAGTTTCGTGGATGAATCCATGATCACTGGAGAACCTATTCCAGTCTTGAAACAGGCAAGATCCCCAGTGGTGGGTGGAACCATTAACCAGAATGGGGTTTTAAAGTTTCAGGCAGAAAAGATCAGTAAAGATACTGTCCTGGCACAGATCATCAAACTGGTAGAATCAGCTCAGGGGTCCAAACCACCAGTGCAGAGGATAGCTGACCGGGCTGTTACTTATTTCATCCCCACTGTTCTTACCATAGCTATAGTATCCTTTATAGTGTGGTATTTCCTACTGGGAAGCACCCTTCTTTTTGGACTCACTATCCTCATATCCATCCTGGTGGTGGCCTGTCCCTGTGCACTGGGCCTGGCCACCCCCACTGCAGTGACTGTGGGAATTGGACGGGGCGCAGAACTGGGTATACTGGTTAAAAACGGTGAAGCGCTTGAAATATCCGAAAAATTAACTACAATTCTCTTTGACAAAACCGGGACCTTGACAAGGGGCAAACCAGAAGTTACCAATATCATAGGAACCAGCACAGATGATAAAGCATTATTACAGATTGTAGCCAGTGTGGAAAAAAATTCACAACATCCCCTGGCAGATGCAATTGTTACCAAAGCCCGAGACAATGACATAGAATTGTATGATGTTGAAGAATTCAACACCTTCGGAGGAAAAGGGGTATCAGCAACTGTTAACCGGAGATCTGTACTCATAGGAAATCGGAAACTGCTTATGGAAAATGATGTTGGAATATCCGAAACAGACGAAGAAATGATTTCAAAGCTGGAAGAGGAAGGTAAAACAGCAGTTTTGGTTGCCTTAAAGAATGTTTTAGCCGGTATTGTGGGAGTAGCCGACACTTTGAAGGAAAACACTCCCAAGGCTATAAGTGAACTTAAGAGGATGGGTCTTGAGGTGGCCATGATTACTGGTGACAATCAGAGGACTGCAGAAGCCATTGCCAGTAAGATCGACATACACCATATTATGGCCGGGGTTCTGCCAGAGGATAAATCCACTGAAGTTAAAAGGCTTCAGAATAAAGGAGAGGTGGTGGCCTTTGTAGGAGATGGGATTAACGACGCACCTGCCCTGGCCCAAGCCGATGTGGGAATAGCCATTGGCAGTGGCACGGATGTGGCCATTGAAAGTGGGGAGATAGTGCTTATCAAGGACAACCTACTGGATGCCGTGGCAGGAGTGCAGTTATCTAAGAAGGTAATGGGACGTATTAAGCTCAATCTTTTCTGGGCATTTGCCTACAACGTGATCCTCATACCGGTGGCTGCTGGATTGCTTTATCCCACTTTCGGGATTACTTTCCGCCCAGAATATGCTGGACTAGCCATGGCCTTGAGTTCGGTTACCATTGTAACTCTTTCACTACTTTTAAAGGGTTACATACCCCCCTCCAAGAAGTTAGAGGTAGTTGAAGAAAATTAAACCTTCTAAAATTAATTCGAAGTATAATGAAAGAATTGGAAAATAAAAAAAGGATGGGGAGTCTAAAAAATTAAGAACAATGACCTCCTAATCTAATATCATAAAAAAAAATTAGAGTGGTAGGTGAAAAGATGGCTGTGGATCCAATCTGTAAAATGGATGTGGATGAAAAAACTGCAAAGTTTATAAGTGAATACAGGGGTAAAAAGTACTATTTCTGTGCCCCAGGATGCAAAAAAGAGTTCGATGAAAATCCTGAAAAATACGCAGAAGAATAATCAATGAGAATTACTAATGCTAATGGAGGGATTTCATGGGATTACTTGATTCAGTAACTAAAAAAGCCGCCAAAGAACTGGAAAAACAGGCCAAAGGAAAAGGTGGCAAAGAAATTGAAAAAAGAGCTAAAAGTGAGCTTAAAAAACGGTTTAAGATTTAATTGATTAAATTGTGCTCATTTAATCTATTTATTTCATTATCCCTAATTTTTTCTTTGAATTAATTATTTTCTAGCTTTAAAATTGGATAATATTTAATAGACAAATATTAATTATTATCAGAAATGACTAATTACGAATAGAATTAAATTAATTTATTTAAATAATATTTAATAATTCAAATGCACATGAGATTGTTTTATAAGCATTTTTACTCCCAATATGTAAACTGAGGGGGCACCCCTCTAAATATGAGGGGCAATCAATGATATGAGTTCAGTGTTTCATGTGACTTTGGTAAGAGCAAATGAGAAGTAAAAATTAGAAACTAAAGGATCTAATAAAAGGATTATAAAAAATCCTAATAAACATCCACCTTCATAACCTCTCTCAACACCGCCGTAGCGTAACAGCCCTTAGGAATTGAAAAAGTCAGCATTACCCCTTCTTCAGTTGCTTCCGCAGCCACGTCCCATATTTTAAAGCGCATAGCCCGCCGTATACCATGACTACCAAGTTTGGGCATCTGGGACACTATGAAATCCTCCAGTAGAAGGTTCTCCTCATCCAGAATCTTTTGCTCCATTTCTCCCAGTTTATCACCGGCCAGTGGTACTTTACTTCCATATAAAGGTGCTGAGGGATGGGCCTGGAAATGTTTTATCTCGGTATCTATTTCTTCTTCTCTAAATTCATGGATGAGGTGTTCTTCATTGTCAATTAAAATATCTCCCCTCACATACTGGTCAATGCCCAGCTTGGTACGTTCACTAACCACTCTGTTGAAAAGGTAGGACTGGTATGCATGGACAAACATCCTGCTCAGGGGTTTGGGAATACTTCTAAGTGCCAGGATGTAAGATTTCTCATTCAAAGTTCCTCTCTTTTTCTTTTCTTTAATGAGGGCGCGTAACATCATCTTCTCATATCTCATTCCACTGGGCATTGACTCCAGGGACTCTTCCAGTTCACCCTCATCATAGAATCTGCGCGCCTCCTGGATGTGTTGTGGCTCGGTATCAAAGGGATGGCCAATGTAACGGTCCACCGCTTCCTTAACACCACCTTTGATCAGAGCTTTGCCCACCAGGTGTGTGTTGGGCCGGTCCTTACCAAAACGCTGAAATCCATAGTAGTTAGGCACTCCCATCTCCTTTAGTTCGCTGAGGATTTCCTCTGCTTCCTGAGCAGCTCTCTCTGGATTTCCCACATCCCTTACCATCAACCTGAATTTGTTTCCCACCAGTTGTCCCATGCGTAGTTTCTTCTGATTGGGAGTTATATTAATTATTTTAACATGATGAAGCTTATCTTCCAGTCCCTGAAGTTCTTCAGGGGTTTTGTTACTGATACATATCCACTGTCGGGTTACTGCTTTTTTATCTTTCATTCCGGCGAAGCCCATCTGTTTACGGTTAATTTTAAGTTCCCTTGCAATGTCCAAAACCACTTCCAGAGTTGTTCTACTATTTTTCTCAATCCAAAGCCAGGTGTTTGGCCCTTCACCACTGGGTTGGGTTTCCGGGATTTCTTCCACATAGAAATCTTCGTTTTTGGTTCTGATCTGTCCCCCAATACCTTTTTGGGAGGTTAAATAAGTTTCTGCGTTTAACATTTCATTAACCACGTTTTTTTTATGGATTTGCCTTTTACCGGCATAAATCACTTCTATTTTTTTATTAAAGACTGGTCACTTTATTAAAAGACAACGCACTGATAATATTCAAAATAATCACGGGAAATTGTAATCAGTCGTCTTATTCTATTTAAAATGTACATAGTCTGACTAAAATGTACTAGACGGACAAATTAAAATTTTCATCAAAATGTCTTCCTATTATAATTTGATTTCCTGACTAAAGTAATCTCTTTTATATAATCGATGCATCCATACATAGTTTACATAATAGAACCTGAATAACACCAACAGGATGACTATTATTTGAAGTGACTTACGGGGGCGTTTTAATTTGAAGGATAAGTTAGATGGTTTTAAAGAGAAAATATTGGGATTAAAGAAGAAAATCCAATCCCATGAAAACCATAAAGTTTTTTTAGGAATTTTTGCATTTGCTGTCCTGTTTTTGGTTATTTTGTTCCCAATTTATAACGTCTATTCTGCGGAAGAACCTCCTACCACCACACCCACCACCCAGGAATCACTGGGAAATGAATCATATGGGAGTGTGATTAAAGAAGGACCCTACGGTAACTCTAGTTCACCAGTAAAAGTGGCATATGTCCTAGGAGAACACCCTCGTGAACATCCCGCCCATAAAACTGTGGCTGAAAATATCAAAGAACAATCAGAATCCATGAAATACTGCTACTATTTATATTACATTAATGTCACCCAGTACGCCTCTGACTTTACAAAAGGAAGAATGAACGGGCAGTTACTGTCCAATAAATATGTGGTTCCAGATGTTGCCCAGGAAAAATTCGCTCTAGCAGTTGATGTCCATGGAACAGACGGTGCATACTCCAAAAAAGTTTTCCTATTCACACCCATCCAAAGAGGCAGCTCTATGGATATTGCCTATAACTTAACCAACACCGTGGAAGGCGTCCCCTATTACAATGCACCAAACCCCAGCAGCACTATATACACTACCATTCCCTTGATTAAGAAAGGGGTTCCAGCTATTGTTTACGAATCATTTACAGACCAATCCTACAACTTGATTAAAGAACAGAATAAAAAATTTGTCCTGGGTGTGGATAATCTCAATCTAGATCCCAATCCCTGTTATTAGAGATTCCAATCATTATTATTGGAATCTTGTCTTTAAACGCCACTTAATTGATGTCTTTCTTTTCATGATCTATCTCGAAAAAAATACATTACAGGCAATTTATGATTAGGGGAGGATTTTTGCTAAAAGTAGCAATCTATAAATATTAAACATTGCAATGTGTAATTAACACACATGGTGAATACATGCCGAAACATATTGCATCTGGATTAAAATACTTGGCAGCGGTGAAGCTCAGAGAACAGGGCTATTTCCAAAAAGACATTGCAAATAAACTGGGAATGGACCGATCAACAGTTTCTCATTATTTAAATGGTAGAAATCTGTCCTGGAGTTCTATAGAAGTTGCAGAAGCTGTTTCCAGTTGCTGTAACCGGGACTTCCTATATATGACCTACTCCCTTACTGGGGACATTGATAACACCCGTACCATTGTTGACATCCTCATTGAACAGGAATTCCAGGCCAAGGTGAAAGATACCTGTATTGGCTGCGGAGTGTGCGTGGATGCCTGTCTCATGAACAATATTTCAATTGTGGATTTAAAATGCCATATAAACACCGAAGGGTGTTGTGGGTGTTTGGAGTGCCAGTTAAACTGCCCAACAAGTTCTATACAAGTTTTAGAAGTTCAAAATCTTAATAAATGATTTAAACCATGTTTAAAAAAATAACAAAGATAAATTAAGTTTTCATACCGTCTTATTTTTCATTTTGGAATTATTGTCATCTAACAGCCGGCCTATCTTCATAGTCCGAGGGTAAGTAAACATACATATAGATACCACTGGTAAAACGGATCCAATTTCCATCCATTTACTCTGAGCGACGGTCCACCAAACGCTTTGGTCTACCCCTGACCTTATATAATTCAAGACCTCCAGGCCCATTAAAATTGAAGTGTATGTTAAATGTACCATCCTGGTGTGCTTCAGATAGGGGAAGCTTATATTGCAAGAATGATTTTAAAAAGTTTTCCTGAACCAGTTCATGTGCACAGGTTTTGGTATCCTGGCACTCCACACTTACCCGGAGGGTGACCTCCTCCTCATCACCATAGAGAAATGCTTCATATTCACCGGTCAGGTAGTCCATGTTCTCTCTCTGAAAAACACCCCTCTCAACATCTACCCGATTAAATGGTGCACCCATAACCCATGCTGTTTCTGCCTCCCTTTCAGGATTCATTATCCTCATGTGAGTGCGTCCGCAGGGACATTTATCCCTGCTTACCACCACTGAAGTGTCTTCTGTGTCATAATTCAAAAGCAATGTACCTGTTTTACCACCCGGAGGTAGGAGAGTGGTTAAAACTATCCGACCACATTCACCTTCATCTACAAAGTTTTCCAAGGCAGGGTCGTAGAGATCCAGGTGTACCATGTCTTCAGGAACATGTAAACCCACTTTTTTATGGCATTCTCCACACATGGTGCCCTCAGTGCTGCCGTAGGTGTTGTAAACTGGAACTCCCCACACTTCTTCAACATAGGCCCGTGATTCATCAGCGAAACTTTCCCCACCTGCAATTAAATGTTTTATACTTGATTCTTGAGGGTTTATCCCCTCTTTTTCCATCCTCCGAGCTAATCTGAGGAGTTTAAATACACTGGCCACTATTCCAGTGGGCTGGTAGCTGTTCATGATGCGCACCGGGAAAGAACATTTCCCCTCGGGGATGATGGCCATTCCAATCTTCTGGGCGGCCATGGTCATGGTACTGGCCCCTACATTCATCCCGTAACTGGCGCAGATCACTACCCTGTCACCAATGCCAAAATTTTGGGACACAAAAGCACGAGCATACTTTTCAGCATACCGATTCCAATCATCCCAGGTTAAAAAGAATGATTTGGGCATGCCACTGGTGCCACTGGTCTCATGAATGGTGTAAATTTCATCCCAATCCATACATTTGAACTCAAATTCCTCAGTTTCAGGAGGCTGTTGTTCCCGCATGATCTTCCCACTTATTATGGGCAGTTCACGCAGATCCTCATGCTCCCTGATATCCCCGGGTTTTATATTATTCTGCTTGAACCATTTACGATAAAATAAAGATTTTTCTGCAGCATACTGCACAGTATAACGGATTCTCTCATCAACCAATGCATCCAACTCATCCCGGGGCATGGTTTCAATTTCTTCCCTAAAATAAGTCATTAAATCCCCCTCTGATCCCATTTTTTTAATTATTATGTCCTTACTTTCTTTTTACCTTGTAACATAATATGAACTCCTAAATTAATAATGATTACGAATCTAAATCACCCCGGGAATACTAAAGGAATTTTATACTAAAGATTAACCTTAAAATAAAACAAAAAAAGATAATGAATTAAAAAAATAACTTAAATCATATAATATATCAAATATATCACATAATATTGTTAAAAAAAGGAATTTCATAATAATTTAGATTACTAGGGACTGGGGAGATTATGAAACTTTACACTATTATAATTATATTACTAGCTATTTTAGTGGTTTTTGGAGCTTCCTTGGAATATTACTCCAATACTTCCAATGATCAAAATACAATTAAAGTAGCTTACTTGCCCACAGACCATAGCGCTGCGCTACTAGTAGCTAAATATAATAAAACCTATGAAAATAATGGTTTAAATGTTAAAACCGTTCAAATAAGCACTGGCTCCAGTATTGTAGACGCAGTGGCTAGTGGAGATGTTGATATTGGTTACGTAGGGATAACCCCAGCCATGCAGGGGATAAGTAAAGGAGTTCCCATTAAGGTTGTGGGATCAGTTAACATGGTTGGAAGCGGAATTGTAGTTCAACCAAACTCCACCATAACCAGCCCTGCAGATTTAAAGGATAAAAAAATAGCCACACCAGGGGTTAGCTCCATACAACAAGTATTATTAGTTTATGAATTACAAAAATACAATATTACTCAAAAAGATGTGGATCTAATTTCAATGAATGTTTTTAATATTCCATCAGCACTGGCAGCCAAAAAAGTCGACGCTTATATCTCTTATGAACCATTTGTGTCAATAGCTCCCTATCGAGGTGTTGGTCAGGTGTTAATGTACTCTGATGATATTCTGGAAGACCATCCCTGCTGTGTGATTATCGCCAGGGAAGATTTCATAGAGCAAAATCCCCAAGAACTGAATACATTCCTCCAAATCCATAAAAACTCAACAGAATATGTCAATACTCATCTTAACGATACTGCAAATATTCTTACGCAGGAACTAACCACGAACGAAGAGCTTGAAACGATGTCTCTTCAGCACATAAGATTCGTTTACTCTGTGAATGAAGCATATCAGGATAATGTTTTAAACTTCATGAACATTGAAATCAACATGGGATACTTGAAATCGAACCTTACAGCTAATCAAATATTCAATACACAATTTTTAGGTGGTTAACTCTATAGAGGTAAAAAAATGCGCAAAATATGGATTTCACTAATTTTACCTATTTCAGTTGTTGTTATCTGGGCACTACTCACCACATTCACGGGATTAATACCATCTTATTTTCTTCCCAGCCCATCTGAAGTTTTAAAATCATTCGGAGCACTTCTAATGAACGGACAACTTATTGCAGATACTTCTTTAACTTTACTGCGAGTTGTACTGGGACTCTTAGTCTCTGCAGTGGTGGGTATTCCCCTGGGGATTTTAATGGGATGGTCAAAAATATTTAATGATTTTACCAGTCTGACAATTGGTTTGCTGAGACCAATTCCACCCATCGCCTGGATACCATTCGCTATTTTATGGTTTGGTGTTGGACTGGAATCGGCGATTTTCATTATATTCGTGGGCAGTGTTTTCCCCATACTCATCAACACTATGGATGGAGTTAAAAGAGTGGATAAAGTCCTTTTAGAGTCAGCTTATACTCTGGGAGCCAATCAGACGCAGACCCTATGGAAAGTAGTGGTACCAGCTTCCCTGCCTAGCATTGTTACTGGATTGAAAGTAGGTGTGGGGGTTGCATTAATGTGTACCGTAGCTGCAGAGATGATAGGATCCAACAATGGCCTCGGATACCTCATATTCACCTCAACCAGCATGTTAGATACAGGTAGTGCCATTGTAGGCATGTTAACCATTGGAGTAATTGGATTAGGTGCGGATTACCTCTTTAAGAGAGTTGAGAAGGAGGTGAGCTGGTGATAACCCTGGAAAACGTTACTAAAAGTTTCATTCACGAAGGGCAAGAACAGGTAATTCTCCAAGATATTAATTTTAATGTAGATAAAGGTGAATTCCTGTGCATAGTAGGACCATCCGGTTGTGGGAAAACCACACTGCTCCGGATGATAGCCGGACTGGACTTCCCCACCAATGGTCGCATACTGGAAGAAGACAGTGAAATATCCGGCCCCAGCATAGAAAGGGGTTACGTATTCCAGCAGTACTCCCTGTTCCCCTGGCTCAACGTCCTGGAAAATGTGACATTTGGATTAGAATTAAAAGGAATTGAAGAGGAAGAAAGACTCCGAAAAGCCAGGGAATATCTGAAAATGGTGGGATTATCCCAGGCAGAGAACAGTTATCCCCAGGAATTATCTGGAGGAATGAAACAGAGGGTGGCCATTGCCCGTTCATTGGTTAACGATCCCCATGTTCTTTTAATGGACGAACCATTCTCTGCACTGGATGTGCAGACCAGACACAAGCTTCAGGAGGAACTGGTGCGTATTTGGAAGGAAGAACATAAAACTGTTATTTTCGTTACTCATAACGTTGACGAAGCTGTTTTTCTGGCTGATCGGGTTATTGTCTTAAGCCGAAACCCTGGGAAAATAATTAAGAGTTTCCAAATTGAAGTTACTCGGATTCGAGACCGAAATGCACCCCAGTTTCTGGAACTTAAAAAAGAAATTACCGGCTTTTTGGATGATGAATTGTGATAGTTCATTTTTAATTACATATAATATTACAATTTCAGGGAAATGTTCCAGTTTCAAGAAACCTTCTAACAAAAACAGGGAAAAAATAATTCATTATCACTAATTGTGAATATTACATCACAAATAGCAATAGTTATATGATGGTTAAGTCCAGAATTATAATGAGAGAAATGAAGAATGAAAGTTGTACCTCTACAAGTTTCTCCCTAAAAATGATGGATAGGATTGATATGCAAAGATTGAACCTGATTGAACTTTCTGAAATACAAAGGTACCGGAAAGAAAAAGAAAACTATCAAAAAGAGAATGAAAGACTGAGAGAATTCTCTTTAGAACTCTTTAAAGAAGGTTTTAGGTTAGGGTTTAAAAAAGGATATGAGGAAGCTTTGGAAAAGGATGAAAAAGATTAAACCTGATTTTCACATAATCCTAGCGTATTCCTATAATCTCTTTAACCTGATTAATATCATCTAAACTTTCCAAAACAAAATCAGCACCTGTTTTTTCCAGTTCCTGGGCAGAGTATCTTCCAGTGGCCACAGCTATGGTATGAAGATTGAATGGTCTGGCTGCTTCCACATCACGAGGAGTATCCCCAATAACGAACACTTGATCCCCCTGGTATCCATGTAATTCCCGAGCACGTTCTAATGCTTTTTTAACCAGACAGGGCCTTTTTGGACTGTCACTGCCAAATCCGCCAAATGAAAAATAGTTATCAATACCGGCTCTGTTCAGTTTAGCATGGGCAATGAGTTCCAGATTTCCGGTGGTAAGGCCCATAAGCACTTCATCCTTTTGAATTTCTCTTAAAAGCTCTTTAACACCACCTAAAGCCATGACATTTTCCTGGTGTACATTGGCCAGATAGTAATCAGTCATGTAATTTAAACAGGCCTGAAAATTCTCTTCAATGGTTTTATCTTGTATGTTTCCCATCTCCAGAACTTCTCTCAATATTTGAGGGTCTGTTTTTCCCGCGTAGTTTATACCAATTATATCCTCTTCCATTCCATAGAACTTACTGACTGCGTGCACAAATGCCATGTAGTGGCAGCGGGCACCCCTAACCAGTGTGCCGTCAATATCAAAAAGGGTTAAAATTCCATTATCCATTATATATCGCCTTGTTTAAAATTAATTCATTGATTGACCATGAGTAATGATCCATATTTACGATTTATATTCATTAATCAAAAAATTATTAATCAAAAAATTGAGGGAAAAAATTGAGGGAAAAAATTGAGGGAAAAAATTAATGAAATAAGCCATCAATTTCGTGATAGAAGGTCTTCTGCAGCGCTTTCAGCCATTTCCATAACTTCAACCTCATCCAAGACTAAAACTTCCCTTTCACGCATTAAAATCTGCCCGTTACATATAACTGTGTTTACATCAGATCCTTCTGCTGAGTAAACCAGATGTGAAACTGGATTCCTGTAAGGAGTGAGGTGAGGTGCTTTCATATCCACCAGGACCAGATCCGCTTTCTTCCCCACTTCAATGCTCCCTATCTCTTTTTCCATGCCCAGTGCAGTTGCACCATTGAGTGTGGCCATTTCAAGGACTTTACCTGCAGGTAGAACTGTGGGATCAAGTTTACGCACCTTTTGAAGGAGACTTGATGTTTTCATTTCCTGGAAGAGATCAAGGTTGTTATTGGATGCAGCTCCATCGGTTCCCAGAGATACACATACCCCATTAGCCAGTAAATCCGAAACAGGAGATATTCCCGAAGCCAGTTTCATATTGCTCAGAGGGTTGTGGGATATTTTAACATTTTTATCCTTGATTAAAGCTATCTCCGCACCGGAAAGCCATACTGAGTGAGCTGCCGTCACATCAGGTCCTAAAAATTTAATATCCTCCAGGTATTCAAAGGGCCTCTTTAACCTATCATTTAAACTATCTTCAACTTCTTTCTCAGTTTCTGAAACGTGAATGTGAATTCTAAGTCCTTTTTCATCTGCTTTTTTGCGAACCCAATTTAAAAGTTCAGGCGAACAGGTGTAAGGAGTATGAGGTCCCAGTGCCACTTGAATCCTGCCATCTGCAGTGTTATGGCATTTTTCTATGATGCGCAGAGTTTCCTTATATTCTGCCTTCCTTTTTTCCTCATCAAAAAGATCGATCATTCCATGGCAGAGTAGTCCTCTTATACCCGATTCATCAACGGCACGGGCTACATCATCCATGAAAAAGTACATGTCATTACAGGTGGTGGTTCCAGACTTGATCATCTCCAGTGCTGATAAAAGGGCTCCGGCATAGCAGTGCTCACCTTCCAGGTGTGCTTCCACCGGCCATATATGATGGTTTAACCATACATCCAGTGGCAAGTCATCGGCTAATCCCCTCATTAAGCTCATTGAAAGATGAGTGTGGGTGTTCACCAGCCCGGGGATGAGAAACTTCCCGTCCCCATCAATGATTTCATCCGCACCATTATTAGAGTTACGAGTTATATCAACGATTTTGTTGTCTTCTATGAGTACTGATCCTTTCCTAACTTCACCTGAAAGGATAGTAGTGTTTTTTATGAGAATACTCTGGGTTTCCATGGGACCACCTATCTATATAAGATTGGGGAAAATAACATAAATATCTACAGTTTACAACATGCAAAAATCTACGTTGCACCAGGTGACATTATTACCCGGTTTCAATCATTTTTACTAGATCATGTTTTAGATGCACCTATTAAAGTTTTTAACTAAATTTATGTCAGGAGGATTTTTCTAGATGAAGATAAGAATAGCCCTTCCATCCAAGGGAAGGATAAGTGACCCTGCAGTGAAGCTCTTATCCAAGGCAGGGATTGGATTGAAGGATGCAGTTAATCGTCGGCTTTTTTCCGAAACCTATGATGACCAGATCAGTGTTATGTTCACCAGGGCCGCCGACATCCCTGAATTTGTGGCTGATGGCGCCGCAGACCTGGGAATGACTGGTCTGGATTTAATAGAAGAAAAAGAAGCCAATGTAAAGATCTTAGAGGATCTTAAGTTCGGAAGATCCAAACTGGTGCTGGCAGCTCCTGAAGACTCGGACATAAAAAAATTTTCAGATGTTAAGGATGGCTCCATTGTGGCCACTGAATTCCCACATCTCACAGAAAAATACTTTAAAACCAACGGTGTTCCGGTTAAAATTGTTGAACTCAGTGGATCAACAGAGATAGCTCCTTTTATTGGTGTTTCAGACCTTATAACTGATCTGACCAGTACCGGGACCACCTTGAAGATGAATCACCTGCAGATGGTGGAAACCATCCTGGAAAGCTCGGTGCATCTTATAGCCAATCCAGACAGTTACCAGAGTAAAAGGGAGAAGATTGAGGAAATCAGAACTGGAGTGAGGGGTGTTCTGGATGCCGAAGGTAAGAAACTGGTGATGATGAATGTGGATGAGGAAGTCCTGGATGAAGTTAAAAATGCCATGCCAGGTATGACCGGGCCCACAGTCTCCCAGGTTCTTTCCAACAGTGGTGTGGTGGCGGTGCACGCTGTGGTGAATGAACATGAAGTATTTCAGGTTGTTAACCGTTTGAAAAATATTGGTGCCCGGGATATTCTGGTTGTTCCTATTGAAAGGATTATTTAATAAATCTAAGATATTTGATAAATCTAAGGATTAATTTGCATAAATCCAAAAATACAGAAATCCTAAAAATAAATCAGATGCAGGTGGATTTTATGAAACTTTTAAGATTTAAAAAGGATGGTATGGAGAAAACTGGGGTGGTTATCAATGGGGGAATGGTGGAAATACATCATTCCCTTATTGAAGCATCCCAATCACCCTTGGATGATCTTGAAAGGAAGGAATTTTACTCACTGGATGATGTTAGGATTATTCCACCGGTCAAACCCAGTAAAGTGATCTGTGTGGGTTTAAATTACAGGGACCATGCTGAGGAGTTGAATATGGATCTACCGGAGGAACCTATCCTGTTTTTAAAGCCACCAACAACTGTAATTGGCCATGAGGACAGCATTATATACCCCCCTCAGTCCCATCAGGTGGACTATGAAGCTGAACTGGCAGTTATAATTGGCCATGAAGCCCGTTTTGTTAGCCAAAAAGATGCTTTTGATTACATAGCAGGTTACACTGCCCTAAACGATGTTACTGCCCGAGATTTACAGCAAAAAGATGGTCAGTGGACCCGTGCCAAGAGTTTCGATACGTTCTGCCCAATTGGGCCCTGGATAGAAACTGAGATGGACCCCTCTAATCAAAAAATCTCCTTAAAATTAAACAACGAAGTTAAACAGAATTCAAACACTAAAAACATGATATTCCCTGTAGAGGAACTGGTGGAATACATATCCCATATAATGACACTTAATCCAGGGGATGTCATTGCCACCGGAACTCCACCGGGTGTAGGACCAATGCAAGTTGGAAATATGGTTGAAGTGAGTGTAGATGGAATTGGAATCTTAAAAAATAAGGTAACCCAATATTCCTTAAAATCTAATTTCAAATCATCTAGTTCAAATCAATAAGTTTGATTAATAACACTTGTAAAATAATGGTAGGGAGATCCCCTAAATGGACAATAATCCATTCTCCCATACATTTCCTATTTCATATTATCCTACTCTAATTTCCTACTCTATATACAGAGCTGGTTTGTATGGTAGAGCGTTCCTGGCCTTATTTTGAGGATCATAGTCTGGTTCGGGGTGAAGTATGATTTCCGCACCGGTTTCCCTGATCAAATAATCCTGTGCATCATCCAGAAGCTGTTTTTCATCCAACCAACCCACATAATTTATTCTGGTCATTTCCCGGGCGATTTTCTGGGCGAATCCAGCCAGTTCCTTTTTATCATCATGTATATTGGCTTTAATGGCCTGTCCCATTATGCGTCCAATATCTGGCTTTCCTACCTGGCGGGCAATGTCAAAAACCTCCCATTTCCATTCTGGAGCCAGGTAAATATGAACCTTCTCTGCTTGAGTCTGGGTTATCTTCTGGATCTCTTTAATATCATCCAACAGTCCCTGGATGATTTCTTCACCCTTATGAACCTTTTCATTAATTAGATCCGGATCAGGCTGAGGCCATGGTGCTGCTGATACGAATCCCTGTCCTCCGTGTCTGTTCCACAGTTCTTCACAGGCGTGGGGTGTGAATGGGGCCATTAATCGAATCCATATTCCCAGTACGTAGGCCAGGACAGTAGTTATTTCCTCAAGACCTTCTTTTTCCCTTAGTTCATGGTCCACTCGGTGGAGATAGTGGTCGATGTCCTTTTTAAATAGGAATAGTGCTTCTTGGAGGGCTTTACGTGTCTGGAATCCTTCCAGTGCCTGGGTGGCGTCACGGACGCGCTGGTTTACTTGGCTGATCATCCAGGCGTTTATTGCCCGATCAACTATTGGAGCCACAATATAGTCGTTTAGATGAATCTGGGAGCCGTGTAGTTCATCCACATATTCTGCAAATTTTAAGAATGATTCTAAACGTTTTTTTGTCCCTATAACCTCTTTTTCTCTCCAGTCAAAGTCCTGCCATGGTTCTGCAGAGGACATGAGGAACAGTCTTACCACGTCGGCTCCGTGGATTTTAATGGCATCTTCCAGGAGGATGATGTTCCCCTTGGAGGAGGACATCTTATGCCCTTCCAGTAATCCCATTCCAAAAACTACCACTCCACGGGGTCTTTTTTCCTCGGGGAATATGGCTGAATGGTGGAAGATGTGGAATGAGAGGTGGTTTCCCACCAGGTCCTTCGCTGACAGTCTCCAGTCCAGTGGGTACCAGTAGTTGAATTCTTCCTTCATGCCCTCTGGTATGTTGGTTTTGGTGGTTGGTTTATCCAGGAATATGTGGTCGAAGAATTCTTCGTCCAGCTCCTCGGGGTCAATGTTTTTCAGATGAGGGGCAATGGCGTAGTAACTCATGTAGATGGTGGAGTCACTGAGGGGTTCTATTAACCACTGGGGGTCCCAGGGTAAGGGTGTTCCGAGACCTATTCTACGGGCACACGCCCAGTCATGTAGCCAGTTAAGGTAGTATTCGAAGTTGGGCCGTATCTCCGCAGGCACGGTTTTCATCCGGGAGAGGGTGTTCTGAGTGGTTTCGGTCCATTCTTCATCGGAGTACTTGAGGAACCACTGGTTATCCAGGATCTTAACCACACACTCTGTACCACAACGGCAGATCACCGGTTTTTCCGCGAATTCGTGCATTAAATCCCCTTTACCTGCTTCCAAGAGGTTTTCTTTAATGGCATCCCTGGCTTCGGGTACTCTTAAACCGGAGTAGCCGGTTATGTGTTCATCCATAACTCCCTTGGCGTGTTCCAGTTTGTACATCTCATTGGTGGCTTCTTTGAGTTTAGGGTCTTCCTGGCTTTTAACATCCATCTTCCCTATCATTTCCACTGCAGGGTGTTCTCCGAATCCTTTGAGACGTATGAGTCCTATTGGATGGATTTTATCCACTTCATCAGTTATACCATATTTTTCAAGGGTTTTTAGATCCTTTTTAAGGTCTGCTAGGGCGATATAATCTGCTGGAGCGTGTGCCGGTACCGAGTAAACCACTCCAGTAGCATAACCAGGGTCTACAAATGAAGCCGGTAAAATAATGTGTTTTTCCCCGGTTACCGGGTTTTCCACATAATTCCCTATTAATCCTGGAGCATCTACGTCACCCACCAGTTCTAGGCCTGTTTTTTGATTTGAAAGGTTATCATATGCTTTTTTACTGACAATCCATTCTTCCCCATCACTTTTGATCTTAACGTATTCTTCAGCCGGATTTAACCACAAGTTGGTGGCTCCGAACAGGGTTTCTGGACGGAAGGTGGCAGCAACCAGGTATGTTTCCCCCATTTTAAACTTGATGAGGGTTAATTCGTTGATGGCTACACCTTCCCCTTCCAGGAGGTCATGATCTCCCACTGGATTTTCATCATCAGGACAGTATTTAACCGGGTGGGCTCCTCTACGCACTAATCCTTTTTGGTTAAGTTTTTCAAACTGCCAGGTGATGAATTTCTGGTAGTGGGGATCGATAGTGGTGAATTCACGTCTCCAGTCTATGGAGTAGCCCAGCTGAGTCATCACCTTGTGATACTCCTCACTGAAGTATTTGACAATGTAGTGGGGATCTGTGAATTTGTTAAGCTCTTCTTCTGGTACTTTGTGAACATTCTGATATATGTCCAGAGTCCAGGGGTCCCTTCGGCCTATACGCTTGGCTATGCCTATGACCGGTGCCCCGGTTACGTGCCATCCCATTGGGAATAACACGTTATATCCCTGCATCCTTTTAAAACGAGCATAAACATCAGGAACTGTGTAGGTACGGCCGTGTCCCACGTGCATTGCCCCGCTGGGGTAGGGGTAGGCCACGGTTAGGAAAAGTTTCTCACGATTATCAGGGTTAGATTGGAATAATTTTGATTTCTGCCATTTCTCCTGCCATTTCTCCTCAATTTTAATGTCTGTCACTAAATCACCGCCATGATTAAAGTTTAATTTGGTAAAAACTAATTTTATAATTATTAATATTAATTTAAATCGATATTTGATTTGAAATCTAACAATTAATTAAATATATAACAATTAAGTTTTAATGCTTTTCCAGTGAGTTATCCAGCCAATTTAAGTAGTCCTGTGATCCACTTTTTATCTGGATTTCCAGTGCACATGGTATCTGGTAGCTGTGGATTTCTTTAACCCTATCTATAACTTTATCCACCAATTCCGAACGGGTCTTCACCAGGAGGATGGATTCAACGTCCTCCTCCAGATTTCCTTCCCACCAGTAAATAGATTCCATGTTGGATATTATATTAGCACATGCCACCAAACGCTCTTCTAATAGAGTTTTAGCTATTTTTTTGGCTTCTTCTACTCCCGAAGCAGTGATATAAACCATGGAATACATTTTCAAATCTCTTGTTAATTTCTCCCTTAATATTAACTCTATCTAATTGTGAATTCATAGTGAATTTTCTTATGTGAATTCTAATTTTATTCTCCTTAACTGATTTCTAATCTCAACAATTTTAACTCATCAATTTAATCCTATACTGAATATGAGGAGGTTTATTAGATTAATTAGGGGATTTTAAGGATTAATTGATTATTAAGAAATTAATCTATGATTGTGAGCTTATCTAATTATAGTTGGTATGGGCGGCATCATTGATTTGTGTTCAGCTGCCAGCATCATTACCTTAACCCTTACCACTTCATCCAGTTTAATCTGAAGTTTAAAGGATGCTTCATCCTCTTTCATCTCCTGCTCAGTCATCAGGTACAGAATCTTATCCAAAATATCATATTTGATCCCTAAATCTTCTTCATCAGTTTGACCAGGCCATAAACCAGCAGTGGGGTCCTTGGTGATAATGTTCTCATTAACTCCAATATACCTTGCCACCCTGCGGACATCAGTTTTGTACAGTCCACCTATAGGTAGAATGTCCACTCCACCATCACCATACTTAGTGAAATAGCCAACCAGAAGTTCTGTTCGATTACCCGTACCAACCACCAGCCGGTTCAGGGCATTAGCATGATAGTAAAGGATTACCATTCTCATCCGTGCCTTGAGATTCGCACCAGCGAGAATATAGTTTTCATTATCTGCAGAACGACTGCAAACATCCTGCACCGGTTCAAGGAGTGGATCGATAGGGATGATTTTGTATTTTATACCTATTTCCTCTGCCAAACTTACGGCATCATCAACATCTTCTTGACTGGTAGTCTGGCTGGGCATGATCAATCCCAAAATTTTATCCTTATTCACCACTTGGGCGCATAGTTTGGCCGTAATCGATGAATCCAAACCCCCACTAAGACCTATAACCAGTCCTTGAGCATTTGATTCTATTAATGAACTTTCAATGAACCCAGATATCTCTCTTGACACCCGTTCCACATCTAACACCGGTAAGATCCCATTATCACCATTCATATAAATTCACCATTGCTTGATTTAATTTAATTAAATTCCAATATGAGATTATTTCAGTTAGTGGCAGATTAAAAACCAATTATACCCAATTGTAATCTTACTTTAAAGGCAAATCAACTTTTAATTACCTATTGTACTTGGTTCAAAATGTTTAATTTATGTTTTATATATTAGGGTCCTTTATTTTATATGATTTTGCACAATTTTTATATGCCCACAGAATTTAAGTATGATAATCAAATGGAAACTATTTAACTTGGAAAGATTGAGGTTTAATATTAGAGTTTATTTTAGGCTCATTACGATCTAGAATAAATGATGGAGGCATAAAATAATGGCATTTAGAGACCTTTTCCATTTTAAAAAAGGAAAAACAACATTCGTGTTTATTGGAGGGAAAGGAGGAGTAGGTAAAACTACCGTATCCGCAGCAACTGCCCTATGGTTAGCTGAAGAGGGTAAAAAAACCCTGGTAATCTCAACAGATCCTGCTCACTCTCTTTCTGACTCTTTAGAAAGGGAACTGGGACATGACCCCCGCCCTATAGGTGAAAACCTTTGGGCTGCTGAAATCGACCCCGAAGTGGCCATGCAGGACTACCAGGCAAAGATGAAGGAACAACAAGCCCTTAACCCTGGCATGGATATGGGAATGATGGAAGATCAGATGGAAATGGCCACTATGGCCCCTGGTATTGATGAAACAGCTGCTTTTGACAAATTCCTTCAGTACATGACCACTGATGAATATGATATAGTGGTTTTTGACACTGCACCTACTGGTCACACCCTGAGACTCCTATCCTTCCCTGAAATGATGGATAGCTGGGTAGGGAAAATGATCAAAGTCAGGAGACAGATCGGTAGCATGGCCAAGGCCTTCAAGAACATCATGCCCTTCATGGGAGATGAAGAAGAAGAGGACCGTGCCCTGGAAGACATGGAAGCCACTAAAAAGCAGATCCGTGCTGCTAGGGAAGTTATGGCTGACCCTGAAAGAACATCCTTTAAAATGGTGGTAATCCCTGAAGAGATGTCTATCTACGAATCTGAAAGAGCCATGGAAGCACTGGAAAAGAATAACATGCACGCTGATGGAGTTATTGTGAACCAAATCCAGCCTGAAGAGGCTGACTGTGATTTCTGCCGTGCACGACGTCAGATTCAACAAAAAAGAATGGACAGTATCCGTCAGAAATTCGGTGGACAGCTGGTAGCTGAGATACCATTATTCCGTGAGGAAGTTAAGGGTACTGATAAACTGCGAGAAGTTGGTAAGATCCTGTATGGGGAGCCTGAAGTAGCTTCCTAAACTCTTATTTTTTTTATTTGGTCCACTATTCTTTTTTATTTTATAATATTGCCCTATTATCATTTTCAGTGAAAAAGCTTCAACGCGTTCTTAATAAATCCTTCCAGAGCCCGATCATAGTTAAAATAGCCCTGTTCATAATGTTTGGTTTGGCAGATCATAAAAGTGTAGGAATATAAGGAAAGTGCGAATGCATTGTAATCTATTTCTCTACCCGGAAGGTTTTCTTCCAGATATTTACCTAGATATTCCACGAATTCTGCTCGCATGGGATCAATGTTACCACTTTTTTGAGTGTTGGATAAAAAGATAAATTCATAATTATCTTCGGCTATCCCGGCAATGTCCGTAATTAAGGTTCTTAAAAAAACAGGAGGATATTCAGAAACATTCTCTGCAAGTGCTTTACCCACATCTTCTTTAACTTTTGCTATATTTTGAGTTAAAACCGTGTTAAAAAGATTTTCTTTTGTTTTAAATTTTCTGAACAAAGTTAATTCACTGAACCCCGCTTTTTGTGCTATAAGTCTAGTTGTAGCTCCTTTATATCCTTTTTCAGCAAATATTTCTAAAGCTGCGTCTAAAAATTTCTGTTCCGTTTTATCAACCATGTTTACATGCAACCATTAATTTCAGCTTATCAAATTAATTCCTAAATGAACATTCTATTTTGAATAGAGAAATTCTAAAACCCATAATTCCCCATTCAAGTACCCCCACCCCCCCAATGGGGGTAATAATCAACCCAGAATCAACCCCTGATATTTTTTCGTTAGGGCCATGTAGAGTTTCTGGACTTACTATGCTAATCATAATCGAGTATTTATGTTTTCCAGTTAATTATTAAAGTTTATTGTTAAAAAAATTCCCCAATTCAAGTTTAGCATCAGCAACCCTGCCCGGGTGATTTTAATTAGAGCATGTAAACTCATTCAGAATAAATAATAAACTCTTATTAATTATCTAAGGAGACACTGCACTGTTTACAGCCAGATACGATACATCAGCTGCCTTATTAAGGCATTGCTGGATGTATTTATCATCCCCAGTTTGTATCCACTGTTCCCAGGCAGTTTTACTCATCTTATTGCAGACAGATAAGGTACTATTCATATTTCCAGTTGTATCGGTGATGTGAGGTTCCAGGAGTATTGCCTGTAACTCGCATCGGGTGTGTTCATAACCAGAATTACCACCAGAATGGGGTGGACATACACTGTCAGAAAGATAATGGGTTGCCACTCCAAAACAGTAACTGGCCTGTTTATAATCTTCATTCTGATAGTATTCCCTGCCTTTTAAAAGCCAGTAATTTGCTTTTTCCTCACTGGCAGGGTAGTGATGGTACTGGAAGTCAAAAAACTTATAATCAGGATCATCAGCCCCGTCAAGCATCTTTGAGAGGTCCAATTTATCCTGTGCATCGGCAGGGAGGGAGTAATATACTTCCTCGGTAATTGCATAATGATTAGGGGCAGCCCAGGCAGATACTGGTTGAACTAATGCCAAAAATGCAGTGCAACTGATAATAATCATTATAATGGTTTTTTTCATGGATCCTCAAATATGGTTTCAAGAATGATTGTGGGTTTCAAGAGTGGAAAATTTAATCTAAAAATTGAGTTTAAAGAAATGTGTAGTATGAGTTAAAGAATGTGTAGTAAGTACTCATATTTAAATATACATGGTATAGGTTGATAAAAAAAATCCGTTCCCATCTCCTTAATGTACCTAAAAAACTAAATTAAATTATAAATGGAATGAAATGTTTCATATAATCTCATTCAGGTTGATATCAAAATGCACGGAAAATCCTGCCCCATCCATCCAAGCCAAATTCCATCCTGGAAGAAATATTTAAGGGGAGTTCTCAGGATAATAATCTTGATTAATGCAATTTACCAGATCATCGCCGGTGAGGTTTTCTTCGGTATTTTAGCTCTTTTAGCCCTGATAATACTGGTAGCACCCTGGTTTTTCACCAAACACAGGATATGTGTTGTTCCTATTGATATTGAAATACTTTTTTTAGTTGTGGTCTTCTTCGAATTGATTATGGCCGATGCTTATAGTTTCTATAGTTTGGTGCCTTATTATGACAAATTCATGCATTTACTGGTCTCCTTCGTTGTTGGTTTAGTGGGAATGGTGATTATTTACACATTCTACGCCCTGGGAAAGCTTCAAGCCAGTACGGGAGTGATGTTTGCTCTTATCGTTTTAATAACCATGGGGCTGGGAGCCGGTCTTGAAATGGCTGAATATTTCTATGATCAGGCTATGTATCCTTTAATTGGACCATATTTGCCCACAGGACTCACTCAAGGATCTATGGTTGCATCCCCCCTGGCAGATACTATGGAGGATTTATTTGTGGACACCCTGGGAGGTGTATTAGGGGCGGCGATAGGAATTATTCTGATAAAAAGAGAAGAGAAGAAAGGAAGGGAATTGGAAATGTTGGATGAATTGGAGGCCCTGGCATCAGGGAATGGAGAAGATGAAAAGGAATAAGCAATAACCTGGTGAGGAATACACGGGTGGTTAGCCTAAGGTTATGATAAAATGGATTATAATTATAAAAGAATCACTAGCATTTCAGCGGCTTTTCTAGTGTTCATGGTAATAGTATTAATTTTCAGACTTTTAGCTGACTTTGCGGGTGAAACATCCCCTACAGGACCCATTAAAATCTTTTCCTGGATTTGTGGTTCAGTGATTGCCTTTAAGATTTTTGAAATTATGTCTGGTTAAAAATAAAGGCATTCACATATCTAATTAAAGCCTTCCCCTATCTAATTAATTGGGTGATTTAAATGTTGATAAAATCCATTAAAAACTGCGAATACTTTCAGGTAGCTGATGAAACTGTTCTCTGTGAACTCCTTCATCCTAAAAATGAAAATCTTAAAATGGGTTGTAGTGTGGCCCATGCCATCATCGAACCAGGTAGGGCGTCTTTACCTCATCAATTAAAGAGCTCGGTGGAAATTTACTATGTATTAGAAGGTGAAGGTAGAATGCACATCGACAATGAATTCAGGGAAGTTAAACCGGGTGATGCAATCTATATCCCCCCAGAATCATCCCAGTGGATAGAAAACACTGGTGATAAACATTTAAAGTTTTTATGTGTGGTAACACCACCCTGGCAGGAAGAAGACGAAGAACTGTGTGATTAAAATTAATCTTGTAATGATTAAATCTTGTAGTGATTTGCAGTGATTAAAAATCTTTTAACATAACTAACTAGTAAATGACCATCACACACAGGTAACTGAACTCCATAGCGGCAATTTCTTCCAATCGTCCCTTAAACAGTTTTTCATCAGGGTAGCTGAGTTTTTCACATACTGCCACTTTTCTTTCCGGAGGGATCCTATTTTCTAGGAGGAACTGTGCCAGTTTCTCCACCCTGAAGTCGGGTAAAACAATAGTAGGCTTTCCGTTATCCAGAAAATCCAGTATTACCTCAGAATTTCCTTTCCCATGGAGAGTAAGCAGGTTAACCTGGTCCCATGGTAGCTGGAGTCTGGCAGCGGCAAGTTGCAGGGAGCTGATACCAGGAATTACTTCCAGGTCCAGGTCATTCCGCAGATTCAGTATTGGTTTTAAGACCCCGGAAAATCCAGGGTCGCCTGTGGAGAGAATGGCCACATTTTTACCTTCATCCACCAGTGAAACTGATTTTTTCATCATTTCATCCATGTTCCGTGCCCGGAGCACCAGAGTTTCCCCCACGAATCCAGGGAACAAATCCAGAGCCCGCTGACTCCCCACCAGCACATCCACAGATTCCACCACTTTTATGGCTGTTTTAGTTAAATAATCACTGGATCCAGGTCCGGTTCCCACCAGGTAAAGTTTTGACATGTGCAATTGCTCCTGTTTCTTGATATGAACTGTATACTTTTGATAATGATTAATTTCGATAATGATTAATTCTAATCTTTGATTAATCTTTAATTTCCCATTATCTAAATAGATTTTATATTTCTCATTATTTTGATATTCCCTAAAATCTTTAATAACCTGGGAGGTAAAAAGACTAGTAGTGATTTATTATGCTCCAAATTGCAGTTACCGGAAAGCCCAACGTGGGCAAATCATCTTTTTTCAACGCAGCAACATTATCTGAAGCCGAAGTGGCTGGTTATCCATTCACCACCATCAACATCAACAAAGCAGTGGCCCATGTGATTAAACCCTGCCCCTGCCATGAATTAGAGGTGGAATGTAATCCTCGAAACTCCCAGTGCCTGGATGGTCAGCGACTGATCCCAGTGGAGTTGTTGGATGTTGCTGGACTGGTTCCCGGAGCCCATGAAGGTCGTGGGCTGGGTAACAAGTTCCTGGACGATCTGCGCCAGGCCCGGGCATTCATTCACGTCATTGACGCCTCGGGATCCACTGATGAAGAGGGAAGGCCCTGCGAGGCAGGTTCACACGACCCATTAGAGGATGTGGACTTCCTGCAACATGAGATAACCATGTGGCTATTTGGGATTCTGAATAAGAACTGGAACAGACTGGTGCGCAAGGCACTCTCTGAGAAACTGGACATTGCCAAGGTAATAGCAGAACAACTCAGTGGAGCTGGCATCATGGTGGAAGATGTGCTGGAAGCTAAAAGAAGTGTTACTAAGGAATATAAGGACTGGGATGATGAAGATATCATTGACCTTCTGGATAATCTCCTGAAAATTGCCAAACCCATGTTAATCGTGGCTAACAAAGCCGATCTACCCCATGCAGAGGAGAACATCCAGAGACTTGGGGAGAAATATGATAATGTGGTGCCTGCTTCTGCTGAAGCTGAGCTGGCATTAACCCGAGCCGCAAACGCCGGGCTTATTAAATACGTTTCTGGTGAATCTGACTTTGAGATCCTTCAGGAAGACAAACTGAGCCCCCAACAGATAAATGCCCTGGAGTACATACGGGAAAATGTTCTCCAAAAGTATGGGAGTACTGGAGTCCAGAAAGCCCTCAACCAGGCCATCTTCAACCTGCTGAACATGATCGTGGTTTACCCTGTGGAAGACGAGCACAAACTCTCTGACCAGAAGGGTAACGTGCTCCCCGATGCATTACTCATACCCCGTGGCTCCAAACCAAAGGATATGGCATTTCTCATTCACACTGACATTGGAGAGGGTTTCATGCACGCCATTGATGCCCGAAGCTGCCGCAGGGTATCCAGTGACTATGAACTTGAAGATGGGGATATAATTAGCATCATTACGCGCTAAGAAAAAAATAAATTGAATACACTTAACCTTTAAATAACAGTTAATGCGACGTCCGGGATTTGAACCCGGGTTGTAGGCTTGGGAAGCCCAAGTCTTAACCAGGCTGGACTAACGTCGCTAATCATGATTTTCAGTTCCTCTTATAAAATTTTATGGTTTGAGTAATTTAAACCCATGATAGAAATGCAAGAGATCTCTGATGAATATCTGAGAAAAATTGATGAGATGTGAGCATGTCTCTTGAATTAATCCGAAATAGGTTAAAAGATTCTAAATTCTTTATAACACCCTGATTAAGCATTATTAATCTTTAACCGATAAAAAAGTTTTTTGTATATACTTTTTTTAGAAATAAATCCCCATAATGAAATAAAATAGGAAAGGGAGGGTTTAAAACGCCCCCCCTCCACCTCCAATATCTCCACCACCAATGTCACCTACTCCTCCAAAATCACCAGCCCCTGCTGAAGCAGAGCTGATACCAGTATCCAGGGATGACGAGAGAAGAGCATATCCCCCGTAATAATGGAACATGTATATATCACTGCCTTCCAGCTGGTCACTGGGCACGTACAGTTCCATTGCTTTTCGAACTGCATCAGCTGCTCCCAGTGCTGTTGCATATACCAGGTACTTGTTCCAGATGGCAACTGACTCAGGAGGATATTCCTTTATCAGACTGAAATCCTGGATGTATTTTTTGAAGTTATGCCATTTGGCATCGTACTCTTCACCATAAGTGGTCCACTGGCCTGCGATCTTCTGAGGTAGGATGAGGGAAATGATTGATACCACTCCCAGGACTATAGATGCCAGCAGGGCGTAACCTGCAGCCGGTAAAGAGTCAGTAATGGTTATGAAGAACACGATAGCGGCCACTATGATTCCCACCACCCCGAAAATCTTCAAGTAGGTGTCTCCCTTCTTAATGAAGATCTTATTCAGCTGGTCATCACTGAGGAATTTGTCTTTTATATCAGTTTTCCAGTTGTTGTAGGTGTCACGGAAGGATTTTGCAGTTTCGCGATCCGATAAATCCGCGGAGATCTGGTCCAGGGATATCAGCCCATCTTCTTCGAACTGTTCCAGGAAGTTTAATATGTCCAGTTCAAATTCTTTGAGAGAAGATTTATCCTTTCCAGGGTTCATTTTAAGGAACATTGAATCATCGATCCCATATCCTTCCTTGGATGGTGGTTCTTTCTCCATTAAAAGATATTTCCTGTCGATTAAATCCATTATGGTGGCTTTAAACCCATCCATGTCGGGCTCCCCTATTTTCTTGGAGAACCCGGGACCACAGATGGCATTTACCAGGGCTGGTGGATCATCAGTGGGAATATCCCGCTCGTATTCTGCCTGGTAATCTATTTTTGGCTCCCTCCCATAACGGAAGTAAATAATTACCGGGATGAAAATGGCCAGAATCATCAAAATTGCTAAAATGGAATATAATATGCTTTTAAAGTTGAGTTGATTCTGGTAATCGTTCTGTATCTGTTCTATCTGACTTAAGGCATCCTGATTTATGATGGTTCCGTTGGTGGGGTTAGCTGAGAATTGACTTTTGGGCAGGACCATCCTAACTTCGAAGTAGTCACCAGAAGGAATATTTCCACTGGTTACCTCCAGGGTGTTACCCTGCCAGCTGGAATTTTTAGCATAATACGGTGGATTTAACCAGTATTTAACACCATCACTGGATGGAACATGGATTTTTGCATTAAGCTGACCAATGGGCACTTCCCATCCTTCACCCACCATTTTATACTGTAATTCAGCTATGTCATTATAAAACCGCAACACATGCAACAGGTCATATTCGAGGGTGACATCCACATCTTTACTGGAAATGGAAGTGGTTTTTGCTGCATCGGAGTATAAATATATTTTGATCCGCTGATTGGTGCCCTGGTCGATTATTTCCTGACTGGAATAAGCACCCTGGGTGGAAACCTTCACGTTTTGAAGAATTTGACCATTTTTTAAGGGCAAGTCACGGTAAACTCCATTGTAGGTTCCTGAAAAAGAGTAATGGATGGTTTCCTTAACATGGATGGAACCATCATTCTGCAGGAAAAGATCCATATCAAGGGAAGGTATGGAATAGCTCCTGTCTTCAGCAAAGGCATATCCCGTGCATAAAAGTAGAATAATGGATAATGTGGCTATTACAACGATATGATTCTTTTTATCCACTGGTAATCCTCCTTAAGTGAATTAGAACTCAACTTTAGGGACTTCTCTTTTGATTTCTTCCATTTCGAAGAACTCTGCTTCCTGAAATTTAAAGAGGGATGCTATGATGTTACTGGGGACCATCTGGCATTTGTTGTTGTACATCAGCACTGTGTCATTGTAAAACTGTCTGGAATAGGCTATTTTATTCTCAGTTTCCTCTAACTGGCTTTGTAGCTCCAAAAAATTTTCATTGGCCTTCAGTTCAGGATAGTTCTCTGCCACCGCAAAAAGACTCTTCAGAGTATCAGTTAATATATTGTTGGCTTCTGCAGTTTCTTGAACTGTTTTAGCATTCATTAACCCCGCTCTTGCCTCGGTTACATTTTGAAAAACTGTTTTTTCGTGTTTAGCATATCCTTTTACAGTTTCCACCAGGTTAGGTATGAGGTCTGCACGACGGTTCAACTGAACATCAATCTGGGACCAGGCATTTTTAACTCTATTTCTGAGCTGAACCAGACTGTTGTAAAGATATACAAACAGCACCACCACCAGAATCAGTATAATTAGTATTATTAGTTCGATTAACATTTTCCATCACCAAGTGATAATTTTAACATGTTCTTATTAATTCCTGTACAATTATCATTAATATAATTTAGCTAAATCACAGTTTCAAGTTTAGGGAAGAATCTAACCCCTTATAAATCTAAAATATACCATTTTTAGGCAATTTTAAATGATTTATGGAAATATTAAAGGATTAAACTTAATGTATACTTTAAAATCCATAAATAAGGTAAATTAGTTATTAATACCTTTAAATTCGATGATGAAGATAATACAATCCCATTCCTGTCATTTACGTTAAATATAATATGACCTTCAAAGAAAAAATAATCAGTTAATGTAAGTGGCTATAATAAACAAGCAGGAATCAATAAATGGACTTCCATAGATTTTGGTTAGTTATCCAAAATTTTCATAAGAGGGGGGATCGAGTTGAAAAACCTTGGAACTGGTGTGATGATGGTTGCCGCAGTTTTGGTGGCGGTGGTCATTGTGATCTTACCCTATAATCCCATCATATCTGACGATAATATTTCAGATGTCATTCAAACACCTTTCAACCCCGAGTCATTCCCTAATAATATTATAAATACAGACACTACTACTAATTCTCTTACTAATTCTCTTATTTTTAATGTGAATGCCTACTCTTCAACCATTTTACATAGCCCTAATACTCAAAATGGACTTGACGAACAGATCTCCCCAATTTATTCTCCAGATATTAATAAGGTAATTGCTTTATTCGATCCCTATGTGGAAAATCTGTTTGCAAATAGTCTTATCCCGGGAGCAGCGGTGGTTGTGGTTTATCAAGACAAAATCGTCTATATGAAGACCCTGGGGGTTAAAAAAGTGGGTGAAAATGATCCTGTAGATCAGGACACCCTATTTGAGATAGGATCCGCTTCCAAGGCTTTCACTTCAGCAGCCATGGCTGCCCTGGTGGATGAGGGCCTGATAACTTGGGAAGATCTGGCACGCCACTACTACAGTGATCCTGATAAATTCATGCTTAACAACTCTCAGGTCTCTGAAGAAATTAACATGGTTGACCTGCTCTCCCACCGCAGTGGACTGCCCCAACAGGCAGGTAGTTACCATGTAATGGAGTTCTGGTATGATTTTAACGAAACCCTCTACCGTTTACGATATTTACCACCGGAAAGTGAATTCAGAACACAGTACGCTTATCAAAATATCCTTTATGCATTAGCTGGTTATTCTGCTTCCCAGGCCGCTGGGATGACTTGGGATGACCTTATAAAGCAAAAGATATTCCAACCACTTCAGATGAATTCCAGTACCACCACCCTCCAGGAATTTCTCAATAATCCTAACCATGCCAGTAACCATGAAATAGATGAAAATGGACAGGTTAACTATATGGAACCTTATAATCTCGATGCCATGGGCCCCGCCACCAGTATAAGTGCCTCTATCAAGGATTTGGGAAACTGGATTCGTTTCCAAATGGATAATGGCCAGTTCAATGGACAACAAGTGGTATCATCCCAGTCTTTAGGTGAAACCCGTAACATTCATATCGTAATTGACCAGCAGACTGGTTACACCCTGGGGTATGGATTGGGTTGGGGTGTGGAAGTGGGATCTGATTCTTATGAAATCATGCACAGTGGATCCACGGTGTACTCCTGCAGTTACACTGATCTTTTCCTCACCGATGATCTGGGCATAATGGTGGTTGCCAATGAAGGAACCAGAGGAATAAGATTCGGACAATTACTGAGTGAAATGTTACATAACATTTATAAAACCGGCGAATTACCTGCTGGAACCAGTACACAGTTTACTCCTGATGATTCTGCATTTAATGAGGATGCTGCCTTTACCAACCCCCACTATGAAAAGCTTCCCCAAATTTTAAATTCAGTCCCCTTACCATATCCTATTGAAAATTACGTGGGAAATTACACTTCAAACTACTGGGGAAACATTAAAATAGAGAAAAAAAATGAAACTAGCCTTTTACTGTACCCTGGGAACAATCCCAATCCCATAACCCTCAACCATTACAGTGGTAATACATTCAATGAAAGCGACCTTCAAACCGAGGTAACTTTCAGTGATTTTGTAGCTGATGTCCCTCAACAAGTGGTTGTTAAAAAATGGGAACAATACGGGGCAAACGGCACATTTAACCGGGTTTAAGTTGAGGTATCTAATCCAAGTTTTGATCTTGCGATTAAATGAAACTGCTCACAGACAGAGAGAGGTAAGTTTCAAGTGTAAACATGAAGATCAACGAACTCCCTCCAGAAGGGGTTTATGGAGAATTAAACTCTTCTAAGAGCGGATTAACAACTGAAGATGCCCAAAAGCAGCTTGAAAAATATGGGGCCAATCAGATTGAGGAAGTTAAGAAAAAACCTGTTATTTTTAAGTTTTTGGCTAACCTTTACCAGCTTCTGGCTTTATTACTTTGGGCAGCCAGTATACTTGCTTTTTTAAGTGGTACACCCCAGTTAGGCTTTGCCATTATCGCAGTTATCATTATCAACGCTATTTTCAGTTTCTGGCAGGAGTACAAGGCCGAACAGGCACTGGAGGCCCTGAAAAATATACTTCCATCCAAGGCCAAGGTAATTCGCAACCAGGAGAAAATGGAGATATTATCCGCCAAACTGGTTCCTGGTGATCTTTTGGTGCTGGAGGAGGGTGATAACATCTCCTCAGATGCCCGTTTAGTGGAGACCAGTCAGATGAAGGTGGATAGTTCCACCCTTACTGGTGAGTCCAAACCTGTTCGCAAATTCGCACATGAAGTTGTAGAAGGTGATCGGGCATTTGTAGAAATGGGTAACCTTGTATTTGCAGGGACAAGTGTAGCTTCCGGCTCTGGAAAAGCAGTGGTCTTCGCCACTGGCCGAGATACCGAGTTCAACCAGATTGCCAGTTTAACCCAGGAAGTCAGCCAAGAGCCCAGTCCCTTACAAAAGGAATTGGTTAGGGTAACTCGTATCATAGCGGTTATTGCCATATTACTGGGAGTTACTCTCTTCGCCGTGAACCTCTGGGTGGTTAAGCTCCCACTCCAAGTGGCTTTCATCTTTGCTATTGGACTGACCGTTGCTAACGTTCCTGAAGGGCTGTTACCCACTGTTACACTGGCTCTTGCTGCCTCGGTGCAGAAGATGGTCCGGAAAAATGCCCTTATAAAACGTTTGTCCAGTGTGGAAACCTTGGGATCCACCAACATCATCTGCACTGACAAGACCGGTACTATAACCAAAAATGAGATGACTGTGCGTAAGATATGGCTCCCCTTCGAAACCATTGCTGTTACCGGCGCAGGTTACTCTCCAGATGGGGAATTCCTGTACAAGGGTGCACCAATCGATCATCGGGAAATCCGGGAACTCAAGCTCCTCATGAGATCAGCGACCTTCTGTAATGATTCCAAACTCATGGAAGGTGAAAGACTTGGAGACAAATGGAAGATAATTGGTGACCCCACTGAAGCTTCCCTTCTGGTAGCTGCCCGGAAAAATGGTTTCAACTGGGAAGAAGAGATAAAAAAGAATCCGCGAATATTAGAGCTTCCTTTTGACTCCCAGCGAAAATCCATGACCAGCATCCACCATCATAATCAGGGGCAGGTGGCTTACGTTAAAGGTGCTCCAAAAAAAATCATCACCCTTTCTCCCATGATCTCTGATGACGGTGTTGTAAGACCATTCACTGATGAAGAGAAAGAAAAAGTGGTTAAAATACACGACCAACTGGCTGCTTCAGGGCTGCGTATACTGGCCATGGCCTATCGTGACTTGCCACCTGATTTCAATAACTATCAGACCGAAAACGTGGAGCGAGATCTGGTATTTCTGGGTATGATGGCTATGCAGGACCCCCCACGCCCAGAAGTGAAGCCTGCTGTTGATGACTGCCATAAAGCTGGTATCCGTATTATTATGATTACCGGTGACTATGGTTTAACTGCCCAAGCCATAGCCAAGGAAGTAGGGATAGTAAGTGAGGATTGCCGCATTGTTAAAGGCAAGGAACTTAACCAGATGAGTGATGAGGAAGTGGAAGAAGTTCTAATGGGCGAGTGTAATGTTATTTTTGCAAGGGCGGTGCCCGAGCATAAGATGCGCATCGCCAGTATCCTGGAAAGCATGGATGAAATTGTAGCCATGACAGGAGACGGTGTTAACGACGCTCCAGCCCTTCGTAAAGCAGACATAGGAGTGGCCATGGGCATCACCGGCACTGATGTTGCCAAAGAAGCCGCAGACATGATCCTCACCGATGATAACTTCGCCACCATTGTAGAAGCCATTAAAGAAGGCCGTACTATCTATGAAAATATTCGTAAGTTCATCACCTACATCTTCTCCCACGAAACCGCTGAAATCGTGCCCTTTGTTATGATGGTCCTTTTCAGGATCCCCTTACCCATCACAGTTATGCAAATCCTGGCAATTGACTTGGGAACAGATACTGTCCCCGCTCTGGCGCTGGGAGTTGGTCCCGCCGAGTCGGATGTCATGGACAGACCGCCCCGCCCCCGTAAAGAACGTCTCTTAAATTTTGGAGTTATATTCCGAGGTTACGTCTTTCTTGGTATAATCGAAGCTGCCCTTGTGATGTCTGGCTTTTTCTGGGTCTTATTAAGCAATGGATGGGCTTGGGGCCAGCAACTCTCATTCACAGATCCGATTTACTTGAAGGCCACCAGTATGGTCTTTGCAGGAATTGTTCTGGCACAGATGGGAAACCTCCTGGGCTGCCAGACCAACAGAACCTCGGTATTGGAAGTGGGAATCTTCAAAAACAGGTGGATTATAAGGGGGATTGCATTTTCAGTGGTTGTAATGCTGAGTATTATTTACATTCCCCCATTACAGGGAATATTTGGCACCACTGCCCTCGGACTAATTGAATGGCTTTACTTACTTACTTTTGTGCCCATAATGTTCCTGGCAGATGAAATTCGTAAGTACATGGTTAGGAGAAGTCTCTAAGTTAATAGAAGCACTCATCCAATTAAAGGACTAAAAATAATTAAAAATACCCCTAAAAATAGTAAAAATAACCTAAAGTGAAATAGCCCTTCTAAAAATACTAAAAAAAATTAGAAATGTTTTAAAATCTCTGACATTCCCGGTGTTTACATAAGGTATCCTATTTCTGAGAATACTTCATGATGAGAATACTTCATGATGAGAATACTTCATGATGAGAATACTTCATGATAAATCATATTAGATAGAAATAAAAAACGAAATATAACCATATATTTCCATAAATGATAATTATTAAAAGAGGAGGAATAGAAATGAAATGGCAAATTATTCTTTTATCAACATTATTTTTTGTTTTTATGTCATTTTCGACCGTTTGGGCGAATGAAAATGCTGTTGGAGAATCTGATTCTCAGATAAGCACATCAAGTATTGCCAGCTTTGCACCCTTAATGAAAAGTAGCAGCAGTAAAAGTAGCAGCTCTTCCAGTAAAACTAAAATAAAAGATGGGGATGATGATACAACTGATGTTAACGATACTGATGATTCCAGTGGAGGATTCCCCTGGTGGATGATCGTTGTTATAATCGTAGTCGTCCTGGGAATAATAGGATTAGTGATTTGGTATCTCTTCCTTCGATGAGGAATTGCCCCCTGATTAAAATAGGAACATTATAGGGAGAGATTGGAGGCCAAATGTTTGTACTTTTAAGGGTACTCAGGAAAAGCCTGCCCGTGGTGGCTAAACAGAGATTAACCTGGATTTTAATCCTGGTTCTCTGCATAATAGCCTATGGAACCATTGGCTTTCATTTCATTGAAGGCCAACCCTGGACCGTGTCATTTTACTGGACCTTTGTGACCATAGGAACCGTTGGATATGGGGATTATAGCCCAAAAACTACTCTGGGAATGTTTTTCGCCATTAGTCTGATTATATTGGGTATCGGAACCTTTGCCCTGGCAATAGAGTCCCTGGTAAACCTAATCTTCAAAAGACAACAGATGAAACTTATGGGGCTGATAAATGTGGAAAGATCAAAACACGTGGTTATATGCGGATGGACCGAAAGCACAGTAGAGTGTATTAAGGAAATAGGGAAAACAGCAGAAATTTTCGTTCTTGATGAAAATGAACAGGTACAAAAAAACGCCCTTAAAAATGGAGCTAACTTCGTCCATGGTGATCCCACCCGTATTAAAGATTTGGAGAAGGCCAATGTCAAAGGGGCTCAGGCAGTTATTGTAGATATGGACTCTGACTCCAGAACAATCCACTCTATCCTGGGAATTCGCAAAATAGACCAGAAGGTGAGGGTGGTAGCTGAGGCCCAACGCTACGAGAACATCGAACAGATAAAACTAGCCGGGGCCAACCAGGTAATCTCACCATTCGTAATATCAGGACGTCTCATGTACAAAAGCATCGATGATGGCTACGAAGCTATGTTCGTCCAAGATGTCCTGGCAGAACACACCAGCCGAGAAATGAGGGAAGTTAAAATCAGTCCTGAAAGCCAGTTCAACGGTTTAAGCCTTTTGGAAGCAGATATCCACGAGAGAACTGGAGTGGTAGTGGTGGGAGTGGGCCGTAACGGATATCTTACCATTGACCCCCCACGTGATTACACCCTAGAAACCGGAGATGTGGTTCTGGGTATTGGCAAGGTCGAAGAGTTCGAAAAACTGGAGAACACTAAGGTAACCTGATTAAATTGGAGTTAAATTAAGGTTTAACTCTTACTTTTATCTTTTTTAATGGTTTTAATTCCAATTCTTTTTTCTGATAAGTGAGGGTGAAAGAATAGGCAATTATCATGACATTTTCATGTTCTGCCTGTTGCAGTGTTTTGGAAAAATCAGGGTCCATCTCCCAGTTGGGTGAAAAAACTTTAGCATCATCCCTGGGAATCAAAAAAAGAACTGCAGAATTCATTCCCTCTTTTTTTGCTTTAATAAGCTCTTCCAGGTGTCTTTTTCCCCGGATAGTGGGTGCGTCAGGGAATCGGGCATGGCCTTCTTCAACCAGGGTACATCCTTTCACTTCCAGGAGCATTTTATTACTGTTTTCCAGCGAATTTTTTTTATCCTCCATTTGAGACTCTTCTTTTCCTCTTTTATCCAGGTTATTTAATCTTTTATCCATCTTAGTTAAAAGAAAATCAATACGGCTCTTTCCAAAGGTGTATTCTCTTTTTTTTATTGTGTAATCTGATAATTCAGGTACGCTTCCGGATTCAATTAGTTCAGCTGCCAGGTTACTGTGAAAACCAGAATTGATGAGCACCCAGATTCCTTCACTCCAGACAGCAATGACATCATATTTAGTCTTGCGATTAGCTGGATTTTGAGCAGGTCGGAGGAGTAAACGGGCTTTAGGAAGCAGTAATTCCTTGAGTCTGCCAGGATCTCTTAAATGGGCCTTCTCAATACCTGAAGATGTTTCAAATGTTACGGTGAACCTATTTGGCCTTTCTTTGAATATTCCTTCCATTAAATTTGAGATTTTCATTTGATCTCCATGAACAAATAACCGAAGAGAAATTTTATTAAAATTTGAGTTTGAGTGATCTAAAGTCAATAATTGGGTCTTAACCCAATATAAACAGAATACATAATCAATAAAGTGAATCAATTTCAAATACTGTTTTAAATCCCTTTTTTTATAGTGATATTCCATCAACCACCCGGGCAAATTCCATGGCGTGTTCCAGTGTTTCATTGAACGAAGCGTAAGTGTAAGTCTCATAGACCATGGCCGGAGTTCCTGACTGTATAATTGGTATGGTTACATAAGGCCCGCTGGTAGGGCCACCATCAAATGGTGGGATGTAAAATACCAGCCAGGGTATTTTGCTTACAATAAGATGTGCTAGTGCTAATGAACGGCTGTCCTGGGCTGGAACTGAGATGAATCTGGTTTCAGGGTAATCTCCCTTGGTGGAATGCACATCCACCACCATATCATACTTATTTGCCTTAATATCAGGCACAGCATAGTCCAGGGACAGTTCCTGGCCATTGATCCTTCCCTGATTGTAATCATCCTTGTTTTTGGTTACAGTAATCTGATAAATGTAATAACAGTGTTTTAAGGAGCGGTCCCCAGTTATAGCAGTCATCATCGCCTGGTGTGCCTGGACTTCCATAGGGTGAACTCCCATTACATAGGCCACCTTAACTGGGGAGTTAGTATTGCCGTAAGGACCATAACGGACCACGAATCCATAGTCACGTTCACCCAGAAATTTGACCGTGGTCAGAGTGTTGTTAGCCCCTATTTGAGTAGAATTATCAGTAGTAGAACCATTGTAATTATAAGAAAACCCATTTAAACTGGTGGATGTTCCCAGACCCGTTATAATTATTATTAAAATGATCAAAAACCATTGCTCTCTGCTCATATCATCTCCCCCGCAAAAATATCATTGTTAATTAGCAATTTATCATTATCAAATTATAATCAGATTAAATATATATAAAATTTCAGATATCTTTAATACAATTTCAGATATTAAAAAATTTTATTTTATTTATAGAAGATCATGTCCAACAGATTTAACTTATATTTAATGGCATTAGTTAAATGTTAATTGTTAGCTACAAAGTTTAATGAGAAGTCATTTGTAATCATGATTTCGAATTCCATTAATCTACTTTAAAAAATTAGAGGTGAAATACATTGCATCCCCGACCCAGCCCCATTGCCGCATCCCTTTACACTCTCCGAGATTTAAACGCCGATGTTATCATCCTACACGGACCCCATGGCTGCTGCTTCCGCACTGGCCGTCTTCTGGAAAATGATGGAGTGCGGGTGGTAACCACTGCCATGTCTGAAAATGACTTCATATTCGGCGCCTCCGCCAAACTAGAGGAAACACTTCGTGAAGCAGACGAACTATTCCATCCCCAACTGGTAGGAGTAGTGGGAACCTGTGCCAGTATGATCATCGGTGAAGACATGCGCGAAGCAGTTAACAACGCTGGAATTCCCGCCAAGGTTCTGACTGTGGAATCACATGGTGGTTTGAGTGAAGGTGATAACACCGAAGGAGCCATTGCTGTATTAGAAGCTGCCCAGCTTGAAGGAGTAATTCCCCCAGAAGAAGCTGAAAGGCAAAGCAGGATGCTCAAAAAGGCCACAGAAATTGAAAAAACCAGGGGAATGGCCCAGGGCAAATACATCGCCCCATCCTACGGCGATGATAAGGAAGAAGTGGCCAGTACGCTTTTGGAAGCCTTTGAAAATGGAGATAAAATCGTATTTGTTCTCAATGCCAAGAAGGAGACCTCTTACCTTTTTGCTGACCTCTTAAAGATACCTTTTGGGGAAATGTACCCTGAAAATAAACCATTGGTCATTGCCAACCTGGACCTGGATACTGGTCTTCCCCGTATCCGGCAACATGCCCGGAACATCCAGGAGGAACTTGGTGAAACTGGATTAGAGGTGGATATTATAACTGGAGGACTGGATGAATATCCCATGACCGGAGAGAAAGCAGTGGAATATCTACAAAAAGAAAACTTTGACCTGATAGTGGTGGCTGGAGTACCCCATGCACTGCCCATTGAAAAATTAGATGTTCAATCAATTGCCATTACCGATGGTCCCCGCCTGGTGGAGCCATTGAAAAATTTAGGGTACACATGGGTGGTTACTGAACTGGATGCCCATGCGAAAACACTGGGAACTGATAAAATAGTTGAATCTGATTTTGGAACTGTTTTAAGGGGAATAATTGCTGAGAAATAATGAATAACCAGTTCCCCCTAAGTTTACTTTTATGGTTTCCTACCCTGTTGGTGAATTTTATATATAACTGGCTTAATAATATAGCCAATAATATAAAGGGATTTATGATGAAATAGTGATTAAGAATCTTAATATTCACAGGATGAATTTGATTAAATAGATAAACAGTTTGAGTTAAACATAAAAAATAGTGGTGATGACTATGACCAGTACAGTAGGTATGATACTCTGCGGAGGATTTGGAAAGCGATTAAGGCCCCTCACTGAAAGAGTGCCCAAACCCCTCATTGAAATTAAGGATGATTACACCATTCTGGATAAACAGCTTTTTGACTTTAAAAATGCAGGTGTTAACCAGGTTTTCCTCTTAACCGGATTTTTAAGTGATAAAATACGGGAAAGATTCGGTGATGATTACATGGGTGTGAAAATAGAATACGTAGAAGAAGACAAACCCCTAGGAACCCTTAACGCCATAAAACTTGGAATGGATGCTGTTGGTGAAGGTAAACAATGTATTATACGTAACGGAGATGTTGTCGCAGATTTAAATATTAAAAAGATGATTGAAAGTGGTGAAAAATCAGACCACCCTCTATCATTATTCATCACCCGCATGGTTTCCCCGTACGGCATAGTGGAGATAAGTGGCGACCGTTTAGTCTCTTTTAAGGAAAAACCCGTTCTTGATTATTATATTAATGGAGGAGTTTACTTCTCCAAGGGAGAAATTGATTTTGGTGACTTTGACATTGGAGATATTGAAAAAACCGTCTTCCCCATGTACGCCAAGAACAACCAGCTCGGTTACTACCAAGAAGATGGCCTGTTCTGGATGGCCATTGATACCTCCAAGGAACTGGAGGAAATCCGTAAAGAGTACCAGAACCGGGAAGATAAACCATGGGGATACGAAAAGATCCTGATAAACACTGAAAAGTACTTAACCAAAGAGTTATTTATCAGGGAAGGATACCAGACCTCATACCACCACCACCCCCAGAAGGATGAAACTATGTATATCCTCAGTGGAGCAGGATACATAGAATTCGAAGACCGTAAAGAGTACTTCGGCAAAAACGACACCATCCGAATTAAACCCCTGGAAAATCACACCATTGTAGCCATGGAAAACACAGTTCTCCATGAAATATCAACACCCCACCCTGATGACACCGTCCGAGTCAAGGACTATTATGACATCCGGTGATTAATTTCCTTGGTGGGGATTAATTTCCTTTTTTTTAGAGTTATAAGAAAAGGGATAAATTATAGGGATGAAAATTTTAATTCAATTAAATTGAATTAGTAAAATTCAAAAAGATGTTTTATTACCTAAAATTACCTAAAGATCATGATAACTATTATTGATTACGGCAGTGGGAACCTTAAAAGCATCCGCAATGGATTCCATCGTGTTGGTGCCGAGGTTCTGGTAACTCGGGATAAAGAAGAGTTAAAAAAAGCAGATGTGATGATCCTCCCGGGTGTGGGTGCCTTTGGAACTGCCATGGAAAACCTCAAAAAATATGAGGACATCATCCACCAGCACATCCAGGAGGATAAACCATTTCTGGGCGTTTGTCTGGGTTTACAGGTGTTGTTCAGTGAGAGTGAGGAAAGTCCCGGAGTTAAAGGACTGGATGTGTTTTCGGGGAAAGTAGTGCGGTTCCCAGAGACCCTGCGAGACCATGGACTTAAAATACCCCATATGGGATGGAACAACCTTAATATCCAGCGTGATTCTCCTTTACTTGAAGGAATAGGTAGGGATTACATGTACTTCGTCCACTCCTACTATGTACGTCCCGATAATAAGGATGTGGTAATGGCCACAGTGGATTATGGTGTGGAAGTTCCAGCAGTGGTGGCCCAGGACAATGTATTCGCCACTCAGTTTCACCCTGAAAAAAGCGGAGAAATTGGTCTGGAAATACTGAAAAACTTCCTTAAAAAAGTTTTATAATTATTTTTTAAATCTTACATACATAAGTAAGAAAAATTTAAATATTAGTAATACTAAAGAAGGTGTTAGTGTGGATATAGAAGGTTTCGCCAGGCGTGCTCTGGTAGATCATGACGAAGAATCTGTACAAAAAAGTCTCCAGGAGAAGATCCTGGAATTTAAAGACATCCAACCAGAACAGGCCAGTAAGATGGCGCAGGCAGTCCTGGATGAAGTCAAATACACCCTGCAAATCGAAGACCACCCTGATGAATCCCTTAAAAAACTGATAAAATATCCCAAATCAGGAATTGGGATGGGTCAGATGGGTGTGGGTTCCCGAGGTGCAGGAGACTTCTTCGTTCATCGTCAAATCGCAGAAATCGTACGTAGCAGCCACACCAATGCCTTCATCAACCCCACAGCCCAGGATGACGGAGGGGTGGTTAAAGCAGCTGCCGGAGCAGATGAAATATACATTACCACAGCCGTTGATGGAATACACTCCCGTCTAAGCGAATACCCCTTCCTGGGAGGTTTCCATGTGGCCCGGGCATCCATGCGGGATGTTTGTGTCATGGGCTCCCAGCCAGTGGCACTCTTAAGCGACCTTCACCTGGCAGATGATGGAGAAGTAGCTAAACTCTTCGATTACACTGCAGGAGTATGCGCCGTGTCAGAACTCACTGGAGTTCCCCTGGTAGCAGGTAGTACCCTCCGTGTGGGTGGAGATATGGTCTTAGGAGACCGGCTGGTAAGCGCCGTGGGTACGGTGGGAATATCCCCCCATCCTCCCACCGCCCGTAAACGGGCTGAAGCCGGAGACGTTATCCTCTTAACCGAAGGATCCGGTGGAGGAACCATAACCACCACCGCACTCTACCACGGCCTTTTCGATGTGGTGTGGGAAACCATGGATATCAGCTTCATACAGGCCTCGGAGGCCATATTAAAGGCAGGGCTCCTTCCTAAAGTTCATGCCATGACCGATGTTACCAACGGAGGACTCCGGGGTGATGCTCATGAGATATCCCAGACAACAGGATTGGGACTGGCCTTCTGGGAGGATGAAATCCGACAACTGGTTAACCCCAAGGTGCTGGAGATGCTGGAAAGCCTGGACATTGACCATCTGGGTGTTTCTGTGGATTCCCTCATGATCATAGCCCCCGAAGATGTTGCCTGTGAGGTGGAAAAGGCAGTTTCCGGTGCTGGAGTCCGGATTGGTAGGATAGGGGAAGTGGATGATACAGGAGTTCCTCGTCTCATCACTGACCACGGTGAAGAAGAACTTAAACCCCTCTTCCGTGAGGCAGCATACACCAAGGTCAAAAAGATCGTTGGCGACCTGCACCCTGAAGACTTTGAGGAAATGAAGCATAAGGTGGAAAGATCAGCATTGGAAGCCATTGCCAAGAAAGATGAAGTGGTGGCAAGGATAAAGGAGAAATACGATAATTAAGAGAACATTCCCCCCCCATTTTTTCCTTTTTCTAATAAAAAAATCTTAACTCACAAAATAAAGAGGGAATAAGCAAGGGAATTTTAGAATAATAAATTAGAATAAAATTTGGATAAAACTGGATAAATTGAATGGATAACATTGAATAATAAGATAGATAAATGGGCAGTTAAATGTTGTGAGTAGTAAACTGTTGTGAATCACATGGATGAAAAGGGATTCGCTTACACATTAGATGCGGTATTAGCTCTGATACCAGTTATGATAATTCTTTTTGGGGTTAGCAACTTCACTGTATCCCCTGAATCTCCCATCCAGATCCATTCATCCCAGAAAGCCCATGACACCATGGATTTGATGGTCAACTACCGTGAAGGAAATGACCGGTCTGTCCTAGAACGTATGTCAACCATTCTTGAATCAAGTAACAATAGTGAAGCCAGTGTACATGTTGCTGGGGAAATTGCCTCTAATTTTCTTGATAAAAACTTGGCTGGAAGAGAATATCTTTTAACCGAAGAATGTCAGCTGGGTGGGGAAACCCTGGCCGGGAAGATGGAATTGAAAAATGCAGATAACATTGCCACAGCATCCCGCAACTGCGGAAACTACACCTTCCGCATTTACTTAAGATGAAGACCGAATTCTACCAGACTTTCCATAAGACTTGCCCTACTCTTCATGAAAGATTTTATTAGTTATTAGTTTTAAAGAGGGTATACCACCTAAAAAACTTGTTACTCCCCTGAAAACAGGGTACTGGAAGGACATTAATGCCCCTTTTTAATCTTTTTAATCAAAACAATTCATTAAAAGAACCCCTGGCCAATTTCATATCCACAGTTAGTAACCCTCCCCTGGTCGCTATTCCTATTTTCCTGGTTATTAACTACACCCTACTTTATGAAGGAGATTGGTTGTGGTTTTCAACAATTAGTATCTTTTTTGTGAGCATTTTACCCATAATTACCAGTTCATTATGGATAAAAAAGAAAAATCTAGAAGTGGACATGCCACAAAGGGAAGATAGGATTTATCCCCTGTTACTGGTGATCTTATCATATACTATTGGTGTTGTGGTCTTGTACGCCCTGGGAGCACCTCCACTGACTACGGTTTTAATGTTCTGTTATGTCACCAACACCATCGTCGTTTTGATGATTAGTCTTTACTGGAAGATCAGCATACATGCCATGGGCATCGCCGGACCAGCAACTGCGATCATCTACCTTTTCGGATGGCCTGGGCTCTTATTCAGTTTACTGGTACCCATGGTACTTTGGAGCAGACTGTACCTTAAAAGACACACCTCTGCACAGTTAATGGTGGGAACAGGCCTGGGTTATCTTTTAACAGCAGCACAAATTTACCTGTTAATCTAAAATTAAAAGACCGGCATGGATTGGTAAAGACATATTAATCCGGTTAAATTTACATATTCAAGCTCTCAGATTCAAATTATCTGGATGGATTCCAATGGAATGCGAGTATTTTGAAAAGTTAAAAGATCACAAATTCGGTGACTTGCTGGCTGAAACTGAACACTGGCTCATTATCCTGGCCCCCGACCAAAGGAATCTGGGAACCTGTGTTGTGGCCCTTAAAAGGGATGAAACTGAGCTTTCCGGTTTGAATGATGAAGAATGGGCTGAACTATCTAATGTAGTTAAAAAACTGGAATCAGCCATTAAAAAGGCTTTTAATGCCACAATGTTCAATTGGGGGTGTTTGATGAACTCTTCCTACCTCGAAAATCCCCCCTGCCCCCATCTGCACTGGCATTTCATCCCCCGTTACAGGAATCCTGTGAAATTTAATGGTGAAACATTTTATGATCCCTGTTTTGGCAAAAGTACCATGCATTGTCGGGATCCGGCCATATCACTCCCAACAGATTTCAAAAATAGGATAAAAACCCGTATCATGGAAAACCTAAAATTCTAATCAGACCTAACTATTAGATCTGGTCTAAATCAATTCTGATCTGGCCTATCATTTGGATCTGGTTTATAATATCTGATTTTTAATTATACTACAAAAAATTAAGTTAAATTTTTAATAAGATTGTGTAAAAATATTTTGTGTAATAAATATTCATCACCAATGGGCTACATAATTAGTCACCTGGAGGATCCTACTTAAATCTCGAAACATCAAATAACAGAGTGGGGGAAGGAGAATTAAAAAAAACAACATTGCATTGGCCCGAGAAATAATGGGGGAATTTACCGTTGGCACGGGGGTAAAACCACCTATTGTTCATCCACAACGTTACTTGTGGACCGATGCATTCGCAGTGTGCAACTTTCTGGAACTGTTCAAACAGACTTGTGATGAAAAATACAAGGAACTCGCTTTAGATCTGGTGGGTCAGGTGCATCACACCCTGGGCAGGCATCGCAGCGACGCATCCAGGACTGGCTGGATCAGTGGTCTGAACGAAAATGATGGAGAAATACATCCAACCAGAGGAGGGTTGCGCATTGGAAAACCACTGCCTGAACGTCTGCCCGGAGAACCGTTGAATGAACGCCTGGAATGGGATCAGGATGGACAGTACTACCATTACCTTACTAAATGGATACACGCCCTCAACCAGACAGGAAAGGTGACTTCTGACCCTAAATTTACACTGTGGGCCGTGGACCTTGCAAAAACTGCTCATAGAAGTTTCACATACCTCTCCTCCACTGTTAGGCGAAGGAAAATGTACTGGAAGATGAGCATTGATCTAAAAAATCCTTTAGTATCCTCCATGGGACAACATGACCCCCTGGACGGTTTTATTACTTATAATGAGCTGAATATCACTGCCTTAAAAAGTTTTGGTTCATCCAGGTCACTAGATCTTACGGCTGAAATAGAGGATATGAAGGAAATTTGTCAGGGACTATCCTGGACCACAGATGATCCACTGGGTATTGGTGGCTTACTATTTGATGCTTTTAGGATAGCACAGTTAATGTCAGAGGGATGTTTAGATCTGGCGGGTATTTTAGAATCAGTGCTGGACTCTGTGCTGGTTGGTCTGGATTACTACTCACAGGGCGGTCCCCTGGATCTTCCCCCGGAATATCGTCTGGCTTTCCGTGAACTGGGTCTTTCAATTGGAATCAGAGGGGCTCTAAAACTTCTGAGTTTGACTAAAGAAAGTTCAGATATCATTGACCCCGAAGATTCCCTGCAACCACGATTAGAAGCTTTACTGGAGTACTTGCCCCTGGCTGGGAAAATTGAAGAATTTTGGATAGATCGTGAAAACCAGCGATCTGCAAGTTGGACTGAGCATAAAGAGATTAATCTGGTGATGCTGGCCACCAGTCTGGTTCCAGATGGATTTCTCATGATATAATTCCAGGATACGTACCTGCTCTTGACGATAAGTACTATGCTAACTTGACAATTTACGCCTAAAATGATCCTAAAAATTAATGTGTCTCATAACTGGGCATCAAAACTTAAATAGGAAAAAATCCAATGAAGAGTATACAACACTAAGCTCAAGTGTGTATGAAAAAACTATTATTTTATGGCCCTGATAGTGTAGTGGATATCACTTAGGATTGCGGATCCTATAACCCGGGTTCAAGTCCCGGTCAGGGCATATCCTTACTATTTCTATTTATTCTGATTCTTTCAAATCAAGTGAAATTCTTAATGAAAAATTTCTCTTGAATTAATGCTTTTAAAAGAAATAATCCCCTGAAAAATAATACCATTTGAAAAATAAGGGAATGTAGAATTAATTAAATAGGGATTAATAAATAGAAATAGGAGTGGTACTGGCCAAAAAAACCAGTACAGACAATATTCACAACATCACCGCTGCAAATATCCCTCATTTTTATTATTTTTATTTAAAATAATACTCTTCTTGCATTCATCCCTTCTATCAGGATAATCAGCACGATAGTGGGCTCCACGACTTTCATCTCGTATTAAGGCTGATTTAGTAACTAATCCTGCTATTAAAACCATATTCTCCAGTTCCAGGGCATCTTGGAGGTGTTGGTTATAGCCACTACCCTCAGGCACCATCATTCTTTCCATTTTATCTTTAATAGCAGCTATATTCTTTAATGCTAATCTAAGACCTTCTTCCCGGCGGATGATGGCCACATTGTTCCACATAACTTCCTGTAACTCTTTTTTTAACTGGAATGGATAGTAATCCCCTTCTTTGAATAGGTTTTTAATTCTCTCCTCTTCCATTTCCAAGGAGATAGGGTTCAGTTTGAAGTGGGATTTTGGCACGTTTTTAGCGGCTGATTCTCCAGCCCGTCTTCCGAAAACCTGGGTTTCTGCCAGCGCGTTCCCACCAAGACGATTAGCACCATGAACGCCACCAGCAGCTTCGCCTGCCACATAAAGGTTGGGAATGTTAGTTTCACAGTTTGGGTTTATCCTGGCCCCTCCCATGAAGTGATGGGCAGTGGGTGCCACTTCCATGGGCTCTTTCCTGATGTCCACTCCCACGTCCTGGAATTGCAGGAGCATGGTTTCCAGTTTTTCTTCAATTACCTCTGGAGGAAGGTGGGTTACATCCAAGTAGACCCCACCATTAGGGGTGCCTCTCCCTTCCATTATTTCATTGTAAATAGCCCGGGCTACCACATCCCGTGTGGCGAGTTCTCCGCGGGAGTCGTAATTTGTCATAAAACGTTCCCCCTGGGAGTTTATTAGTCTTCCTCCTTCGCCACGAACAGCTTCAGTCACCAGAACTCCCCGACGGGAGTCCGGGTACAGCATGCCAGTGGGGTGGAACTGGACCTGTTCCATGTCCAGAAGATCAGCTCCAGCCTTCCAGGCCATCGCATATCCATCCCCGGTTTTTTGCAGGGCATTTGAAGTTACAGGATATATCCAACCAGCTCCCCCGGTGGTTACAATGGTGGATTTAGCCAGGAAGGTTAAAAAGTGCGTATCAGATAATGATACTCCACAGGCCCCCCCAATCCTACCTTCAGTATCCTGTAAGAGCGTGGTGATCATGACTTCATCCACTGTCTGGATATCCTGCCGGATAACCTCCTCTTTAAGGGCAGTCATCATTTCATGGCCGGTACGATCCCCCTGGAAACAGGTCCTCCGATATGTCTGACCCCCAAAGGGTCTTTGATTGAGTTTTCCCGATTCCTGACGGTCAAATAGGGCACCGTAGCTTTCCAGTTCTGTGAGTCTGTCTTGTGCTTCTTCCACCAGTATACGTGCCAGTTCCGGGTCGTTGAGGTAACCTCCTCCTTTAAGTGTGTCCTCCAGATGGGCCTGGGTGCTGTCAGCGACATCCACATAGGCAAAGGCGGCATTGTAACCCCCCTCTGCCAGGGTGGTGCACCCTGATTTGAATGATAATCCCTTTGATACTATAATTACATCTAAACCATGTTTTTTTGCTTCGATGGCTGCTCTACACCCGGCTCCTCCGGATCCAATGACCAGTACATCTGTCTGGTAAATCTCCCTTTCCATACTATGAAATTGCATCCCTTTTTATTTAAGTTTTTTAAGTAGAGTGGAGAGAAGTTTAAGGGTATGATTAAATATAAAAATATGGCAAATATAATTTTCAATATTATCTTTAACCCATGGGAGGATGTGCAGTGAAGAAAAAGGAGATACTGAAACTGGCGAAGCGGGATTTTGAAAAGGCCTGGGTGGAAACAGGTAAAAACTTGAAAATCCCCCATCATGATAAGGAATATCCCCGCCTGCACTTCCAGCCCGGGAGAACACATCCACTTTCTGATACCATGGCCCAGCTCAGACAGGCCTACCTTCTACTTGGCTTCCAGGAAACCATCAACCCCCTGTTCATTGAAGAAGATCATGTTTACCGTCAGTTCGGACCAGAAGCCCCTGCAGTTCTGGACCGTTGCTTCTACCTGGCAGGACTTCCCCGTCCAGATATAGGAATCAGTATGGATAAAATCGCCCAGATTGAGAGAATGGGTGTTTTACTCAATGAAGACAAAATCAAAGGGATTAAAGAGGTTTTCAGAAGCTATAAAAAGGGTGATGCCAGTGGTGATGACCTGGTGCATGATGTTTCCATTGCCCTTGATGTGGCCGATGAAACTGGACTACGAGTTCTGGAAAGGGTCTTCCCTGAACTCAAAAAACTGACACCAATCTCCAGTAAAACCACTTTACGTTCACATATGACCTCCGGATGGTTCATAACCCTGAACGCCCTACATCAAAACAGTTCCCCACCGGTTAAGTTGTTTTCAATTGACCGGTGCTTCCGTCGTGAACAAAGGGAAGATTCAAGCCACCTTATGACCTACCATTCCGCTTCATGTGTCTGGATGGATGATGAGGTATCTCTTGATATGGGAATGGCAGTTTCTGAGAGTCTGTTGGAGTACTTCGGATTTCAGAAGTTCAAATTCCTGCCGGATGAGAAGAAATCAAAGTACTACATCCCCGGGACCCAGACCGAGGTTTACGGATATCATCCTAAACTGAAAAAATGGGTGGAAGTAGCCACCTTCGGTTTGTACTCCCCCATTGCCCTGGCCAAGTACGGTATTGACCAGGAAGTCATGAATCTGGGAGTGGGTGCCGAGAGGATTGCCATGATCCTCGGTGGTTACGAAGATATCCGAGAGATGGTTTACCCCCATACCTATGGGAAATGGGGTCTCAGTGACCGGGAAATGGCCTCCATGCTCCATATGAACCTGTACCCGGTGACTGATGATGGTCGAACGCTGATGGAATCCATAACCCGAACCGCTATCGAACATGGTGACACCAGTTCACCCTGCGAGTTCACCGCCTTCCAGGGAGAATTTATGGGTAAAAACATTGAAGTTAAGATCATAGAGCCAGAAGCAGGAACAAAACTACTGGGACCTGCCAGCTGGAACCGGGTGCATGTTTATCAGGGAAACATCGTTGGTGTGCCCCAGCCAGCAGAGATAGAACGTTTCCAGTCCCCGGATGACCTTGCAGACCAGGTTCTGGGAAATCTGGGAAAAGAGGTAATGGATGACCTGGCTATTCAGGCCCTTAAAAAGGGCATACCCACCGGAATCAGTTACATGAGTGGTGTGGCAGCCCAGGCAGCCTACCGCATAGAGGAAATGGTGGTAAGTGGAGAAGAACAGATTAAGTTACGTACTACCATAGCTAAATCTCCCTCTGATATCAACCTTAAACTGGATGAACTGGCCATGCGCTACATAAACAGCAGGAACAAAGTTATAGACATTCGAGGCCCGATATTCTGCACTATAACTGGAGAAATTAAAGAATAACCAATTGTTGACTTGGGGTTAGGAAATAACATTATTGACAGTTGCAGAATAAAGTTATTGACCGTTTATTGGGAAAAAGCTATTAAGACCATATAAGTATTACAAAGTGGATAAATTTTCATCAAACGTTAAATTAACAAAATAGGAGTTATTTATTAGTTATAATGTGTTCTTACAACTTGACTCAACAACTAGCCAACATACAGTACTCCTTGGCAGATAAAGTATTGGAAGAGGACTGTTTCAGTAAGTTGGATGCAGTGGCTGGGGTAGATGTTTCCTTTTCAGTTGATAATAAAGCAGTTGCCGCGGTAGTGGTGTTGCAACTGGAAGGTCTGGAGATACTGGAGAAAGGAACTCTGTTAGTGGAACTATTTTTCCCATACCTCCCTGGTTTCCTTGGCATGAGGGAGGCTGATCCAGTTATATCTGTTTTGAATATTTTAAAACATGATTTTGATGTTTTAATGGTTAACGGTCATGGTGTTATGCATCCCCGTGGATTTGGACTGGCTTCCCATGTGGGTGTGCTCATGGATGTTCCCAGTATAGGTGTGGCAAAAAGGTTAATTGATGAAAGGTATATAAACGTAGCCACCCAAAAACACCACGCCAGTGATGAATTTCAACTGATAAAAGAAAATAATCACGTGAAAAATAATCACGTGCTTGGGGCCTTTTTTAAGGGAAAATATGTGAGTGTTGGTCATAAAATCTCCCTAAAGAGTGCATTAGATATTGTGAAAATGACCAGCGTTTTCAAACCCCCTGAACCAATTAGGCAAGCCCATATGCTGGCAACAGAAACTTTCAAACAGGAATTGAAGGATAATTAATCATACATAATAATCTAATAACTGAAAATAATTAAACGAAATCAAAGGAAGTTCATATGGAAATCACCGGTAAAATCATCTCTGGAACTCATAAAGGCAGTTATTTCATGTCTTTAGAGGTTTACAAGGAGGAATTTAGGAAAAAACTTAAATTTGAACCATTTCCAGGTACTTTTAACCTGAAAATCTCTCCGGAAAACGCGACCAACATATCCAGTATGCAGGATAAGATGGGAGTCATCAAGGGGACTGGTAATTATGGAGATGTTAAATTTCTCCCAGCCCAACTTAATGGAATAGTAAATGGAGCTATTCTGTTCCCAGTTAAGACTGAACACTCTCCAGAAATTTTAGAATTCGTTGCCAAGGACAATCTTCGAATTACTCTGAAACTTGCAGATGGAGATGAGGCCACCTTAAAAATAGATTGAAGATCATTTTTTTGTTTTTAAATAAAATGAACTTATAGGAATGTAAAAATTGTAAAAATGTTTAACTTATAAAACGATTGTTAACTAAACTAACTAAAAATCTAATTATCAAAAAAAATCTAATCAGTGATCACATGATAAAAAAAGCCATAGAATCATTTAAAAAGGGAGAAATAGTTTTAATCTTTGACGATGACAACCGGGAGCGAGAAACCGACATGATTGTGGCTGCGGAGTTCATGACCCCCCAGCACATGACCACCATTAGAAACGATGCCGGTGGTCTTTTCTGCGTTCCCATATCCTCTGAAATCTCCGACAGTCTGGGAATTCCATTCATGACTGATATGATGGATGCAGCCAGCACCGAATACCCAGTTCTAGCGGAATTAACACCCAATGACATACCCTACGATGAAAAATCGGCCTTTTCCATAACCGTGAACCACAGAAAAACCTTCACCGGTATCACCGATAACGACCGGGCCTGTACCATCAAAGAACTGGGACTACTGTGTAAAAATGGAAATTTCCAGGATTTCGGCAAATACTTCCGTGCTCCAGGACACGTAACCCTACTTAGAGCTGCTAAAAACCATGTTCTAAAAAGGAGAGGTCATACTGAAATGAGCATTGCCCTGGCTGAGATGGCCGGTACAACTCAGGTGGCGGTTTGCTGTGAAATGATGGATGATGAAACTGGCGGTTCAATGAACACCGATAAAGTAGGCGAGTACGCTAAAAAGAATGACTTAGTGTTTTTAAGTGGAGCAGAGTTAATAGAAGCCTACCACGAGTTTAAAGGTCTTTAAACTCAGGGTTTCTGGCTTTACTTCTTCCTTTTTCTATTAACTTTTTAATTCATTAAATTCTTATCCAGATTGTTTATTTTGAAGTAAGTAAACATAAGGATGAAATAAACAGTTTAAGATAAATAAACATCCAGAATTTCATCATAAGATATGTAACCAGTGAATTCTGGTTTTTGAGCCATTTTCAGGATTTCTACCACATCGAGGTATTTTTCAACTGTTTCCATGGCTTTCAGGCAGAAATCCTCCAGTTTTATCTCCACCTCGGGAGTTCCACCCCGTGCTGCCAGTTGAGCTTTGGGAACCCGGACCACCCAATCCAGTCCTGTGGTTTTTTTAATGTAATTTGATGCATTTTCCGCTATTTGCTGGTGATATACCTTGTTCAAGATGGCACCTGTGGTTTTTATACCTATTTTCTGCATCATCTCCAGGTGTGAGGCCAGATCCAGTGCTGCTGTTTCAATACCCCCCTTATTACATCCAGATACCAGTATTGTGGGGATGTTACCCGCCCGGGCTATTTCCGCTGCTGAGAAGGGTATTTTTTCGTTTAGCAAACCGGTGAATATACTCATAACACCCTCAATCAGGATCAAGTCATAGTGCTGGCCTTTTAATCCCTTGATTATTTCTTCCAGGTCCTTCCAGCCCAGTCCTCCTATTTTTATGGAGGAAAAATTGACCATTTTTTCTTTGTTGAGGTAAAGAGATGGTACAATGTCTCTTGTATCCGGACCAACTTTTAAAACTCCCACCCGGTATCCTTTCCGTCGAAGAGCCCCTACAATTCCAGTGGTTAGGAAGGTTTTCCCTGAGTCAGAGCCTGTGCTGGCAATCATGAGGAATGGGGGGATTTGATTACTTTTTTGGTTATTTTTAGTATTGGGTATTCTATAATCGGAATAAATATCCAATCCAATTCCTATTTCTCCCCTGATTTTCTTCAGGAGCTCCTGGTTAGCCTGGTGAATCTCCTGGATTTCTTCTTCACCAGCATCCAGGTAATGGAGAATGTTACTTGTCAGGGAGGGGTTTTCATCCAGTGATCCGTGAATCATGGTTCCAACCACGTTACCTTCATCATTACGAACACCGGAGAGTATTTCACGAGGATTATCTGTGTAATCTGTTCTTTTAACCCGTGAAAAGAGTACGGGTGGTGCATCTCCCCTTATATCGCCATAGGTGTGGCAGTGGAAACCGGTGATTGTTTCACCCACCATTCCATTGGTGAGGAAAGATTCATCAGTTACTTCTGTTTCCACCCGGTCAGTTCCAATGAGGGGGTGGAATGTGACATCCAGTATTCCCAGTCCTTCTCGTTCCACTGGACAGGGAGATTTCCGGCCTATGTCAGTTTTATGTGCCAGTACTTGGAACCCGGAACACATTCCCAGTATGAACTTACCCTGAGCATCCATTTTTCTAATGACACTGGCCACTTCTGGAGTGATGCTTTCTGATTCTATGATACTCCCCCCGGGAATTATCAGGCCATCTAAGACTTCATGGGCTTTTTCTCCATTGACCACCCCATTGTCCTTTAATAGATGGGTGGGGAGTTTTCCAAAGTCCTCAAAATTGGGTAGTGATCCTTTAACATACAGGATGCCTATTTTTTTCATTGGGATCCACGACTGGGTTAATTTTTTAATTGAATGTTCTATTTTTAATTGAAACCTTTAATTATGAAATTCTATTTGATTTATTTGACTATTGATTCAATTATCTAATTGATTGTTAAACATTTAATTGGATAATAACCGGGTTGGAAATAAAAAAATAAAAATAATTGGGAAGAACTTAGTTCAAGCCTTCCTGGGCCGCCATCAGTTGCACTATCTTCTCATCATCCAGGGGTTTGGCCTGGAACTGCATTCCTACAGGTATTCCTTTCACATCTCCTGCCGGTGTGCTGGCTGCAGGTATTCCTGCCAGGTTGGCTATAACCGTCAGGATGTCATAGGCGTACATTTCCATTGGCTCCAGTGAGGTGCCCAATTTATGAGGTAGTTTTGGTACTGTGGGCCCCACCAGTGCATCTACGTCTTTTAATAGTCCGGTGATTTCTCTTCTAATGAGTGATCGGGCCTGTAATGCTTTTTTGTAGTACTTGCCACTGAATTCTTTCTGGCTGATGTATGATCCCATCTGTATCCTGCGCAGTACCTCTTCTCCACAGACTTCTTCGATGCGTTCTCCATACTTTCGACCATCATATTTTCTGGTGGCTGAGAAGAATTCCACGTAGTTTATGAGGTAGTAGGTAGGTAGGCATAATTTAAGATAATCGAAGTTTAATTCCACTACTTCAGCCCCTGCCTCTTGCATTTGGTTGATGCGATCTTCAATAATATTAACGATAGCCTCATCAGAGACATCAAAGAATTCCTTCACTACACCCAGCTTCATACCTTTAAGTGCATTTTCAGGATCTGTGATGGAAGAGGTGAATTCAGGTACTTCCCAGTCCATGGTAGTACACTCCCGTCGGTCTTCACCGGCAATAACTTCCAGCATGAGGGCCACACCACTGACGTCAGTGGAGAATGGTCCGATCTGGTCAAAACTCATGGCCAGATCCAGAAGTCCCTGCCTGCTCACTGCACCATAGGTTGGTTTGAATCCCATCACCCCACAGTGTGATGCCGGGTTACGTATGGATCCCCCGGTATCTGAGCCCAGTGCCAGGTCACACATCCCAGCGGCCACTGCTGCTGCACTGCCCCCACTGGATCCTCCAGGTATGCGGCCCGGGGCTGCGGGGTTGTCGGTGTGTCCGAAGAAGGATGTTTCGGTGGAACTTCCAGCAGCGAATTCATCCATGTTGGTCATTCCCACTATAATTCCATCCTCTGATTTTATACGCCGGACAACTGTGGCATCGTAACTTCCCAGATAGTTTTCCAGGGTAGGAGAGGCAGCGGTGATGTGGAAGTCTTCCACATTGATGTTGCTCTTGATTCCCACTACCATACCGGCCAGTTTTCCAACTTTCTGACCATTTTTTATCTTATCATCAATTGCATTTGCCCTTTCCCGGGCTTCATCAAAATTAAGTTCAACAAATGCCCTTATATTAGGATTATCCTTTTCGATTTGTTTTATGAAGGTTTCCAGGTTCTCTTCTGAAGTTAATTCATGATTCTTGATTGATTGTGATTTTTCCAAAATATTCATATTCCCACCTAATGCGTGAGTAGCGAATCTATGTGCAGTTTAATCATTACCATCCTTTGATTTAGAAAATGAATCTTATTATATTTACCATTGATGTGGATATTTACACTTTCTGTAAGAGGAGAAAATGAGATCTAATCTGAATCTTATTTCTTGAAAATTGAATCTTATTTCCTTAAAAATCATTTATTTTCAATATTTTTAAATACTGCATTGTTCTATGTTTTTAAAAAATTTATAAGCTCGGTGGCAGTCATGTACCCCACATTCCGACGAATTTCTTTACCATTAGGATCAAGAAGTACCATGGTGGGAATGACATTGGAATTGAAATGACTGGCCTGTTCCGAGTTGGTGTCAACGTTTATTCTCATAACTGAATATGAGGATAACTTTTGCTGGATATCAGGGTTGGTTAGGGTTTCTGAATCGAATTTCTGGCAGGCAGAACATCTCGGAGCATACAGAATCACCAGTACAGGGGCATTGGCTGCCTGAATTTCAGGAGGCATTACATCCAAGTAGGAAGGACTAATGGAAGAGATCATCCCTGATGAACCAAATAATAGGATTAAAATAATTACCCCCAATACACCTACTGCAATGAAACCCTTTGACTGAGCATCTAAATTACTAAAAAATCCTTCAGTTATCTTTTCTTTGTTTTTGGGAGATTTTTTACCCGATTCTTCAACAGAATCCGGGTTTATTCTGTGTTTTTTATAGTAATCGTATTTAGTGGGATAGTACTCTAACTCACCCCCACAATCACATTCCAATTGGAAGTCTTCGGAGGATTCACCTTCTTTCAGTTCATAGTAATTTCCACAATCTTCACAGATCAAATAGGGCATAGGGACCCCTCCCCTTGATTATTTTTTTAGACACCCTAATTCCTAAAATGTATTCCTAAAATATTCTAAATCCAATAAATAATTTCTTACTCCCATCATTTTCCTAATTCCCAGATACATGTCTTTAAATTATACATTTATAAATGAAATAAATTTCCCAAGTCCAGAACACCCATAAAGTACAGTATCATTATGAGAAGTGGCTGGTGTAGTAAATAGATCAGCAGTGAGTGTTGTCCTAAAAAGCTGAACATCCGGATAAATGGATTTTGTGAAAGGTCAATCAGGTGAAATCTTCTTTTATAATCATGATAAAGTATTTTTCCTGCAAAAAGACCCAGTGAAACCACTCCAAACCATGGGATCAATGGGAAGTAATCCACGGTGATGAATCCTGCGGGTTTCAAGCCCAACCATAAAAGCCAGGGATAGGTGACTGTGAACTGTGCCAGAATGAAACCTGTGATTATGAAGATAATTCCAAGAACTAGGTTAAGGTATTTTTTGTTTAAAAATGGATATTCCAGGATTATTGCTATTCCAATAAAATGCAGGACTCCAAAAACTATAAAATCCCCTGGTATGAAAATCCAGGTTGCAAGGGTAACTAACAATCCCAGGAAAAATATTTTACCTCCTCTTTTAAGATATTTTGGGAAAATATTCTTTTTTTCCTGTTTTTGCCCCATTAATTCGGCTCGGGAGTAACTCAGGGTAAGGGAAATTCCCACCAGGAACAGGAATATGAAGGCAGTTAGTCTGGCGAACCACCACCATAAACCCGATGAAACGTTGAATGAGAACACTCCAAAGTAAGTAAGATCAAATACCAGATGATATGTTACCATCATCAGTATTGCTAGACCGCGAAGGACGTCTATTTCCCAGAAACGTTTGTTTAAATCATTCATTTTCCCTTTAACATTTTAATGGTAAATACTGGGTGTAGTGAGTTTCTATCTGCTTTTATGTTGTGGAGCTTATTAAAATCCCTATGCCACCTTTATTTCCTAAAAAGTGTTCTTATATGCACAAATAGTTAAAGTTAAATGTTTCCGTCATCATAAAAATCTCAGGGTAAGTCCCAATTTAAAAAAAACCTATGATTAGTTATGAGTGTTTAATTGATTTTTTATTGATGATTTAATCTAAGAGGTGCAAATATGTCTGGAACTCTTTTACTAAAACAAAGCGAGATTAAAGAACTCATTACCATGAAAGAAGTTGTTGATTCAGTTGAAACCGCTTTTAAGGCCTATGCAGAGCGTGAAGTGCAGATGCCGGCCAAAGAGTACCTATTTTTCCATGAAGGAGATCTGCGGATCATGCCCTGTTACGTCCGTAGCAATGAAGAAGCTGGAGTTAAATGCGTGAATGTGCATCCCAAAAACCCCACAGAACATCAGCTACCCACGGTGATGGCGGTCATAGAACTGGTAGATCCAGAAACCGGTTTTCCCATGGCAGTTATGGACGGAACCCTGGTAACTGATCTTCGAACCGGTGCAGCAGCAGGAGTGGCCACCAAATATCTTGCCCGACCAGATTCAGAGACCGTGGGAATAATCGGTGCGGGTAAACAGGCCTGCACCCAGTTAATGGCCTTGAACGAGGTTATGGATATTAAAAAGGCAAAGGTTTTCTGCAGAACCTGCAGTACCAGAACCAATTTTGCTAAAACAGCATCCAAACTCTACGGTTTTGATGTAGAAGCTGTTGAAACTACAGAAGAAGCTGTTCGAAATGTTGATGTGGTTGTAACCACCACCCCTTCACGGAAGCCTCTGATTAAAGTTGACTGGATCAGCCCTGGAACCCATATTAACGCCATGGGCGCTGATGCTCCCAGCAAACAGGAATTAGAGACACGGTTACTTTTAAAGTCAAAGATCATTATTGATTCCTGGGATCAGGCCAGTCACAGTGGTGAGATCAACGTACCAGTCTCACAGAATGTTCTAAAACGAAAGGATATCCATGCTAAACTGGGAGATGTGGTTATTGGAAAGGAAACTGGTAGAGAAGGTGATGAGATCACCATTTTTGACTCCACTGGTCTGGCAGTTCAGGACGTGGTGACTGCAGGACTCATCTACAGACGGGCCCGTGAACAGGGAATTGGAACAGATTTTAATTTCATGAGTTAATTATAATCTCTTTTTTTAGTTTGCAGGGATTGAACCCCCTAACCCTTCTTTTTGGTAAGATATATAGGTTTGAAAGTTCAATCTAGTTCTGGTGATGTGAATGTACCAGAAAGTAAATCGAAGCGAAGTCCTGAATAAAATGGGCCATGTATACGAACGCTTCCAGTTCTTATCCCGGACCCGATCCCTGACTGATGACCAGATCGAAGATATAGACCAGCATTTATCCCAGATCATAGAAGTGCTGAACCAGCCTAATTACTAATCATACTATTATTTATTCATAATTTATTTCCACTAATTATGAGATAATTGTAGATAGTACAAAGTTACACCTTAACTACAATGAAGCAAGGAATACAACATCATCCAATTATTACAAGATTAAAAAAAAATAAATTATGTCTTGAAAAAGAAGCATAATCCTTGAATTTTTATCCTTGAATTACTCCAATATTGTATTCTAAAAAGATTTAAGGTCAAATTGAATGATTTAAATGTGGATAGAAGTGATTTTATTTGCAGCGGCCTCCTTCTGGGTGGGTTTATCGGGTGCAATGGTTCCGGGACCCATGTTAACCGTTACCATATCTGATTCCCTTAAAAAGGGATCCCGAGCCGGGCCCCTGGTAGTTCTGGGACATGTCATTGCCGAGACAACACTGATAATACTCCTGATACTGGGCTTGGGCTGGGTTATTGGATCCCAGTGGGTAACCATGATCATCGGAGGCGTGGGTGGAGTGATGCTTATCTACATTGGCTATAGCATAGCTAGATCTCCAGTGCCAGAAGAGATCCCAGGGGATGGAGAGCCAATTGAAAAAAGAGGATCAGTTTTAAGCGGAATAGTTACCAGCGTCACCAACCCTTACTTCTATCTCTGGTGGGCCACTGTGGGCTGGGCCTTCCTGCTCAAGGGAATAGAATTAGCAGGAATCATAGGAGTTTTTAGTTTTCTGGTGGGCCACTGGGGGGCGGATCTTGGCTGGTACAGCCTAGTGTCTTTTTTCACCAGCAAAGGCAGGCGCGTGCTCCCAGGTAACCGTTACCGGATCATGATGATGATTTGTGGAGTTTTCCTGGTGCTTTTAGGAATTTATTTCATTTACTCCACATTAATAGCCTGAAAATTCTGTAATATTTATCAGTTTTATTTTAGGTTTATACCACCCTGACGGTAATTAGAAATATGAATTTTCTGGTTAAATTTGTAATTATTTAAGTTACGAGGAGATATTATAGAAACATGAAAGCTGTTGTTTTCGATAACTCCGGAACCCTAATATCCAGGTACAGGGCTATTAAAGACCTTAATAGTGGATTTATCCATGACCACATCAGTTCCATTGACCTGGTTGATAAAAATCCACACCGGGCCCTGGTGGTCCTTCAGACAGACCCTTCCACTTGTCTTGTCAATGCCAGACCAGATCAAACCATTCACCAATTCATAGTGCGTAACAACGTGCCTTTCGATATAAGTTACGCGTCTTCAGATATCAAAAAAGAAGATGTATTAACTCTTATTAAAAATGAAAATGCTAAAATTAGTGATATTCAGGATACCATTCAAGCTGTGGTTAAAAAGGATTATAACGTGCAGATATGCAGTGGATCTGGCTTCATAATGAACACCCGCAGTGGCCATATTGAATTCACCATCACCGCCGGGGGTAAAATATTTCCGGAAGTTCCAGGGGTGGTGGAAGAACTCAAAAAAAGATCTTTCCACATCTACGTGGCCTCAGGAGACCGTATGAAGTCCCTGGAGGAACTGGCCAGTTTCATTCACATCCCCTCAGAGAACGTTTTCGGCACTGCAGATTCTTGGAGAAAAAAGGAAATTGTGGCTGGACTTAAAAATCGATACAAGGTGATGATGGTGGGTAACAGTGCCAATGATATCCTGGCACTTAAAGAGGCAGATGTCGGAGTTTTAACCACACAGCAAGATGAAGAAACACCTGAAAAGGTTTTTGATGCTGCTGACGTGGTGGTTAGTAATATTAAAGAAATTTTAGATATCAATTTTTAATGGATATTCAATTTATCCTTTCTGATTTTAATCAATCCTCTGTTTTTGGTTTTAATGATGCCCATAATACCCTATTAACCATTTTAGAGCTGCTTAATCTACTTAAAAAATTAATTAACCCCAAATAATTTATTGGTAACGTTTCAGTAAAGGAATAATCAGATAAACGAGACTTGACCAGCCATATCCTAATTCCTTCATAAAAGGGAGGAATGTAATTCCCAGTGCAAGTAGAGAAATTACCGGTAACATTAGATTAACCCGTAAACTTGATTTTCGCATTTCATCATCAACACCATCCACCAGTCCGTGGTTGAATGCGTGACGCCCGTTTAGGAATAATAGAAACCCTATGGCAAAAAGGTTCAGGTCGAAGAAGATGTTGGGAATCTGGAAATTCCCGTATTCCCCTACAAAGAATGCTGAAAAGGGAACCAATGCCACGAAAAGTAGCCAGATGACAATTATCCATAGTAAAGTGTCGTCTGCTCTTTTAATCCGGTTGAACTGGACATGGTTGATTCTCCAAAAAACAGCCAGAAGAACGAAACTGATAAAGTAACTGTAAAAATTAGGTAGAAGGTCCAAAAGGGCCTGATAAAGGCTGGCCTCAGTGGGGTTGGCTATGGAGGGTACTGCAATTCCCAGAACCAGGAGGGTCATGGCTATTGCGAAAACACCATCCACAAGGGTTTCTATGCGCCGGGCACTGATCCCCACGGATTCTATTGTCTTTTCGTTGCTCTGCAAATGGTTTACCTCGTTATAAAAACTCTTTAGTTATAATGATCGTTCCAGACTCTTAATGGCACTGCGCACTGCTCTTTCTTCCATGATCCGGTAGGCCACCAGCAAACCAATTAAAAGTAGTGGTACCAGTATGTCCAGAACCAGAACAGCCCCTGCATTTCCAGAGGCGTAATTACCAGTGACAAAGATGTTGCTTATATGGCCCAGGGCATCCCCCAAGAGGAAGATGGAAACTCCTATGACAGTAGCTGTCCAGAAATTACCCCTGATCCAGATGCATAATATTCCCAGAACCCCAAATGCCAGGTTGGCAAAGGCCACCTCCTGTTGAAATGGACTTCCCGGAGCCCACCCAATGGATGAAGCCACCTGGTTAGCGAAGAAGGAATGCCCAATGGAAGCCCAGATGGAACCAAATCCCACTGTGATAACCAGTAAGGATAGAAGAGTAATTCCCACTATTTTTTTGGTGGTTAAAACTCGTTTAGAATAAAATTGAATTCCAAGCATTATTAATGCGCCCATTATCCCCAGTATCAGCCAGGTGTAAGCTGTATCCATTTAAAACCCCTCTCTTATCTAGATTTTAATTTTAGATAAAAAAATTAACACTCTAATATTTGCGTTTTATTCTCATTTATTTAATACCTTGGTCTGCGGGAAAAATGGAAAAATTTATAAACGACTTTCTGCACCCCATAAACAGCCAGTTTATGAGTTAAAACATCCCACGCATGAGGATATACAATTTATAAATTTTAAATTTTATAGATATTTAAGATATTTTATAGAAATTTTATTATTATTATAATTTTATAGACGTATTAACTCATATTTTCCAAATCCCAGTCCAACTTCTTCTGCATATTCCAACAATACCCGTCCATCAACATCTTCCCACACTCCTCTAAATTTATCGCCTCCTTTGTGGTGTTGATGTTCAAGCAGTGAGTTTTCCAATCCCACCTGCTGATTCACCAGATCATAGCTTGCTCTATCCAGGGCCACCGGATCTGTGGATGCCAGTATTCCAATGTCCGGGACAATGGGAGCATCACTGAATGCTTCGCAGTCACAGTCCGGGGTAATGTCCATGAGGAAGTTAATGTAACCAACTTTCCCCTTTTTACTTTTAACCGCCCCATAAGCGTATTCTACCATTCTCTCCATGAACTCGGTTAATGAATTAAAATCCAGTCCTATAGCTGACTCAGGACAGTTGGCCAGACAGTTATTGCAGGCCACACATTTTTCCAGATCTATCACTGCTTTACCTTCCACAAGTGACATGATTGATAGAGGACAGGACTCAATGCATGTCCCGCAACCGGTGCAATTATCACTTATCATAGGTTTGGCACAATTGTGCTGTTCAATTTTCCCCGGGGATGATGCGCATCCCATGGCCAGATTCTTAATCGCCCCTCCAAAACCACTCATACCATGGCCCTTGAAGTGGGATAAAACCAGCATACTATCTGAATTTTCAATATCTCCTGCAATTTTAACTTTCTGGAAATGTTTCAAGCCCACCTCTACTGAAATCCAGTTATCTCCACGGATTCCATCGGCAACAATCACCGGCACTCCGGTAACTGCGTAGGCGAAACCGTTTTTTATGGCTGTCTGGAGGTGGTCGACTGAATTATGACGGCTCCCATAATAAAGCGTGTTAGTATCAGTTAGAAAAGGTTTAGCCTGAGAATTCAAAGTTTTTTCAACTACTGCACTTACCAGAACCGGTTTAAGATATGTATCGTTTCCCCTTTCTCCAAAGTGAAGTTTTATGGCAGTTAGATCACCCTTCTGGATGAATTCTCGAAATCCGGCCCTGTCGAATAACTGCTTTATTTTACTGGTTTTATTTTCTCCCTGGTTTCGAGAGCGGAAATTGGAAAAATACACTTTACTGGACATCTAATACCCCCATATCCTATTTTTACTACTATTATATTTTATTATTTTCAAGTTCAATAAGGACGTTTCTGCTTTTTATAACATTATCATAATTGTCTAATTCAATGATTCCCCTGTCAATGCCATTAATCAGTTTCAGATCAAGTGTTCCATCACCCAAGGCAAGGTGTTGATCTTTATCCCCATTATTATCACTTAAATGATAGTAATGGGTTTTTTCAAGTTCTAAAAATGAAGCAGGATGATTGGTGGTGTTGGCATGACCCAGATCTACTGTAGCATGACATTCACATTGATCCAGGAAGTAAGAATGTTCCTGTGCCGTGTTACAGAAATAAGCGTAACGATGTGGCATGTTTTCCACCGATAAAATAACCCCCCGATCTTCTGCGTATTGATTTGCCTCTTTTAAAGTTTCAATGGCAAAATATTTACCCATTTCTCTGATTCTGTCTTCTAATCTGTGTATCATCCCCGGATGAGTGGTTATGGCTTCGGCCCCTATTTTTGATGCTAAATCAACTGTTTCCCTAATCTGACGAAGAGTTTCCTCTCGAATACCAGGGTTCATGCTAGCAGGGTTTAGGTCTATGGTGGGAGCATGCAGGAAAACATCCACATCATATGATGTGAATATTTCCAGATCTTCCCCCTGGCTGAGAATATTTCGGGGCCAATAAGGACCTTCACAGAGTATTTCCATAAGATCAAAGCCATCAGCAGTTGCTTTGTCCAGAAAATCTTCAAAGGACTTCATGAAAAGAGCTAGAGTTGAAAATCCAATTTTCATATTAAATATTTTTAAAAGTAATTATGATATATTTTTCGAATTTCTATCACCAGATTCATTTTTACCATAATTTCATCTTACCATAAAATAATTCTTCACCCATCAGAAGATTTACACCCGGTTTGTATAATTTTTAGTTGATTTTACCGTACCCCAACCTTTATATAAAAAGTCGATATATCTAATTAAACTATGTCGAAAATTGATATATCAATATGAGGATGGAGAGGTGTGAAGTGGATGGATGATGAGTCAATTAGAGATAACCCCCCAGAAGATTCCAAGGACAATGCTCCCACAGATGAACTTGAAGAAATCGAATTTAAAAAATCGCGTGGCTACTACCGTGCTGCAATGGATAGCCAGGACTTATTTGGAAATTTGGATCAATTCGAAAAAAAACTGGTCAAAGGCGTTATGCGAGGTTCAGGCCCCATAATAATGCTCTGGCTTATCAGTAAAAAGGGACAGCATGGTTATGAGATCATGACCCAACTCCATGAATCATCCCCATTTAGTGATAAAATTAAGATGCCCAGCGCAAGCATCATCTACCCCAAATTACACCAACTTGAAAAGAAAGGCCTTATAAAGGGCACTTGGGAAAACCATGGAAAAAGAAAGGTTAAATATTACGAAATAACCCCAAAAGGTGTTAAAACCCTTGAAAAGATAAGAAATTTCTTTAAAGCCCGTGAAAATAACCTTTATGAAGATTTTCTAGAAGACGTAATGTGTATAAAAAATAATAGGAGTTAACGGTATGAAATATGCCATTGAAACCTCTGATCTCACCAAAAGATATGGTGATTTTAAAGCAGTTGACGCTTTAGACTTGAAAGTTAAAAATAAAAGTATATTCGGATTTTTAGGACCTAATGGTGCCGGTAAAACAACTACCATAAAAATGCTCACCTGTCTTATTCCCCCTACTTCCGGTACAGCAAAAGTAGCAGGATACGATATTATTGAATCACCAGACCAAGTTCGCCAAAAAATAGGAATGGTACCACAACTGGTAAGCTTATATGGTGATCTCACTGCACGGGAAAATGCAGAACTATGTGCAGATTACTACGGAATGCCCCGGGACCTTAAGGAACAGAGAATTAATGAATTGATGGAACTGGTGGATATTAAGTACGCTGAAAACAAGATGGTTAAGCAGATGTCCGGAGGGCAAAAACAAAAAGTATCGGTAGTTGCCAGCCTGGTGCATCAGCCAGATATTCTGTTTCTGGATGAGCCTACCATTGGACTGGATCCCACCACCAAGAGTGTGTTATGGGATTTGATTGATGAACTGAACCAGAGCGGCCACACCATCATCCTCTGCTCCCACGATATGTACGAAGTGGATATGCTCTGTGATCATGTGGGTATAATCAATTTAGGAAAACTTGCTGCCTTTGACACCCCACAGGGCCTCAAAGACACAGTACTTACACAGGAAGAATCTGTTGAAAACAATATAGGGGAAATTGTCCGTGAAATGGAAGACTCTGACACCAGTGACCACCCTTCCTTCTGTAAGTTGAAAGATGCTGTAAAAGAATCTGAAATGGATAAATCAAGAGAAATGAGCTTAATGGTGACCAAATCAGATATTGAGATGGTTAATAGATTATCCCAGATTCCATGCGTCCTGGAAATTGAAACTCATGCATCAGGAAGACTTGGTTTTAAATTAGCCAACACTGAAAATGCAGTGACCCAAGTAATATCAACAATAATGGAAACTGGTGGAAATATAACCTCAATTTCAACTAAAGACCCCTCCTTAGAAGATGTTTTCATGAAAGTAACTGCAAAAAAAGTTAAAAAAGAAGGGGAGGGAGGTGATTAGATGGTTGAAACTAAAAAAATCATGTGGATGCTTAAAAAAGACCTTATAGTTCTATGGAGGCATAAACCTCGTTTGTTTTCCATTATTCTCTTTCCCATACTTATGATCGCCCTTTTCGGTTACGGTATGGGAGGATCCATTGAAAATATTCCCGTGGTGATAGTGAAACAGAGCGATGGTCCTGTAACCGACGCTACCCTCAATGCCATTAAAGAGACGTCCTTTTACAATGTGAAGGATATCATAAATGACCCTCAAAGGGGAAAAGAAATGGTAGAATCCGGTCAAGTTAAAGCAGCCATATTACTACCTCCTGATTATGAAAATTTAAACAGTTCCAATGCCAAATCCGTGGTGGTATACGTGGACTCTTCGGATCAGATGGCCACCCAAGCACTGATACCCGCGACACAGGGCCTTTTCAGCCAGATATCAGCCCAGATAGGGATTCAAAAACTGGAGGCAATGAATAATCAGTCCACAGCCGTTCAAGTACAGTCACAGGGCGTTCAAACCACATCTGCACTGGCTGGAGTTAACTATCAGAACATAATGAACTCCATAAACTTCCAGATCAACAAGATCTACGGTGACATCAAGTACATTGACTTCCTGGTTCCAGCAGTTCTGGCCATGACCATCATGATGGGAGCCATGTTCAGCATGGGAGAGGCCTTAGCTGGAGAACGAGAACGAGGAGAACTGGCCCGATTGTTCATGACCCCCACCAGTGTGGCCACTGTAGTGGGAGGTAAAATCATATCCAAACTGACCATAGAAACGGCAAGAGCTATAGTATTGATTTTTGCAGCAATAGTACTGTTTGGAATTACGATAAACGGTAGTATGTTACTTACCATACTTCTCCTTGTGCTTACTGCATTGTGCTTTGTAGGTTTCGGAATAATGGTTTCTGCCAGGGTCTCCACTCAGGAAGACTACACCCAGATGGTGATGCCCTTCACCATGCCCATGATGTTCGTTTCAGGAGTTTTCTACCCCCTGGAAACCATGCCATGGATATTCCAAAAAATAGCCTATGTGGTGCCGTTAACCTATGCTAACGATGCATTAAGAGGAGTTATGCTAAAAGGAGCAACTTTAGGTGATATTTGGATTGATATAGCCGTACTTGCAGGTTTCACCCTATTATTCTTCGCTATGGGTGTAACCAGATTTAACAGAGACATTTAAGAAGAGTTTAGCTTAACGAATGTGTAATAAGGTGATAACAATGGATATTGGAAAAAAGCAGATGCTTCTCGGATTTATGATAACATGCCTCCTGGCATCGCCAATGGGCGTAGCGACGGTTGCAGGTGCAGATTGGAGTTCGTTCCATGAAAATGCCCAGCACACCGGTTTTATTGACCAGGCCGCAGATTTCACACCTACAGTATGGTATTTCAACACCCAGGGAGCTATAAAATCATCCCCAGCCATAATGAATAAAATAATCTACTTTGGTTCCAACGACGGCCATGTATATGCAGTTAACATGGAAGACGGCACCAAACTATGGGATTACAAAACTGACGGAGCAATAATATCATCTCCTGCCCTGGTTGGAGACGTTCTTTACGTAGGATCATCAGATGGATACCTTTACGCCCAAGACACCAAAAATGGTGATGTTAAGTGGAAATACAAAACCGGTAACGCTATAGAATCCTCACCACTGGTCCAGGGTAACCGAGTATATGTGGGTTCTGATGATGGCCGGGTTTATGCAATAGATACAAACAACGGAACCAAAGTATGGGAATACAACACAGGTAGCTCAGTCAGATCATCCCCAGTCATCTCTGGAAGTACACTGTTTGTTGGATCAGATGACGGGAAAGTATACGCTCTAAATATAAACACAGGGAATAAAACATGGGAATACACCACCGGAGATAAGGTAGAATCATCCCCTGCAGTGATGAACGATATGGTCTACGTTGGATCAGACGATGGGAAAGTATACGCCCTTAGTACCTCTGATGGAACACTCAAGTGGAACTACGATATGGGTAAAGCAGTTGCCTCATCACCAACTGTTGACACCAATGACAACAGCCTTTTTGTAGGGGCTGACAATGGTAAGATGATGTGTTTGGACACCCGAACCGGGGTGGAAAAATGGAATTACACCGCCAGTGGCGCGGTGAAGACCACAGCCGCCATCACCGATAACAAAATAGTATTTGGATCCGACGGAGGTACAGTTTACATAGTGAACAAGTACAACGGTAACGAAGAGTGGAGCTACAATCCCGGCTATGGTATCCTTAACCAACCAATGCAATCTTCTCCAGCAACCTACGGAAACATGATCTACATTGGTGCAGATGATGGATCCCTGTATGCCCTCAACAACGACAAAAAAAGCGCACCGATGTCAGTATACGTCTACTACATTGTTGGAGGCATTGTAATCATAGCCGCCCTTTTATTTATTGGTAGAGCTGTACGTAACCGACGTAAAACGAAGGAATAATAAAATAATCTTAAGATGCTGTTCTTAAGATAAGACGCAGAAGATCTCATCATCTTCTGTTAATCTTTTTTTAAATATTTTTTAAAATAAATTTTAAAATAAATCAGAAATAATTATTTTTAAAATAATTATAATACTAAATAAAATACTGAATAAAAATTAGAGATTGATAAAATTAGAAATTGACCGTGTTCTTATTTTCTTTAATAAAAACTCTGCAATGTTGAATTAAATAATAAAAAAAGGAAAACAGGAGGTTTAAAAACTATTTACTGAAATCCTTTGCAAGCTGTATTTCAATGGCCGAAACATTGGTGGAGGTTCCCTCATTATTCATAATCTCTTCTGTGCATATTTCAATACCTCCAATATCCACATCAGTTATGAATCTGTTTCTGACTATCTCTGCAACATCCACGGCTCTGGAAATGGCTCGTCCTCTGGCTTTGAGTATTACTTCGTTGCTACCGCCGTTCATCTGTGTTACTACAGCTAATACATAGTTCATTACCGGTTTGTTTCCAATGTACACCACATTTTCCTCTGACATTCACTTAACCTCCATTGATATACTATGATTCTAAGGTGTTACTAATGTTATATATATTTTGTGACACAGTTTTTTTAAGAAATAAGCAATTTGAACGTTACAAAAAGTGAATGCATGTTAAAAACAAGCGAATGTCTGTTAAAAAGCTGTAAACTTTTATAATATTGATTCAACACTGAGAATATTTTTTTATTTTGTAAGACGGGTTCATCAAATGGGATCCAACCTTGACACCCTCAATTCAAAAAACTGGGAAATAAACTAAAAAATCGTGGGTGACCAATTATGAAATACATTTTTAGGTGGTTAATGGATGGCCATCATCAATATTCAATTGAATCAAATAACTCAGGAAACAATAGGACATGAATAATATTCGAAGATTACGAGTCAATTGCACGGAATATTACCACCAGGCCGTCTACATTATCTTCAAAGTCTTTAATGAAGGTCACACTACCATCAACTGTCAATTTACTTCCATCTTTGGTGGGGAGAATGGCTTTTTTGAAACGAGATTCTGTCATGGGGATGTCCTCACCCTGGGGGAATTTGTAATCTATGAGTTTGAATACATCTCGCACATCATGACCCAAAGCATCTTCCTCCAGCCAGCCTGTTAATTCTTCGGCCATTGAATTCATGAATCTCACCTGGCCCTGTGGATCCGTGGCAATTACTCCATCACTGATGCTTCTCAGCATTGCTCCTAACCATTTATCATGTTTTCGGAGTCTTTTTTCCAGCCTATCCCGATACAGGGTTATTTCAATGGCAGTATTGAGTTCACTTTCTTCGAATGGTTTGCGTAAAAATCCATAGGGTTGTTTGAGAATAAATCCAGAAGGCTCGGTTATTTTGGCCCTTTGAACTGTTTTTTCATCAGAATAAGCCGTTAGGTAGATGATGGGAATTCCCAGTTTGGAACGGATCTTCTCGGCAGCCTGGATACCATCCATTTCACCTTCCAGTTTGATGTCCATGAGGACCAGATCAACTTTTAACTCTTCAGATGCCTTAATAGCCTCTTCACCCGAAGATACAATGGCAGGCACATTAAAACCAACACTAATTAATGCTTTTTTCATGTCTTCAGCGGTTATCCTCTCATCTTCCACTATCAGGATATTTATATTGGCCATTTCATACTCCCCTAATAATCTACCCTAACCCTCAATTAACACTGTTTTTTAAATATTGTTCACCATCGTTTTGAACTTGAAAAGACACCACCATACCATTTATTTTGTGTTTGTAATCTTTTATGGGAGTTACAGTGCCCTGAATAGCGAAACGTGACCCATCACGGGAAGTTATTTCTGGTGTTCCCTCACTGGTCAGGACATCTTCCAGGGATGATTCGTCATTTATTTCAGCAAGAGGTAGAAAAACTTCTTCTAAATCCTTACCCAGTGCATCATCTTTAGTCCAGCCAGTTATTTTCTCAGCCAGGGTATTAATGAATCTGATCTGACCAGTGGAATTGGTTGCAATCACCGCTTCACTGGTTTTCAGTAACATGGCCGATGAAATCTGGTCATGTTCCTTTTCCATCTGATGGCGGTATAATGTGATTTCTATAGCAGCATGGAGTTCGTTCTCATCAAATGGTTTGCTTAACATTCCCTGCCCTTTAACCAGAAATCCAGATGGTTCTGTTAATTTTGCTCTTTCAATCGTTTTTTCATCAGAATAAGCTGTTAAATAAATTACCGGGATGTCATATAATTTTCTTATCTGGGCAGCTGCTTCAATACCATCCATTTCACCCTCTAATTTAATATCCATCAGGACTAAATCTGGTTCAATTCGTCCAGCTTGGTGAACGGCATCTTCACCTGTAGAACATATTACGGGTACTTTATAACCTGCAAACTCCAGTCCTGCCCGGATATCTTCAGCGGTGATTCTTTCATCTTCCACCACCAGAATAGTTGCACTGGCCATGGTTATCTGTGCTCCTGATATTTATAAAACATTATTTACTGTTAACTGATTAAGTATTTGTTAATTATATCATTGCCATCTTATAATGATTCTGCGTGCTTGTTTATCCCCTTCCAAGTGATATGTGATCTCTTATCTTGCAATCAGAATTTTGTTAATCGCATCTAAAACAGCTTCAACACTGGCCATAACCACATCTTCCACAGTTGAACGTCCAGTGGCACTGTTACCTTCACCATCAGCCATTATTACAAACACCTCGGCCAGGGCATTGGTACCACCAGTTATTGCTTCAATATGGTATTCTTTAAGTTCAATATCAGCAGTTTCCCTAACTAGGTCCTGTATTGCATTAATGGCAGCATCAACTGGACCCACACCTGTTTTTGCAGCGGTTTTTATCTTACCATCCATATTTAGTTTAACAGTGGCTGTGGGAAGTACATTATCACCCGTCATCACTGTGAAGCCTTCCAGTTTGACCTTTTCTTCCTTAGGTTTTCCTAAAACTGTTTCAGCCAGTGCATGGAGATCTGCGTCGGTGATCATTTTGCCCTTGTCCCCCAGCTTCTTCACCTGGTCGTACAGGCTGCAGAACTGGTCTTTATCCATCTCAATATCATAATCATCGAGTTTGGATCTTATGGCCCGGGCTCCGGTGTGTTTTCCCATGACTATACGGCGAGTGTGTCCTACCATCTCCGGTTTCATTGGTTCGTAGGTTTCAGCCTTCTGTAACACCCCATGAACATGTATTCCTGCTTCATGGGCAAATGCGTTTTCTCCCACAATGGCCTTGTTAGGGGGCATTTTCACCCCGGTGATTCTTGAAACCAGTTCTGAGGTTCCCACTAAGAGTTCTGTGGTTATATTAGTTTTGACACCGTAAGTGGCCATGAGAGCCATGACCACCTCTTCCAAGGAGGTGTTTCCTGCCCGTTCCCCTAAGCCGTTGATGGTGGCGTGGACCTGTTGGGCTCCGGCTTCCACTGCTGCCAGGCTGTTGGCAACTGCCAGACCAAAGTCATCATGACAGTGCACACTGATGGGGATGTTTACCACATTTTTGAGGTCGTTTACCAGTTGTCGCATTGCTGCCGGGACCATGATTCCCACTGTGTCCGGTACATTGATTACATCTGCTCCTGCATCCTCCACCGCAGTGTAGATGTTTTTCAAAAAGTCAAATTCAGTTCGAGTGGCATCTTCTGCTGAAAACTCGGCTATAATACCATGATCTTTAATGTACTCCACAGCTTCCACTGATTTAGTCAGAATTTCTTCCTGATTCATATGTAACTTGTACTCCCTGTGTAAAGGAGATGTGCCAATGAAGGTGTGAATGTAATCCACGTCAGAGTCCAGGGCTGCGTTTAAGTCTTCCTGCAGTACTCTTGCCAAACCACATACTTGTGAATTCAGTCCCAGACCTTTGATTTCCCGGGCAGCCTTCTGCTCCCCCAGCGATGAGGCTGGGAAACCCACTTCTATAACATCCACTCCCAGACGATCCAGCCTCTTGGCTATTCTTATCTTTTCGTCCGGCGTTATAGCCACCCCTGGTGTTTGTTCACCGTCACGGAGGGTGGTGTCGAATATTTTCACCTTTTCAGGTATTTTCATTTCTTTTTTTACTTTATCTATGTACATGGGAAGACCCCTATGGTTTGACATTAATTAGTATGTTGTATAAGACTTCATAAAAAAATTATGTTAAAAAAAAATTCTTATTATAAATCTGATCAGGTACCCATGGCCAGGCTCATGAAGTTCCTGATACCTGGTGCCAGTCCCAAAATAAATATAGCCAGTTTTAACATGTTCCTAATGGTCTTATCCTCCACATAAGTGTCGATAATATAGAGGGCAGGCAGTATCACTGCTATTTTAAGGGGAAACATTACAATGGCACTGTCCACCATCTGGGTGAGGGTATTGGGCAGGACGTGCTGCTCACCATAACCATAATAATCCACCGCAATAAAAGTGGAACTGGCATCAAGTAAATGAGCTAAAAGAACACTTAAATTAAATTTATCCTTTAAAAGACTCCATTTCATACTCAGTAGTACAAATGGAGCAGAAACTAAAGCCCATGATCCGAGCACTTGGAATACTACCACGGGATTGAGATGTTGAGTGTAATAGATATTGGGTAGACACATTGCTGCGCCCACTGCAAATATGATGTAGCGATAATCCCAGCCAACCTTGCGTTCAATTAAAACCGATGCTAAAAGGGTGAATATGGCTGTTAAGCCCGTTAATATGTATATGCCTGGAGTTACCAAGATGTAGGTTAAGGGATATATACCATTATCCACCAGGGCCCGGGCACTGGATCCAAAGAATATGAATGGAATTAATGGTATGAAAAGGTCTTTTGGGTCTTTATCTATCCAACGGAACATCCTTATGATTAGGAGAATTACCAGACCCAGGATAATACCAAAAACAATGGTATTGAATGTGGTGTAACCGGGGTGGAGGTATACAAAGTTCTCCTGGATGTACTGTATGACTTGATCAAGAACCATGGCCCTATGTAGGGTGTTAAAATATTTATATTTTCTTACTATGTCCAAAAACAGGTTATCCTATTCAAAAACTTACCAAGACTTTCAAAAAAAATGGAAAATTATAAAATATCTTCAAAGTCTCCGGATCTTCTTGTTAATAACTTCTTTAAGGATAAGGGGTAATGGTGTTCTGTCTCCGAAAACATTGGTTTTCCCGGAAAGAATACCCTTGATAATCCCATCCACTGAGAAATCTGCTTCCACCTCCGTGACACAGCTTCCAATAGCTCCTAAAAAGTGTGCGTCACTTGCACCAATCTGAGGAATGTTCCTTTCTTTAGCCATGTTCTTAGCTCGCCAGTTGGAGTATCCAAATATATAACGAGAGTTAAGGGTTTCCATGGCATCCACATCCACAAATTTCACATTGGTGAACAATCCTTCCCGGTAAGCTACGAATGGGTGTGCTGCTACTGCAATCCCTCCCTGAACACGTATGAGTTCCACTGTTTCCTCAGGGGAGATTCCTTTTGGTATTTCTTCACTGATACCCAGGGCCACAATGTGTCCCTTACTGGTGGAAACTTCCATGGCCGGTATAATCACCAGATCATCCATTCTGCCAAAATCTTTTAAAGCAATCTCAGAACCCCTAAGAGTGTTGTGATCAGCAATTGCAATTGCATCCAGGCCAATTTTGCGAGAATGCTTAATAATATCCTTCACCGTGGCCGTGGAGTCTCCAGAACAGGTGCTGTGAATGTGAGGGTCAATAATCATCAGGATCTCCTATCTCGATTTAATTGATTTTATAAGTCCTGCAGGTCCGGTCATCATCACATCCCCACCTGGAGCGGCGTTGTACACATTCAAATCTGTTTGGGCCAGTATGGCGCGCTTTGGCCCGGTGGCCACCACACATTCAAAAGAGTCTATTGCATCCACCACCCATGCCCCGTGACCATGTTCATCATGAACCTCCTCATGAGTGATAGTACCTTCAGATAATCGTTTCAGAAGTTCTTCTATCCGTTTAGGAGTTAAAATACCAGTATGGTGCTCGAAAACTCCGTGAATTTTCCCATCCATGAATGAAGCAGCTAATGTGTGTCCATTGCCGACATCCAGGGCTATGTACCTGTTAATTTCACTGACGAGAGGATCCATGGTTGCCCCACAGATGGAAGCGAATTTGGAGTCCATTATGATTGGTTTGTAACCCTTGAGAGTTCTAAGAACCCCCTGCATACGGGTGAAATATTCAGGGGCTTCCCCATCATAGGCGAACTCTTCTGGTGTCCGTGGAATGTTAAGTTTCTCCCTTATCTTCTGGAAACGGAAGTTTCGGTCACCGGTTCCTGCCTGGTAACCATGATCCTGCACTGCCACCCCAATACGGTCGAAGTCAAGTTCCACATCAAAATTCTCCAGAGCATCCCGGATTGCAGTTAAATCAACATCTTTAAGTTCTAATTCTGCAATTTCTGGATGTTTTTCAGTGCCCGGAATAATTTCTACCCCAGTAGACCTTACCCTTTCCAAGTCATCCCGGACTGTTCTGGCTGAATTTTCGGTCATCACCACCCTATAACCTTTATCAAGATGATTTTTTATGGCCTTGTTTACTGGTCCACCACCCATGGTGTCACCACTCAAAAACAGGTCATGATTATGTTTTTTTATCCTGTTAGCCATGATTTGAGTAGGAGAAGGAAGAACCATCTTCACTGCATTCTCCATAGAGTCATAAGAATCATATAGCATTATGTCCTGGGTCCCGGTACCCACATCGATTGCCAGTATTTTCATGTTTTATAGTATAGGCCCTTTTATAATAAGAATTACACCCCAATCCGATGTACATATATATACAACAAAGATTTAAGTAGTACGTTAAGTATATTGTTGTGTCAGACAATTATATAGAGGAACATCTAAAAAATCTATAAAAATACACAGATTATTTCATTGATTTTCAGTATTTCCTATTATTAAATCATGTTAATAGGGCAAAATAAGATGAAATTTTCTAAAAAAATTATGAATTCAGGTTAAATTTAAAATCAAGGAAACTTGAGAGGTGAAATTCATGTACAGTGTAAGATTAACTGAAAAAGAAATTCCCAAAAAATGGTACAACATCGCCGCGGATTTACCAGTGGAGTTCCCTGCCTATGACCAGACCGAAGAAGGAAAGCAGCTGGAAAATCTGCCAAAAATATTCTCCAAAGGAGTGTTGGAACAGGAATTATCCACCGAACGTTACATAAAGATTCCTAAGGAAGTTAGAAACATCTACAAACAGATGGGCCGACCCAGCCCACTGGTCAGAGCCAAAGCCCTGGAAGACCACTTGGACACCCCAGCCAAGATATTCTACAAAAGGGAAGACACCTCCCCTACTGGAAGCCACAAACTGAACACTGCAATAGCCCAGGCGTACTACGCCAAAAAAGACGGTGTTGAACGATTAACCACTGAAACAGGTGCCGGACAATGGGGAACTGCCCTTTCACTGGCCTGTAATCTGATGGATATGGACTGTACAGTCTACATGGTGAAAGTGTCATTCGACCAGAAACCCTACCGTAAAACCATCATGCAACTTTACAACGGAGAAGTGTTGGCTTCACCAACTGATAGAACAGATTTCGGTAGGAAAGTTCTAAAAGAAAATCCAGATCACCCTGGAACCCTGGGAGTGGCCATATCCGAAGCTATTGAAGATGCCTTAAACGATGAAAAAGTGTACTACTCTTTGGGAAGTGTTTTAAACCACGTTATGCTACACCAGACAGTTATTGGACAGGAAACCAAGAAACAACTGGAAATATTCGACGAATCCCCTGATGTTATGGTAGCCTGTGTTGGTGGTGGTAGTAACTTTGCCGGATCCATATTCCCATTTGTTAAAGACCAGTTAGATGAAAAAATCGATTGTAAGTTCATTGCCGTGGAACCATCCCACTGTCCAACCCTGACCCAGGGTGACTATTGTTACGACTTCGGAGACACCGCCGGACTCACCCCACTCATCAAGATGTACACCATGGGACACGACTTCATACCCCCATCAGATCATGCCGGAGGCCTGCGATACCACGGTATGTCACCTTTAGTGGCCCTACTAGTCAATCAGGGTATTGTGGAAGCAAGAGCAGTGAACCAAACCGACGTCTTCAAAAGCGGAGTGCTGTTCGCACGGACAGAAGGAATTGTGCCTGCCCCAGAAACCTGTCATGCCATAAAAACTGGAATAGACGAAGCACTGGAATGCAAGAAAACTGGTGAAGAAAAAACCATAGTGATTAACTTCTCTGGCCACGGTCTCCTTGATCTTGCAGGTTATGATGATTATCTAGAAGGTAAAATAGTAGATTAATCCATCTAAACTTATTTAAACCCCAAAAAACCCTTTTTATTTTTTTTCTACCACCTTACTTTTTTCCTTCTCCATCAGGTTGGTGGGAAGTTACCCATTTGAGACTGGTAGAATATATCTATTTATAATCCATCATTCATAGAATTAATGTATAAATTTAGACTTAAATTGGAGGATCATGATTATGTACCAGATAGGGGAAGCCTTAATCGGAAACGGAAATGAAATTGCTCACATTGATCTAGTAATTGGAGATAAAAACGGACCAGTAGGTGCTGCCTTCGTGAATAACATGTCAAATCTTTCACTGGGCCACACACCGTTGCTTTCAGTTGTAAGACCCAACCTGATGACCAAACCAGCAACGCTCATAGTACCCAAGGTCAGTGTGCGGTGCCTTGACGATGCTAACAAAATATTCGGACCTGCTCAAACCGCAGTGGGCCGAGCAGTTGCCGATGCTGTGGCCGAAGGCATATTACCAGAAGAAGATGCCGAGGATATGGTTCTAATCATCAGTGTGTTCATTCACCCTGAAGCATCAGATTACCGTAAAATATACCAGTACAACTACGGAGCAACCAAACTAGCCCTTAGAAGAGCAATGGAAGGATATCCATCAGTAAACAAAGTATTAGCAGAAAAAGACAGAGGAGCGCATCCAGTAATGGGTTTCAAAGTAACCAGACTATGGAAGCCACCATACCTACAGGTGGCTCTTGACCTGGATAACATGCAGGAAATGGAACGCATCATCGACAGTTTACCAGACAGGGAGAGAATCCTGATAGAAGCAGGAACCCCACTGGTTAAGAAGTTTGGAGTGGGAATCGTTGGTAAGATCAGGGAACTCAAGAAAGATGCCTTTATCATTGCCGATCTCAAAACTCTGGATGTGGGTCGTATAGAAGTTAAAATGGCTGCAGATGAAACTGCTGATGCAGTGGCTATCTCCGGACTCGGAACTCAGGAGTCAATTGAAAAAGCAATCCACGAAGCCCAGAAACAGGGAATTTACTCCATACTGGACATGATGAACGTGGATAACTTCACTGAAAAACTGGAAACACTCAACTTCAAACCAGACATCGTCCTCCTGCACCGTAACGTGGATCTGGAAACTATGAAAGCTGAACGTGGTGAAGAACAGGCAGCTATGACTGAATGGGGCAACATTAACCAAATCAAGGATATTCTAGGCAATAATGGCCTGGTGGCAGTTGCTGGAGGTATTGTACCCAAAAAGATGGATCAGGCCCTGGACAGTGGTGCGGACATTATCGTGGTGGGCCGTTACATCATCGGTTCCAGAGATGTACGCCACGCAGCCGAGGACTTCCTGGAAAAGATGCCCCAGGACCCAGATACCATGCGACTGGCCCTGGATGAAGATGAATCCATCTAATAGAGACTAATCCAACTAATGAGCATGCAAAATATGCTCAACCCTTTTTTTTATTTTATAAAATTATTTAGCGATTTATAGTCATTTTTAAGTCTATGAATTATGAAAAGGCATATATCCACTTATTTTCCCATATATTAATTTTTTACCCATTTAATTATATTACAGATTAAATTTCACTAATTTTTTCCACTTCGATTATACGATTTTTTGTGCTATTTTGGAGATTGGAACAATTTTATTACAATAAAAAATGTTTACAATAAAAAGTTTGGACAATATTACCACCTCCACCCGGAAAAAATAGAAATCAGTATATAGTAGAAATGTTTGAATTTATTAATTAGGTTAGCTGTTAGTAACATTTGTAACTGTGTGTAAGCGGCTGGGTCCGCCCATCGTAATTTATGTAGATACTACTGACCTATTGAAAACTGAGCTATACAAAAAGAGGAATCTCACAAAAAGGGAGAGAATTAAAAATGAAAGTTATTGTACATGATCTTGAACCGGAAAAATTTCTTCAGGCATTTCCCCATCTCCAAAACCGTGAGGATGTAGGGATAATTGCCGAAACAGATGGTCCCATAAGAAACTGTATCGGCTGTTTCAGCTGCTGGATTAGAACACCCATGCAGTGCATCATAAAAGACGGTTATAATGACTTATCCCATCGATTTGATGGAGACGAAGTTATTGTCATCAGCAGGTGTGTGTATGGTGGATACAGTCGCTTTGTAAAGAATGTTTTTGACCGGTCCATCGGTGGTGGTACCCCATTTTTTGAGATACGTGATGGTGAACTAAAGCATGTTCAACGAGAGAAGAAAGAGGGAGAATCTCCAAATTTTAACGTTTACATGTATGGAAATGTGACTGATCTGGAAAAAAAGATGATAACGGGACTTTACATTGCAAATAAAGCAAATATGGGGCCAGATACTACCGGAGAGCTGCATTTCATCAACGATGTCTATGAGGAGGTTCCATTATGAAGTTCGCCATGATCATGGGCAGCCCCAAAAGGAGAGGAAGTATTTCCGCTCATCTGATTGAAGAGATGAAGACTACAATTGCAGATAAAGGAGAGGTGACTATCTTTAATGCTTTAGAGCCTGAACAGTTTGAAGAGGTTCTTTCCTGCGACCGTCTGGTTTTTGTATTTCCTCTTTACTTTGATAGCCTTCCTTCACATGTTATTTCGTACCTGGAACAGTTGAATGCATTTATCCAAGAGCATCCCCCGGAAAAGAAACCTTCAGTTTATGCGGTCTGCAACCTGGGATTCTATGAGGGATACCAGACAAAGTGGGCCCTTGGCAGAATCCAGTGCTGGGCGGAGGCTGTCAGCCTTCCCTGGAAAGCAGGCCTTGGCATTGGTGCAGGTCCTTTCATACCACATCTGCCACCGGAGGCGCGAAAAAGAACTGACAAAGGGAAGGAACAGTTCCTGCAGCTGCTTCTTTCGGACGCTACTGGTGATAACATATATACTGAGCCAGATATTCCCAAGGAGATGTTTGTGGAAATTGCCAATGCACAGTGGACTCCTCAGCTGGAAGCAAACGGTCTAACCGTGAATGATGTCATGAATCCACATCCAAGACAAAATTGATATTACTACCGGGCCTACAGTGCACAAACTTAACATACCCATCTCCGCCTGAAAATGTTAAAAATGGAATTAATCCAAAAAATCATTTTTTATCCACTTTCCAATCTCCATAGTCAATTGAATCACTAACTTTTGTAATCTAAGTGCAATCGAGTTTTATGAGTCATCCCTATTACAGTGCCCAATTAGTTATTAAAGATTCCATTATTTTCTTGATCTATTCATTTACAAGTCCATAGTGCAAGTATAATCAAAATACATCATACTAAATGTAAATAAGAAAAAAGTTAAAACTTAATAAATTCAAATTATATCTGATGTGGGGGAATTATCAGTGCAAAAAGTAATTTTAGGAATAAGCGGAAGCCCAAGGAAACAGGCCACAGAGTACGTCCTAACTGAGGCTCTGAATACCCTGGAAGAAAAGGGTTATGAAACCGAATTGTTCACTGTTAGGGGGAAAGATATTAGCCCCTGCAGGAATTGTGATTACTGTCTGCGGAAAAAGGAATGCATAGTCAAAGATGACATGTACCAGCTCTATCCTATTTTTAAAGATGTTAAAGGGATTATAATGGCTACTCCAATTTACAATGGAGGGGTTAGTGCTCAAATCAAAGCGGTTATGGATAGGACCCGTGCCGCAGCAGCCGTGGATATAGACTTCCTGAAACACAAAGTAGGTATGGCCATTGCTGTGGGGGGGGATCGTGTTGGAGGTCAGGAACTGGCTATACAACAGATTATGACTTTTTATATTCTTAATGGAGCAATACATATTAGTGGAGGGCCATTTGGATCCAATTTGGGGGCCAATTTCTGGTCCCAAGATTCCTTAAAAGGTGTTAAAGAAGATGAAGAAGGTTTCCGAAGTCTCAAGAAAACCCTGAAAAGGTTCCAGGAATTTCTGGAAATATATCAAAAAGACTAATAATTGTTGCCCCCTTATATCCTTGAAAAATGAAAAGTTATAAGGTATAAGTTATAATTAATAGAAGATTTATAATCCTTAAAAAAAGGATTAAACCCCCTATATTACATTTGCAAATATTAATGATAAGTTATAACTTATAAGTTTTTTGGAGCTTAGTTATGAGAATAGAAGTAGATCAGGAAAAGTGCACTGGCTGCGGAATCTGTAAGGAAGAGTGTCCTAAGGGAGCCAAGATATGGGATGTTGATAAGAAGGCCATGGCCACCAATCTACGCTACTGTCACCTGTGCACAATCTGTGCTTCCAAGTGTCCGGAAGGTGCAATACTTATAGTGAGGGATGATCCAAATGAACCGGGAAAGCAAGATACAGAGAAAGACCTCTGAAACCAGCATAATTATTGAGCTAGATCTGGATGGAACAGGAGAGTACCAGGTGGAAACCGGGATCCAGTTTTTAAACCACATGTTAGAATCATTCACCAGGCACAGTCTTTTTGATCTGAAAGTGGAAGCCCGGGGAGATATTGAAATAGACGACCACCATACCGTAGAAGACGTGGCAATAGTCCTGGGTGAAGCCCTGCAAGAAGCATTAGGGAATAAAAAAGGAATAAGAAGAATGGCCCACTCCCTGGTACCCATGGACGAATCCCTGGCCATGGTGGCCGTGGACCTATCCGGACGCAGTTACAGTGTCCTGGATCTGAATTTCCACCAGGACAAGGTAGGTGACCTCAGCACCGAGAACGTGGGTCACTTTTTAGAGTCACTAGCCCAGAGTGGGAAGATAAATCTCCACGCCCGTGTTGAAGGGGAAAACGACCACCACCAGGTGGAAGCAATATTCAAGGCTCTGGCTCGTGCACTGCACGATGCAACCCGGGTGGTTCATGATATGGTGCCTAGTACCAAGGGCGTGATTTAAAGGAGGATTAATGAGCCAATATCCTGAGGGTTTGTTAATTCCCACCACACGACTGGAAACCCTGACTGACGGTCTCTTCGCCATTGCCATGACCATACTGGTAGTAACCATTCAGATACCCGTCGGACCCATACACACTGCGGATCTATTCGTGCAAACCACTTCCGAGATCATTCCTAAATTTGCAGTGTATTTTCTGAGTTTTCTCCTCCTGGCCGTGTTCTGGGTGGACCATCACATGTTCTATTTGGTTAAAAAGAGCAACTTCACCCTGATCTGGTTAAACATATTCTGGCTGATGTTCATTGCACTATTACCATTATCAACCTCAATAATAGCTCAATTTCCTGAATATCAACTTGCACAACTGATATTCGACTTTAACCTCCTTTTCATCGGCTTATTTTTCTACATAATCTGGAGCTACTCACTTGAGAAAGGCATGATATCTGAAAAAGTGAAACCATATTATCCTTATATTAAGCGAAGTCTTTTATTCATGCCCATTGTGATTTCTGTGACCATATTATTTACTTTCATTAATCCAAAGTGGAGTATGGTTATTTTATTCATGATCCCCGTCTTTTCCCTTGTGGGCCGAAAGTTATGGTCCCATAATAAAACCTAAACCTACCAAGTCAAACAAAGGCTTGCTTGGTTTTAATAACATAATGAAGTAATGAATAATTTAAAGTCAAAAGATTAAAGTCAAAGAATATAAGAGGGAGTTTAAAAAATGAAAACACTGATCGCCTGTTACTCCTATTCTGGAAACACATTGTCTGTGGCTCAGAAATTACAGGAGTTAATAAATGCTGATTTTACCCGTATAAAACCTGTTAAAGACAGATGGTATCTCATAAAAGCTATTCATGCCTACCTGGAGAAGAAATGGCCCATAAAACCCTGTATAACTGACATGGCAAATTATGATTATTTGATTGTTTGCAGTCCTGTGTGGGCCGGCCGCACCACACCCGGTGTTAACCAGTACCTGGAAGAGTTGGAAAATGTTTCTGGTAAAAAATGCGCGGTTCTGGTAACCATGGGAGGGGATGGTAACCAAACCGCCACCATAAAAATCCGTGAAAACTTAGAAGCCCAAGGAATGGAATTCATCGACAAAGTGACCATTGGGGGCAAGGCACAGAAAAGTGGTGAATGGGAAGCCATTATACAGGATTTTTCCGGGAAATTCAAGAAATGAATAATTAAAATCAAGGGATAGTAAAAATGAATGAATATGGAGATGTATTCATTCTATTTCTATTTTTTTTTAATTTTCTAAAATTCAGGATCAATCTTATAGGAAGTAATTAAATATTCTACCAAAATCAATACCGGATATCTTCCGCCCGTCATAATCGGAATATATGTTTTCTGCAGCTTCTTCCAGTTCAGCTGATTTTATCCCATGATCAATGGAGAGTTTTGCCTCAATAAAGGCAGCCAGGCGATCCGCAGCATGGAGGATTTCTCCATCCAGGGGAGAGAAGTTATCCTGGTTGTACTTTTCATTGATATCTCTGAAGCTTAAACCATGTTTAACTTCCTGGTTCTCCTGTATCTTGTTTTCAAATTCTGATTCTGAAAAATATTTCATATCTGTGTGCCATGGCCTGGGCAAGAGGGGTAGAAGCTCTTCTTTCATCTGGAAATCTTCATAATCCTTAATAATTTCCTTAAGTCCCTCTACCGAACCTTTAACTGGTGATATGATGTCCTTAGTTAGGACTTCCGGTAGATCATGGAAGAGACCAGCATAGAAGTTGTTGTAGAATCTTTTCGGGCATGCCTCGATGCCCATCTCCAGGGTACACAGATAGCTGGTAGCAGCCACAATGAACATGTGCCCCAGTACCGATGTTTCGGGTATGCGGGGAATATGTGCCCATCGTTTCTGGAAGCGAAGCTGTCCGCAGAGGTCGATGAATCCAAATGACTTCTTACCCAGGAGGATCTTCTGCACTCCAATTAGATCGTAATGATCTTCGATCTGGTTTTCAATGTTTTCTTTGGTTTTTTCAATGCCGTAGATGAAAGGTGCAGTGTGGTAGATGATCTTGAACTCCCACTGGGTTGCCAGGTAGTGAGCTGCCCTTAGTATGCGCCTTTCCAGGGTGTTGGGACTTTTCAGATAATAATTTTTAAATCGTCCCTGGAAATCAGGATCCAGACCCCCCATATCACTTTCGAGCTTCTGGAAAACGTGTTTATTAAGTTCTTCACCCTTTTCTTTCATCATACGATGGAATACAGGGGGTTTGATATCAGTTAAAACCGTTCTGTGAAGGAATTCAAATATTCCCCCTTCAATGAGCGCTATCCAATTTACACTGCCCAGACCCATCCGGTCTTCTTCAAACCTGCCGATTACATAGGCAATTACCATTTTATGAGCCTGTTTATCCAGTTCCGTAAATTCCACTGGGCGGATATGATCGTTCCAGCGTTGCATACTGGCTGCTTTGGAGAAGCGTTCTATGATATTTTCGATCATTTATACACCATGCTTTTGTTATGTATAAAGCAATATTAAATAATAATGATATTATTAATTTTCCAATGTAAATGAATCAAAAGTAAGAATTAAAAATAAAAAAAAGATACAGTCCTGTAAGGACTGTTTTTTTAATACAATTATTCTGGTTTGGAAACTAACACGGTTTTGGACATTGTCTGGCCCTGAGGACCGTGTGGTTTACGTAGAACTGTGTCGTTAGCTTTTTCAATCTCACGTGCTTCAGTGGCCAGTTTGGCAGCTGTAGCAATGAGTTCGTGGGCTGAAGCCACGATTGGTACGTATTTTTCCATTTCTTTAACCATGAAACAGCCTTTGAGGTCTATGTCACCCACTTTAGCAGCCATTTCATAAGCAGCCATTGCTTTTGCTTTGGCGTAGGGGCTGGCGAATCCGGCGGTTTCTGTGGCTTTAGCAGCGTCGATGACTACTTTTGGTAGTTCGATTGTGTCTCCTGCTTCAGCTGCAGCGATCATTCCGTCGATGGTTTCCTGTACCACTCGGTAAGCACCGGTGGCGGCTAGTACTTTTATTACATCGGCGTTGAATGAGGCCATTTCAGTTGGGTCCAGGAATTCTCTTCGAGCTCCGATCATTGGGTCGCCCAGAACTACGATGTATCCTAATTCTTGTTCATCCATTTCTTCCCTTTTACCCATTCCAGGAGCGTCACCAATGATTAATGCTGGGACGTCCATTCCAGATAATAGTTCTCGGGCCTTAGCTGGTCCAGGAGCACCTGGGTTTGGGCTGATGAATATTACGAAATCAGGGTCGTAATCCATTATTTTTGGTACAACTTCTTCAATCTGTTCTGGGTTCATCTTTGCTCCAGAACTGACTCCTCTAACATCTATGTTAGGCCGGTCGGCCCTCTCGTCTAAGACTAAGTCAAGAACTGGAGAGGTACCTATGTTACCGCATTTAATAACTCCTATTTTTACAACCATATTATCACCGATTTGCTATTTGAGAGATCGGCATAAGTATTTTTTCATTTAATTATTAGGGGAAGATTTATATAGGAGATTACGGGGGCCTGTAAAAAGTTGGGATCCTCTTCTTTAATAGGACATGGCATATTTAAATATAATAAAATGCTATTTTCCAGTGGTGAAGTACTTATGAATCATTCAAATGGCTATTTTTTTATAATTGGATTTCTGGTTTTTGTGGTTTTGACATCTGGCTGCATAACCATTAACAACAATGATAATCGCAACAATTCCCAGGATATAACTAAAAATTTTTCTTATAATGGTGTTAATTTTTCATATCCTGGTAACTGGCAGGTGAGTGTTTCAATTGACAATGAAAACCAAAACATCATTGTTACCAAGGATTACTATACTCAACTACAGATTATGATAACCCCCAATTACGGTATGTCTGAAGAAGGAGTTCTTCACCAGAAAAATTACACCGTCTATCCTGGTTGGAAAAAGATATCAGAAGATACCCTCATATTAAACAATCAAACAGCATACCGAACCATATTGCAGGGTAATGATATTATGTTCTTTTTTAACCAGATGAGACACGAAGAAATACTCTTTGTGAAAAATAACAATACATTTACCATTCTAACCACAGTTCCCACTAAAGATTACAATGAAGAAAAACAGAGTTTTGAGACTATTATTGATAGTATCCGTGTTCAATAAGTGAGTTAATTACTATCAAACATTTTGAAGGGTACTTTAAATAAAAGGATTGTAACTGTAAAAAATTACTAAATTTATAAAAGAGACATACATTTCCAGTGTAAAAAATTCCCATTTACTTATTTTAAAAATAAAATAAAAGTTAATGGGCCTTGCAATCTGGAAATAATTAATTGAATGTGGAAATATTAATTGAATGGATTTAATTTACTATGGCTCTTTTTGAATTTCTCACTAGTTGAGTTGCATATATAACCACCGCAACTAAGGCCAGTAAATAGAACATGTAAACCACACTATCGGTGGGGCCTGTTTCCACCCATATCATGGTATGGGTTAACACGATTGCATATAATGCAGTGAATGCCCCGTTAGCTTTAACCTGGGTGGTGTAGATGACCTGCAGTACTGCTCCAATTATAAACATCTGTATGGCCATGGCATAGAATCCAAAGTCCAGTACTGCTGGTCCGAATATGGTTGAAGTTATGCTGGTGGTGGGTGTGCTCCCGGATACAGGGTAATTGAGGACAACCTGCCCCACTGTAACCCGGGGATGTCCTGTGGAGAGTGCCTGGTGGAATAAGTCGCCTCCGGTAGCTCCAGCCATGTGCACTATTTTGTCAAAAACCATCATGGTGAAGCCAGCACGATACGCAACGAGTTGTAACGGGTTTAAACTCCATTGTTGCCATTGAATGGACATGACCGCGATGTAACCTGCTGCTACCCCCACTAAACCAATTAACAAGATTGATATCAGTATGTGGCTGGTTTTCATTTTCCGGGTGTAATATAAGGTTATAAAACCACTGATGAGTATGGCCATGGTGGTGGTTCGGTAGCCGTTAATAGCAAAGACTCCCAGGCCTATGATGAAAAGAAGATAATACCATTTGCGTGGATATTTTGCCAGGAGAATGGTGATTGCCGGGAGGAATATGGGGTATGAAATGCGCCATAAGTCCGTGGTGGCCTTGAACTTCAAGTACCCGCTTAAGATGGGTATACCTCCTAAAAGGTAGAGGTTCAGGATTTGGAGGAATATGCCAATGAGTACTGCCGCAAGTACCACCCGCTCATCCAGTAGGATCCGGAGTTTATTGTACCACGGTGCGGAATTCTCTTCAGTAACACTGGAACCTCCTAAAATGGATTTAAGTTTTTCACTATGATTATAAATGAATTTAGGGACGAAAACACCTGCAATGAAAAATAGAGTTCCCATTAAAACGTAGGCCCAGGTGGTGTTGGAAATCCACTGAAGGTTTCTCAGGTGTTCCTGGTATGCTATTGCTGCCAGTGCTATGTACAAAGCAATGATAACCACCAGAATATATGGTGAAAATAGATCCACACTTTTAAACTTCATAATTATTCTCCTAAAATGTTAACTAATTTATTATTAAATTATACATGAAATAAAATTTACACGTTGTAAGTAAACTTGAATAAAATATCAGAATTATTTTTCTTGTTTGGGAATTTTAAGAAATTTATTTAGTATTATTTGTCTAATTCCTTTATTCCTTTTGTTTATAAAGCTTTTTAGTCATGGGATGAATTCCACCATTGACTAGTAAATTTCATCGTAGCCTAGTAATATACATTATTTTGACCCTGGAATTACCCTAATCTTGTTCTACAGTAGAATAATTGCCTAGTATTGGACCAATTAATGGTACAGTATTAGTAACTGGTAAACAACATTGTGTTCTACAGTAGAAAATAACTCTACTTTTCAATGAAAACGAGCCTCAACTCAAGATGAAATTCCCCATAATACATTCTACAGTAGAAAAGGGGAACCCCAGCTAAATAATGTTTATTGTGAATTTAAGAGCTTAATTAATCTTAAAAAATTAAAAAAATATATATAAAAAAATTTAAAAAAAATTCGAAGTGAAAGCTAATAATTAGTAATCCTAATAATCTCCTGATGCAGTTTTAACCAGTCTACTGGCAAAGGTGGGGCATGCTGCCACATGGGTGTGAACATAGCTGGCCAGGGTGTTCTTGCTCATGAGTCCATCCATGGAATCAACCACTCCCCGACCTCTCAGGATGTTGAATGCAAATTTCGGTTTCTGGCCTTCCAGTTCAAGTTTGGAGTAGTGGAACTCATGACCATGGAAGGTCTCTCCTTCAGGGATGATTATGTTATCATGTTCTGCCCTGGCAATAACATAACTCAATGCCTGGGGTTTTTTGGTCATGTGGGAGTGGTAGCCGAACACATCACACATCTGGTGCTGGTTTATGGAACGGGTGAGGTACATTAATCCTCCACATTCAGCATAAATAGGTCGCCCTTCCTGGTGGAATTTTTCCACAGATTTGCGCATGGACTGGTTGGCCTCCAGTTCTCGGGCAAAAATTTCAGGATAACCTCCACCAATGTAGATTCCATCCACATCTGGCACCTCCGCGTCGTGTAAAGGACTGAAATAAATCAGCTTTGCATTGTTGGATTCAAGTGCCTCAAGGTTATCCTGGTAGTAAAAGGTGAACACTTCATCCCGGGCAATGCCCATTTTAACTTTCCGGGTGTTTTCATGCTGGAATAGTTGCTCCCGACCTTCAGGCAGTTTCCCTGCACCTTTCATTATGTTAATAAGTGCATCCAGGTCTATGTTCTCCTCCATGACCCTGCCCCAGTCTTCAATGTTCCGTTTGATGTTTTCTCTTTCCACTGCCGGTACCAGACCCAGGTGACGTTGCTCAACACTGATGGCATCATCCCGAGGAATACCACCAATTACAGGAGTGTCTGCCAGTTTTTCCACTGCCTCCTTGGTCTTGAGGTAGTGTTTCCTGTTTTTAACCAGATTCAGAATAACCCCTTCAATCCGAATGGTGGGATCCAGGGTTTTAAAACCAATAACAATGGCGGCGGCACTTTTAACCAAGCTACGGGAGTTTAAAATAAGAACAACCGGCGCATTTAGTGCTTTAGCGATTGAAGCGGTGTTTCCCACGTCTCCGGTGGGGCTTATTCCTTCATAAAGGCCCCTTACACCTTCTATAACCCCTATCTTTGAATTTGAAATCTTCAAACCCCTTTCAAATGCCTCACGGATCTGGCCGTCACTCATGAAAAATGAATCCAGGTTTCGGCTAACATTTCCAGTGGCCATGGTATGATAAGTGGTATCAATATAATCCGGACCTGCTTTATAGGGTTGGACTTCCTGTTCATGGGAGAGGGCCTTCATTATCCCGGTGGAGATAGTAGTCTTCCCCACCGCGCTACCTGTGCCTGCCAGTACTAATCTCATGTGTCTAATTAGAACCGTCTTTATTATAAAAGTGGTGACATGTATAAAAAAAAGTGGGATATTAAAATAATTAAAAAAAATAATTAAAAAACTATTCTAGCACATGATGACCTAGGTTACAGCAGGAATGCTTTGATTCCAATATGAATGCCTGAGTAGTTAGAATAATCAACAATTTACTTTTCATCTGCTCTTTCTAAATTTTTATTTATCTTAATGAATATAAAGAAACTTGATGGAGATACAAAAATTGCGTATTCTGGGTGAAGCCTCCCAGTACGACCTCTGTAACTATGTAGGGTTGAATCAGGAGAATTTCACCTCCCGTAACCTGCCTGGGATTTACCATGCCCGAACTCAAGGGGGTTGCCAGGTCCCATTATTCAAGGTATTGATGAGCAATCACTGCACCAGTGACTGTAACTACTGCATCAATCACTGCCATAACCATTTTGAAAGGATTGAATTTTCACCGGAAGAGTTAATATCAGTTTTTCTCCACTATTATCAGAATCACTATGCTGAAGGTCTTTTTTTAAGTTCAGGGATGCCCGGTGATGCTGATGTGGCTATGGAAAATATGGTTGAAGTAGCCCGTAAACTGCGCCGGGAATACGAGTACCAGGGTTACATACACCTTAAGGTAATTCCCGGAGCTTCCTATGACATGATTAAAAGGGCCATGAACCTTGCAGACCGGGTGAGTGTGAACCTTGAATCAGCCACTGCAGCTGGTTTCCAGGAACTCACCAGCACTAAAGACTATCATAACGATGTCCTGCGGAGAATGAAATGGATCGGACGTCTTAAAAAACGTCACCACGAACTGGCCCCTTCTGGTCAAAGCACACAGATAATTGTAGGGGCCAACAATGAAACTGATCAGGATGTATTGAAACGAGCCAAATGGCTCCATAAACATTTGAATATCAATCTAAGTTACCTCAGCCCTTTTGAACCGCTTAAAGAAACCCCACTGGCAGATCACACCAAACCTGAAGAGAAACGAACACCCCGGCTGTACCAAGCTCAGTTTCTCTTGAATTCCTATGGTTTTTCACTGGATGAGATTATTTTGGATGATGAAGGTTTCATCCTCTTAAATGAAGATCCTAAATTGCTCTGGGCAAAATCTCACCCTGAAGAATTCCCTGTGGAAATAAATGAAGCCAGTTTTAAAGAGCTGATGCGTATCCCTGGCATTGGTAAAAAATCCGCCCAGAGGATCACCGACGCCCGGAGAAAAGGGGTAAAATTCACTGAACTGGATGAACTCAAAAAACTGGGTGTGGTAGTAAAAAGAGCTGAACCATTCATCCAGTTAAACCGTGCCAGGCAAACCACCCTGTCATTTTAAAATTAGTTTGATGTATTAAGTTTGATGTATGATGTATTTTTTTAGTGTCTAAAAAATTTGTAAATTCAAATGATCCATAAAAAAAAAGAAAGTTATAAGTTATAACTAATAAGTTCTAACTTATAATTAATTATAACTTATAACTAACCACCCCCGTTTAACCACGAATTTCTAAAAATCTTCCTTTTCAAACATTTCCCAGATCTCAGGATATTTCTGTTGCACTGCTTCCTCAATAAGGGCAGATGCCTCCTTACTTATACTGAATGCCGGTTTGGTATTTTTTAAAAATCTCAAAACAGCCGCTGATTTTGCAGACCATAAGGATATTCGAGGATTTTTACGTACCTCCAGAACCACCCCATCAATAATGATTTTATTGGGATCTTCCTTGGGTTTTCTGGGTTTCCTAACTTTGGGAGAACTTTTAACTTTTGAAGAACTTACAGCAGCTGTTTTCCCCAGTGCCTTCTTCTCTACAGGTACTGTTTTTTCAACGTTCCCCTGTTTATCCTCATTTTTGGGTTTTTCTTTCCGAATGAGGGCGTCCAGTCCTCTTCCCAATGCACTTTCACCTTTTTTAGCAGGAGTCATTTATTATCCCCCCCATCAGATTCATTCAAGGCTAAAAATTCCTTAGCAAGGTCATTGTAGGCTTCAGTCCCTATACATTCATCATCATAAATAATACATGGTTTTCCATGGCTGGGGGCCTCGGCCAGTTTCACATTACGAGGAATGGTGGTTTTAAAAATGTATTCAGTGTCACCGAAGTACTGTTTAACATTATGGTAAACATCCCTGCCCAGCCGGGTACGTGAATCATAAAGAGTGATTAATATTCCCTTTATAGGTGAAGGACTGTTTAAACGACTTTCAACCAGTTTCATGGCATCCAAAAGATCAGCCATTCCCTCCAAAGCATAGAACTCAGCCTGGATAGGTATGATAACACTATCTGCAGCTACCAGGGCATTGATGGTTAGGATGCCCAGAGAAGGGGGTACATCCAGTAAAACGTAGTCATAATCATCCAGAAGACCATCCATGGATTCTTTTAGTATGAATGGGAATCCAATATCTTTACTGAGCTCTATTTCAGCCCCGCTGAGTGAGATGTGGCTGGGAAGGAGGTCCAGTTCTGAAATTTCAGTGGAGACAATTGCCTCAGCTACTGTTTGTTCCCCGGTTAAAACTCGGTAAACTGAATTTTCCTCGTTTTTCTCCACACCGAAAGCCGTGGTGGCATTGGCCTGGGGGTCCATGTCAATTACCAGAACTTTCTTACCTAACAATGCTAATGCTGCAGAAAGGTTTACTGCAGTGGTGGTTTTACCACAACCCCCCTTCTGATTGAGTATTGATATTACTTCAGCCATAATGGTTCTCCAATTATATTTTTTTTGAAATTTCTTATAAGTTATAAGTATAAGTTATAAGTTATAATATTTAAAGTTTTCAGAAGAGTTAGTAAAAGGAATAAGACGAATTTAACTAAAAAAAATCAATATGAAATTAATGAAAAATTATAGGTTAAAATACAGGGGACAAACTATGGTTTAAAATACAGGGATCAATCCAGGATTATCCCCAGTAATACATTCTCCTCCACGGGGAGTTACAATAAAAGTATTTTCAATTCCCACCATACCCACACCTTTAATTCCTTTTTTAGGCTCCACTGCAAATACCATGCCCTCCTGGAGTGGCTGGTCGAATCTTTCAGCAATCACCGGAAGTTCATCGATCAACAAGCCTATTGCGTGTCCTAAGAACTTCACCTTACGTGGTCCGAAGCCCATGAAGTTTTCCAGGAATTCATCATCGAGGTTATCCATTATCTCACTGTATATCCTGGAGGGAATTGCACCAGGTTTCAGCAATCGAACTATCTCATTCTGGACTTCCACACACCTCTGATGGGCTTCCAGGGCATGATCAGGTAATGCACTACCATACATGTAGGTCATGGTCTTATCAGTGTTGTATCCATTAACAGCACAACCCACATCCACAAATACCAAGTCACCTTTTTCGAGCTTCCGATGGCGACTTCCTAAAACTGGTGCTGCTGGGCTTAATCCACGAGTTCCGCTGGCACCATCAAAATAGGTGGGGTAAATGGAACTATCACCAAAACCAACATGGCCCACCACCATCTCATTATCAAACATTCCAAAACGGGTTAATCCATCATGGCCCTCTTCTACCAGAACTGAAAATAATTCAACAGCCAGATCAGCTTCACTCATCCCTTCGCGTAGCATTTCTGGTCCCAGGTCCTCCAGGACGTGCTGGTGAATCTTTCCAGATTTCCGCATGAATGAAAGCTCGTAATTGCTTTTAACGGCCCGGACACCAGCCAACTGCAAATCAACAGAGCGAAATTCATTAAAAGGAAAATGTTTAGTAAAACGTTGATACATAGCCAGAGGTACCACCTCTGTTTCCAGGTACACTGTATCAGGGAGGGTTTCGATGTCCCTGCGGGCATCTCGAAAACTTCTCATAGGTTTAATGAAGGGAAATAATGATTCATCCTGAGCCCTCTGGTAGCTGCGCCGTACCCATAAGGTGGGATCTCCTTCCCGGGGGATGATGAGCATACCATCCTGCATGGTACCGGTGAAGTAGTATAGGTTGATTTTGCTGAAAATTACTGCCATTTCCCATTCAGGATTGGAATTAACCATCACATTTTTAAAAGACCTTATCCTGCCCTCAAGTTGAGATAAAGGAACTTTTTCCATAGTTATTTACTCCGTAATTTACTCCTAACCTGTGATTTAAGGATCATTTTTATTGATGAATTTTCATGAAATAATTGTGAAATTCTTATTTATTTGAATGAATCTTTTATTTGAATGAATCTTTTATTTAAATGAATATATTTCTATTTAAATGAATATATTTCATGAAATATTGGAAAATGGGTAAAAAGTTAACTCTTTAGAAGTTAACCCTTCGGGAGATGTCCATTGGCAGGGGCAGTGGCCTGAATGGCATTCCTTCAGTCTCCAGTTTTATAACATCGATAAGTTCCTGGATGCCCATGGATACCTTTTGACTGGTTTCCCTGACATTGACTGTTAACTCAGAGCCTTCCATTTCACGGTCACCTATTACAATGACATAGGATGCCCATTCTCCTCCGGCGTTCCGGATCTTCTTACCCACTGTTTCTGGCCGGTCATCCACATCCACCCTTATGTGAGCATCCTTTATTTGCTGTGCAATTTTATTTGCATATTCCATGTGTCGCTCTGCTATTGGTATAACCCGTACCTGGGTGGGTGCCAGCCACACCGGTAGCATGGGGACTTTTTCTTTCATTTCCAGGGCGGATTTTTCAAGTAAACTGCATATAACCCGTTCAATACTTCCAGTGGGGCTGCAGTGTAAGATGAGGGGGTGATGTTCATTCTCTTCAGAGTCAATGTAGGTGATCCCGAATCTTTCCCCACTTTCCACGTCGATCTGAATGGTGGGATTTTCAATTGGCCTTCCCAGGGCATCTATAGCTGCAAAGTCCATTTTACATATCCAGTAATGTTTACGCTTTGGGAGTATCTCCATAAGAACTGGTTTGCCGATCATTGCGGCTGCTTTGTTGATCCATTCCCGGTTTTCTTCCATGAAATCAGCTGTAGCCCGGAATATAACTTCGTAGTTCACATCCAGGTCTTCACCTGTCTTTTTGCACATCTCGATCTGACCTTCAAATTCTTGGAGAGACTGTTCCAAATCAGCACAAACAGTGTGTAGGTCGGGCATGGTGAACCCACGGAGTCGTTTTAAACCTACAACTTCTCCCTTCTTCTCCAGGCGGAAACTGTAGGTTGAAAGCTCGTAGATACCCACTGGCAGGTTTTTCCAGGTTAAGAATGAGTCTGCTAGAATTCTGAATGCTCCGAAACAGGCCGCGAACCTGAGCATGAGGTCTTTTTTACCACCTCCCATCCTGTACTGGCGTTCTCCGAATTTCTCAGCGTGCACCCGGATGGCATCATCGGCCAGATCGTACATGATGGGTGTTTCCACTGGCATGGCTCCCCGGTCAGTTACCAACGTGTAAACATAATCAGATAAAAGGTCACGGATGAGCCTACCTTTAGGATACCATCGGAGGTGTCCTACATCCGCAGAGGGTTCGTAATCTGCCAGTTTTTTCTCCCGCATGAGCTTCACATGTGGTGGTTCATCCCCAGTGGATTCCCCCCTTCCCAGTTCATAATCCACCAGTTTCTTAAGATCCCTGTTCTGGTAACTGTAGTTCTCGGTGTCCAGAAGTTCCCCGTCTTTTAACATGTAAAATTGTGATTCTTCTTCATCTGGAGATTCTTCTTCTTTTTCTTCGGCAGATTCAGAGGTTATACTCCTGGAAAGCTCGGATAGGGGATGTCCTTTGCAGGAGACTTCGAATGATTTGTACCATCCAAACGGCACCCTGCTGACTGGTAAATCCCGGGCCAGGAGTTCTGATTCCAGGTTGATGAGGATCTTCTTGGCTGCGTTTGGAGCTCCTAAAGATGAGCTTAAATGAGCGTAGGGATAAATTACAATGTTTTCCGCTTTAACTTTACCCGATACATCCATTATTTCTTTCACAGCGTTTTCAACCACTGCCACTGGGTTTTCTTCATCTTCCTTTTCCACAGCTGTAAAAACCACCAGGGCATTTTCAAACTGGCCTTTCTTCTTCTCGTCGTCTATTTCCTCTGCGATTCGTGTTTTGGATTTGGTTTGGTACTTCAAATGATCAGAATGAATCAAAAGTATGCGCATGCTACCACCTTAGTATAAACTCAGTTAGTCAATATGTTAATGTTATTATATCTGTTAATCTTTACAGTCAAGACTAGATACACTAAAAATAAAGTTCTGTCTTGATGTTATTTATAAGCTACCTCTTCTTTTAAGATTCCCGGTGACCCTAATTTAAACCGTCATATAGGGTAGAAATTGTAGAAATATTAACCACTGATGAAGATACTTAAAAGATGATTCTGCTTTATTTAAAAAATTAATACTCCAATGAGAATATAAATGAATAACTGCACTTTGTTCCAGTAATCCACTTGAAAAGGCATTGATGGGAAGATGGTTCATCCAATGCATAAATTTTACCCTCAAAAAGAGATAGCATTTAAAAGTGGTTACAACATAATTATAACATTATAAGTTTACGATATTATTATTTTGTAAATCACAGGTGATTTGATGAGAAGCGATAACATAAAAAAGGGTATGCAAAGAGCCCCTCACCGTTCCCTTTTACGGGCTTGTGGTGTAACCGATGCTGAAATGGGAAAACCATTCATTGGAGTGGCTAATAGTTTTACAGACATAGTTCCCGGACATATTCATTTAAAACAAATTGCTGATGCAGTTAAAATGGGAATCAGCCAGGCCGGAGGTGTTCCTTTTGAGTTCAGCACTATGGCTATTTGTGATGGACTTGCCATGAACCATGAGGGAATGCGTTATTCACTGGCCAGTCGTGAAATCGTGGCTGACACCGTGGAGAGCATGGTCCAGGCCCACAGCCTGGATGCCCTGGTTCTTATACCCACCTGTGATAAGATCGTACCAGGTATGCTGATGGCTGCTGCCCGCCTTGACATACCATCTATAGTGGTTACCGGTGGTCCCATGCTCCCTGGAGAATACAAAGGGGAAGCTGTAGATCTAATCAATGTTTTCGAAGCAGTGGGTAAGGTTTCCGCAGGGAAGATGAGTGAAGAAGAATTGGATGAACTGGAACGTTGCGCCTGTCCTGGAGCAGGATCATGTGCTGGACTCTTCACTGCTAACAGTATGGCCTGTTTAACTGAGGCCATGGGAATGAGTCTGCCCTACTGTGCCACCACCCATGCTGTGGATTCCCGTAAGATCCAGCTGGCCCGGGAATCTGGGGAGAAAATAATGGAACTGGTGGGGAATAACATCACCCCCTCCATGATCATGACGCAGGATGCCTTTAACAACGCCGTGGTGGTGGATCTGGCCCTGGGAGGATCCAGCAACACCGCACTGCACCTACCCGCCATAGCCCATGAGCTAAGAGATAAGGGAGTTGAAGTTAATTTAGAGCTTTTCGATAGTTACAGTCGCCAAATACCACATCTGGCTGCAATCAGCCCCTCAGGTAAACACACCATGCTTGACCTGCACAAGGCCGGAGGTATCCCTGCTGTGTTAAAGGTTTTAGGATATAAGATCGTTCAGGGTGCCCTTACCTGTACTGGTGAATCCATGGGAAACAACATCAGTGCAGCGGAAGTTCTGGATAGTACAGTTATACATCCAATGGACAGCCCGGTACACCAGGAAGGTGGTATTGCCGTTTTAAAAGGTAGTTTAGCCCCTAACGGTTCCGTGGTGAAGCAGGCCGCAGTTAACCCGGACATGTTAACCCATGAGGGTCCTGCTAAAGTCTTTAACAGTGAAGAAGAAGCCACCAAAGCCATATTCCAGGGCAATATCCAGGAACAAGATGTGATAGTCATCCGTTACGAAGGCCCCCGTGGAGGCCCAGGCATGAGGGAAATGCTTAATCCCACCTCTGCAATATCTGGAATGGGAATCAAATCCGTGGCCCTCATAACCGATGGAAGATTCTCCGGAGGAACCAGAGGGCCGTGTATCGGCCATGTTTCACCAGAAGCCATGAGTAATGGGCCGATTGCCGTGGTTAGAGACGGTGATCTAATAAGGATTAACATACCCCAGAGAAAACTGGAACTGGTGGTTGCAGAAGATGAAATTAAACAAAGGCTCCGGACTGTTAAACACCCTGAAAAGCAGTTGAAGGGATGGTTAGCGCGTTACAGTAAAATGGCCAGTTCTGCTGATGAAGGTGCCGTTCTAAAATAGGTGGTTTAATGGCTAAAAAACAGGGAAAAAATGAAAAGGCTAATCAGACACCTAAATCCAAGGAAAAATCCACTAGTATGGGAAGGGAGATAGCCAGTTACGTTATAATCATACTGGTGGGAATTATACTGGCCCAGCACCTGAACGTGGTGGTTTCAGGGAGTATGGAACCCGTTTTCTACCGGGGAGACGTGGTGGTCATTGAAAAAACCAACTTCCTAGGCATACAGGAAATAAACCCCTCTGATCTGAAAGTGGGAGATATTATCATATATAATGCCACATGGTTCCCTGAACCGGTTATTCATCGCATAATCAGCATCCAAACAGGATCTGACGGGCAAACATATTACGTTACCAAGGGAGATAATAATCCCAAAGCGGACCCCAGCCTGGTTTCAACAAGCCAGGTCCAGGCCAAAGTAGTGAGCATAGGTAGCCAGCCCCTGGTAATCCCTAAAATAGGTTACATAACTCTATGGATCCGTGGACTTTAATCCACTGATTCTATTTATTTTTAATGCACTAAAAATTAATCCAATAAAATTATCATAATCTAACCCATCACAAAAAACCATTATGTTTACAGGTGAATTCATGTACAGAAAACTGGAACAAACAGCTATTAAATCCGTTCAAAAAGCAATTCAAGATCTCGGATGGGATGAACCCGCTGAAATCAAATTTGAAGTGCCTCCAAACCCAGATATGGGTGATTTGGCCACATCAGTGGCTTTTCAATTAGCATCATCACTGAAAAAATCTCCAGTGGAAATCTCAGCAACAATGGTAGAAAAAATTGAAATTACTTCCCCTTTTAAAAGTGTAGAGTCCAAGGGACCCTACATTAACTTTTTCTTTGACCCCGAAATATTTTCCAGAATGGTTATAGAATCAATAAACGATAATTATGGGTTATTAGAAAGTATAAATGAAAAGATAATCCTGGAACACACCTCTGCCAATCCCAACGGCCCGTTACACATTGGACACATCAGAAACGCCATTATAGGCGATTCACTGGCCCGCGTTTTGAAGGCTGCTGGTTTCCAGGTGGAAACCCAGTACTATGTTAATGATATGGGACGACAGATTGCCATGATCGTGTGGGGACTCCAAAACCTGGACTATCAGATGGATCCTGATGAAAAAGGAGATGTGGAGATCGGTAAACTTTATTTCCAGGTTAATCAGGATTTAAAGGCAAATCCAGAAAATAAAGCCCAGATAGACCTGATCTTAAAAACATATGAAGAAGAAAACCCTCCCGAACTGGAATCTATGTTCAAGGAAGTGGTTCGTAAGTGTCTGGAAGGGGTAGAAAATACTTCCCTGCGTATGAATATCACCCATGATGCCTTCATCTGGGAAAGTCAGTTTGTCAGGGATGGTTCCCTGGATAAGATACTGAAAAACCTGGAAGAGTATACCACCCAAAATGATGTTCTCTACCTTGATTTAAATGATTACGGAATTGAAAAAGAGCTTATTTTAACCCGTTCCGATGGAACCTCCCTTTACACCACCAGGGATCTGGCATATCACCTGCAGAAATCTGAAAACTCTGATCAGGTGGTGGATGTTCTGGGTTCAGATCATAAACTGGCCATTGACCAGCTGAAAATTGCCCTGGGACTACTGGACGGTGCCAGTCCTGATGTTATTTTCTATGAGTTCATCACCCTGCCAGAGGGATCCATGTCCACCCGGAGGGGAGTGTTCATCAGTGTGGATCAGCTGATAGATGAAGCCACAACGAGGGCCAGGGTAGAATTAGATGAAAGAAGACCGGAACTAAGTGAAGATGAGAAAAGGGAAATTGCTAAAGTCATTGGTGTTGGAGCTATACGTTACTACATCGCACGACTATCCCCTGAAAAGCACATTGTATTCAAATGGGATGAAGCATTGAGTTTTGAGAGAGGATGTGCATCTATCCAGTATGCACATGCACGAGCATGTAAACTACTGGAAAAAGCCGATGGATTCACCCCATCTAAGGTGGACATGGGTGCTTTGAACTTCCAGGATCTGGATACACTTGAAGTTGACCTCTTAAAAACCCTTGCCAGATTCAGCAGTATAATTGCTGACTCAGCTCATGATCTGAGGGTTCACCCCGTGGCCCAGTACGCCCTTGAAGTGGCTGGAGCCTTCAACAAGTTCTATAAATCCGTTCCCGTTATTGGATCTGAAAAAGAACTGTTACGACTACTTATGGTAGATAAATCCAGGATAACCATTAGAAACTGCCTTGATCTTCTGGGAATAGAAGCCCCAATATCAATGTAGCCCAGGAATAGAAAATGACGAAATAATATACTAATTAATGTGATTTAAATGGTTATTTAAATATTTATTAAGGTTGTTGAACAGAGGGAGCAAATCTCTTAATATGATTAACTGATGATTCAAATACTGAAAAAAACAACCTATTACTAAAAAAACTCATTTCAAGGGATGTATTTAATGCCTACTAATACTGAACAAAAAATATTAGACGCCGCTTTAGAAGTTTTCTCCGAAAAAGGATATAGTGGAGCTAGAACTCGTATAATAGCCGAAAAATCTGGTTTCACTGAAATGACATTATTCAGAAAGTTCGAAACTAAAGAAAATCTTTTTAATCGGGTTTTGACTGAGAATAAAGAAAGAATTATGGAAGATTTCGATTCTCTGCTGGTTATAGATGAGGAGTTAACAAATCCTAAAGATCAATACCGAAGGTTAGTAATGAACCTTGCAGAACTGGTTGAAAGGAACTTTGAATATGTGAATATAATAGTTTACGAAAGGCAGAGGATTTCCAATTCAATTACTGAAACATTCATTGTGCATCTGAAAAATTACTTGAAAAAGGTTTTCCCAAATCACAAGACAGATCCTAACGTGCTATCTTTTATGATCTTAAGTTTCCTGTATTTCATTATATTAAATAAAAAAACAGAAACCGAGTTCTTTGACTTAGATCAGGCTATTGAAGAGTTTATAAATTATAATTCCAAATGTCTGGAACTGTAAACTTATTTTATCAACTTATTTTTTTTCTTTACTTCTGATTACTGGTTTTAATTCCCACTTTGAGTCATAATATTAAAATTCTAACTCTTAAGGTTCTAACTTTTAAGCAAAATGTACATTATGGCCTTCTGCACATGCAGCCTGTTTTCAGCCTGATCCCAAACAGCTGATTGTGGGCCGTTTAAGACTTCTTCAGTTATTTCCTGACCCCTGATAGCAGGAAGACAGTGCAAGACCATTGCATCATCGGCAGCCATGGTCAGAATATCCTGGTTGACCTGGTAATCCTGCATATCCATAATTCTCTGGGCTTCTTCTTCTTCATCACCCATACTAACCCATACATCAGTATAAAGTACATCAGCATCCTTAACTGCTTCGGCAACATCACTGGTGACTTTAATTACTGAACCTGATTTCTGGGCAATCTTCTGGGCCTCTTCTAAAATAACCGGATCCGGCTCATAACCCTGAGGGCAGGCTACAGTGAAATCCATGCCAACCATGGCTGTTGCCAGTAATAGGGAGTTGCAAACATTGTTTCCATCACCCATAAATGTCATCTGAAGGTCTAAAGTATTTTTACGCTCTAGTATGGTGAATATATCAGTGAATGCCTGGCAGGGGTGTTCCAGGTTAGTTAAACCATTTATCACTGGTATGTCCGCGTACTTGGCAAACTGGAGGACATCGTCATGTTCACGTGCCCTGATCATGATCCCATCAACATAGCGACTCATTGCCCGGGCTGTGTCCGGAATGATCTCTCCCCTTCCTAACTGAAGGTCAGAAGCAGACAGGTACAGGGGATGGCCACCCAGCTGATACATGCCTACTTCAAAGGATATTCTGGTGCGGGTTGAAGATTTCTCAAAAACCATTGCCAGAGATTTGTCTTTTAATGGTTTTTCAGGACCCTGTCCTTTTTTAAACTGTTCCGCTTTTTCCAGTATTTCATCCAGATTGTTTTGTGCGTCTAACGCGGATAAAAGGTTTTTCATAGCCTCATCCCTTAAATTGTCCTCATTTTTAATAAAATTGATGGTGAAAGTAATATAATTCTGTTTTTATTATTACCAGTTTTATTACTTCTGAAGTAGGAATATCTGCGGATACTTTTACTTAAAGTTTATGAAAAGAATGAAATAAATATAGTGAGATTTTTAACCGAATTCAAGCCTGTGAACTCTTTTAATTGCTTCAAGCTGTTTTTCACTTTTTTTAACCTTTTCTTCATATTCAATGACTGTCTTCACATGTCGAATCCATTCATCACGATATTTATGAAAATCTTCCGCAGGACTATTCATAAGCCTTCTCTGTGCTTCTTCTACCAATTGTTGATGTTTAATAATGCCATGTTGCGCTTCATCCAGGTCTGATTTTGCCTGGTGAAAAAGTTGGGATAGGCCTTCCCTTATCTCTTCATCAACCAGGGATTTGGAAGAAAAAATCTTTTTTTTCAGACCAGCAATTTTTTTATCATTTGAAAATAAAACATGGGGTAACTTTTCTACCTTTACCTGTGCATTTTTTATTTTTTGAGGGTTTTCCTCGTTATCAAAGGATAAAAGTTGAGTTTCCAGTATTAGAATATCATCTTTTACCTTTGCATTGTCCTGTGGCCCGGTCCAGTTTCAACTCACAGTCTTAGTATATCTCTTGCAAGATCCTTAATATTTTCAACATTGGCAGGTTATTGAGATATCTCCGGGATCTGGTCATTAAACCGCCATTAATATGGTTTACTCAGGTGACTTAGTTTCAGCCGTGAATTTTTAATCAATGATTATTTGCGAATTTCTTTCATATGCTGTATACGCTTCAAGATAAGTTCATCAGTTCCAACATCACTACGGTGGTACAGGTCGCCATGCACATACTGAGTAGCCCTTTCACATCGCTCTTCCGCATCCTGTATACTATCTGCAGTGGTGACCAGGCCCAGTGCCCGGGAACCAGTGGTTAACACATTTCCATCTTTCTGGTTTACTGCGGCATAAAACACCATCCCACCCTCTGCTTTTATCTTTTCTTCATCCACTTGGATGGGCTGGCCGGCTTTTCCACTTTCAGGGTAACCATTAGGCACCAGATATTTGCATACAGTTGCTTGAGGCCTGAAATGGGCCTTTTTAAGGTTTCCATCCACCACACCCTGACATAATTCAACCATACTAGTTTCCAGGAGTGGTAGGACATTCATGGCTTCTGGGTCACCGAAACGGGCGTTGTATTCCACCAGTTTAGGCCCGTCACGACAGAGCATAAATTGACCGTAAAGAACTCCCTTATAAGGACCAACCTCTTTTTTAACAGCTTTAATGGTTTCTTCCATTACTTTAACTGCCGCATCATAGTCTTTCGGTTCAAGGAAGGGTAAAAGCCCGTTTTTATCAGAGTATGATCCCATTCCCCCAGTTATTGGTCCCTGATCCCCCTCGTAGGCATGAGGATGGTCCTGCACTGCCGGCATTGGGACCATATGATCTCCATCCACCAGAGCCTGTACTGTGAATTCCTCCCCCACCAGGCGTTCTTCAATGACCACACTGGCATGGCCCCCTATTTTATTATCAATGATCTCTTTAACGTAATTTTTAGCTTCTTCAGAGTCTTTTAAGTGTTCTCCTACGATTTTAACACCTTTTCCACCGGTTAAGCCCACTGGTTTTACTACCACATCATTATTAAAATCATCAATGAATTGACCTGCATCTTCTACTGTGTCAAAGGCACCGTAGGCAATGGATCCGGAGATGTTATGTTTTGTGAATAGATCACGCATGAATGCCTTGTCAGTTTCGATCCTGGCAGCCTGTTGGGTTGGTCCCACACAGGGAATTCCTGCTTCCTGAAGTGTGTCCACAATTCCATGTTCCAGGGGTGCTTCTGGCCCGATTATGACCATGTCCACTTTCATGTTCAGGGCGTGCTTTTTCACCCCTTCAATGTCCATTTCATTACCAATCTTGAATTGGGATATACGGGCAATGCCCGGGTTTTGATTGCTCATTATTGAATAAATATCAGCTTCTTGATGTAACGCCTGACAAATGGCGTGTTCTCTTGCTCCAGTTCCTACCACCAGAATCTTCATATAATACCCTCCAAGTTTATCAAATTAAATTTCAAATTAAATCTTTAATTTTCACACACATATAATATCATGGTCTTAATCATCTGCCCTGTCTTTAAAGTAAAGTTGTAAAGGAGTTCTGTAAGGACCATTAGGTACCTTTAGATGTTGTGTTCTGGGACTCGCCTATTAACATGTTAAGATTGTAATAGCCCACCCAATTGCAGATTCCAATTATTATTATACATACAAATACATATAACATGAAAACTAATCGGCATATATAAAAATCATAAACCAGATTTTTTTCAAATAAAATGAAATTTTTTAAGAAAACACAATTAGGTGTCAAATATGAAGGGCAGTCAAGCCATAATCAAGTCACTAACCGATGAGGGAGTGGATGTAGTCTTCGGATATCCTGGAGGAGTCCTGCTCCCCTTGTACGATGTAATCTACGATTCAGACCTCAAACACATACTGGTAAGGCACGAACAGTGCGCAGCCCACGCAGCAGACGGTTATGCTCGGGCTTCTGGCAAAGTAGGTGTATGTATAGGCACTTCCGGTCCTGGAGCCACCAACCTGGTGACCGGTATCGCCACTGCTTACATGGATTCCACACCCATTGTGGCCCTGGCAGGACAGGTAGGTACTTCCCTGATTGGTAATGACGCCTTTCAGGAAGTAGACACCATAGGCATAACCATGCCCATTAGCAAACACAGTTACCAGGCCATGGAATCATCAGAAAT
>Ga0074198_1000068_pt1 | contig 169964 bp, 162 predicted proteins | sample EPASupsiteSAE323_FD_64527 | JGI IMG/M metagenome (GOLD analysis project Ga0074198, IMG submission 64527) | Bioremediated contaminated groundwater from EPA Superfund site, New Mexico - Sample SAE3-23 | ecosystem: Environmental > Aquatic > Deep subsurface > Groundwater > Contaminated ...
ATTTATCATTTTTAGATCAGCTTCTCCCAGCCCCTGCTCATAGGCTATGCTGTTGGTGGGTACTTCCAGTGGGTTACGTCCCAGTGTATGGATGATGAAACTGTCCAGGGCCACGCCATCTGTTCCTGCCAGGATCATGCCCAGTTTTCGGGGGTCGCCTGATGAGGGGCCGGATCCTTCCATTCCCACCACACCATCCACAATGTGCAGGCAGGGCTGGTTCACTGCAAAGATATCCACAACTTTTGCAGCGAATTCGGAGGGTTTAGGGGCCTGTTTATGGTACTCCACCTTGGTAAATCCTGGAACTGTTCCGTAAAGGTTTTTAATGGCACAGGTGAAACAGTTAGGCCGTGAGTTTTGATCTTGGGAAGGTTGATCAAAAGATCGGCATCCAGAACTGGTTTGGCTATGTGGTAATCATGACCATTTCTGGTTTTATGGTAACTTCCTGCAGTTTCAAAATTGACCAGTTCCACATCCAGCCTTTTACAAACTTCTGTAAGACCTGTAACTTTCCAGTATCTTTCAATGTTCCTATCAAAAGCTCCGGGACTGTCTCCTACCTGTGGTATTCCACCAGCATCCCGTACCAGGTTGATTACTGCTTCCACCAGGACAGGGTGGGTGGTGATGTACTCTTCTGGAGGTTTAGCCTGGAGCAGGTTCGGTTTAAGGAGTACGGTATCCCCTGGATTAATGTAGGAATCAAGACCTCCAAGGGAATCCATACATGTTTTGGTGGCCTTTTGGACTTCATGTAAAGAATAAGACGGGCATTGCGCCACGGCCACTTGTGATTTTCCTGCCATAGGCATCACCTGCTATGTTTTTTGATAAAGGAATTATTTGGATTAAAAAAGATAACTAACCAAATTACTCTTTTAAATGTTCTAAAAGCTTTCTCCTGGCCTCTCCAATGGTTAAAGGATATGGTTTGTCAAAGGGAAGGTTATCCTTTTTTTGGAGTATTTCCATGAGGTGTGCGATTCGGGGCAGGCGGAGATTGGCGTTTCGGATGGTTTCAACGTCACCAAAGACAATTTGGGGTGTTCCTTCCTTAATTATATGTCCTTCACTGATTATGTAAACCTGAGATGCGTAAAGAGGAACCAGATCAACGTCATGGGTGGATATGACAATGGTCATACCTTCCTGATGGAGATGGTGTAATATGTGCAGGATCTGGGAGGCTCCCTTGGGATCCAGACCACTGGTGGGTTCATCCAGGACCATGATCTCCGGACGCATAGCCAGTATCCCGGCTATGGCAACCCGTTTTTTCTGACCTCCGCTGAGGTGGTGTGGTGGTTTTTTCTCAAATCCTTCCATTCCCACCCGTTTAAGGGATTCAACTACCCTTTTTTCCACTTCATCAGGGCGGAGTCCCATGTTTAGTGGTCCGAATGCCACGTCTTCTGCGACTGTTGGTGCAAATAGCTGATCATCAGGGTTCTGGAACACGATGCCAACTTTCTGTCGAACCTGCCGAATGGACTTTTTATCATAGCTTAGGGGAGTGTTTTCCACCATGACCTGGCCTGATGATGGTCTGAGAATTCCATTAAAATGTAAAAAGAGTGTGGATTTTCCAGCCCCGTTGGGGCCCAGGAGGGCTACTATTTCTCCTCTGGATGCACTGAAGTTCACATCTCTCAGGGCTGGAGTACCATCTGGATAGTTGTAACTGACATTTTTAGTTTCTAGAACATTCATTGGATTCACTCAATACCTAATTACATATTAAAGATATAAAATTGTTCTTTTTAATTTGAAAAAAGGATGGATAATATTTTATTTAAACTATTCTCAGGTTCCAGGTTAAATATACACAGATAAGCAGGATCACTTCAAAAGAAATAAACAAAGCCAGTTTACCGATTCCTATGCTCCGAATGCTTTCCGGTGCCTTCAATGTTCTCAGAGAGCCATCATAACATCGTGATTCCATAGCAAGATGTGCCTGCTCACCTTTTATCCAGGTTCTTATGAAGAGGTTGCTCCCCAGCATCCCCATTGATTTGAAGGATTTCCGGTAGGATGAGTATCCTAAACGTGTCTCCTGAGCATGGTACATGTTAATGCCCTCATCTAAAAAGAGGAATATGTAACGATACATTAACATGGCTAGTTCCGTGACTATCTGGGGAATCCTGAAGCGTTCCAGTTCACTGAAAAGTTCGGTCATGGGGATGGTCAATGCTAAAAATGCCATGCAGGTGAAACCACCCATTACACGTGAAAAAAGAAGTAATCCCAGGTTGAAACCATCTTCGGTAACTGCCAGGTTGAACACTCCCAGATCCAGGATGTGTGCACCTATTCCAAAAAAGAGGGACATGAAAATGAAGGTTATGAATCCAAAAATAAATGGAATGGCTAAGAATTTTAGGTAGAACTTCCAGGGGATTTTAGCCTGGAAAATGATTAACACGGACATGAAAAAAGTTATAAGTAAAGGTACTACAGGTGATGTGGATATCAAGCTCACCAACATGGTAGAGATTGCAAATACAACCTTAAATAAGGTGTTCATGTCTCTAAGGCCATTGGAATGTGCGTAGTTATCCAGAGTGCTTTCAAACATTTCCAGTATCACCTGTAACTATAGTTGAAACCCAAAGTTTACTTTAGATATATTCAATTTTTCTTCAATATATCTTATATTTACTTTATATATATTCTAGTTTACTTTAAGATTTCAGTTTAGTTTTAAGACACCTTTACTTTCTAATTTTCAGGTCGAGTATTCTCAGCCCCATCTGCAGTTTTAACTTCTTTTTCGATTCTACGACGCTCCTTTGCCTGACCCTGGAAGTACCCCAGAATGTAGCCAATTATTATAGCTCCTATGGCTGCTTGAAGTGCGAAGAGGAGACTTTCAATTTCACCACTTGGTGGTTCCCAAATAGAGTTGAACCATGGTTCGTATCCAGTTTCTTCCACCACGGTACCTGCTGAAGTGTCAGCGCCTCCAAAGTAGCCTTCATCTTCACCCATTCCACTGTACATGGCCAGAGGAAGAATTGCAATGATGGCCACCAGGGCCAGTAGGACGATGTAGTATTTATTATCCATTTAAACCACCGCCTGCACTTTTTCCTTTATTTTAGGACCGATAACTTTCAAGTTCTCTAGGATGTCTGGCCTGAGTTTCATGATGTAATCAAATATCACTACAGTTAACAGTCCCTCAGCAATGGCCAGGGGTATCTGAGTGATGGCAAATATCCACATGAAATTAACAAATGCTGCACTAAAGGTAGGTACAGGGAAAGCCAATGATAACTGGGTGGCAGTGGTAACGTAGGTCATGAGATCAGCCAGAGACGCCGCCAGAAACACTCCAATAAGTGGGGACCAGCCCGCTTTCTTAACACCTTTATAAACCAACCAGGCCACCACAGGGCCAACAATTCCCATTGAGAATATATTAGCACCTAGCGTGGTGAGACCACCATGGGCCAGGAGAAGGGCCTGGAAAACCAGTACTATGGCTCCCAGTACACTGGCAACTGCTGGACCAAAGAGCACTGCCCCCAAACCAGTACCAGTAGGGTGAGAACAACTACCTGTAACTGAAGGTAATTTTAACGATGATAAAACAAAAACAAATGCCCCTGAGACTGCAAGTAAGGGTTTAGATTCGGGATGTTCATCAGTTATCTTCTTGATCTGTACTACTCCATAAGCCACCACTGGCAGGGATACTATGTACCATAACAGGCACCATTGCCAGGGCAAGAAACCTTCCATAATATGCATTTGAATCCTCCTATTCTTTTAAAACATTTTTTTAAGTTTATTTGCTGATTCAAGTCTTTTCAACAGATATGATTAGTACTGCCCGTTGAAATAACTAGCCTGAATACTAAATTCTACTTGTAATTCACTTTTAGAATAAGGTCTTTATAAACTTTTCACTTTTAGTTTAAAAAAAATCAGGAAAAATTGATTTTTTAATGTTGCATCTAGAAGCCCATATTAAAGATTTAACTTAGGGGCCAAAAAGCATGCACAGCCAAAAGCACATGGAAAAAGCATATGGACAATATTCTGCATTTTAAACAAAAAAATACATTATTTGATGTTGGTTTTTTGATATGACGCTTTAAAAATTAGGCTTTAAAAATAGAAATTAAAAAAAGGCACCCTATCCGGAAAATCTGACATCAAATAATGTAATTGAAATTTAAAAAAAATTAATTGAAATTTAAAAAAAGATTCTAGGTAATATTGCTTATTAATAATCTTATTAAATTAAGGGGGGGGGGGGCGTGTAGTGTTAAAAAAAACACCACACAATAACTAAATTCCTCTTGATCACTTAAATGAATTTTCCCAAATTTGTCCCAATTTCACCCCTATTGATGCATAATTTCAATGTATTCTCACAATCTACGCTCTATAAAAAACTAATACATTAATAAATTTGATAAAATTATGATAAAATTCGAATAAGGATAATATTAATAGTCATAAACTGAATGAATTATTCTCATAAACTGAAAATGAAATAATTAAATGAATTTAAGTAAATGAAAATTGTGAATACCCCTATTCCAAAATCAGATGTTAATAGATATAAAATAATTTTTGAGAATAATTTTGAGAATAATAGGAATTTTTTGATAATAATAGAATTTAATGAGCTAAAGGAATGGATTAAAAACTAGTAAAATTTAAGAAAAAATAATTCAAAAAGGAATAAAATTGGATTTTATCCCCTTTATCTGAATTTTAGAAGATTTATATGAATAAGTTACTTATTCAACTACTTCTGCGAAGCCGAAGTTCCTTCTGACGGAGTTAACTCTGATTTTAACTTCGTCACCGACTTTAGCTCCTGAAACGAAAACTACAAAACCTTCAATACGGGTAATGCCGTCACCATCTCTACCTAAATCTTCAATTTTAACATCGTATTCTTCCCCTTCAGTAATGGGGGAGGAATTTTCCCTTTCATCTCTTCCGTAACTATTTCCGAACATTTATATTCACTTCCAAATTTGCCATTAAAAATGGCTGACTTTATATTGATTTGAGAGCTTATAAAGGTATGTTAAATTCCGGGCCTATTTTGATTAATTGGTAAGGTTAAGTGAGATAATTGGGGTAGATTGAATATTAACATAGGGGATGAACTAACCAATAAATGCATACAAAATAATTTAAAGATCAAAAACATAACTACTCCCATGGAGGTTAAAAACAAGATAATCCTGGCCCTGGATGTTCCCAGCATGGGAAAAGCCATGGAATTGATGGATAATGTTTCCGATTACCTGGACACAATTAAGATTGGTTATCCCCTGGTGTTAGCTGAGGGATTGGAATCTGTGACTCGGGTTAAAGCAGAGTATGGTTGTAGGGTTATCTGTGATTTTAAGGTTGCAGACATACCAGCCACCAATGAGAAGATTGCTGATGTGACTTTCCAGGCTGGTGCCGATGCCATTATCGTGCATGGCTTTGTAGGACCTGACAGTGCTGCCAGCTGTCTTGACTCGGCCAACAAGCAGGGTAAGGAGATCTTTCTACTCACTGAAATGTCACACCCCGGAGCATCCCGGTTCCTGCAGCCAGTTTCCATGGACATAGCCCGTATGGGTGTGGAGATGGGTATCAGTAACTATGTTGGTCCTTCCACCCGTCTGGATCGTCTGGGAAAAATAAGGGAGATAATAGGTGAAGATTCGTTCATGATATCCCCTGGAGTGGGTGTGCAGGGAGGAGATCCTAAAGATACCCTTGAATTTGCAGATGCACTTATTGTGGGCCGGAGCATATACCTAGCTCATGACCCGGTAGATGCCCTTAATTCCATCATAGATTCTATTGAACTTTAAACCTGCCATTTCATATGCCAGGTCGAATAGTATGAAATAGATGAATGTTACTGGCTGGAAAAGGTTCATTCCCAGAAGTTGGGAGTTCACTCCCATAATCTGAGGGTAGATCATCTGCAGACCACCTAAAATGGATAATACTAGAACTGTTATTTTCATGGTGCAGCGGTAGTTGAAGAATGTTTCTACGATTTTTACTCCTTTTAAACTTTCCCTATCGTTTCCCACTTCATCCAACCAGGCCGCAATGGTACACATGGCCAGGGCTATTAATCCAATTTCAGGTATGCCGAACACTGCCAGGATCGCCAGGAAAATAATTAAGGTGACCAGGTGGCCCACTTTATCCACTTTACCTGAGAAGAGGGTTCCCAGGAGTATGGCCAGGAAGATGGTAGCAGCATCAGTAAAATTCACTGACAGATATCCTATTCCTACCACACAGATTATCCCACCCATGACACCCAGGAGGGTGTTGTTCTCCATGTCCAGTGCATCATCAGAGAATTTCATGAAAAATCCGGATAATGCGTATAGAATTGCCTCTAAAAGCATAAACTTTTAAAACTCCTTAAAATTAGTTTCACTTTATAATTGTTCTTTATTAATCATCTTAGTTCTTTGTTAATCATCTTTATAACTTATTGATTATGTTATCTTTGAATCATCTTAGGTTGATTGGTATTGTCAGATTTATTCATCCTGATCACGTTTATTTATTAATTCCAGAGCCCCGGCCACCATCATTGGGAAGATTATTGTGGCATCTCCAATCACGGTTACCAGTTTGGATTCACATTTGGCCTTAGCCCATGATTTGGCTTCTTCTAATGGTGCTCCGCTCAGACTTCCTGCTTCACTGCGGTCCAGGGTTACCTGTATCGCTGCGTCAACTCCACCAGTTAGTATGTTTGAGGCCAGAGCGTAATGTTTTGGCAGTCCTCCCCCTAGTATTACAGTGGCTACCTTCTCGGATCCGTAGACTATGTCTGATAGTTCGTGCATGTCTCCAGCTGCATCCAGGGTGAGCTGGTTTTCCTGGGTGAACATCCAGAGTTGCAATCCAAGCATGCTGTCAATAATGCCCGGTGCGTATATGGGGATGTTTTTCTCTGCTGCGGTGTGGATAATGGATTCCGGGTCCTGGATACAATTCCCAATCTCGGTTAGAAACTGGCGGATATTCATGTGATCCTCTTTTTGAGAGATTTCACCCAGGATGGTGTTGATTTTTGATTCGAATACTTCGAAATCTTCTGATTTGGTGTATATGTCTCCAATGCGACCCATACCCATCTGACAGAGTTGTTCATCAGTTTCATTATGGTCCCGGTAGTGTGAACCTCCGAATGCCTCTAAAAGATCATGGGTGAGGTTGGCTCCACTGGTTATAAGCACGTCCACATGGCCGTCAGCCAGGAGATCCCGGATGATTTTTCTAAGACCACCAGGGACCATTGGCCCGGCAACACTCAGGAAGACTGTGGTTTCCTCATCCTCCATTAGTTCTGCCAGGAGTTTAGTGGCCCGGTATAGTCGACCAGCCCCTAAAACTCCGCTTTTCCCCATTTCTTCCATTAACTGGAGGGTGGTCATTCCAGGGTCTATTTTCATGTGTTGAATCTTCAGTTTTTGCACTTCCTGTAAATATTGGATAAAAGCCCATCTAAGTAGCATAAGTATAATCTGAATAAAAGTTAGTTAAATGAAAACTGTAAATAAGGATGGTCTTATTTTTTAGTTTTATTCAATGGTTTATTTAAAATTAGTTTCTAACTTTAAAATTTGTGAAAAATTTCGGTCTGGATTGTGAAAAAATTTCAGTCTGGAATCTGTGGAAAAAAATAATTATATGTATATATTAATCATGATTAATTCAAATAGGGGTTAAATTTAATGCTCTTAAAAGAATTTAATTTAAGAAATTAACCTAATTGATCAGAATAATCCATTAATAGCTATTTTAAGCCTGCTATTTTATCGAGAAGGTCTGTGCGGGTGACGATTCCTTGTGCGTTTCCTGCCTTGTCAACCACTATTAAGCGGCCGATCTGATTTTTATTCATGATTTCAATGGCATCAGCAATGACCACATCTTCGTTGACGGTTATAGCGTTTTTAGTCATTATATCCACCACTTTCATATCTTCCCGAGCCTCGGCCAGGGCGCGGCTGATGTCAGATAAGGTTACCATTCCTCTGATTTCCCCATCATCCATTACCGGTGCACCTTCAATGTTGTTAGTGGATAAAACCCTGGCTGCATCCCGTATGGTGGTTAATCCGTCCAGGGTGATTATGTTAGGTGTGGCTACTTCGATTACTTTTCTTTTGGGGATGCTACGGATTCCAGTAGTGTCCAGGAGGAGTATGTTGTCCATATCATCCCTACCAACCACCACTCCATCCACTACCAGTTTGTTTACAGGTGTGGGGCCTACTCGTATTTTATCCCCTAAATCCAGGATTTTAATGTTTCCCACTGCTTTAATGGCTGCTTCACATTCTCCAGGATGAGGGATACTGGTGAACTCGATTTTAGCCACGGAAATATCCTTTACAAGTTCCCCGCCTTTGTATATGGGCACCTGACTCTTTTTATCCGTGTCCTGGATGTTTAATGTATGGTAAGCTTTAATAGTTGGTTTATATCCCCCTCTAGGCCCTGGTACCCCTTTGACCAGTCCCAAACTACGGAGGGATTGCATCTGATTACGGATAGTTCCAGGGTTACGCTTCATTAATTCAGCTATTTCCTCCCCTTTGACAGACATGCCTTCGGAATTGCGATATAAATTTATGAGACTCTGTAGTATTTCTTTCTGGACTGATGTGAGCATGGTTATCACCGTAATCTAATATGATACTTAATGTGAGATAATCTGATATTAATTATAATTTACCATTATTTATAATTATCATTATTTGTCACTAGTGATTATATATAAAACTTTGGTATTACACCGTATTTTTAAGGATATCAAAAGGAAATTTAGTAGGATAAGTTAATACTCAAGGATTTCCCATCTGAATTTTGTTGAAGAAGAAATAAATTGTTAGGGGCGGGCTAACCTTTATTCTATTTTCTTTTTTGGTTGATAAGTAAGGAGAAGGAGTTTTGAGTTTGGGGTTTTTTATTTCCAAAAGTTTTTCCATTCTTATTTTTATTTGATATGTTTATCCAAATCCACAGTTTGATTTGTCAAAGCCTCATAAGTATTAATTCCAATTAATAAACCAGTAGAAGTTAACTTAATATTCCCTATTTCTGGCCATAAAACTTTGATTTCTTTGCCTATTTCAGATTTCATGAATTCATTTGCAGTCCAATGCCTAAATTGTTTCCTAGACTGAATATAATTAATAAAATTATAAGGTGCCACATGACTTTTAACAAACACATCTTGGATACAAGAAACAGAAATTAAGTGCTCAAAATCAATATCATTTACTGTTTCAATAGGTAACATTGGTGAAAGACCTTTAAATAACCATTTTGTAAACCATACACGTGCTTCTTCATCAGATAATTTTGGTATGTCAATTTCTTGAGAAATGTACTTAAATACACTAACTACTCCTAACAAATGTAAATGTTTAGTTGAAAGATGAGGAACAACATCCACAGCCATACTACTTACTATTGCTTTTAAAGATTCATCTTTTGATTGAAGCCTATCCTCAACAATCAATGCCAATAATTTATGTTTTTCATGTGAAGAAGTACGTGCAGAAGATATTAATGCATTATATAAAACTGCAGAAAAATCAGGGTCTGAAAGTGCATTTTCCATGCATTTTTTCATCTCTTTATTATCATTTATCTTATCTTCAAGTATTTGAAGTCTATTACCTAACTCTACTAAAAAATCGAGGCCATTTTCATTAGCTTTTTGTTGTGCTTGAGGTTGATGATCTTTAAAATAAATATTTAACCATTTTTTTGCAAAATCCCATATTTCTTTAGTAGTTGTTCCAGCTACACCACCAATTACTGCCAATGTAAGAGGATCCATCATCATAACCTCATTTCCCAACTAAACCTGTTTTTATAGCCTCTACGATGATTCCTGCACTTATCCCTGTAACATAAGGATTATTGGCAATATTTTTAATTTTATGAATTAAATCTTTCTTTTTTTCTTTAGGGATCTCTTCAGATTCCTCAATAGCATGGATTAGTGCATTCAAATAAATTGTGGCATTGTAGTTGTTTATATCTCCTAAAGCAAAATTTTCGACATTTTCAAAATAGTATTGTGCATTATGAGATTTAGATACCTCTTCTTTACCAATAACTCCTTGCGCATTTTTTGAATCAATATATAAATTTAATTCACTTTTAAGGGTTAATAAATTATCAATTGTTAATTTAACCTCTGAAATATATTCTGATTCAAAATCTGCCCTTACTCCAGATATACGAATGTAATTTGGATGGTATTGTGAAATCCTTTTCCGACTATCAGAAAATGCAGCTCTTAATAGGCCTTCTATTTCTTTGATTATACGTTTTAAATCTCCAGAACCTTCCTTATACTTTTTTCCAAGTAGATTTTTATCTTCAATTTCTTTAAGGAATAAATCAACTTTTTTCAATGCCACTTCAGGATCTATTTTTGGATTCATCAACCACACCATTCCAACCTAAACAGTCATTTTTTGGCTAAAAGCTCCTTCATACTTTCATTGAATTCTTTAGATGAATTCTGGTGGTTGATTGTCTCTTTAACTAGAAATAACAGTATATTTCTTATGTTACTTGCTCTTTCTAAACATTCATCATCTGACAAAGAATGTATGCCACTACTCAATTGAGAGTATAACAATTTCAAAGGGTTATTCCCTGCGGGCATTAAAACTGGGGGAAGCAAATCTTTTACAATATTTATCTTATCTTGGGCTGAATGGGATTTTTGCACTTGTTCCAAAGCTTCTTTGTATTCTTCCTTATTTTCATCGCTTATTAAATCATTAATCCCCTCTAAAAGTCCATCAATGACTTTTTCTACAATGCGACGATAATAAGCATAAGCTCCAATACCATATCCTTGGGATTCACAGATTAAACCTTTTTTATAAGTATCCTCATGTTCTCCAAGCATTTTTTTAAGATTTTTATCCACAGAAATGTCTAATGGCGGAAATTGACCTATTTTCATGATATAATCTAAATCATCACCAATTTTAATTGCATAATGATAAGTGAATTCCCCACAACCTACGCAATTATAGGTAACATTTAATATCGCACCACTTGATGAATAAGCCATATTTCGTACGTAAATTGTATTTGGATCTGTTACTGATGCAGGTATTCCTTTTGGATGGTCATTTATTATTTTTCCGAACATGTCCCGCCTATCTGCCATAGTGAACGTTTGAACGGATTCACAATTTTTGCAAAAGAGATTAATGCTAGGTAATGGAATTTCAGTTATGTCATCCGGTAAATCAATTTTGAGTTTTCTATATAATTGATATGATTCTAAAAATTCTTTATCCTGCATTTAAAAACACCTCAAAACAATTAAACACCAAATTTCCAAATATGGCTTAAATTTACCCCAATATCACATATCTATTGCACGAATACAATCATCTTTAAAGTAATCTATTTTTCGATATATGTAATTCCACGAATCATGATCTCGATTATTTATGTCTTTTAGCGCAATAGGTTTAGTTATTCTAATTGTGGTAAAAACAGTAGTACGCCCACCTTCATGATAATCAATATTAAGGCCATTATTCCATTCATTATTCAAGAATTCTTTAAATTTATCTTTATCTTCTGGTATAATTGTTAAATTTGTTTCTAATTCCGCACATTCAAAAGCCTGTTTCTTTTCATTGTAACATTTTAATTTAGGTTGCGTTGATTTTATTTTAACTTTTTTAACCATGAATACGCCTCTACATGAATTAAATGAGTAAACAATTTTGTGTTTGGTTATAATTATTAATAATTGTTACTGTTTACATAAACAATTTAAATAATGAATGAAACTCTATAAATATTCTCAATCAAAAAAAAATAATCTAAACCTCACCCTTTAACTCTTTTATTTCTTTTTTCATCTCCGCGACGATGTCACATAGCTTGTTATTCTGTCTTTGTAAATCCTTGATTTCGTCTTGTGAATATTTTCCTGCCGTGGAGTCTTTGACTGATAGGTGTTCTATATACCTTAGGTAAACCTTGAGCATTACATGGAATATATTTCAAAATTGAAAATAAAATTTCCCTCAGAAAAAATTGAAAATCCTTTCGTAAGATGGACTTTTTTCGCGATAATGGGCGATGATTTCAATGAGATTGCGGAAAGATCATCAAAAAGTCCTAATTCAAAATTTATAAAATGGTTTGGATTTAGTTTACGAGAAATGTTCGAAAAATCTATATTTTACACCATTGAATACACTGATAATTCAATTTTTAATATTGTTGTCCCAATGTTTTCTTCCATTTATCATTGGTCTTTTTTGAGTGGAAATAAAGTTGGAGAAGCTAGATCAATTAAATACCCTAGGGATATGATACTTGAAATCATTAATATCCTCGAAAATAAAGATTTAAAATCTAATGAGAAACAAAATTTGATGAAATTACTATATCGTACTATCGATGTGATTTTTTCTATTTTCAAGGAAACAATTATTAACAGCGATTTTAGCATGTTTGAGGAGATTTATCAATCATTATCATCATTAAAATCTCCTATGAGATTTATAGAGTTAGAAAAAGAGTATTCTGACGAATTATTAATTCAATGGTTTGAAGCATCTAGTTTTATTATCAAAAAAATAGATCTAAATGAATTTGAAAGGGAAAAAAATCTCAGATTTTTAAATCTATTATTATCTGAATTTTCGAACTATAATAAACTCACGAAAATAGTTGAGATGATTGAAAAAATTGAATATAATTTAGAACAGCCACGTTTAATGGATTTAGATATTTTATGGGAGGAATATCCAACACATGAAGCTGGAATCATCGATACAATGGGAAGAATTTTATTCCTCTTTTGCTTAAGAGGGATTCAATTAGTGCAAGAAGACGAAAATTACGCTCCTTTAAATTCTTCAACAACAGTTTTAAAAAATTATGATAGGATAAAAACAATATGTAAAGAAATTATAGAAGAAAAAGAGAAATGGTACTGGTTAATAGGTTTTGACATTGTTGAAAACACCAATGAATTCCTTAAAGAATGTGAAAAATCGAAATTGAACTTAAACAAGGAAACTTAAAATTATTTTACTTCGTCATTTCTGCGGATAACGAAATGATAAAAAACACATACAAAAGGAGACTCTGTTTATCCCCCTTCAAAGCAGCTGACCCGTTTTTTAGATATTATTTAATTCGTCATTTTGGTGCTAAACTATCATTATCTAATTGTTTAGTGAACCAATTAACCATATTTTTAGAGAATATTTTATTTTGAAATAAGTTCAGTAAAATTGGTTATGTTACTATTTTAAATGATATGGAAACAAATTTATATGTTTAATAATATAATTTCATATGAACTATACTACACATATGGTGATGAAATGATAGAAAAAGGGGAGTCTTTTACATTCACAGCAATATTTTGGACAGCTATTTTATTGATAATAATAGGTGCTATTACAACAATTTTAAATATAGGAACTCCAACAAACTTTGAATTAAGTTTTGAAGGGTTTTCAGTGAAAACAACACAAACAGGACCAATAATTATGATAATAGGCATTTTATTGAACTTTATTACAATCAAATATCTTCCTGAAAACGTGACCATAAAAGGGGATGTTGAAGTTTCAAGTTTCACTGAAAAATTAGCCTCAAAAATGCCTTTTTTACTGTTAATTCTATTAACAATCTCTATAATTTTGTTAATTTTTACATTTATTAAATAAAAAAAAGGGGATTTGAATGGAAGATGAAAGAATTGAAATTTTAAGTGGAAACCCTGGCGTTGATGGGGCTTATTTAGATAAAGTTTATGATTCAAAGTCTGATACCTATTTTATACCTATTCTAGATCCTGATTTGAAAAATTTAAAGGAAAATCTGGAAAAAGACCGAACTAAGACGACTACATTAGCTATCCTTGATACAGGAATGTTATTTGATCATCCCTGGATTAAAAACAATTTAAAAGATTCTGTTAATTTTTCTTCTGATAAAGTAGAATATGATTTAAATGGTCATGGCACATTGGTTACTCTACTATTTCTTGCAGTTTCCCCTCATAGTAAAATTTTGAATGTGAAAGTTATGAATAAAAGGGGGAAAGGAAGAGAAAAAGACGTGATAAATGGTATTAAGTGGGCTGTGGAAAACGGAGCAAATATAATCAATATTAGTGTTGGATTAAACTCCAAAAAATGGGGGCTTTTTGACTGTAAAGGAGACTGTAAATTATGTAATGCTGCAAAAGCTGCAGCTAATGCTGGAGTTTTTGTGGTCGCAGCTGCTGGAAATGAACCAGGTATGACATGTTGCCCTGCGAAAGCTGGTTTGAATGGTTATCCTGGAATTGTTGCTGTCGGTGCATACGATTTTGAAAATTCAGGCGTTGGTGATGTAGACATGCCCAGTACGGTTAGTCTAACACCCTTAAATAATGATTAAAAGACACATATTTTGATATCCACAAATATTACTTTATTATACTTGTTTATGCTTCGTTATTGCTGCAAATGACGAAATTATTGATTTTATTTAAAAACAGTGCTAATTGAATAATTATAATCAAATTGAGAACTAATAACTCGTTTTTTACTAATATTCTACAGATCAACCTCTTTCCATATACTGTAGAGTTATGGTATGAAAATAAATCGGATAATGTTGATAATAAATATCAAAGGAGATATTAATATTTAAAATTTAATAATTTATAATAGTAACTAAAACCCAAATAATCAAAATTCACTTTGAAAAATGTATTACAAGCTTATCATTATTACAAAAGAACACTGAGAACATATTTAACAGGAAAACATGGATTTTAAATAGTAAACATTCGTAATTTTCGCCAATTACCATTTCTCATTGCAATGGGGTTTTTAGAAGGGAGGTATTTTTTTGACAACTAAATCAACAGAAGAAGCAAAAGATATGTTAAGAGAGGCCTTAAAAGAGTTAGAATCACATAAAGGTAGTGTTTTGACAGGAATTCAAAAATTATCCCGAGCTTCTGATATTTTAAATGAAAATGACATTTATATATGGTGTCAGATTCAACTTGGAAATTCAAAATTCACTGAACCATTAGAAAAAATGATTTCAAAACTAGTTTTATTGGATGAAGAGAAAGAAGAATTTGGTGAATGTAGTAAGGAAACCTTAAAAGACTTTAAAGATAATATAAAAACACTTAAAGAACTTAATTTAAAGTCAAAAATTCATTACACCCCAGAAGAACTTACTATCAAAGATAATAAAAGTGCAGGAGGATATTTGAATATAGGTTTTGTAGAAGAAAGATATAATGACCTTGTACGAATGAAAAAAGGAAATGATGGTACTTATTATAAAATTGATCTACAAAAAAATCTTGTTTATGTTCGCAAAAAAGCCCATAATAAAGCTAGCAAATTGTATAAAAAAATTGCTTTTTCTGAAATTCCTCAAAGGGCTTTTGATGTATTAAAAGAGGAGATAGATGATAAACTATTGGATATAGATCCCGAATTGGCCGAAAAGTTAATGTTATCATTTAAACGGGTTAACACTAATAATCCTGAAGAATGGTCACAGGCTCTTACTACTTGTAGAAGATTAATTGAAAAATTATCGAATAAACTTTATCCTCCAACGGATGAAAAAATAAATGGTAGATCATTAGGTAAATCTCAATATATCAACCGTATTTGGGTTTTTATGGATAAGGCTATTGAAAGTAATTCCGATAGGGAGTTAGCAAAGGCTCATGTGGATTTTATAGGTAATTACCTCCAATTAACACTAAATAAAACTCAAAAAGGAGTCCATTCATCACTTACAAAATATGAATCAATCAAAGCAGTTTTACATACATATTTATTAATCGGAGATATTCTGGGTTATTTAGAGCAATCTTCAGGAAAAGACATACTGAATATTAATTCAGCATCTTTAGATGAACTTGAAAGTATATTAGGTATAAGAAGAAGCATTGCTAAAGAGATTGTTAAGCTTAGAGTTGAACAAGGACCCCTAGACGAGAAAAAATTAAAATCTATAAAAGGAATTGGCCCAAAAACCTTATCAAATGCCAAAAAGTCATTTTCGTTTAGTACAGAAAATATATAAATTAATATTGATTAATATGTGTTTTTATTACTTTTTTGACCGTAAATCTTCAGGCAAAAAATTATCAATTTCTTCAGAACTAAAAGTCATTTCTTCTTCAATTTTCAAAGATTTCCGAGCTTCAGAGTACGCTTTTGGAAAGGTTGGTGGAGCACAGGCTAAAATTTGATTTAGTTCATTTAATAATGAATCCCTTTTGCCGGCTATTATTTCAGGATCAAATTGATCAGATAAAATATCAGCAATAAAATTCTGGTATTTTTCTCGGATAAGCCAAAGTTTTTGAGCAGTATCTTTATAATCTTTTGATAAAGCTTCATAATTAAAATTATATTGATATACTGAAAAAAATAGAGAGAATGTGGCAAGAATGGAGGTAGCCATGATAAAAATTTCTGGACTAACTAGAGCCCCAATTGCACTTCCTGATGTTAAGGAAAGTAAAAAAATGTTGATACGTTTAACCCATTTGGATTTAGAATTTGTAATATCGGCAGCTTTTTCATAAGTTTTATGTGTGTAAACTACCTTTCCATAGGTTTCCCTTACAACACTTAATGAGTTTTTGTGCAAATTACCACCAACTAATATTCAAATCGCATCCCAAAGATTTTTCTCCATTCATAGGATGCATCAAAACTATCTTTGTCATCTTCACAATCACAAGCTTTTTTAGCATTGTTTAAAGCAGTTTTAGCCTTTGATTCCCAACTATCTCCATAATTTAATATTTCGATAGTGCCTGGGATAAAACACCAATCGTTTGTTGAATTAACTAATTTTTCAAAATAGTCTCGAATCATCCAATCATAATAAACTGAGGATTTATCATAATATTGCCAGTTTTCTAAAAATTTGACAGCTGTTAATTCAATCACAAGAGATTTAATTGGAACATTACAATAATACTTCCATGCTTTAATCATTTTAATTAATTTAATTGTGTTACCGTTAGATCTAGAATTAGAATTACTTAAACTAGTTTTTTCAAAATCAGGATTTATTTCTTTCCAAGTCCCACCATCATGAGTATCCGGAATATAATAATGCCCATTTGTTAATTTGAAGCCAGGAACTACTTCAATACTGTAAGAAACAAAATTTACCATCACTACTTGTCCGTCCCCACGCATATTCGTATTAGGATATTTTTTCAATAATATATTTTTAATATCTTGGAGTAATTGTGATTGTCCATTTCCAGAATATGAATTATAACGATCATATTCAGTAGAAGGCATTTTAAAAAGCACATCTACATCACTAGGAGGTGCAATAGCTGTTCTCTTCCCATAAGAACCTACTAACAACTTAGTTGAACCATTATATTTTGTTGAATAATAATTATCATGCAATTTTGTACAGACATTGTTATATTTAGTTTTAGCATCATTAATTTGATTTTCAGAAAGTTTAAGATTTGAGATAAATTTGTTAAATCTTTGAGAAACCGTACTCATTTTTGAACCCCATTCAAATTATACTTGAACCCGTATTTTATATTTCTATTATTATCTTCATTTTTATTACAAATATATTAATATTTCAATTCTTGATTAATTTTACATCCATAATACTTTTTCGTATAAATACACCACTATTAAGGAGGAGTGATCTCATGAATGAAAAAGAGTATGAAACTGAATTTTTAACAAAACCAGAAAAGCCAACAAAACACCAACAACGACACGGAGCAGGTCAAATAACCTATGATCAAAATGGTTTGTATATTGCCACTAATAAGTTGATCCTGGATGATTTTTCAGTAAATGAACAAGTTCACGTTCTAAGTAAAGGCAGCCTTGAAAACCTTTATAATCAAATCATGTACTATATAAAACTTGATTTTTATCATTGCAACAAATACGTGAAGATAATTAAAGCTCTGGTAAGCATAAACGAACAATTGGAAAAAGAAAATGAAATGATGAGAAAGGAATTAAAAACACAAAGAACACTATTTAATTTCAATAAGGAGGAATAATAATGATTGTATTTAAAGATAGTAACGATAACACAATAACAGAAGCAACTCACGGGACTATCATTTATTTTCATAACCGGCCATTGATTAATTACGGACCCGGGCTAAGCCATAAAGAAGGTGATGAAGTCATTATTTTTACCGAAGAAAATTTAGAAAAATTGCAAAAATATCATAGTGATGAATTAAAGAAAGCTCTCGAAAAACTCACTTGAAAATATGAAAAAAAGCAATTTAATGATTGAATCATGCTTAAAAAGAGTAAAGGAGCTTCAGAGTGAAAATAATAAATTAAAACGGCTTAATGAACAATTGACTAAAAACATTATGATATTAAGAGAAGGGCAATAGTAGAACGTGGATTAGGGGATTTAGAATTTCTTTTTTATTCGACCGATACTTACTCAATAATAATTTTATATAAAAAGTTAAATATTGTTTGATAAATATCATATTTTAACAAAGTGTTACTTCTCTGTGGGGGGAGTTTGATTGGGTTATTTAAAGTGCGAAAAATGTGGGGGATATTACGAATTACAAGAAGGTGAATCTCCTGAAGATTTTGATGTTTGTGAATGTGGTGGTGAACTAAAACACGTCAAAACTATTGCAGGCATTGACACCAATCTTAAAGAAACATCAATTGACACCATCTGCCCGGTATGTGGAACTAAAAATACAGGAATAAGCCAGTTCTGTGCTTCTTGTGGAAACAATCTTTCTGAAGAAAATGAAAAAAGTATTTTAAGAGACGAAAAAGTCTCAAACCTACAAAAAAAATATAAAAAACCTGAAAAACCTAAAATTCAACAGAAAAAATGGTATAAAAAGAAATTTACAATTGCAGTACTCATTTTACTTTTATTAATGATTTTAACTGTTAGTTATGCTATAAATTTATCAACCAACGTATCGCCCACTACAATCGATACTTTACAGAATGCTCAATCATCCAAATCGAGTAACAGTGAAACACCGACAAGTACATCTACACAAACACAAAGCTCTGGAGATGACTACGATCGGGGATATGATGAAGGATATTTCTCAGGGGTAAATGAAGCTTATTCTGATTGGCCATATGCTGATGAAGTATCAAAATCACTTAAAGTATCTGAAACGTGGAGACAAGGCTATAAAGAGGGATATAAACAAGGTTACAATGACATTAAAAATGGTAACTCCTTAAAAAAACCTAGAATTCAAGGAACTGCCATATTAGACCCACGTACAGGTGAGAAAATTTATGGTTAAAAATCATACTTTCAACATAATTTTTTCACAAAATAAATTAATTATTTGATTTTTTTGAGAGGAGTGGAATCTATATGAATCCAATCGAACAAAATGCACTATATATATTGAAGATATTGGTTGAAAAGGAAATAAAAAGAGCACCGGGTAAAAAGATTAAAGAAGAAACTGATTTCGATGCTGAAACAATTAACGATGCTATAAATTATTTAGAAGATTTAAATGCAGTAGATGTTTTAAGAGGTATGGGCACGACCCCATACAATTTTTTTAATATTGGGGTTACTTCAAGAGGTAGGTACTTATATCACGAGATTTTTTCAGACCAAAGTGGGTCAATAATAGAAGAAGTCCCTGCGAATGAAGAAAAACTTACGAAATCACTTCCCGAGAGACCATTGAATCCTGTGGGTTCACCTTATGGATTCACTGACGATGATTGGGAATCTGTTGCTTTAAAAAAGCAAGATAAAAATCATCTTAATGTTGTTTTTGGTTTACAATATGAATCAAATAATTACGATACAAATCAAATAATTGAAATAATCAAAGCACATTTTGAGGTATCAATTACAAATTTTAACTCAGAAAATGATGATATGCATGTTGAACTAAATTTTGAGAAGTTATCTGCAGGACTTGGAGAACATTTATTTAATAATATTGCAGGAAAAATAATCGGGTCTGATATAGCTATTTTTGAAATTTCTGATCATAACCCGAATGTAATGATAGAACTGGGAGTTGCATTGACATGGGGAATACGTGTTTTACCTTTAAGAGAAATAGATAGTCCAGATACTCCTTCTGATATTTCAGGGCAAACTTGGACTGCTTATGAGAATTCAGGACTAAAAATATATGATGACAATTTTCAAGAAAAATTGGATTTGATGGTTGATAGAACCATCCGGAAGAAGTAAATTAGATTAATGCCTGCAGATTGTAATTTAAGTACTATGAAGTGAATATTTTTCAAATATGCTGCTGAATAATTCTTTACTAACCATAAGAACGCCGGAGCCGGTTTTTATAATTATCATTATTTGTCACTAGTGATTATATATAAATCTTTGGTATTACGCCTTATTTTTTAGTCTATCAAAAGGAAAATTAGTAGGATAAGTTAATACTTCTGGATTTCCCATCTGAATTTTGTTGAAGAAGTAATAAATTGTTAGGGGCGGGCTAACCTTTAGTATGTTTTCTTTTTTGGGTAAGCAGGAAGTAGAAGGAGTTTTGAATTAGTAAGGACCTGGCCCCATTTCAATCTGTATGGTACCTTTTAAAGAAGTGTTTGTTGAATCATGATATTTATATATTCTATTTTTATGATAACTAAAATCGTAAGTATAATTTTCACCGGGGCTTAAATTACCACTATCAAATAATCCATCATCACTGACAATGCGATGGATTTGAGAGTCATTGTTTGTCCAGGTAACCTTACTTGGATATAGATTAGTAACATTTGGGTCAAATCCAGAGCTTCCTACATATATTTCAGTTGGAATATCATGAAGACCTAAAAGTAGTAATAAACAAACTGCTAATATAGGCAATCCAATTAATAATTCACCCTTATCCATAATAACCTCCCCTTTAATAGTTTTAATGGAAATGTTATTTTAGCATTAGGAAGTATGATTATATAAATTTTGGTATTACGGCGTATTTTTTAGTCTATCAAAAGGAAAATTAGTAGTCCAAGTTAATACTCAAGGATTTTCCATCTGAATTTGTTAAAGAAGTAATAAATTGTTAGGGACGGGCTAACCTTTAGTATGTTTTCTTTTTTGGTTGAAAAGTTAGTAAAATGAGTTTAGAGATTGGTGGAATCATTATTTTGATGAGGTAAAACTAGAGTAAAGACACCTTCTTTTATTGACCATATGATCCACCTAATATTCTAGGATGTTATTATTCTAAATTTTATTAATTATTAAATTATTTTTATATTAATGAAAAAATCGGCCCTAAAACATAATTAACAAACAAACCACCAACAATTAGCACTATCAAGACCCAGATAATTGTGTCAATGATTGTGTTGCCTGTGAATTCTCCGAACTTTTTATTTTTTTTATCTTCGGGTTTTTTTAATGGCGTTCCGCACTCCTGGCAGTACTCTGCAATATTCGGATTGTCTTTGCCACATTTTTTACATTTAACCATTCATACCACCCATATCTATTATTCAGTTTCGAAGCTTCTTATTACTTTTTACAGGACCGTATTTATTGTAATAATAAATATACAATTCATCTGGTTCATTTTTAAATGATTTTTCTAAATCCTCTTGATTTTTTGTTGTGAATTTAATTTTTTCGAATTCGGGTATGCACATTTTTAAATATCTTACAAATTCACAAGCTTCTTTCTGTTTAAGATGTTTCATGTTAGTTTCATTAAAATGAATTAGTATTCCACGTTCTTTCATGGCATTAAAAAGATGTTCTCTTGCATATTTTGTTAAAACAATTATGCTAGCGTTATAGCTGGCTCTATTAGTTAAAGCTGTTGTTTCATATAAAAGTTTTACATTATTTCTATGGCCAATTACGTTGTTACATCTCCTTACATCATAAACAAATCTTTCCAATTCTTTTATATTCATATTTAAGTCTTTTAGATTTATTTTAGACTTTAATAACTCCCAGAACTCGAATTGTAAAGGAAAAATCGGCTCAATTCTAAAATCATCTGTATGGTTGATTGTTCCTTTGCATATATGCTTATTCTCAAAGTGAGCAGTTTCATAATTAGCATTTAAGTATTCTATATTGTTCTTAACTTCCATCATGAAACCTTCAAAATAAACAAGCTTATCAGCGGCAGAATTATAATTCTCACGAAGGACCACTAATAAAAAAGTGAGTGATGCTGTTAATATTGCTAATGCAATTTGTAAATCACCACTTAGACCTTTTGAAGATTCTGTCGGCTGTGATAAATAACTAATCAGAAGGATGATTATTGAAAATAGGATAATAAATAAGAAAATAATTGGCAACCTAAGATTTTTTAGCCAGTATTTGAAGTAGTATTTCCATTTAATAAATCCGTCTTCAGGAGAAATCTGACAATACTCTATATTGAACTCTAATTTTTCTATTTCATTATTTTCAGTATTATCCCCCATTTTTACTCCCCTATTAATGATAATGTTGTATAAAACGATATTATTAATACATTTTTTTAATTTTTTGAGTAATATTTTTAAATATTTACTACAGAAGAAATACTAAAAATCTACATTCAAAAAAAATAACCCTTAAACCTCACCCTTCAACTCTTTTAACTTCCTCTTTGGTCAAGTTTGCACGGATTTTAGGCTCTTTCAGTCCTTCAACTTTACGTCTGCGTCCTCTTTGCAAATACTGAGGCATTCCATGAAATCCTATGAAAGCATTGACGATAGTACGCCTAATGTCTCTAGTGCTTTTGGAGCGTTCTTGTTCTTTGCAGTATTCATCATAATCCTCAAACCAGACATTAATTGAACGATCCCATGCTGGTAACCTTCCTTCCTCTTCATTGTGAATTATTTTTAACATTTTCTCAGGATTTGTATCATTTACTATGCAAAACTCAGCAAGTGCCTCCAGGTAACTTTCCTTAGAGTTAGGACTTAAATCTTTTAACCAAGACTTAACCACCCTTTGAGTTTTGATTAAATCAACCGTTGGCTTTAAAATTGTCATTACAGTATCACCAATAGTTATTTATGTAGTTCATACCCTATAAACATTAGGTATTACTTATCATTATAATGTATAAGCTAAACTAAGAGTTACATATAGTGTGGTAAAAAACTAAAAATAACAAGTTTCAGCTTCCTTTTTTAGATGCGTAGTCACGCATCTAAATACTTACATGTATTTTACCACACCACACCCATTTATAGTAATAATATACATTTTAAGACCTATGTAGCTAATTAGGGGATTCTAGAATAACTATTTTTTTAAATTGATTTTACCTGTTTTCATAAAATAAGTACCTACTTTATGTTTAATAATGTTGAATTCATTTATATGAAAGAAAAAGATCCGCAAACAATTATTGAAACGTTGAAAAGCACATTGACCAAGAATTCTGTTGATTTTGAAAAAATAATCAAAGAACTCGGTCAAGAAGAAGCAGCGAATAAAAGAATTAATGGATACCATTTTAGCCTTAATGACCATGTTAAAGGCATGATCCATTCCATGTTGAGCAATAATCGCCCATGGGAACCCATCGCCAACAATATGGACAATTTAGATGAGATTTTTCTAAATTATGATATAACTAAATTGGAAAAAGCAGACCCTCAAGAATTGGAAAATCAGGTCAAAGCTATCCAATGTGGCAACAGGGCAATCAATCCCCAAATGAAATATTTAAAACACAATATTAATCAATTCAAACAGATACAGAAAGATTACAACAGCATAGATAATTTCATTGAAGAAACTCGCTTTGAAGAGGTAGTTAAATTACTTTCAGACCCTAAAAGCCCTTACAAAATTAAACAAATGGGACCACCTCTAACAATGGAATACCTAAAAAACGTAGGCATCATTGGAATAAAACCAGATGTTCACCTCTTGAGAATATGTGGCCCAGAACGTTTAGGCATTTTTAAAAACCAAAACTTGAATGAAGTTATAAAATCATTCGAAGAGTTATCAAAAGAAACAAATTTAAGCATGACCTACCTTGACAACCTTTTCTGGATATTCGGGGCAAAAGATTACGGGGAAATATGTTCAGCCACACCTAAATGCTACGAATATGATTGTGAATTAAGAGATTACTGTAATTACCCTAAAAATCACCCACTATGAGATTAATTTGAAATTACCTTATCCAAATATTCCCTTTTGGGATATACCAACTGGGGAAGAAACATAAACTTTCATCCAAGCATTATACTGCTTTAAAAAAAGAAAAGAATAAATTAGGCCGAGCCACTACCGGCCACTGCTTCCTTATTGAGAACTTGAAACTCACTTGAAGAAATTTAATCTAGCTTCAAATGCATCGACTTCTAGTAATGTTTTTTAATATTAATCTTTTGAAATCCTCTTTAATTCTTCCAAAATTTGTTCATTCAACTCATTAGTTCTCTTTTGCTCCCTAAGAAGTAATTCATTCTGCCGAACAAGTAAATTAAATTGTTTAAAAAGAACATCAAAACCACTCTTTAATTTTCCCCAAGTTGTACCCCCTATATGACCTTGCATCCAGTTTGATTCAATTATGTTTTCCATATCCTGGATAATTCGTTGATTAACATCTAAATCAGACATTATGGGTGTGATGAGGTATTTTTCATCCCCATACTTCTTTTCCAGCACCTTCCATTGTTTTTCATTCCGGATAATGATTTCTTTATATGCTTCTTCGCCACCCAATTCTTCAATTAATCTACCCTTCTTTTCTTCTTCCACTCTTCTCTTTGCTTCAACCTGTTTTTGAGCTTTTACTTGCTTTCTATTAAGTGCTTTAAGTTTAGTTCCACACTCTGGGCAGTGTCCATTTTTTTCTCCAGGCTTATCGTTTTCACATTCAACATTTGGGCAAACCCAATCCTTAAAAAGTCCCATTACTATCACTCCTACCTGTCAAATCCGTGTGATTTTCTGTGTTCTTTTAAATAAAGTGAATATAGTCGGAATATTTCATTTTATGATAATTTTTTGGTTTTAGAAAGCTTATAGATACGATTTTCCAACTCAAATACAATATTTATTACATATAATACTTTTAAAATGAAGGATGGTTTTTATACCCCTCAATTTTATTCCATAGCAGTATAGATATCGTTTGTTATTTCCAATGCAGTGCTGGAAAGAGTTGTATCTATGCTAAGTTTAATCCATTGACCATTAAATTGCGTGTAATAATCCATATATTTCCCTGTGCCTGAAAAGTCAACATATTCAACTCTTTTATCTCTCCAAGTCCGTTTATCAACATCTTCACTTACAGCTGGAGGGTTAGAAACAATCGTGTATGTTCCAACTACTTTATTATCAACATAGATGACACCATTAGCCATCCGAACATTGCTTTTATCCAGTAGAACTTCATCATCAACGGGGGTTTGGTTGGTTGGAGTAGGTGTTGTGGAAACAGATGTATTATTTACCTGAGATGTTTGTGTTGTGTTATTATTAGATGAAGGAGTTATCTGCATCTGGATACCCCCCACAAAGAGACCTATAGCCAGGATTATCACTATAATAATAGTGATGCTTTTGATTCCATTACCTTGCTTATTCCACCATTTTTGAATTGAAAGTACTCTAGATACATTCTCCCCATCAGCTGAAGTTTTTGATTTAAATATATATTTATTTAATAAAACGCCCAAAAAGCCACCAACAGCTCCAAATAACATTAAGATTAATCCAGCACCCATTAGAATCAAAAGAGGCAGTCCTAAGACAATTACAGAAATAATTCCTGTTTTTATTCCCTCTTTATAATTAACATCATTTGCTAGTAAACCAGAAACTAGTCCACTAACTAGAGGTAAAATTAAAAGAAACGATGTATATCCAAATGATTTAGCGGTTAATAACCAAACTAACAAACCCACAAGTAAACCTAAAATTACAGCTATCCAATTAATACTAGCCCAAAATCCTTTCTTTGATGTTATTTCTACTTCTATTTCTTTCCCGCATTCTTGGCAATGAACTGCACTATCTTCATTATCAAAACCACAATAAGGACATTTTTTAGTCATGATGGTGTTCTCCCTAAACTAAAGTCATCTAATGATACACTGAAACAATTTTATGAGACTTCAACAATTTTATATTTTAATTAAATTATTTAAATATTAGTGAAATTTAAAATCACCTATTTTTTCTCAATGTGGTACGGAATCATCAGCATATTAGCACGAAATTTAAATTAAATGTCTTTTTTAAGGATTTGAAACTTTTTGACAGTGTTTTTTACCATTAGTTAATGATTACTGTATAATCAACTTGATTTATATTAAAAAATCATTTTCCCATCTGGATTAGTGGCTATTTCTTTCTCCGGGCTTATCGTTTTCACAAAAACATCCGTTTTGAATACTTTGACACACCACGAAGTATATTAAATTATATTATACTATTAATAATCAGGTGAAAAAATGATTTGGCCGTTCGACTTTGCCGAGACTTTAAGTTTAGGTACATTAATTGCAACTCTGATACTAGCAGTAGGTACACTAATTTTAGCATTAGAAACTAAAAGGATGAGATTAGCTCAAACAGAACCAGAAATTTTTGCAAACTTACAACCTAAAGAAGAAGATGTAAAAGTTATCGATCTTATTATTGGAAATTCAGGACATGGAACAGCTTTAAACATTGAATTTGAAGTAAATCCTGACTTTGAGTATGAAAAAGATGAATTTTTGTCTCAATTGAGTTTCATTAAAGAAGGAATTCCATATTTAGCCCCTAATCAAATTTTAAAATCTTATTTAACGTGGATAGATGCCGTAGATTCTTTCACTTTTGATAAATTAGCAAAACCATTCACTATTCAAATTAAATATGAAAATATTAATGGGAAAAAATTTAAGAGAATATACCCCATAGACCTGAGTCCTTTAGGAAGTTTAACCTCTGTAAAAATTCCGTCTATACCAAAGAATATAAATAAAATTGAAGAACATCAAAAAACAATTTCAAATAATTTAGGAGAATTAAGCACTATTTTAAAGAAACAATGAAAGAACAAATCACTTCCTTTTGGATAAATGTCCTTGGAGGACTTGCAACATTAGGAATAACATATTTAATCGTGAAAATTTTCACAATATCTGATCTTGTTGAATATATTGGAATCTTTATAATACCGTTACTGTAGCAATTTTAGCTATACTTTTAGTATTAAATAAATTTTTTAGAAAACCTAAGTTAACTGAAGTTCAGTTTGTAACTGAGGGCGTTAAATTAACTTCTGATGGCTTTAGGGTTCTTTTTTCGATTTGGAATAGTAACTCTACTCCAATTAAGTTATATGAATTTTTTACTAAAGAATACGTTAGACGACCAAGTGTTATGTACTATGGGGGGCAACGGCATATTGTAAAAATAAATCAGAATGAAACAACATTGTGGGAAGGAGAAACATTCACAATTCCTACAAATGAAAGCGTGTCTTTTGATTTAAACTACAATATTGATACAGGTTCTCTTGATGGGGAGCCTTGGATAATATTTGGAATATTAATAAATTATCATAATACAGAAGGGAAAAAATTGTTATATTCTGATTCTGTTTATCTTTACAAAGATAAAGAAGTTGTTCCAATTGACATTGACAATTTAGAAGAGTTGAATGAACCAAACATGTTCAGACATAGAATATATATAACAACACTTCAAGAATTAATTGATAACTTACCTTATAATCAAATAAAAATAGGTGAACTTTTGATTAACGAATATAAAATTAGTTTTAGGATATTAAAAGATTTAATCCTTAAAAAAAATCAATTTGAAGATATCCAAAAAGTCAAATTATTAGAATTTACTCTTCTACGTATAATCCGTACTCAAAAAAAAGGGGAAGTAAACAATAAAACATTAAGTAGGAAAAAGAATATTTTAGAAACATTGGATGATATATCCAGAAAATATTCATGGGTTCCTTTCATGGATCTTAGCCAACCGGAATTAAATTTAGATTATCTTAAAGATTATGAACTAAGATAAGTTAAATGGAGTATGAACTTTTAATTTTAAAAATTAATTTATTATTTTTAATAAAAAAGGGAACTTATCCCCAATGGGATAAATTAGGCCATCAAAAACGAATTAAATAAGAGTACCACCCCTTACTATTTATCATTTTTCATTATTTTCTACTATATAAATCTTTATAAATCTTTTATCGTAATAATTTATAATACGATCATATTACACAATAATGTTAGTGAAACACAACATTTATAAGGCTATGAATTAAATTATATGGTTGATTAATGATAAGAGGTGATCGATGGATAGGGAACAAAATAATGAACCAATGGAAAACGCATTTGACATGCGAATTAGGCTTACATAAAAGACAAACAAAATTGTCAGAAAATGAGTTAAATAATAGTACCACCACATTAACTGATTTTTTCTGACCATTTAGCCTAATTAGAGGATAAAAAAGCTCAACAGATAATCCCTAGTTTGTATTAGGTTATTTTTTAGCATTACAGTAATAAACAAGGCTAAAAATACTACGAAATTTTCCCCTAATTTTAGGCTTTAAAAAGTAATAGGAGTAAAAATTATGGCCAAAGAAAGAATCCGTAATCCCAAGACTCATAAATACAATAGAATTAGGCAAAAAACCACTAAAAATGGTGAAAAAGGCCAAATTATGGGGTTATGGCATAGAGATAAAAAATAGATGGAAGGTTCATACCTTCCATTTTTTAAAAAATTATAGGAGGTGAAAATATGGACAAATGGGCTGATTACTGCATCTCTGCTGTAAGTTACAATAGCAAAAAGACTCACATTGAGAAAGTCAAAGTACACGAAGACAACGGAGATACGATAGGAAATCCAAGTGTATGGTTAAGAACTGACGTCGTGTCATCTTTAGAGTCTGACAACACATTCGTGACAATATCCAAAGGCACTGACGGCAAATGGAAAGAAGGAGAAGATGTGCGCATTGTTAAAGTGAATGGAACAAAATATATCCGCACTGACAGTAATAAAACAGCATCTGACAACTTAAGAAACCTTCCAGAGTTCTGATGCTCTCGAAAATTAAATTCTTCCCATTCATTTTTTTCTTAATTATTTAATTAAATTTTAAATATTCAATGAACATTATGAATACTCTTTTTAACTTGCCAGGATTTCTGATTTGAATTATAGAAATGCCCAATAATAAAATGAATAATAAGATAACCCCCATATAAGAATCCTTAAATAGATTTAAAACGGCAACTAATAAGGATGAACCGCCTAATATAACAACAAGCCATTGTATGTTTTCTGTTAAATTATTACGACGTTCATCGTGCAAACCCTTATATAAATCGTCACAAACATTTAATTTATCTAGAACGGATGAATAGTGTTTATTAAGCTCAAATACTTCATTTAATATGTCGAATAATATTTTAAAGAAGTGTATTCCATAAATTTTAGTATTCCTATAAAATTCTAATGCTGAATAAACATCCATCTTAGTTACTCTAATTTCTTCAATAACTGATTTTAAATGAGGAACATTTTTTTTGTTATAATTAGCAATAAAAAAATCTAATTTAACATCTAACTTTTTAAGGAGATGTTGCTGTCTGCAGAATATTTCAACTGCATTAATCCGTTCATTGAAATAGTCCGAATCTAATTCTAAATCTCCTTCACATATTAAAAGTGATGCAGGAGTAGCTATAGTAAAAATATCTGAATCAAATAAACCTATTTCATTTTTAGTCACGATATCAACTGTTTTTTCATCCATATCGTTATAATCAGGTTCTTTCCAAACAATGCCAAAAATATCGCGTTTTTCTTGCGATTTAGATTTATATTTTGTCACATTTACACTTGAAACAATAGAATAAGTTTCATGTACTTGTAGAAATATTGCGTTTTCTGGAGGATTCACTAATTTTTCGATTTCATTTTTAATAAATTTAGGAAAAATAGTTTCATCTACAAGAGTACAAGTCTCATCGAGTATTTCAATCATTTTAGGAGTTTGAATTGAATTATCCAATTTGGAATACAAATCAAACCTTATACTCATTATACCTCTTTGATCAAAGCTAAAAATCACTAAAATTCTATAAAAGGAATTATAAAACGGGTTTAACGTCTTTTCAACATGACCCTTTACATAATTATCAAAAAATATGTTATTATCGATTTCAAACGTTAAAGTTGGAATAGGCGAGCTTAGTCTAATAAATTCGTGATCATACACTTCATCGCTTAACTCTTTGTATTCAAAAACAGGTTTTTCTCCAAGTATAGTTACTTGACTTAAATAATTTTCAATATCTTTTCCAAAATTAAATAGTCCAAAATCAATGGATATTATAAAACTTAATCTGACATTATGGAATACTAAAGACATTTGATCAACAAGGGTTTGAATACTATTTAGGCTTTCTTGTTTTACTTATTCTTGGCTTAATTGTTCTAACTGGTTTTTTTATATTGCCTCTTTTAGCATGTTGTTTAACATAATCTTTTGTTTTTTTGCTATTTCTGGGCATTTAGCATCACTCAATTATTTTTCTGATTTTTTCCGGATATTACCTCTTTTAGCTTGCTTCTCAACATAGTCTGGAACATTCCTTTTACGATCTCCGGTTGATTTTTTTGATTCATTGGACATTTTTCCACCTCCTTCCATTTCATTTCATTTTTTACGTAAATTACCTCTCATACTATGAATAAGCTTTCTAGAATGGGGCCTACAGGGTGTTCTAACACTGCGCCTACAATAATATGTATGTGATTTGGGATTTAGTACTCTTTTACCTTTAGTTTTTCCCATTCTGCTTGATTTACCATATTTTGTCGATTTTGCATGTTTATATGATTTTGCACATTTAGTAGTCATGATTAAAAATATACTTTTGACCAAGAAATATTTTGTTATATTAATGTAATTCTATATTACATTTAACATTTCTCTCGATCATTACTAACTACTTTTCATAAAAAACCATCTTATCAGAAAGTTAATCATTATTTCTAAAATGAAGTGATTAAATAATTTTTAATCCCCCATATCTGTGAATAAAGAAGTTATAGACAATTTAAAAAAAATAGTAATTATCCCTCAGCATACAAAAAATCAAAATAAAAATCACTAAGAATTGCACATTTAAATAATTGATAACTTAAAGTATCATCCTTTAATTTTCTAATGTACAATTTAAAAGAATTATTAATTTCATCTAACAATAATTCAGGATTAACTACGATTATGTTGTCCTCTTCACAAAGTAAAGGACCAATTTCATAAGAAAATTGCCCTCCCTTCTTAATTAACCCCTCATGCACTAATCCATTTCGAAATTCGTCATAAAAACGGTTGGCAAGTTCATCATCGAAATAATCAGGAATATTGGTTTTTAACCATTTTTTAATTCTTTTATTAACCTTTTTTTCATTAATACTTATTCTAGCTAAAAAATCAATAGTTGTAACGCACAATAACCCTGCAGAAAAAGCACATTGACTATCATTTAGAATTTCTATTGGTTTTAAATAAAAGCCTCTCACCCTATCCTCAAAAGCTTCAATTAAACAGTTTTTATCATCCAAATTGATATCTTCATATTTATAGTTAGGAGAAAAATGAACAATATCTTTAATCCGCATATAATCACCTTTTGAGGAAAAACACCGATTAATTACAAATTAAATGCTCAATTTTAATATATTACTTTTTCGTATCCACCAAGAAAACGGTTCAACTCACGGTAGGAGTGCTGGATTGCCACACAACATCAATCATATTATAAAGATGATATATCATAATTTATTATGCAACAGATATAATAATAAAAAATTAACATATAAAAAGGAGCATAATCATGGAATTGGCTTCTAAACTTTACAATGAAAGATTTATTAAAATATTAGGTTTATTTTTACTATTTATTGGCCTAGTAGGTCTTTTTTACGGACCAATGGAAATTTATTGCTTCTATATGTTTTCTGAAGGAGGAAAGTTTTATTATGAGGGATTCCAAATTGGTTCATTGTTTTTTGCTTATTTGGTAATTCAAAATTCAGCTTATTATATAATAGCTTTTTTATTAATACCCATTGGTCTGGGACTTTTTAAATTAAAAAATTGGGGATTGAAACTTTCATTAAATTTATTGTATATTTGGATAATTCTTGGAATTAGTATATTGAGTGGCTTTATCTTATCAATACCACAATTGATTCAAAAACTGAACTTATCAACCCTCGTTTTAATTACATTACTTCTGGTATTAACTGGAATTGCGATTCCTTTTATTTTAATAAAAATATTTAATAGTAGAAGTTTTCAACTGGTATTTAAACCTAAAAATTCGAATTGGATAGATGCAGTCCCTCAGATAATACTTTTAATTTGTAGTTTGAACGTTCTTTTTATTTTATTATTACATTCTTGGGCCCTATTTCAGTTTATTTTCCCATTTTTTGGTAAAATTATTCTCCATAGAGAAGCAGTTCTTTATTTGACCAGTGCAATATTTATTTTAGCTATTCTAACCTACGGTATTTGGATAAAACATATCTTGGCTTTTTGGGGACTTCTAATTTATTACACAGTAATGTTAATCAGTATAATACTTACTTTTAGCCAATACACTCTTCCAGATATAATAAATATCTTTAAATTATCATCTTATGAACAAACTCAAATTATTCCGGTGATAAATATATTCTTGAATGTGAATTTAGCATCTATTTTAGTTACATTTATTTTCATAGTATTATTTTTATGCATATATTTCCGCAAAAAATTGATTAAAAGTAATATAAAAACTTAATTTATTAATGTCCCCAATATTTCAAAAAAAATACCCCACTTCAAGCCTCACCCTTAAGTTCTTTTAACTCCTTCTTCATTTCAGATACCATATCACATAGCTTGTAATTCTGTCTTTGTAGTTCCCTGATTTCATCTAATGAATATTTTCCTGCCGCGGAGTCTTTGACTGTTAGGTGTTCTATATACCTTATGTAAACCTTTTTTAACTCTTCAGGGTCAGCTAGGAGTATGCCTAACGAAAACGGTCCTTTAACATGTGTCCCATCATATGCTCACGGATTTCCCATGGCATTCCAGCATTTATTAGCGGGGTGTTGAAAAACTTCCGCATCATATGACTGGTGGCCTTGTAAAACCCACCCTCATCAGGCACCCAACCAAGGAACCAGTTCAACTCACGGTAGGAGTGCTGGATAGCCATAGTACTCATATGGTCACCACCAGACTGATACCTTGAAAATAAAGCATCATCATCTCCCATATCCAACCTTTCAAACTCAAAATAAGTCTCAATAGTTTCAACCACTTCCTCACTAAAAAAGGTAGTGAATTTAACATGTGTTTTCTTCCGTTCTAAGCTCAACTGGCATATCCTCAAGGCTCATCATTATCATCATAAACCTTCTGGATACCCTCCTTAAAGTCAGAAATTTTCAAATTGAGAAGATCGGATATTGGCAGGCCGGAGGAGGCTTGTGCCAGTTAAAGAAAGCGCTTGAAAACTCTCTTGAAAATATGAAAAAAAGTAATTTAATGATTGAAACAAGTTTTAAACTTATAATATATCTTAAAGACAAAAATAATAAACTGAAATGCCTCAATGAACAATTAACTAAAAATATTATGGTATTGAGAGAATGACGTTAATAGGGCTGCCTTCATTTTTTTCACTTCGCGATAGCTGTGTATGGCGAATTATTGCGTTTTGAATATACTTAAATTTCAATCAAATTAATATTTAATTCAAAAATTCCTCTATGCTCCTTCAATGGATTCCATTAGGGCATAAAAATACATTGATTCCTTAGTTTTATATAATTGGTACCATGCTTCCAGTGTTTCAGTTTTCATTAAATTTGTTCTTTTTAATATTTCATATGAAAACTCTAATGGGGCAATACCACTAGCTGTTATTAGATTGTCATCTGTAACTGCTGGTTGATTTAAATAGAAATTTTCTCCGATGTATTCAGGACAAAACATTTTTAAAACTTCTATGTCATTGCTGGTATGTTTTCTATTGTTTAATATTCCTCTATTTGCAAGGGCTATTGTGGCTCCACAAACTGCTGCAATAATTACTTTTTCATTTATAATACTGGAAACGATATCTATTATTTTTTTATTTTCCTCTTCGGTCCATGTGTCTGCTCCAGGTAGAATAAGTAAATCATCTTCCTCAAACTTGATATTATCAATATTCTCATCTGGAGTAATTGTAATACCTCCCATTGTTTTTATGGGTTCTGTGGTATTCCCAATTGTTATAAGCTCAACCGGAAGTCTTGTTTTATCCAAATATCTGCCACTATTGAGTTCAGCAGTTAAATAACCGATTTCCCAATCCGCTAATGTATTTAATATGTATATATATACTTTCATAAAATTTCCTTAAGCGTTAATGGTTATATTGTTATCGTTTTCTGAGTAAAATTCGTCAAAAAAAATTAAATAATGCACTCCTTTTCCTACTATTAATTAAATATATTTTTCATCATAATAGCTGCAAATAACGAATCAAATATTATTTTTTTTGTTTGAAAACAAATTTTTCTATTTCTCAATCTGATAGGGTAAACATACCCCGGACGGACAAGTAAAACAGTTAATAATTAATAATATTAATATTAAAACATTAAAATACGAAGAAAATAATTTAAAACGCCTTAATACCACCAAATGGATGATTGAATGTTAAAAAATCTTTTCAACAAGAATAAAATTGAGAAGGAATACAAAAAAGGGCTTATTTTTGCAAATAAACGAGAATACAATGAAGCTATTAAATGTTTTGACAAATCATTGAAAATAGATTCTAAACGTGTTGATGTTTTAACTTCTAAAGCTATGGCATTATATGCTCTTAACAAATATGATAAAGCCTTGGAATTTTGTGATAAAGCTCTTAAATTAGATTTAAATTTTTCAGATGTATGGTATGTTAAGGGTCTAGTATTTTGGAGTTTAGAAAGATATGAAGATGCATTAGAGTCTTATGATAATGCTTTAGAACTTGAAGTTAATGATGAGGCAATTTGGCGTAATAAAGGTGATGTTTTATACGAATTAAAAAAGTATAAAGAAGCTTTAGATTGTTATGGAAAAGCTTTGGATTTGGATCCTCAAGATTTTGACACTTGGTATGATAAATGTAGTTCATTAATAAAAATGGAACGTTTTGATGAAGCTTTAGATTGTTATAACCATGTTTTAGAGTTAAATCCCCAGGATTCCTATTTTTGGAATGGTAAGGGATTTGTACTGTATCATTTAGACCGTTTTGATGAGGCTTTAGAATGCTTGGATAAATCTTTGAAATTGAACCCTGATCTCTTAGAGTCATGGGGAAACAAAGGTAATGTATTAAACGAACTTGAAAGTGATGAAGAAGCATTAAATTGTTTTGAAAACGTTTTAAAACTAAATCCAAATGATTTGAATGGCTGGTACAAAAAAGGCCATACTTTGATGAAATTAAAAAGAAACTCAGAAGCTTTAAAATGTTTTGATAAAGTTTTAAAATTAGATCCTACTTTTGAACCTGCTTTAAAAGCAAAAAAAGAGATATAAAAAAATAAATAGCAAATAAATCTTTTTTTATTAATAATTCAAAAAAAATAACCCCTTAAACTTCTTCCTTCAGTTCTTTCAACTCTTTTTCATCTCTGAGACTATATCACATAACTTTTTATTCTGTCTTTGTAGTTCACGGAACTCGTCTAGTGAATATTTTCCTGCCGTGGAGTCTTTGACTGATAGGTGTTCTATATACCTTAAGTAAACCTTTTTTAGCTCTTCTGGGTCAGCTAGGAAGTATGCCTCACGGACCCTATCTTTTAACTTGTGCCCCATCATGTGCTCACGGATTTCCCAGGGCATTCCGGCATTAATTAGCTGGGTATTGAAGAACTTCCGTAGCATGTGGCTGGTTGCTTTGTTGAAGCCATCCTTAGGGGTGGGCTAAGTTTTTGATTGTATTTTTATTCGGAGAATAAATGATTAGAATGAGTTTTGAGATTCGGGAATGGTTTAATTGATTTATCGTTTCTTAACATTTTTAATCTCTTTGGTCATTTTCGCAATTTCTTTCCATCTCTTTTTTCCTGCAAGTTGAGGGTTTTTTTCCTTTCAACTGCCTGTATTTCTCTCTGTAATTTCCTGAAACTTTCTAACCTTTTTTCTGAGAGGGATTTGTCACTTATGGCTCTTTTAACGGCACATCCCGGTTCACTCTCGTGTAAGCAATCGGAAAATTTACACTGCATCTCAAGTTCGATAATATCACTGAAAAGATCCAGCATCCCTTCTCCAGCATCCCATAGCTGCAATTCCCTCATGCCAGGGTTGTCTATAATTAAACCACCTTTTTCCAACATGATCAATTCTCTTTCGGTGGTAACATGCCTTCCCCTGCTATCTTTTTCCCTTATTTCACCGATATTTTGTCTTTTGTAGCCTTCAAGGGCATTGATGAGTGTAGATTTCCCCACACCGGATGATCCCAGTAATGCAACGGTTTTACCATCTTTAAGGTAAGGTGATAATTGTTCTATGCCCTCATTGCGGGTTGCACTAATAGCAACCACATCTATCCCAGGTGCGATCTCCAGAACCTCATTTATTTTCTCATCTACATCTTTACAAAGATCTGATTTACTCAGGATCACTACAGGCTCTGTTTTGCTTTCTTTGGCTATGGCAAGGTATCTCTCTATCCTTCTTAAGTTAAAGTCCCGGTTAAGTGAGGTAACGATAAAAATTGTATCAATATTGGTAACTATCACCTGCTCTTCGGTAACTTTTCCTGCTTCTTTGCGAGAAAACTTGCTTTTTCGAGGAAGAATGGCATGTATAGTTACAGACCCGACATTATCTTTAGATACAACTACCCAATCACCTACGGCGGGAAGATCTCCCTTTTGATGTAGGTTACCTGAAATTCTGGCACGAACCTCTCCATCTTTAGTGTACACCTTATAACCATTTTTGTACACAGTTGAGACCCTCGCTGGTTCATATAATCCAACATACTCCGTAAAGTGTTCCCCGAAAAAAGCATTCCATCCTAATTTCTTTAATAAATTATCCAATTAAACACTCTCCAATATCTCACCTAACTCACAGGATAAATTTCTTAATTAAAATAACTTAAAATTAGATTGATGAAAGTAATATAAAAACTTAATTTATAGTGTTCCCAATCAAAAAAACCCCTTAAACACCTTTCAACTCTTTTAACTCTTTTTTCATCTCCACGACCCACTTAACATCAAGTTAATAAACTCATTGGAAAATTACGAGTTACACGATGATTTTTGATTAAAGTTATTACGTTTAAGCAATAACATCCGTTTTTATACATTTGTGAGATAGTTGCCTTCGGGCATATTCCCAATTTATCAAATAATAATGTTTTTCATTGATTTTGCAACTGACTTTTAGGCGTTCATAACATAAAAGCAACAGAACCTGGGGTTATATTTCCAAATAGGAATTTATTTTAAAACATTTAATTATCTTGAATATTAAAAACTAACGATATAATACTGGTTATTAATTGATTATAAAATAATAAAATCTAATTTAACCATTAAAACGCCGTAGCCGGTTTTTAATCTAATAATAAAATTGCTAATTTAATTAAATAAATAATTTATAATAATTAAATTAGCTGGTTAAGTCATAAATTAATTTTCAACACTTAATCTGAATCTGGAAAACAATCCCATACCTATGATAAATATTATGGCAGTTAGGACTGCGCTCCAGGCCAGGTCATAAGTAATGGCGCTCAATCCATTTCCATATATCAAAACTGATTTTAATGCATTTAAAATATGAGTCCAGGGAAGTATATCATATATCTGGAATGATCGACCCATGATTTCACCTATGACTACCTGGGGAAGCTGGAAAAATGCTCCAACCACGAAGCTGGTGGGTACCACAACCATTATCCCTAAATTAAATGCTTGAGTGTCATTTTTTGCAAAAGAAGCGATAATCATTCCTAATGAGATAGAACCGATTCCTCCAATGACTCCAATAAACATGGCCAACACAATGGAGTTTAAACCTCCTTGCCAGTTGAAACCCATTATCAGAGCAACGGTAAGTAGAATTAAAACCTGAATAGCTGCCACTATTGACCAGGGGATAAGTGCTCCAAATAACATGTCAAATGAACGCATTTTAGATATTCTTAAACGAGCTAAAGTACCTTTTTCCACTTCCCTGGTCAAACTGGCTGCCACTGTAGTGGCTAGAAGTAAGATAGCAAATAGCATCATTCCAGGAGCCAGGAAGTCAAACTGGGAAAAAGATTCCGTCCCGGAGACTGATCCTACATCTCCTTCAAACAATTTTAGAGGTTCAGCCGAAGATCCGGATGTCTGGCTTTGAATATTGGCCACCAGATTATCATGATACTCCCCTATTATTTTTATTAATACTACTTGAGAAACTCCAAAACCCATACTGGATGAATCTCCGCTAATAATTAGTTTAAGGGTGTCGTTATTGGAATTATTATTAGATGATGTTGTTCCTGTTGTCTGCGCAGTAATTGAATCCTCCATTTCATCTACAATAGTTTGTGAAAAATTTTTGGGAATTATAATCATTGCATCAGCTTCTTTAAGCTGTATAAGCTTATTTGCAGAAGATTCTGAAGTATTTATAACATTAAATAACTTAACATCACTATCTTCATATTCAGAATCACTGAAAATTTCGGTCAGATTATCCCCAAAATTAACCTTTTCATTGGTTAAAGGCATCTTTGCACCTTCATCAAGGTTAACAACTACCAGATTATAAGTTTCATTAGTTTGACCCATATTCCCATAGACAATTCCAAAAATAATCATGAAGAACATGGGAAAGAGCAGTATCAAGAAAAGACCTCTGCGGTCTCTTATAAGTTCTTTAAAATCTTTAATGGCTACACTGATGAATTTCATGTTATTCCCTCAAACTGGTTCCAGTTAATTCAATGAAAACATCCTCCAATGTATTGGGGTGCAGTGATAAATCAGCGATCTCAGTATTCATGTCCTGAACTTTACTCATTACCTCTGGAAGTTTTCCAACTGCATTTAAAGTCCTTATATTTATTTTACCATCAACTTCAGTAACTGAATCAATATTTTCCATAGTTTTAAGTCTAAAAATCACTTCCGGATTCATTTTAGGATCAGCCAAGTGGATTTCCACTATGTCCCCATCACCAAACTCGTTTTTAAGATTTTTAGGAGTATCCAGTCGTAACAGTTTCCCATGATCAATAATGGCAATGCGATCTGAAAGCCCGTCTGCTTCATCCATTAAATGTGTGGTTAAAATAACTGTTTTTCCTTCGTTATCCCTCAATGAGCGGATGAAATTCCACAGAACCCTTCTTGATTGAGGATCAAGTCCTTCTGAAGGTTCATCCAGAACCACTATCTCCGGAGAGTGTATTAATGCCATGGCCAGATTTAACCTGCGTTTCATACCTCCCGATAAGTTAGAAACGAGGGTGTTTGCTTTATCCATTAGTATGAGGTCTTCTAATAGGCTTTCTACCCTAGTTTTCAATACGTCCTCTGGAACTTCGTACATTTCCCCCATGAACTTCAAACTCTCTTTACATGTAAGGCTTTCCCATAAAACTATATCCTGAGGACATATTCCAATTTTAAGTCTATCTGCATGGGCAATGTCTTTGCCATCAACCAATATTTGCCCACCAGTTGGGCGAAGTAAACCTACCATCATCTTGATGGAAGTGGTTTTTCCAGCTCCATTAGGACCTAAAAATCCAAATACTTCACCTTTTTTTATTTTCAAATTTAGATTATCTACTGCTACAAAATCTCCAAAAGATTTAAAGAGATTGTTCGCCTCGATTATAAACTCATCCACCATAATATCTTCCCATTATTCTTTTTTAAATCAAGAATTAATTATATAAAAATAACAAAATGTCAATTTAACTCCATTAACTTCTCTAAAAACTCTATAGAATTTTTAATCTCATTTATCCCCTGTTCTAAAACCGTCAAGGCAATAGGAGACAGATTTTCACCATATTTCTGTTTTTTCTCCAGTGTATCCTGTAGTTCCTGTTTTTTTGATTCATACAATGGTTTAATTACATCCAGACGTTTCTCTTTAGATATGTAATCAAAAAAAACAGCCTTTACCATAAATTCAAAATTATCAATATCTGGCTCGATAGGTTGAGCTACTATCTCCAGTAAGTGTTTTCTACCTTTTTGAGTGATGTGATAAACTTTTTTGTTAATGCCTTTTCCAGGCATTTCTTTTCCTTCAATTAATCCCTTTTTCTCCATTTTTGCCAGTGCAGGGTATAAAACGTTGTTATTAATTTTGAAGTAAGGATTTACAGTTTCTCTGATATTTTTCTTCAATTGGTATCCATGGCTGGGTACAAGAAAAATCATGCCCAGTATTATTAAATCGTTGTTTACCATTTTATCGACTTCATACCCTCAACTTATTAATTATTCATAATAGTGTTGTTAGGTTAATTTTAACATAGGTTAAAACTAACATAAGTTATTTTTAACATATAAATCTATGGAACTTATTATACATAACGCAATAATTGCACTTTTTTTCATCTCTAACCATATCACATAGCTTATTCTTCTGTCTTTTTAATTCCCTGAATTCATCAATGGAATAGATTATTCCAGAGTTTTTAACGTAATGTGTTCAATTACAAAATTAATTAGTAATTTGTGTCCATGATCTTAAAAAAATAGTTTAATTAATCTCCATAACATTAATATAAGGGAGAAATTGTTTTGGAAAATAACAATAATAATCCTTCTGAAATAGGTTGGACCGCCATTATAATTGTTTCATTATCTTCATTTATCATTGCACTTGATTCTACTTTTATGAACGTGGCTATAGGCAATTTAGTAATAGATCTGAACACCACTATACCTACCATACAGATAATAATCAGTGTTTATGCACTGACCATGGCTTCATTAATGCTTCTAGGGGGTAAGATGCAAGATGTTGTGGGTAGGAAAAATGCATACATTGCTGGTGCCGTTATTTTTGGATTTGGAACAGCCATAGCTGCTTTGAGTATTAATTCAACCATGTTATTGATTGGATGGTCAGTTTTTGAAGGTATTGGTGCAGCCCTGATGACACCTGCCACAGCTTCAATCATCGTTGGAATGTATAGTGGAAAAAACCGTGAATTAGCCCTGGGGATGCGAACATCCCTAGCTACTGTAGGTGCAGGAGTTGGACCACTCGTAGGAGGATTTTTAGCCACATTCTTCAGTTGGAGATGGGGGTTTGGACTTGAACTAATTATAATAATAATTATACTGGGATTGTCACGAAAACTGAAATACTTCCCCCCATCAATGAAACTTAGAGATTTAGACAGATGGGGAGTGATTTTATCTTCATTAGGGCTTTTATTATTTGTTATAGGAATTTTAAGTATTAATTCTAACGAAAACTTTGAGATATCTGCATTTATAATAGGAATGGGAATATTACTATTAATATTATTCTATTTAAGAGAAAAAAGAGTTATTAGTAGAGATGAACGACCGCTTACTGATATCAGACTGTTTAAAAATAGAAACTTTGCTCTGGGAACACTTTCCAGACTGGTGCTGAATCTGGCCCTGGCAGGGGCTGTCTTCATATTGCCCGTTTTTTTCCAGCAAGAGACAGGTGCCGACGCATTTACAACAGGCCTTACTCTTTTACCGTTAACTATTGGGGTTTTGATCTTTTCAATAGCATCATCTAAACTATCAAATCGAATTGCACCCCACCATCTCATTTCTATAGGCTTTCTAATAGCATTATTATCCAGTTACTATCTCAGCTACCAGTTCAACCTAAATACCCAAGTATCTGATATTATTCCTGGAACCTTATTTTTGGGGATGGGATTAGGTTTAGCCCTGCCACTAACCGCAAACATAATTTTATCCTCGGCAAGTTCAGATAAGCAATCTGATGCCTCAGGTATTATGTCCACCAGTGCAAATCTGGGATCATCCATGGGAACTGCAATTATAGGGATTATCCTCATAATTGGAACAATCAACGGATTATATGCAACATATGATCAGATCTATCCCAACCAATTTACGAAAAGTGAAATCGATCAAAAACTGGCAATATATCAAGAGAAAAAAAATACAACTACAACATTTAATGTCTTAAAAGGGAATGAAAACTTTACTTTATACACAATTGTTAACAAAACCGTCAGAAATGCAATGAAAACTGCATTTGACTTTGTATTTATCATATTCTTAATAAGCTTCATAATTTCGCTATTCATAAAGCCATTGAAGCTTAAGTAGCCCATTATTCTATTTATGAAATCTAAAAAAACTAATATAACCTCAACAATTAAAACTTTCTCTCACATGATAAAAAATAATCCTTACGATAAATTCAAAAAAAATAACCTCTAAACCTCACCCTTCAACTCCTTTAACTCCGTCTTCATCTCAGAAACTGCATCACATAACTTGTTATTCTGTCTTTGTAATTCCCTGAATTCATCTAGTGAATATTTTCCAGTTGAAGCTTTGACAGATAGGTGTTCAATACACCACCCTTAAGTAAACCTTTTTTAACTCTTCTGGGTCAGCTAGGAAGTATGCCTCCCGGACCCTATCTTTTAACTTGTGCCCCATCATGTGTTCTCTTATTTCCAAGTGACTTCCTGCATTTATTAACTGGGTGTTGAAAAACTTCCGCATCACATGACTGGTGGCTAATCCATTAATATAAATAATTCATTTATTATATTGAATTAAGAAAGAAAATCTTGTAATGAAACATACTAAAATTAACTATATTTATAAAGGGGGTTTCTTCTTTGGACTCTAAAAAAATGGTTGAAACATTAAATGTGAAAACAGACATTCCTTTCTCTGATAAAATAGAAGATCCATCGGTTATTGACACGTCAGGCCGCATAAATATACTATTCAGTGAAGATGTAGATATCAATACTGTTCCAGATGGAATAAAACTTTACAAAATTAAACCTGATGGAAAAAAGCAAGAGGTGGATGTTAAAATAAATGTTGATAATAATTCACCGTCTGTTCTTTATATAAATAAATCTGAGGCAATTTCTGAAGGTGAAGAGTATAAACTTTCTGTAACCCGCAAAGTAAAATCCATAGATGGAACATGCCTAAAAGAAGAATTTGCGAGCTTTATCGCTGTTGATTATTCATTTAATCTGGAATCAGAGGGTATTTCAGATTTAAACAATAAAAGAAACTTGATAATATGTATAAGTGACCTTCATTTAGGTGCAAACGATAGCTATGCAGAACTTACCCAGAACCGGGATGCACTGGTTAATTTTCTGGAACATGTTAAAAATTCCCCAAATGTAAAAGAACTGGTTATAGCCGGTGACTTGATTGACGAATGGTTCATACCCATGCATTTAGACACATTCAATGGAAAAACACAGTTGGATTTTGCAAAAGCCGTGGCTTCTAACAATAAACCAGTAATGGATGCTTTTAATAATATAATAGAAGATGGCAAAGTAAAGGTGACTTATGTACCTGGAAATCATGATTTACTGATAAATTCCGATGATATTCAAAGTATCCTGCCGGGAATATCTGAAGCTCGTGATGTGAGAGGTCTGGGAGCATATATTCCGTCTGATTTTCCGGAAGTAATCATTGAACACGGACATAGATACAATTTTTACTGTGCCCCTGATTATTCCAACCAGTCTTTAACCCAAACCGATACTATACTACCCCCAGGATATTTCTTCACCCGGATGGCAACCAGTTCAGTTATGCAGGGCCGCCCAAAACTAGATGTTACATTCCCTCCGGTTAATAAAAATAATCTGGGAGAGATTCAATTCCTTTACTATCTTTACTGGAATGTTTGGAAAGGCCTTATCACAGATTTCCCTGTAAACGAAGGATTGGAAGCAAAAGTTATAAACACGCAAATAGATGGATTTACTGAGGTTTATGCCATAAATGATGTCCTACCCTATCAAAAATCAGAAGACGATTACATTGATGTTAACTTGTATAATGGGATTGTTGAAACCTGGGATGAAAGGCAAAATAATAATTTAGTTCCTGTTAATATTCCTACCAACGAAGCAGTCCTGAAAGGTGCATTTGCAAGTCATCTGGATGATCAATCACATGTACAATTTTTTAACAATCCGGATTCAGATAAAAAAATTGTTATATTTGGACATTCTCATGAAGCACGAGTTATAACATCTTTCAATGAAAAACAAGAAAAACAGGTATATGTAAATTCTGGCACATGGATAGATAAAAATAAATGCACCATGACCTTTGTAGTTATTATACCCCCAAAAAGCGAAGACTTAAGCTTAACTTATGTAAATCTTTATCAATACACTCCAAGTGGTAATATCAAAAAATTAAAGTCAGAAGCACTCCAAATCTGAAATAATTTTTAAAATAGGTCTATTGAAAAAAATAACCCTATAAATTACCTTAAGTTCCTTTTAACTCTTTTTTTATCTCTGAAATTATATCACATAAAGGTTATTCTGTTTTTTGAGTTCCCTGAACTCATCCATGGAATACATTTTGCCTCCATAGTTCTTAACAGATAGATACTCAATTATACCTTTAGATATATTTTCTTAACTCATCAGGATCGGGCTAGGGAGTATGCTTCACAGACCTGTCTTTAAGGTCACTCAGAATAAAGATTATACTGAACTGGTTAAATCAGTGGCTGAACCCTTGAAAAATCGTTGGCTTGTCAAATATTTTAATACACTGAAAAATATAATTTTTTGGGTTTTCTAATTAAACGATTTACGATTGTGGTTACTATTATATCATGTTTTTCTTGAGATTTTACGGTTAATACACCTTTTGGTATTATTTATTCGACCTTGTGATTTGTAACGGCCGGTGTATACTGAAGTTACGTAATGTTTCTTATCATCTGCACTCATGAACAATCCCCCATATTTATAGTTATTATATGTTTTCAAGTTAGTTATATTTCTTCCGAATATTTTCTAAAAAGTCTAAAATTAGCTTTTAAAAGTTTTTAACGTGTATTGACGTTGTCAAGAACTAGAAAAAGAATTTACAGGACAGAACCCGGATGGATGAAGATTTTTGCCATACTTTACTTCATATATGCCGGTATTATCACTAAAGTTGCTTGTAGATCCATAACAGTTCGATTAAATAACTTGAAGGAATAACATTAATTGGACAAGAAAAAATATTTTAGACAGATTATCCTATCATAAAATATATGTTGCCAAGAATAATTAGTTCCATCGGATTAGTAATCCTTATTTTTAGTGTTGTGGTTGTTTCAGGATGCACCTCAAATGATCCCCTGGATAATGTATATAAAACTGAATCTACTGGTCTTAAACATTTTGAGAGTGAAGGCATATCTTTTAATGCTTCGAATAACTGGTCTTTTTATAAAATGGAAAATGAGGGGGGTGATTACTTGTTTTCCATAAGTAAAGGAACCGATGAAAATATGGATCTTATTCATTTCCACGCAGGTACCTATAATGGTACTTTATCAGAATATGTTAGTTCTCAGAAGAAGGAAATTCCACTTATGAATTGGACTATAACATCCGAAAAAGAACTTACTGTAGATGGTCTTCCCGCATATCAAATTTCATCACTTAACCAAGAGAATAAGCCCTTAATAAAAACATGGTTTATGAAAAATGGAACTATTTATACAATTTATGCTGTTCCCAGTCCAGGTAAAAATCTTACCAGCATCGAAACAGACCTTGAAATTGTAATCAGCACTTTTCATGTAATATAAAACAAAATATACCTGATTTATTAATATTTTATCTTTTTCTCAATTCTGGAGCTTAAAAAATGGCTAATTGGAAAATTATCGGACTAAGCGGACTTTTTAACGCAGCGCTAACTATTATCCTGATTATAATCTTCTTCCCGCTCTTCTTTTTAGGTCCGTTAACAGGAGGATTTTTTGCCTCCTACTTTAGCCGAGGATACGAAGATTATGATAAAATGGATTTAAAAGATGGAGCAGTTGTGGGAATATTTTCTGGAATAATTGGTGGTTTAATAATCACTTTAATATTGATAATGGGCTTTGAAGCAATAAACACCCTCATAACTTTAATATCTCTGAAAATTGGCATAATACCCTGTGCGAATACAGTGGTAGCAGCGTATCTTATTTTTCAGTTGTCCTTAATTATTAGCATAATTCTAGGAGCCATAGGCGGATTAATTGGAATTAAGGCAAAAGGTGAATTTAGGTAGATGTAAAAAAGGAGTTACTTGCATCTACCTCAATTATTTAAGAATGTGAGGAATATCGCTAAATACACTAAGAAAACTCCAACATTAAATGCTAGAAGTTTTCGGAAATCATTCTTGAGATATAGAAAATCTACAACCAAACACTAATGGAAAATATTAATTTCTGATTTAATTATTTAAAGTTTAATAAAGATTGATTCATCTTTTATTTCAACTTCGTAACTATTCAAATCATGTGAACCGCCACCAGTAACAATCCTTAGGAGACTGGGAACATTTTTAACCAGTTTTCCAGTTTTAACATCGTACTGTGAGCCATGTACTGGGCAAGTTATAATACTGTTTTCAAGTTTACCAATGGGCAGGAAACCACCCATATGTGGACAGACAGCATCTACTGCATGAAAAGTTCCACTGACATTGGCAATAAGTACATATCTGTTTTTAACAAAAAACCCTTTCATAGTATTCTCGAATACTTCCGAAACTTTACATACCTTTTCCATTAAAATCACCTTTTATTATCCATTAATTCTATTGACCAATTTAAAAGGTATAATTCCACATTTTTTTATTAATGGTATTAGATCGTAGTTTTCCTGGTTTAATTATGATTTTTCATCTTTAAATATTTAACAATCTAAATTAGTTAAATGTGAGTTCCAGTCCCTTCATGTAAATAACAGTTAATTTTATATATCATGATTAATAATGTTAAATTGATTGTCATGTTTTATCATGATAAATTAATTAAAAGTTCCATAAGTGGTTGTGTATGTTACGAATAAAAAGAATATATGAACTCCCAAAAGAAGAGGATGGATTCAGAATCTTAATAGATGAATTTTGGCCTAAAGGCTTGTCAAAAGAAGAAGCTAAAGTGGATTTATGGCTTAGAGAAATAGCACCACCTAAAAATCTTGGCAAATGGCCTGAAGATGACCGTGCACACTTTAATGAATTCGAAACGAAATACCATGACCAACTTCAGAAGAAAAATACTTTAATAAAACTAATTAGGGATACTGAAAAAGAGAAAGGAACTGTAACATTTTTATATTCTACAATCAAGAGCATTAAAAGGCTGAAGTTTTAACATGAACCTTTATTAACTGTTAAAATGTAGTTTAAAGCGAATGAAGATATGATGTCCCTATGTGTAATGTGAATAAGAATAAATGGAAAGGCAGGAAGGATGAATGAATGATGGAGTTGGGCGTATATCATGTTAGATGGCGGATTTATACAGATAAGAAGTTGCACCACCCCGAAATCCATCATAACCTTTTTTATTATCCATTTAGGATATTAATTTAATTATCTTTTATTGCTGCTCTTTTATGGTGGCATTTAGTAAAATCTCTTCCAATGTTATACCGTCCGGACTTAAAACTTTAATTAATTCATCAGATAAGGCATATGTAGGTCCTTCCTTCACTTCTCCCTCAAACAAAACAATGTCCACATCTTCATTTTTCAAAAATTCAACAGTTTTAAGCCCTCTTTTTCGTTCATAATTCAGGGATGGATTTTTCTTTATTTGAAATTTCTTTTTTAGTACTTGATTTCAAAGAATCATCCCACAAAATTCGAGATAAATCGGATTAACTATGGCCATCTGAGCAGGCTGAGTCCATACTGGCTTGTTTCAGTTTTCCTTCAGCCCAATCTTGAACTGCCCCTATTACTGTTCCTGATGCTCCAACATAAACTTCAATTCCCGCGTTTTGTAGCATTTGAACAGCTTTAGGTCCTAAATTACCACATAAAAGTGTGTTAGCTCCTGAACCAGTAATAAACTCTCCAGGAGTCATTTGTCCACCCATGTGTTTTCCATTACTCTCCAGAATCTGAAAAGTTTCAATTTTGTCATTTTCCCAGTTGATTAAAACGAAGTAGGGAGTCTTTCCAAAGTGCTGGGATATTTCTCCCTTTAAACCGGTTTTATCAAGACTGGGAACGCATATTAATACCATTGTTGTTTCCTCCATTATGAAATGTTTTTAATCAGCTCCACAAAGTAGAGCGCCGCATTCAGGACATTTATCGTTTCTGCATGGCACTCCCGGAATTTTAGGAGCTTCGTATCCACACTGCTGACATTTACACACCCGGGGAGGGCCTGCCCCGCCACCTCTACCACGACCTCTTCTTCCAATCCCCTGCTGTCCCATGGGTCTTTGGACTTCTTGCTCTGTATTGATAGTGCATATGTCCTCAGATTTACAATCTGGACATTTTTCATATTCTTTCCCAGGGCTATGCCATTCAAATCCGCATTTTTCACATTTATATCTTATTTTAGCTGTCATGTAATCCCCTCCTTTGATACTTAAGATTTTTACTGTCTACACCTGCTTAGCTGTCTTCCCTCTAGCAGAATTTAAAATTCTGTGTAGAGTAGGCTGCGATATTCCAATGATTTCTGCTGCCGTTCATGATTGATTTTTTGGTGATCTTTTAGCCTATAACCTAATTTCACCCATAGTGATGTCTATAAATCCAGATTCGTGATTATAATCCTCAAAATCGGGTTTGAAACATTTATTTCTGGTTCGTTAGAATATCTTTCCACATCGCTTTAACCCAGGCATTTTATGAATATATATTCATAACTCTTATATAATACTTTGCTTTGATACAAATTAGATCACAAAATTTCAAATTCGAAAAATAATAATGTTTTTTATTGGTTTAACAAGTCTCGAATAAAATTTTCAAATTATTGGGGAGTTTTAAGGAAGGTAACAGCCGCTTTTATCTTATAAAAAAACCATCCGGAATATATAAATCATTAATATTTTGGTATTTTAAAAAAATATTCATTATTCTCGTTATATTTATAATTGGAGTTATTTTATATTGTTTTAATTAACGATAACGCACTAATATTTGGGTTTCGTAACCGCAAGCAAAAAATAACCCCGTTTTGGGCAAGAAGATACTTCTGATAATAACATTTTCACATGAAAACAAATTTTCTATCACTAAAAACAAATAGATCATAAGTACATAGTCAATTTGGGGAAAATTATGGCTGATATTACAATACTCTTAGTAGAAGATGAGAGCATAGAAGCCATGGATATAAAAAGAACTTTAGAATCCTTTGATTACCAAGTTCCTTATGTTGCTTCTAGTGGTCAGGAAGCTATAGATAAAGCATTAGAACTCAAACCAGACCTTATTTTAATGGACATAATTTTGAAGGGAAAAGTTGATGGTATTGATGCGGTTTCTGAGATTAAAAATTTAGATATCCCCGTTATTTACTTAACTGCCCATTCTGAAGATTCTACAATTGAACGAGCCAAACTTACAGGACCCTATGGATATATTATAAAACCTTACGATCAAATTGAACTTAAATATGCCATAGAACTCGCCATTTACAAAAATCAGATGGAAAAAGAATTAAAAAAAAGTGAAGCCAAATATCGTCTCCTTGTAGAAGGTCAAACAGATCTGGTGGTTAAAGTAGATACCGAAGGTCGATTGCTTTTTGTAAGCCCCAGTTACTGTGAAATATTCGGCAAAAAGGAAGAAGAATTATTGGGTAAGAAATTCATGCCCCTAGTTCACGAAGATGATCATAAAACAACTGAAGAATCACTGGCATGCGTTTGGAAACATCCTTATACTTGTTACCATGAGCAACGTGCCATGACTAAGGATGGATGGCGCTGGCTGGCCTGGTCTGACAAGGCAGTTCTGGACGAAGATAAAAATGTCAAAGCAATAGTTGGAGTTGGCAGAGACATCACCCCACACAAAAAAGCAGGAAAAGCCCTTCAAGAGAGTGAGGAGAAGTTGAGATTAAAACTCGATAAAATTCTTTCTCCAGATTACAAGGTTGAGAAGGTAGAATTCAAAAATATAATCAACACTCAAGAATTACAAACCTTAATGGACTATTTCTATGACTTAACCAGTATGGGTGTTGCCATCTTGGATTTAGACGGAAATATTCTGGTTGCCACTGGTTGGCAAGATATATGCACCCATTTCCACAGAGTCAGTGAAGCAAGCTGTAAAAACTGTCTGGAAAGTGACATTTACTTGACAGAAGATTTGAAACCAGGTGAGTACAGGATTTACAAGTGCAAAAATAACATGTGGGACATGGTAACACCCATAATTGTGGGTGAAAAGCATATGGGAAACTTATTTCTAGGACAATTCTTTTTTGATGATGAAAAAACTGATCATTCCCTATTTGAAGCACAGGCTGAAAAATTTGGCTTTGATAAAGAAAAATATTTGAAAGCCCTGGATCAGGTCCCTAGATGGAGTAGAAAACAAGTTAATGCTGTAATGAAATTTTATTCGGAATTTGCGCAGATGATTTCCAAACTGAGTTTCGGTAACATTAAACTGGCAAAAACCCTTTCTGATTATAAAATGGCTCAAAATGAACTTAGAGAAAGTGAGGAATTTCTGAATAATATAGTTGAAAATATTCCAAACATGATTTTTGTAAAAAATGCAGATGACCTTAGTTTCAAACGTGTTAATAAGGCAGGAGAATCTTATTTTGGACATAAAACTGATGAATTGATTGGTAAAAGTGATTATGATTTATTCCCAAAAAATGTAGCCGACTCTTACACCCAAGAAGATAGGAAAGTTCTCCAAAGCAGGGAACTATTGGATATCCCTGAAGAGACTATTGAAACCAAGGACGTGGGTCAAAGGCTTTTACACACCAAGAAAATTCCCATATTTGACAAGGAGGGTAATCCACAATATCTACTGAAGATATCAGAGGACATTACTGAGTTTAAACTAGCGGAGGAAGATTTGGCAGTTTCTGAAAAGAGATACAGGGCAGTATTTGAAAATAGTGGATCTCCAATTTTAACCTTCAACAATGAAGGCACCATTCTCATGGTTAACTCTGAATGGGAAAGAATCAGTGGTTATTCCCGTGAAGAAGTGGAGGGTAAAATGAAATGGATGGATTTAGTCCATCCGGATTACCGAGAAATGATGATTAAATATCATCACCAGCGTTTAACAGAACCGGATTCCGTGCCAAACAAATATGAAACAGCTTTCACCAGCAAAAATGGAGCCAAACTAGTTATGTATGTTATGGTGGTTGAACTTCCAGGGACTGATAGCTGGTTAGCATCTGCTTTAGACATCACAGATCTTAAAAAAACTGAAAAATCATTGGAAAGAAATGTTTTACGTTTCCGTGCTTTAGCTGAAAATGCAATTGATGGTATTATAACCACCGATGCCCATGGAAATATACTGTACTTCAACAACAGTTTAATGGAAATGTTTGGTTACAACCAGGATGAACTGGAAAGTTCCCAACTCCCCAAACTAATGCCTAAAAGGTATCAGGAAGAATTCATAACGAGTCTTAAAAAATTCCGGACAACTGGTGAACACCACTTAGCAGGGCGAACTATAGAAACAGTTGGTCTTAAAAAAGATGGTACTGAGTTCCCATTTGAAATGTCCCTTACTATGTGGGAAATTGATGAAGAAGTCTACTTCACATCCATCATAAGAGATATAAGTGAGCGTAAGGAAATTGAAAAATCTTTAAGTGCCAGCGAGAAAAAGTACAGGGCTCTTTTTGAATCTGATCCCGATTATACCATCCTTTTAAGTTTAGAGGGTCAGTTAATAGATGTAAATCAAGCTGCAATTAATATCACTGGTTTTACCAAAGATGAGTTGGTGGGAAAACATTTTAGGGATTTGAAGATTTTCCCTGAAGAAGAACTCGGGTTACACCTAAAACGGTTTATGAGTTTATCAAAAGGCGAAAATTTAGCTCCTTTTGAATCCAGAATTTATGATGCTAATGGTGAAATTAGGTTAATTGAAGTTAAACAAACCTTCATCAAACTGGATGATAAAATTGAATATATTTTGTTGATATGTAGCGACATAACCCAGCGTAAAAAGGCGGAAGATGAAATCAGATCATCCTTGAATGAAAAAGAAGTTTTACTTCAGGAGATTCATCATCGAGTTAAAAACAATATGCAGATTATTTCCAGCCTTCTGAACCTTCAAAAACGACATGTTAATGAAGAAGAATCTGTAAATGTGCTCATGGAGAGTAGGAACCGGGTTAAATCCATGGCCATGATCCATGAAAAACTCTATCAATCCGGTAATCTAACAAACCTTAAATTCAGTGAATACATCCCCAGACTAGTTTCAGATTTACTATACTCATACAACATTCCCCAAGACCAGATAAAAATTGTGATAAAAGTCGAAGATGTTAAATTAAATATTGAAACCGCAGTCCCCTGTGGGCTTATAATAAACGAACTTGTATCTAACATTTTCAAACACGCATATCCAGGAGGAAGAGAAGGTAAACTTGAAATTTCTCTTAAAAAACACCATGACAATTATGAGTTGATAATTTGTGATGAGGGTATTGGGTTCCCAGAAGAACTTGACTTTAAGAAAACTGAAACATTGGGCCTTCAACTGGTGAATAATTTAGTTGAACAGTTAGATGGTGAAATAAACCTTGACCAGAGCCAGGGTACAGAATTTAAAATCACCTTCAAAGAATTAAAATACAAAGAAAGAGTTTAAAGTTTATTTTTAAAAATCAGTGTTTTCTAACGGAATTTGCGATTTTTCGAGTAAAATTTTACCATTTAACAACCACTTTATTATAGCAAAATTTAGGTAATATGAAGTTTATAATTAATAAGAGGAGGTTATAGTATGCCAGATCTTGGACCATTAGGACGTGGTGGGGCTAGAAGGAGAACTAGAAAAAGAATGACGGCTGTTAATGAGAGGAGCAATGAACAACAGGGTGAAGAGGGACAACCTGAAACCGTTGCTAAACCAGAAAACTCGGATAAATTAGAAAAATTAGCTAAACTCTTAAAAGACAAAGGAGTTATCAGTGAAACAGAGTATAACTTAATATTTGGATAAAAATCCATTAAAGCCCAGTATTACGGGGGTAAGTATCTTAATAGGCGGGAGTGATTAAAATAGAATCCATCCATCCCCCTATGATTTAATTACCATATATGATTTAATTATCATTTTCTAGTTAGTAGGATGAATTATTATGGAAACACCAGCCCAGAGTGTGGGGGTCACTGGTGGGTTTGCTATTTATTTTCTGCCATTTTATTTCCCCAATATTCCTTAATATCCTTAATTTTTTCCCGCTATTTCGCAGACTCTTCATATTTTAGTAGAAATCATTGAAAGTGAGAAATCATTGGAATATTATAAAAAAATCTAATAATTTGATACTACTAGTGATTTGATACTACTAGTGATTTGATACTACTAGTGATTTGATACTACTAGTGATTTGATACTACTAGTGATTTGATACTACTAGTGATTTGATACTACTAGTGATTAGAATAATATACATCGTCTTACAACATAATATCTAATGAAATAGATAATACGGTGCATAAAAATGGATACAACACCAACAACCAATAAAAAATCTGAACCCGGAATGATAGCTCTAGCCACCCTAATTCTGGTTGCTGCGGTTGCAAATCTGAATTTATCAGTTGCTAATGTGGCTCTCCCTTCCATAGGTTTTGCTTTTAATGCTTCACAGGTTCAGATTAATCTTGTGGCCGTGAGTTACTCACTGGGTCTGGCCGCATCAGTTCTATGGTTTGGTGCTTTGGGTGACCATCACGGTCGAAAGATGATGTTAATCATTGGGACTCTGCTGGCTATACCCGCATCTATCATTGCGGGTTTTGCCCCCTCTGTTGAGATCCTGATTGGTGCCCGTATCATTGGTGGTTTAGCTGCAGGAATGGCTTTTCCAACCACTTTAGCACTTATAGCTGCTTTGTGGTCAGGCCCAAAACGGACAAAATCTATCGCATTATGGTCTGCCATAGGGGCTGCCATTGCCGCTCTTGGACCTTTAATCTCAGGATACTTGCTAACATTTACTAATTGGGGTTCTGTATTTTTGATTACATTACCCCTTGCCGTGGTAGCTCTAGTCATGGCAATTAAATTCATTCCAGATCATGTTAACGAGGAAAAAGCTCCAGTTGATAACATGGGAGGGTTACTGTCTCTTCTGCTTCTGGGAACATTGATTCTAGCCATTAACTTCGCCCCAGTGCCTAACTCCGGAACCCTGATAATTAGTTTATTAATCATTGCCGCTGCTTCAGGAATCTTATTTATAAGGCGCCAACGCAGTGTGGAAAACCCCCTTTATGATCTTAAAGTCGCTAGTCGTAGCATCTTCTGGGTAGCGGCGTGTGCTGGGATAATAGTTTTCGGGGCTTTAATGGGTGCCATGTATATCGGTCAGCAGTTTTTACAAAACGTTCTCAGCTACTCAACACTAGATTCCGGACTTGCAATTTTACCAGCAGCATTACTCATGATTTTAGTAGCACCACAATCCGCCAAGCTCGTTGAGTCCCATGGCTCCAGATTCACTCTGCTTGCGGGTTACGTATTCTGTTTGTTAGGTTTCCTGGCGATGTTAGTCTTATGGCAGGATCACATACCCTATTGGAAGGTTGGGTTGGCTTACGCCTTTGTAGGAATTGGGGTTGGATTGGCTGGAACTCCGGCTTCCCATTCTCTTACAGGTTCAGTTCCGGTTAAACGGGTAGGTATGGCTTCAGGAACCGCAGACTTGCAACGTGATTTCGGCGGTGCAATAATGACTTCCATATTTGGAGCGTTGCTTACAGCCGGTTATGCTAGGTCAATTGCCACACAAATTAACAATTTACCCGCTTCTGCCCAACAGCAAATTACCAGTAGCATAGAAGTGACGCTTCAAAAATCATTCTCCAGTGCTGCTGCCCTTGCACAACAGAATCCAGAATATTCAACACAGATCATAAATGCTGCAAAATATTCATTTTTAGCAGGCGATCATTGGACTTACTTTGCAGGGATGGTTGCCATCCTAATCGGGGCGGCCATAGTATTCTTCAAGTTTCCGAAAAAAGAGGAAGAGGAAAAATTACTGGCCCAGTACCAAGAAACGGACGTTGAAAACCAGGGAAAATAAGGTTGAACCTCAAGGACGGTTATATGATACTTTTTGCGTTCCTACTACTGGCTGGCATGGATTAGTGGAATTTGATGGTGCCGGGGCATTTCTTTTCAAGAGAACTTGCCAGGCGTATTAGGGTGCATAAAATTAGGAGAGTTCACTATGAAAAGTTCACTATGAAAAAAATAGATTACATCAATCCCGAGAATATGGCAAAACCTAGAGGATATTCACATGCTATATCGGTTACTGGAAATCACCAGACTATTTACATCGGGGGTCAGAATGCAGTTGATGAAAACGGAGCCCTTATAGGTAAGGATAGTCTTAAAAAACAAACAGAACAGGTTTTGACCAATATTGAGAAAATCTTAGAAGAATTAGATGCTAAACTTGAGAATGTGGTTAAGTTCAACATCTACCTGGTTCCGGGACAGAACCCACAGGATGGATTTCAAGTTTTCCAGGAAAAATGGGGAAATAATCCAAATTATCCAACCACAACTGTTTTATTTGTAGCGGGACTTGGAAATCCAGATTGGTTGGTTGAAATTGATGCAATGGCAATAATTCCTGAATAATCAAGCCTAAACACCATAATAGATAGTAGCTATCACTATAAGATTAAAAACTAATAATAGGCCTTCTAAATAAATCAGAGATCAAAGCATGGATAAGAGAGATGGGCACTAGAATAGTTCCTAACATCATACTTAGCTCATACAACAAACTGCTCCTTGGATCTGCTCTGCCCCTCAGTCGGTTGAAAAAAGAACTCCAGGGAATTCCATAGGTATTTCCAATCATGATAGTGCGAATAGAACCAAGGATACCGGTTGCCTTGGATATTCCATAAATTTCTACAATACGCTGCCATGATTCCTTGGAAGGGTTTCCCCGGGTATCTGCATAATGCTGGGCAAACATGATCCCTGCCATTTCATCACCTGGAACATCATCTATGATTCCCCTGAGCATCTTCTGAATTTCTTCATTGCTCATCCCACTTTCAAGAGCCCTTTTGGAGTGGGCGTAAGAACATATTGCACAGCCATTTACTTCAGTTACCGCAAGCATGATCCTTTCAATAAATTTTGAACTTAGTTCTCTGTTCCTTTTAGCCCTAAACATGTATTTTATGGTTCGTATTCCATTATAAAAAATCCAGTAAGACTCCTTAACTGAGTAAAGTTTCCTACCAAACTCCGTTTCAACTTTTTGGAGTTTGTGTTTTTCTTTGATTTTCATAATACATTCCTTTCAGATTAGAACCGTATGATATTAAGCAATACATTATTTTAGAGTTAAAAATCTTAATCATTCGCGAATAAATCTAAACCAAACCGTGTGCAAAAAACCATACACCCGATCTTTAACAAATTATTCAGGTGTAAGATTAACCTTCATATGAATATTGAATTTTAATAACTACGAATATAATGAGTTTCAATATACTATTAAAAAAAAAATAAGGAATATGATGATTTTACTTTGCTGCTCCGTCTCTGCAGAAGTATCCCATGGGTTCGCCCTTCATTAATTCATTTTCCTTAAATACTGGGCATTCTACGCATTTACATTCTTCATGGAAATAGAGATCGCTGCATGTTGCTTTTCCACTGGCACAATAGACACCTGGAACGTCTGTGGGCTCAATCATGGTCGCTATGTCCACATCTTCAGCCATCATCTCTTGAATCTTTTTCATTTTTCCTTTAACACAGTCACTGGTAGCTTGCACTGGACATGTGCTACAAAGACATTTCATCACGTTTTCCGCAGTAAATTCTATTTTCCCCAATTAAATCCCTCCTACTTCTGATTGTAATATATTCTATTTTTCAATCTATTAATTACTTGTCACAGCAAAATATTTATTAATTGAATTTAAAGCCCGTAAATTCACATAATTCAAAAAAACAGTTAAAATTTACATTATATTACAACTTTATGTTATTCTGATTTAGTTTGTAGGAAAAAATTCATTAAGATTTAGTATGATAAATAAAGATAATGGGGGTTAAATGATGGGTGAAAATTTAACTATTTTACAATTGAATGATAGCCATGCTTATCTGGATATACATCAAGAATTGTTCTGGGACGGTGATCATGCAAAATATAAGTTAGCCGGAGGTTTCGCCAGAATTGCAACTGTATTCAATAAAGTTAGAGAGGAGAATCCCAATAAAACTTTGGTTTTTGATTGTGGAGATACCATTCACGGGACTTATCCAGCGGTGAAAACCAAAGGAGAAGCATTGATACCCATCTTAAACTATTTGGACTTCGATGCCATGACTGCACACTGGGAATTTGCATATGGACCGGAACATTTCAAAAAACTAACAAAAAAATTGAATTACCCCATGATAGCTATTAACTGCTACCATGAGTCCAATAATGAGCTTTTTTTCGAGCCATGGATTATAAAAGAGATTGGTAAAACACGGATAGGGATTATAGGCATAGCTGCAACCATAGTTGATAAAGTCATGCCCGCATCATTCAGTAAAGGAATATACTTCACCCTTGGTAACCAGGAATTACATTATTACATTGAAAAATTGCGAAACCAGGAGAAAGTAGATCTAATTATTGTCATCTCCCATTTAGGTTTCCCACAGGAAATGAAGTTAGCCAGGGAAATAGATGGCATAGACGTGTTATTAAGTTCACATACTCATAATCGACTTTATAAACCCGTTCTTGTGGATAATACCATCTTGATTCAATCAGGTTGTCATGGTTCTTTTATTGGACGATTAGATCTATCCATATCCCACGGAAGAGTGGTTAAATTCCAACACAAACTAATAACTGTATCCGAGAATATTCAGCCGGATCATGAGGCAGATGATCTTGTAAAACACGTTTTAAATCCTTATAATGATAAATTAAATCAGATAGTTGGGTATACTGACACAGGCCTTAATCGTAACACCGTGTTGGAGTCTACCATGGATAACTTTCTTTTGCAAAGTCTCTTAAAAGAAACGGGTGCCCAAATAGCATTTTCTAATGGTTGGAGGTATGGTGCACCAATTCCACCGGGAAAAGTTACTCTAAACGATCTTTACAATATAATTCCCACAAATCCTCCTGTTTCCACTGTGGAGTTGACTGGTAAAGAAATTTGGATGATGATGGAAGAGAACTTGGAGCATTTATTTTCTAGAGATCCTTATAATCAAATGGGAGGGTATCTAAAAAGATGCATGGGCATTAATTTATATTTTAAAGTGGAAAATCCCCCAGGACAACGTATCCAGGAACTATTTGTGAAAGGGAAAAAACTGAAAATGAATGAAACATATTTGGCAGCCTACGTTACCAGCCAAGGTGTTCCTCCCAATTATGGTAAAAAAAAGAAGCATTTAGACGTGAACGCAGTAGAAGCAATGCAAAAATACCTATCCCACAATCAACCAGTAAAATCAGAAATTCAAGGTACAGTAATAGCAATCTAAAAAAAAATGAAATAGTTAAAAAAATTAGTAAAATTTTTTATCTTAAAATTAAACAACTTTTATTCAATGGTTTAAAGAATTAAGATTGAATAAAATTAATTATAAAAAAAGATATGGCCTCATTAGGAGTCTTGAGAATATTCGGGGCTTTGAAGCATGGAAGGATGTGCATGGTAAAGTATGGCCACGTAGGTTGCTGAAACGCCCCTGTTCAGGTCTTGCTGAACAATCCCATGGTCCTCATTTTTGTTCCAGATGGCCAGACTCTCCTTTCCCCTTTCATTTCCATACTTGAGCATGTTATTGAGATTGGAATACTGGAAATCATGTTTTTTAGGGGTTAGTTCGTTCCCTATTTGCCAGTACTTATCTTTATCATTGATCCATCCACAGTGTGGGGCCGAGAAGGTGTCTGAAATGTAATGAGATGCAACACCAAAACACCAGGCTGCTTCTTTATAATTTCCCTTTTCATAGGCTACTTTCCCCTTATCCAACCATTCATTGGTCCGGGGGTAGCTACCAGGGTAGCCATGATTAACTTTATCTCCAGAGATAGTGTCAGGATAGGTGGATCCTTCTTTCATCACTGCCATGTAGGGTTTAAGATTATTCTGTACATCAGAAGGAAGGTTAGTGTAAACTTCATCTACTATTTTTTTATGGGCAGTCCATTCCCATGCAGTTACCGGTGATATTATTAGTAATAAAAAGCCTACAAATATCGCTATTTTAAACATACCACTCATGAATAACTACCTCTTTAGAAAACCCTTTTATTAATTAATGTATGGTTTCACATAATGATAAGCATGGAACCCAGTTAATGTGACATTTTTCACAAAGATTGATAGTTTTTCCAATAAGGTCTGTTTTTAGCCTGAATTGATTGATGAGTAAATTTCTGATTAGTTTGTGTAAAAATATCATGGGATCCGCTATTTATATCTGAAGATACATGAAATTTACCCTGAAAGTTGAAAATATATGATTATGGAATAACTATTCTTTTTAAATTTATTACCAAAAGATGGGGGAAATATTTGCAATACCACCATAAGCCCTGCAAATACCATAATACCCCAAATTAAGCTTTAATTTTTAAAAATAACATAAGTCTATTGTAATTGTGTGCTCTGAGGAATAATATGCAGTTAACAATAATGCGTTAATAATAATTTTTGCCCATGAAGGGAAATATTTATTACTTAATAAATTAATAATAGTTATAACAAGCATATTAACAGGGTGGGATATATGATGAGAATAAGCATGTCATTACCGAAAAAACTTTTAAACGATTTTGATGAGGTTTTAAAGGATAGAGGGTATAATTCAAGGTCTAAAGGTATTAGAGATGCCTTGAAAGATTATATTGTGCGTTATCAGTGGATGAAAGAGGTGGAGGGGGACCGAGTGGGAATAATAGCTGTTATCTACGACCATCACTACACCGGAGTGATGGAAGACCTCACCGACATCCAGCACCAGTTCCGTGACTTCATAAACGCCACCATGCACATCCACATGACTGAGAAGAACTGTCTGGAAGTTATAGTAGTTAAAGGAGACGCCCAAGAAATCCGAAACCTAACTGAGCAAATCATGAGACTTAAAGGTGTGGAACACGTCAAACTCACCACCACTTCTGGTGGAGAACAATCATAAACCAATGATTATCTAAAAAAAAATCTAAAAAAAGTTTTCCCCTATTTTTATGAGGGATTTATTAATTTTAGTTTTTAAGCCCATCTGAAGCGCACCCATACAGGAGCCCGGGGTTTACCCTTTACAATTTCATTGGCTTTGATCTCTGCAGGTAGGGGGCGGGTGGTTAAAAGCACATCAACATCATCGGGTAAATCAACATCGATTGCTGCCTTATTTTTTTCTAATAAGTTCAATATTTCCCCTCGACGGTTGTCACTGAAACCTGTGCCCACTTTACCAAAGTACTGGCCATCTTTCTCCAAAATCAGTGCTCCGAATGCTATGCTTCCGGTACTTTTGGTTGCCCCAATTACATTAACATCAACGGTTTCCGATCTTTTGAGTTTCAACCAGTTCCCTGATCGCTTACCCGCTTCATATTTGGAACTGGCATCTTTGAGGATTAACCCTTCATAACCCTCTTTAAGTGCTTTCCCAAAATCTTCTTTTACTGTTTCCGTGGTTACTATTTTAAAAGGAATTATCCAAATATGTTCCCCCTGATTTGCAGCATCTAACAACACTTTTTTACGCTGGACCAGTGGTTTACCAGTAAGATCTTCACCTTGAAAGCGGAGAATGTCAAACAAGTTAAGAGTTGCCGGTATTTTCCTTGATAAAAGAGAAATTTTCAGTTTATCTTCAGTGTTACGTCTTAAAAGCTTCCTGAATCCCCCCGGAACCGTGAGCTCCCCGTCTAAAATCCAGTTGTTTCCTTTCACATTTTTTTCAAGATCCAGGATGATTTCAGGGAATTTATATGAACTTTCAACGTGTCTACGGGTCCACAGAGTAATATTATCCCCTTCACGCATTGCTATAATCCTCTCACCATCGAGTTTAGGCTCGCTGATCCAGACACCGGATAAATTCAAATCCCCCTCCATTAATTTGCTGAGCATGGGCTCCCACATTTCCATACAAAACGCACCCATTCTATTCTTCCATCATTGCCAACATTTTTTCCAGTTCTTTTTCCAGGGACCTGGTTTCTGGAGGTTTTATCTCAGGTATTATCTCCTCACCAGCAGCTTTTTTCTCAATAAGCTCCATTAACTGCTGATTATATGTTTCAGAATAACTGGTCCAGTCAAAATCAAAGGTCATACTATCTGCCACTTTAACTGCTTTTTCAAGGAGGTCTTCATCAACTTCGGACTGGATGATCTCCACTTCCTCCTGTGATCTTACCTGTTCAAAATATAGTAACTGCGTTAAGAGAAACCCGTTTTCATGGGATTGTAACATACCTATATATTCGTTGTTGCGTTGAACCCATTTTACCACTGCCACTTTTTCTTTCTTTTCCAGGACTTTCCTGAGCATGTGGAAACTCTTTCCAGTACCACCTTTTTTGGGATTTTCAGTTCCAAGGTAGTATGGTTTGGAAAGGGAAATTCCAGGTATTTCACTGTACTTGCAGAATCCAATTATTTCCATGGTCCTGGTGGAGAATGGGTGGAGATTTTTTATCTCTTCATCGGTGAACTGGATGCATTCCCCGGCAATATCTATTGCTTTAACAATTTCATGGGGTTTAAGTTCTTTACCATCCTTTTCACAAACCTTTTTATAATGAACCCTGCCACAATCTGTTTTATGAACCAGGTGAAACCCTATGTGGAGATTTTCACTTGCAGCGTACAGTCTGATGGGTATAAAAATAGTTCCGAATTTTAAAGAGCCTGACCAGATAGATCTCATAAAAACATCTCCTGGTGTTGTATATGTTATAAAAAGAAGTAATAGTTTGTTATGTAAATTAGTAATAAATTTATTATAAAAAGAAGTAATAGATTTTATTGTAAAAGAAATAATTCTCTAGTAAAAAGAAATTTTAACAGCTAATAAAAGGAGTAAGGAGAAGAATAAAGGGTTTTCTGTAAAAGTAATTTCAAATACTGGGCATGATAGTATCAGAATGGTTTAATACGTCTTTAAGTTAGGATATTTTTTTAACCTTATGATTGTTCTAAGTTTAGTCTCCTTTTTTATTTCAGTTTACGGTTCCGGTCTTTGTTCTGGCCCCCTAATTTATGAGCGTAATCCACGATTTCCATCATGTGCCGGTATTTTAACTCCGGTGTGATGTGAACTACTTTTCTATCGATTTTATACTTGTATCTTCCATAAAAATTAGTTTTAATCGTTTTGTACTTCTCATCCATGGTTGAAATGTAATAATATGACAGTTCCATGTCTTTTTCTGTGTTGAATAGGTTTTCCATTTCACAAGTAATCTCATCCAGTATTCCCTGGGCCAGGTTTAAATCATTGACACTTATTGATCTTCCTTTTTCACATTTATGGGCATTGATCTGGTAGATTCCGTCCAGGTACTCTGTAAGGTTACTGTGCCATTTCCGAAAATCATTCCCGGAAAAAACCAGCAGGTCATCCTTTTTCTGGAACAAGTGGGGCTGATAGGTCAGTATATCCCTCCGGTCCACAATACCGTAACTGTATTTCATCTAAACCATCATTATTACATTACAAACCAAGTAATCTTGATTGTCAATGGATCATACCTAAAGCTGTTTAAACCTGCAAAGATATTTAATACAAGCAATAAAACTATTTTGACCAGCTAAAACATAAGGATTCCGCGGTGACCACTTCACTTGAAGATTCAGCGACCATTTCTGGTAGATCAGCATCATCATAGATGTAGGTATCCAGATAGGTTTGTAATGGTTTTTTACTGAAAATATTCTCTAAATTCAAATCCATAATGCGGATGCGTTCCATAATTTTAGGCCAACACCCAATAACCCCCCATTCCTCACTCCGATCCAGACTCATGTTCAATCGGGTGATGTGGTCAATCTGCATAGCCATAGACTGGTACATTCTTCGGAACTCTTCTCTGGTTAAAATAATAACTTCTTCATGTTCATTGAATAATTCCGGATGATAAAGCTGCACTCTCCGTCCGCAAAGCACTCCCTGACTTACCCTCAAAATTATCACCTCCCTTACTATGGTGGTGAAGTACTATAACCCTCCATAAGTCATGGTTATTGGGGTAGAGAGTGTGTATGAGAAGTACAGGTAATAAACCGGACCACTTCACTTAATATTTAATGGGATTTGTCCCTTACAAATAACAGATTTTACCTTTTTAATAAAGAAGATGAGTTAATAATAGAAGAGGAATTGCTTAAAAAAATAAGAGGAGTTACTTTAAAACAAGCCACTCTCTTTCAACTTATCCTCTGTCCATTGCGCCCGTTTATCTACCTTTTCTTTGATGAGTAAGGTTAAAGCAAAACTTACTGCAGGGAATATTGCCAGCATTCCTATGCAGTACCAGAAATTACTCCATAAAACTCCAGCAATCACTTCGCGCATTGCCCCAATGGCATAGGTCAGGGGCAGGTAGGGGTTTATGGCCTGGAAAAATGGTGGCAGAATTTCCACCGGGAAAGTTCCTCCTGTTGCAGTTATCTGTAAAACCAGTATTATGATAGCCATTGCTTTGCCTGCATTTCCGAAAGCAGATGTCAGGGAGTAAACCACAATCATAGCACACAAACCAATATACAATGTGGTTAGAGCAAACAACAGAGGGGATGAAACCTGTATTTTCATGAGCAATGCCCCTACTGCAACCACTGCCGACTGTAATATGCTGATTATTAAAAATAATCCCATTCTACCCAGATATACAGTTTCAGCACTGTATTGTTTCACAGATTTAACACGGGGTTTAACACGCATGGTGATCATGGCCACCGCTATAATACAACCAATCCACAGTGATATGGCAATGTAGAAGGGGGAAAGGGCAGAACCATAATTATCTACCGGATAAACATGTTTTTTATCCAGTTCCACTGGACTTTCAAAGTAATTTTTCACACCATCTTGATCCACATCTGAAAAGGCAATTAACCGATCCAAATCCGCTTCATCCACGGAGTTAAGCTTGGCAGCCGCCGTTTGAATGGAACCTTTAAACTCCGGCCACTTAGAATTGGCTAATCCCAGTTTTGAAGATGCTTCACTGAGGGTTTGACTTATGTTATCCCGATTATTTGCCAGTAGGTTAATGGCATTGTCCATCTGGTCAATGGAACTTTTAAGTTGATTTAACTTGCCTGAAGGATCGTTACCATTTTTGATGTCTGATTCTACCTCTTCCAGGAGGGTGAGCACTGTGCCTGCCTTGGAAATATCATCTTCAACCTGGGCAATGATTGGTTTTAACTGTTCATCCCCGGTTGCATCGTAAAGTGTGGTTAAAATAGCATCAAGATACTTTAAGCCAGTTATCACATTATTAACCACTGATTCCATATCCTGAACTGTTACAAGAGCTTTTGAGGGGTCAGTCCGGATGTAATTGTATAATGTATCATATTTCGCTTTAACATAATTGGATTCACTTTGTATCTGCGGTAACTCCCCACTGAATTGTGGCCAGATTCCATTTACAGTGCCCATAACTGAATTAGCCTGGACCAGAGTGGCATCAATATTTCCCAACTTTCCATTCAATTCATTTACCATTGATCTGGTTTTAAGAAACTGTGCCTTGTTCTCCTTGGCCAACTCCCCTACATCACTGAGTTTTCCGAATATGATACCATCAATAGTCTGGACCACTTCATCGTTGATTTTGGTCTGAATGGTATCCGCACCAGAATTGGTCATCTTGGGAGCAATGGCATTGAGTTTATCATTGACCAGATATTCTATACTAGCCTGCTGGGGGTTGGATGTGTCAATGGATAGGATGGTCTGACTGAAATTTTCAGGTATTATGAGGGCAGCATAGTAATCCCCATTTTTAACACCATCACGTGCTGTTTCATCATCAACGAATTGCCAGTTGAACTTGTCATTACTTTTAAGTTCCTCAACCAGCATGTTTCCAACATTGTACTGAGTTCCATTCAAACTGTAACCTGAATCCTCATCGGCCACGGCTACTTTAATATTAGAAGTCAATGCATAGGGATCCCAAGTTGCCTGGATGTTCATCAATGCATAAAGGGAGGGAATGAGGATAATCACCATCAGAACAAATAAAACCACTGGGTTATTTTTAATAGCTTTAATATCATTTTTAAAGATTTCTCTTGCGCCTTTAATCATTAAATCAATCCTAATAAATTTGATAAGGAATAACTAAAATTAATCACAGATAATGAAGATATAATGTCCATTTTCATCCTATAAAAACATTTCCCGGATTATTAATCATGTAAAATTTATTTAATCCAGATATAGTTTTACCAGAAGAAACTAAAACTCCAAAAAATAACATAAAGTGGAAATAGAGATAAGAGGATCGGTTGAATGTATAAATATTAATGTTTTTCTTAAATCAGGGTTACTTCTGAACCTCTATTTAAATGCAGAGTAAAGATATAAAAAACATAACCTATCTTATATTATTGTTCAATATTAAATTGTGGAATTAAAGTTTTAATGAATTACAGATGAGAATTTAGTTAATTACAGATGAGAATTTAGTTAATTACAGATGAGAATTATTAAGATATTTTCACAGGAACTCTAATAATTTTATAATACCAAGTGAGTGGTGAATTTTTATGGCTTTTCATGTTATGCTGGTCCCTACCCTAGGCTGCCCTTCAGACTGCGAGTATTGCTGGAGTTCTGAGGAAGGTTCTCCAATAATGAATATTAATATTATCAAAGATACTGTAGAATGGCTTAAAAACTTCCGAAAAGAACCAGTGACCTTCACATTCCATGGTGGAGAACCACTCCTGGCAGGATATGATTTTTTCGCTGAAGCACTGCCCCTCCTGGCGCATGAGTTAGCCCATCTTAAACCAGCCTTCGCCCTGCAGACCAACCTGTGGACCCTCACCCCAGAAATGGCCCAGCTATTTAAAGATTACAACATACCTCTTGGTTCCAGCCTGGACGGCCCAGAGGAACTTAACGACCTTCAGCGAGGAAAGGGCTACTACCAGAGGACTATGAAGGGATACAAAATTGCCAAAGAGCATGACTTGCAAGTTAGCTTCATCTCCACCTTCACATCCTATTCTATCCAGTATAAAGAGGATATCTTTAACTTCTTCCTGGAAAATGGTTTGAACCTTAAGTTACACCCCGCACTCCCATCACTGAGGGATGAGAACCCAGAAAAATGGGCTTTGTCTCCTGAAGAGTATGGGGAGCTTCTGATATATCTTCTGGATCAGTACTTGGAACATATGGACCAAATTGAGCTTAAGAACATTGACCACCTATGTAAATGTGTTTTTATCCGCAGAGGAGTGGTCTGTACCTTTGTAGACTGTATGGGTGACACCTTTGCTGTGGGTCCTGATGGGAGCATTTATCCCTGTTACCGTTTCGTGGGAATGCCCGAGTACGTGATGGGTAACGTGATGGATCATCCCAGTATGGAGGACCTTGCCCAGTCTGATGCCTGGAAGCTTCTCCATGATTTTAAGGATTATGTGGATTCAGAATGCAAAAGATGTTCCTATATCAAATTCTGTCGGGGCGGATGTCCCTACAATGCTCTTTCCATCAATGAAAAGACTGGTAAAACTGAGATTAATGGAGTGGACCCCCACTGCACAGCTTATAAGATGATATTCAAGGAGATAACTATGCGGGCCACCAAGGAAATGCTGGGATCCAGTATGGGAATGATTCCCGATGGATCCGGTATGGACCAAAAATCAAAGAAGGGAATAATGTCCATAATGCTTAAACCCTCCTAGTTATTCCTGGATTTATGATTTAACGATTCAAACCAAATTTATGATCAACAAAAGATTTAATAAAAAATTATTCAATACTTAAACCCATAATGTTTTCATCCCAAATGTTTCATTTTATTAAATACAATTTAAGAATGAATAACCTAAAAAAAAGAGATAAAAAAAATATAACGAGATGACCTGATATGAAAAGAAGTACACCAGTAATTATAGGCGTTCTACTTATCTTAGGAGTGGTTGCCTTGGGTTACTTCGCTGAATCCAACTCTGGAAGTAACAATACAACCAACAATAGCAGTTCCAATCAATTCAACCTTCTGAAGAAACCTAATTTAACTGATCAGACACAGACCAGTCCGACAGTTGAAAGCCAATCCTCAAGTACAGATGTAACTACCACCAATGACACTGTGCAAAACAGCACTGAGAACCAAACAACAACTGTTACCCAAACATCTCCAGTTTGAATCGTTAATCATGGAAAACATACCATCTCACTAGAAACATGGTCATATCAACATATAAGACATGAAAATTAATCACCCTTACTTGGAGGCAATCATATGAATTTAGGTAAATTAAATGAAAAATGCCCTGAATGTGGTTCAAAAGATAAAACCCTTAACCGACGTTTAGATTCTCAGCATCGTGCCTTTGGCACAACCCAGACTCTTGCATGCAGTGACTGTGGTTATGTGTTTAAATCCCGTGAAGATGAAAAGGAATAGGACAAATAAGTAGGAATTCATCCTGCTTATTTGAACTCTTTTTTAAATATCCCAATTTATTACTCTCAAAAACTCATTTTTAAATTAAACCCCTGTTGAAATGTTTCTTTGAAGTTTTTTTGAATGTTTTTCATTTTTTAATTGTTTTTAAATCTCATTTTCATTCTGAGTATCAACTAATACGTTTACCTTAATGAAGGGATATTTATGAAGTTTAATTGTGGTTAACTTCGAGGCCAGTACATGATGATAAAAACTCCTATAAGGGCTATGCTGGCACCAATAATATCAAATCGATCGGGAATTACCTTATCTATCTGCCAACCCCATATCAACGCCATGACAATGAAAACACCCCCATAAGCTGCATAGACTCTTCCAAAATTAGAGGGTTGTAAGGTGGGAATGACCCCGTAAAGCACCAGGATAATAGCCCCTAAAAATGCTAATTCAATCCCTTTACCTTCCCTTAACCATAGCCATATCAAGTATCCTCCACCTATTTCACATAACCCTGCTAAAATAAAGAATAACAATGATTTAAAAATCTCAACGATTTCCATCACTCCCTTAACCAATTATCATGAATTGTTTAAATCAATCCATGTGTCGTACATAAATTGTATTTCTAGGAACTTCTTATAATTAACTAAATTCAAGAATGAATTGATAGGGGGATTGGAATGGAAGTTGAATTTAATTTGGAAAACCTTAATGAATGTCTTTGTGACTGTTGTCCAGTTCAAAATAGATCAAGATGTGCTCTGGATAAAATGAAAATAATGCAGGAAATTACACAGGAAGATCTGGACTCCAGAATGATGATTGAAGAGGAGAGAATCCCTGCACTGTACTGTGCCAAAGAAAAGGAAATTCCCAATGATTTGGAAACCAATCAGGGATGTCAGTGCGATAAATGTTTGGTGTGGAAAGAGAACAACCTATTTAGTGGTGAACCACCAGGTTACTTCTGCATGGAAGGTAAGGCCAGATAAAAAAAGTAATTGCAGGATTATTTATTGATTGCAGGTTATTTACTGAAACTAGTTTATTTAGGAAACTATTTTATTAATGAATTACGGGTTTAGTTCAATTGTTGAGATTATCCTCGCATATCCTATTATTTTGTGAAATTTTTAAAGACCATATTAACCATTAAAAGGATAAAATCCTGATTTAATTAGAGATTCTGTTAATGTAACCAGATATTGTGAGCCTAAGTCCCTGAAACTCTGCAAAAATATAAATATAATGATAACCAGATAATCAAAAGAGTGAATTTGATGATGCGGAAAGATTTGATAATCATACCCATACTCCTGGTTGGAGTGATAGCGGGATCGGTAGTGGGAATGGGTTACAGTCCTGCTGAGTTACCGACCAACAACCAGATTTCAAATAGTAATACATCCACAAATACATCCACACCAGCCACAGTTGCCAACAATAGCACCCAACAAGCATCAACAACGCAGAAAGCCACAACTACAACCAGTACTCGCAGAACAACAAGCAGTACTTCCAATAACCAACAAACTAATACTCAAACGCAAGAACAAGCCGATAATAATCCTTCAGATGGAACTAGTAATGGTAATGTGACCGTCTAGGTAATAATTGTTTAACTTATTCTTTTAGATGTTTAACTTATTCTTTTAGATTTTTGTCATTTCATACTGAAAAAATTAACCTTTCTAAAATTCAAGATCAGTTATTTCATTAAATATTTACATCTAAAATTTAGGATATTAATGTTTATTACCCTAAAATTATTCTATGAATTATGAGATTAATTCCTATGAATTTTCTATTTTATCCAAACTATTTGGGATGAGAATACCCAACTTGATTTTTAGTGGGATTTAACAATCCATTAAAACATCATGCTAAATGGTTTAAAAAAGTAAAACTAATATATAAGAAAGAAAAAGGTTTGATAATAGTTAGGTTTGAGTTAGGTTTGAATATGATTCAATAACTTAATTTTGAAGAATAATGATAAAGGACTGATAATATGATAGTTAAGGAATGGTGCATGTACTGTGGGGAATGTGCTGGTGTATGCCCCCGTAACCTCATTGAAGTACGGGAAATCAGCTTAAATTTCAACGAAAAATACTGTAAAGACTGCAATATATGTGTCCAGGTGTGTCCAGTGCAGGCCCTGGAAAAACGAGATGATTAGATGATGGAAACTGATATTCTGGTTATAGGTGCCGGTCCTGCCGGTTCAACAGCAGCCAAACACGCTGCCATTAATGGTGCCCGAGTAATTGTAATCGATAAAAAATCAGAGATAGGATCTCCCAAAAGATGTGCAGAGGGTGTCTCCAAGGAAGGTCTTGAAAAATTGGGAATAGAACCATCCCCACGATGGGTGACTAAAGAAGCCACTGGAGTGAGAATGGTCTCACCCAACGGCACTGCCGTGAATCTGACCGAGGAAAAAGTAAACCTCCCTGAAGCAGGTTACATCCTGGAGCGTAAGATCTTCGACAAGCACATGGCCATGGAAGCCGGTCGTGCAGGTGCTAAAATCATGGTTAAAACTCTGGCCACGGGCATGCGAAGGGAAAAAGACCAAGTAGTGGTTAATACTGAGCATATGGGCCGGGAATTGGAGATCAAAGCAAAAATTGTAATAGCTGCTGACGGTCCTGAATCACGTGTGGGTAGATGGGCTGGACTTAAAACTGCCCTTAAACCTAAAAATATGGAATCCTGCGCACAGTTTGAGATGGCGGGAGTCGATATGGCAGAACCAGACTGCATAGAATTCCACTTCGGTAGTGTAGCCCCAGGAGGTTATGCATGGATATTCCCCAAGGGAAATGACATAGCTAACGTGGGTCTTGGAGTTCTAACCACCATAACCGATAAAAGCGCATACCAACACCTTTTAGAGTTTGTAGAAAGCAACCCTGCCACCCAAAATGCTCAGCCAGTGGAACTCAACATAGGAGGAGATCCGGTGGGTGGATTACTCAAAAAAATGGTTGCAGATAATGTTCTGGTCACTGGAGACGCTGCCAGTATGGTAAACCCACTCACTGGTGGGGGTATAATTAGTGGTATGCTGGGAGGCCGTATAGCAGGCCAGGTAGCTGCCCAGGCTGTGGCTGATGGGGATTACTCCCATGAAAACCTTAAAATATACGAAAAACTCTGCGAAGAAGAACTGGGAGAATCATTCCAAAAATACTTGAAAGCCAAAGAATACCTCCTAAGCCTTTCTGATAAAGAATTAGACACCATTGCCGAAGCTTTCAAGAACAGTGACTTTGAAACCATTAACACCAAAGAAATGGTTAGAAAACTGGTTAAAATCTCACCAAAAGCTCTTTTAAAGTTAGGTAAATTATTCTGAGCTTATTTAAAAAGGTTTTACCCTGTTTTAAGAGATTTAAAGGTTCTTTTTAACCTTTAAACTTTTTCCAACTTTTTTATAATTATCATCTTTACATTTTCTTCTAAATTTCCAGGCATATTTTATTATGTTTGAAAATTCTTTCTTTGATTGATATGATTTTCTAGATATGAAAATCAATTACTTAGCTTAAAAATAACACCCAGCTTGAAAATCAATTACTTAGGTGGTATTATTTACATTACTGATATTTCAATTTACTAAAAAACAATTACCAATATACAGATGATGAAAAATACCATAGCCACCTGGTGGTACAATATATCTGCCAGATGGAACATGGACTCTTTATTTGTAAATAATGATAGATAAAGTGGCACAGCCGCAAGGAAAGATGGTAAAATAGCAACCGTAAATTGTATTAAATTCATGTCCCCAGAGTAAAGCATGTAAAGGAGTACTCCGCCCCCCATAATCCCCACCAGACTGGCATCCTTGGACTGTGATTTGTACATGAGATAGGTGCCCATACCTGCCAGGTACATAAACAGATAAACCGAAAGTGGAACCATGAACACGTCTCCCAATAGCACCGCACATGATGCCAGGCGCAGCACTGAATTGGTGGCTGTGCTGAAAAAAGGAGCCAAACTTGTTTCCTTGAGGCGGACGGGTGGAACAGTATATATTAACTGATTAATCAACATCAATGACATTATAAATGTGAAAGCAGGTGGGAAAGCTAGAAATGATATTATGAATACTGCGGAGGTTAAAATCCCCACAAAAAGGAGTATGAACTTTTTATCCACCCTGTTCTGGATAAATGCACGATTCTGTTTTTGACGATCCCTCCGATCCATATCCAAATCTGTCAGGTCATTAAGGGTGTAAAGAGCACCCCACAGGACCGAAACCATTACCAAACCACCTAAAATCTCCAGAGGATTGTTAATTGGAATATTGGAAAAATAGGCATAGGTAAGTGCCAGTAAAAACATGTTAGCATTTTTAGATGCCCATGTCATACGGGTGGACTTTATCAGGGTTTTTATCATTTAAAACTCCACTTAATATTACATGATCATCATATAGGGGGAATAACCAAACTTAACCCCTCATAAACCTGTTTTTATGGCCTGACATATAAAACGGGGCTTATTACCATATTTTTTAATGTAACGTTTCACTTCATCACTATTAGTATCACTTAAATGGCTTTTTACTATATTTATGGTTTCCTCTTCTGAGTAAGATATCTCCACCACTTCAAATGGAATTTCCAGTAGTGCCACCGCCAATCTGGAGAGGCATCTTATGTCAGTGAATAAATCCTTCTTCTTACCCCCCATGTTAATTCTCCAGGCAGTCTGCAATACCATATTCACATCCTTAAATTCATTCCGGTGTTTCAAATACCCATAAATACACATTAAATAAAAATTAAATGATTTTAAACCATTATAATCTGTCCACTGACTGAATCCTGCACATTCTTCAATAAAATGATAATCATGAAACTGGTCAGCGAATAAAACTGCATCAAATTTTTTTAAACCATCAAATAGACTCTCATGTGATTTGACTCCCAGATCTTTTTTCATGGATTCTATCATCCAATTAAATACATCCTGAGAATTCAAATCCAAAGAAGGAAGCGGTAGTTTGGCCTCATAAAAATTTAAGCCCAACTCCTTCACTGCAGAGTATATGTTGGTGGATTTACCAGTTCCCGGGGCGCCCACCACGTGCACAATACGCCCCCCGTGATCTGAAAGTTTCTGGAAGGTTAAAAGAAGGTTCTGATAGGATCTGGTGACTACAAAAGTCTGGTTTTCCTCCTGATCCTTTATCTTGTATCCATTCATGGTTAACCTCATAAAATTATCATAAAATATATAAAAGTATATTGAACTCATCGGGATATAATAATATGATGATTAAATAAAAAAGAGGTAATGAGCCATGGTTCCAGATTCATCCGGTGAAAAAAAGGGAATAGAAGACACCCCTGAAAACAGGGAAAAATGTCACTGCCACTACTGTCCTAGTTACCCCAAAAACTGTGAAAATAAAATGCTTTACTGTGCTACAGGTTCCAGTGCGTGTAAAATCCCAGTGAACGGTTGTATCTGTAACACCTGCCCCATCTACTACGAGTACCATCTCCAGGACATTTATTACTGCGGCAGAGAAGAGGTAGGGGAAAGCAAAACATTCCTGCGGAAGCAGAATACGGATGAAGATCCTTATTTTTACCAGAAAATGGTTGAAATAAAAGACAAAACCCGGAATATAAGTACTTTGGCCTCCATGGGTTCAACCAAGAAATTACCCTTCACCTTTGATGATCTTCACTTCTTACCTGCTCAAGTTAAGCAAATCCCCCTTAATCAGGAGGATCCGGTGAACACATCCATAACCATCGGCCCTGCATCACAAAGACCCCTGAATGTTTCATCCCCTATTCTAATTTCGGGAATGAGTTTTGGAGCTGTGTCACGTAATGTGCGCATGGTTGTCTCCCAAACCGCAACCCCAATGAGTATTGGGTTTAACACCGGAGAAGGAGGAGTTCTGAACGAGGAAAAGGAAACAGGCCTGGAAATGATGATAGTACAGTACTCCACCGGGCGCTTTGGTTTAAATGAAGAACTACTTCGATCAGCTGCTGCTGTGGAGATACGGTTCGGGCAGGGAGCTTACCCTGGTAAAGGCAGTTATCTTCCGGGTGAAAAGATAACCCAGGAAGTAGCAGAGGTGAGGGGTATTGAAAAAGGCCAAGCGGCTTATTCTCCTGCACATCACCCTGATATTACCAGTGTCCGGGAATTGGAAGAAAAAATATCATATTTACGAGAACTCACTAGTGGAGCTCCCATAGGAGCTAAAATTGGGTGTGGTCACGTGGAAGATGACATTGAAATCCTGGCTAATGCCGGAGTTGATTTTATTGCCCTGGATGGATTTGGTGGGGGAACTGGAGCCACTGCCGAGTATGCTAGGGACAATACTGGAATTCCCATTGTGGCTGCCCTTCCCCGTGCCCATAAGAAACTTGTAAAAATTGGACTTCGTGACCGGATCAGTCTTATTGCCGGAGGCGGTCTGAGGACATCGGCAGACTTTGCTAAATGCCTTGCTCTAGGTGCAGATGCGGTTTACATTGGCACCGCCGCCCTCATAGCAATGAACTGCCAGCAATATCGTGTCTGCTACAGTGGACTATGTCCCACCGGTGTGACCACCCAGAATCCACAGCTAATGCAACAATTAAATGTTGACGAGGGTGTGGAGAAACTATCCAATTTCCTTAAAATTTCTACAGAAGAAATAAAAAACTTAACCCGGATGGTGGGTAAAGACGATGTTAAACTCATGGATAAGAACGACTTGGTGAGTTTAACCAGGGACCTGGCTATGATCACTGGGTTGGAATGGTTGGATGGTTCCTACTGAATGGTTCCTACAGAATGGTTCCTACTGAATAATTGATTGAGGGAATACATTGAAGAGGACAAATAAATCAATTTAAGGAGACAATTATGTTTAACTAATGAATTACTAAAAATATTTGAAAATAACTGAAATATTGGAAAATAATATAACTAATATTCAAGGATTATAAAGATTTAGGGAGTAAAATAATGATTAAAGTACTCTGTACCACTGAAACTTCACTTAACCGTCCCGAAGCACGCCGCTGGAGGGAAAGAATGAAACTTTTAGAACCATTGGGGGAAGTAGTGGTAGTCTTACCCTGCAGTATGCGCAAACCATATTCTGCAAGTAAATCCCACCATATATTCACCCAAGCCACCAAGGGATTACAGGAAGCGATTTTAACATCCCCTTTTGGTGTTTGTCCCAGAGAGATGGAACAAACCTACCCCATACAGTCCTATGACGTTTCCACAGTGGGAGACTGGTCCTGGGAAGAAATAAAAGTCACTGGAGAATGCCTTAAGGAATATGTTGGAGACCATGAGGCCATAGCCCATGTAGCTCATGGTTACCTCACAGTTTGCCAGGAATATTTACCAGAAGCCACTTTTACCTGCCAGGATGGTAGGGCCACATCACCTGAGTCAATGGCCAACCTCAAAAACGAGGTTAAACAATACAGAAAACTCAAAAGTCATGCCCGGCAACTCCACATGCTACGCTCCATAGCCCGTTACCAGTTCAACACCCCGGATGCTGACCATCTGGTGCCCGATGATTACAGACTACGGGGAAGGTTTGACCGGAGGTTAATGCAGGGTGAGGAACAAATCGCAGTCTTGCACCACAATAACGGACTTTACAGTCTGAACATTAAGGGCGGAGCCATCCTGAATGATATTGGTGTTAACTGGGTGGAAATCGATTTTGATCTTAAGACCAATACCCTGTTTGCCCCAGGAGTGGTGGATGCCCATCCAGAGATAATTCCCAAGGATGAGGTAGTTATCATTCGAAAAGGAGAAGTTGTAGGCGTGGGAAAAGCCATCATGAATGGTAAAGAGATGAAAAAGGGAGAAAAAGGTGTTGCTGTTCGAGTGAGACATCGGTTGGGTTAGCTTCCCTAAATTTTTATGATTATAAATAACTATAAATAGCACAAATATGGAAATAAAAGAATACCATTATTTAATGTATATGAAGGTTTTTTCAAGTAATTATACATTATAACCACATTAAAAAGTGTGAAATACAAAAAAATCAATTTTGAGGTATGATTATGAGTGAAGAATTAGTTGGAAAGGTTAGAGAAGCTCTGGCCCAGGTGGCTGATCCCCACATGGGAATCAGCATTGTGGAAATGGGTCTTGTGGCCGATATACAGGTTAATGAAAATGATAAAACTGCCAAGATTGTTATAAAACCCACCAACCCTGGTTGTATGAGTGCTGCCAACATGGCTATGCAGGCTCGTGTGGCTGCTGAGAAAGTGGAAGGCATTGAAAAGGCAGAAATCCAGGTTGAAGGTCATATGATGGCTGATGCCATTAGTGAAATGGTCAACAAATAATTTTATAAATTTTCAAATTTAAGACTCCAGATGGAGTGTTAAAATCCAGGGAGCGGATGCTGTAGTCGAGTTCCAGAATGTAATTCTCACCATAACCCGCCACCCCTGTAAATTTTTATTTACCTGATCTTTTATTTACCTGATCGGAAACTGAAAAATATAGTTATTATCCTAGTAAAGATGCTGCAATTTGTGTTGAATCAATACATCACCCTATGAAGACTTGAGGAATATCTTAAAACTTTGACGAATTATATTAAAAGAACTATTGTAATACTAATCCAGAAAACTGCAGCCACAAAGGTATATATAGGATGAATTCTAAATCATGAATCTACCCCTGCAGTTTTTGAATTTGTTCATGAAATTCAGGTTATAAAAGCTGTTACTACTATTTAAGGGGCCCGTGGCTCAGGCGGTAGAGCGCACGGCTGATAACCGTGAGGTCCTGGGTTCGAATCCCAGCGGGCCCATTATTACTCATTTTCAATGTTTTATTTGGTTTATATTAGATTTTTAGATATTTTAATTAAAAACAAACACTTATTTTATTGTTTTTGCCCATTGATTTTTGATATCATATTGTATCAAAATGTAATACTAAAATGCTTTTCAAAAAATTTATATGTTGAGTTTAGGATACTATATGCTGGAGCAATGGTAAATTTGGTAATTAATTACCTCATTTTTTTTACCCTTTTTACCATTTTCTTCCTTTTATTTTAATTTATACAGTATTTTAAAAGGTTTTCCGTAATTTTGGTCTATTTAATTTATCTAACTGTTATTTAACCACCGCAACTAGCGACTGAAGATAGTATGTTAAGAGCACTGAATGGAATTTTAAAATTATTGCCTGTGGATTTAAAAACATTTAAATAAACCATAACATAACTGGATTAATAGGTAATAATCAGTATAAAGGTGTCTTAATGTGGAACTTAATTGGATTTGGACTGGTAGTCTTAATAATTGTAATATTCTTTGTAATAATCATTGCAATCTACAACAGTTTAATTAAACTTCAAAACGGGGTTGAAGGTGCCTGGTCACAGATAAATGTGCAACTGGAACGAAGATCTGACTTGATTGATAATCTAGTGGAAACTGTGAAAGGTTACGCTGCACATGAAAAAACTACCTTCCAGGAGGTTGCTCAGGCACGTTCAAACTTGAACGATGCACAGACTGTTAAAGAGAATGAAAAGGCAGATAATATCTTAACCGGTACTTTGAAAAGCTTGTTTGCAGTGGCAGAGAATTATCCTGAGCTAAAGGCAGATGAAAATTTCCTGGAACTGCAGGATCAGCTATCTGAAACAGAGGATAAAATCGCCCAGTACCGTGAATTTTATAATGAAATTGTACTGACCTACAACAACAAACGTGAAGTCTTCCCCAACAATATGCTGGCTAATTTCTTCAACTTTGAAGAAGCTGAATATTTCGAACACGGAAAAGATGCAGAAGAAGTACCTCAGGTTGATTTTTAAAAAAAAAATTAATTATTTTTTACATCCACCTTTTTTTAGAATTTAAATCAGCACATATATATCATAATAGCATTCTAGTTTGCCCCCATAACAGCAGTGCTTATATTGATAGGGAGATTCACCATGCTTAAGCTGGTAATAACCCCCATAAGAATAACATACCATCTAACCCAAATCAGACAACTCCCCAGAATTCATAAATCAATTCAAATATTGATCATATCTTAGAGTGAGCGTCACTTAACCCGAACCAGCCTATGGTAAATTAAAATAGAAATTAAAAATAAGACTAAAAGAGACTACAAAAGACTAAAAACAACTGAAAGAAGTTAAAAGAACTAAAAAACTGAAAAAAAATAAAGAAAAAATAAAAAAATATGTGATTAATTTTCAATCTGCCTTATCAACCGGTTGCACTCTCCAACCACCTTTTTCTTACCAAAAGCCTGGCTTATCCTGCGCACTGCCTCCAGCATCCTGATAAGTAAGTCCAGCCAGCTGAATATATCCCCAGCATAGGCGTGTATCTCATACTCACGCATTAACTTCCGGCTTATATCCACAGGGTCTCGCTTTGCAAGGCGTTGTTTGACCATTTTTCGGGATAGTTCCCTCTGGAAACAACCACAGAAGGGTCTTTCCTTGCACCGGCAGGTGTAAAAGTCCATCTGGAGCTTTGTCAGTCTTTCTCTGAGGCTTGGTTCAAGTTTATTAATTGCAGAACCAGAACTCAAAATATCAAGGGTACTGTCTGCAAATAATCGGGTGGACATGTTTATTTTGAGAATGCGACCTATTTGAGTGGTTATCCTGTTGGATAGGTATGCGCTTTCAAAGGGTTCCAGTTTAAGGGCTATTTCCATGGGATGCATCCGGTTCAGGTTCTTCTTGATGTAATCAGCACAGGGATATGATAAAAAGGACATTGAAACCGCTCTCCCATAAGCGGTGGGTGTTACTTTACCATCTTTTTCATTCACCTGACCATAATCCACCATTATATTGAAGGCTTCTTCAAATTCAATTGGTAACTCCACATTTTGGTATTCCTGGCTTATCTGAGAGAATGTATCCACCCTTCCGGCACAGATATCAGCCAGGAACTGTTCAATCTGACTGTCCTCGGAGTAGGTTACATTGACTGGTTCCACATCACTGGATAAGAGTTCCATGGCCTGCATTTCCTCAGTTTCATCCCCATAACTCCGACCAATCTCCGGTAAAAGGTACACCTTTCCCTGATCATGATATGTGGGCCTTCCTGCCCGGCCCAGCATCTGGGAAAACTCATTGGGATTGAGTCTTTTATTTCCCATGGTCAAACTTTCAAAAAGTACTTGGGAAGCTGGGAAATCCACTCCTGCTGCTAGCGCTGCTGTGGTGACCACTGCTCCTAGTTTCTGCTCCCCGAATTCTTTTTCGATCCGATTTTTTTTAGAGTAGGATAACCCAGCATGGTATGCTGCTGCCTTAACACCCCTCCTGGTCAGATAATCGGATACAGTATGGGTCTTCCGGCGTGAATTGGTGAAAATGATACTCTGTCCATGGTATCCCTTTCGAGATCGGTTCTGGTATTCATTGCGGGCGAGTTGAGTCAGGAGATGGTTTTTTTCCTCCTCAGTTCTGGTGAATATCAGGTGTCGCTCCAGGGGAACCGGACGCAGGGGATACTCAACCAGTTTCATGCCAAATTCAGCTGCAATTTCCTTGGGGTTTTTGACAGTGGCTGAAAGTCCGATTACTTGTAAATTAGGGAATAGGGCCCTCAGGCGGTGTATGAGTCCCCGGAGTCGGGGTCCTCTTTCATCATCTCCCAGCATGTGGATCTCATCCACCACCACTGTTTTAAGATCACCCAGCTGGGATGATCTTCCAGCACGGAGAAGGAAATCCAGACCTTCATAGGTTCCCACCACAATATCTGAAGCATTTATCTTTTCATCAGGGAGAGTCAGTTCTTCCTTGGCTTTTATCCGGCTCATCCCCACCCTTATGGAAACATTTAACCCCAGTTTCTGGTATCTTTTCTTGAAATCCCTGTACTTCTGATTGGCTAATGCCACCAGAGGAGTTAGAAAAAGGAATTTCCCACCTTCAAGGGCGTGGGGTATGCCTGCCAACTCTCCAATCAGTGTTTTTCCACTGGCAGTGGCTGATACCACCAGTAGGTTCTCCTCTTCCAGGAGTCCTGCCTGAAGTGCCAGCACCTGAACAGGTAAGAGATGAGTTCCCTGGCTTTTTAAGGATTGCTTGAATGCTTCCGGGATTTTCAGGGTGTCAATTCTGACTTTAGAGAGATTATCATCTTTTTTGGTGGTTACCTTATCGTATAATGTGAGTTCTTGATTTTTAAGGGGGTCGAATCGTGGATCGAAGACACTCAGTACTTTTGAAAGGTCACCGGTCTCATCCAGCATCTTTCTGAACCGGGGAAATGTGCTCATATCATATGAACGAGATTTCAACTCTCGTTTTATTTCATTTTCTGCGCATAGTCTGCAGAGATTGTCTCCATGATAAAAGTAAGATTTTTCTCTTCTGATCAGGGTTATGAAACCTTCAAATGTGCAGTGCCTGCATATAAGTGTGTGATTGTATGTTATATTTAATGACTGGAGAAATTCTTCCGTGTCGGGGTCGGCACCTACCAGGAACACGTTTTGTTTTCGCAGGACCTTAACTGCTTCACTGGGAGGTAGAATGACCTCCTTATCCTTCTTGACTATGAACTTGTGGATCTTTAGCTGACCATCCACCCTGCGAAACTTGATATAACCATGAAAGAAGGGTTTTCTCCGGTCATTCAAAGCCCCCTTAGAACTTCCAATGGGAAAAAGTTCCACAATCTTCTTTTTACGTCTTAAAATTATCATTTTACCATTACTGTATCAAAAAATCCGTTCATCATTTTTAGTTGTATTCTTAGAATACAGGCCAATATATTTCATTAATAATTGCTTTATTCAATTTAAACAGCATTATTCTAGATTTATATCTAGTACCATCTATCTATTTTTATATATATTTCATTAAAATTAAAAACATGCTTACTGGAACTTTATAAAAACTAATTTATATTTTTCGATGGATTGATTTAAACGGTACCTGCATATTGGATAAACGTGAATCTAGGGATTATTGGGTAATTAAATTGGAAAAATGTGCTATTAAATGATTTGGAGATAATTTGAATTAAGATGATAGTTTTACTTGATTAAGGTGATAGTTTTATCTTTTCCATGGTTTCTACCCGTTCTTCATGGTATTCCACCACGTTGATCTCATCTATGGTGCCCTTTATTTCCATATTGGAATAGTTGATCTGATCAACCAGTTCTTTGCAGGTCCATTGTTCTATGGAGTTGCCAATACCAATGTGGGGGATGAATGGGAGGTCCATGCGGAGTTCATCAGCCAGTTTCCCTGAGTAAAAGTTATCATGGAGTTTGATTATCTGGCTGTAACCCTCATCTGGCACCAGGAACACATGCCAGTATGGAGTGAATGCATCCTTTTCCATAACTGCACATCTTAAAGCAAATTCTATTCTACTGTGATCTGCTGCTCTTCTTTTAATTTCCTCAATGAATGTTTCCGGTCTCTGGTTGAATACAGGGAATACCAGGGTGAAATGGGGCTCCACTACACCATGGTAAAGCTCGTCATTTTCTTCCCGGAATTCCTGAATCCACTGATAATCCTCATCACTAATTTTAGGATAACCTATGGCTAATAATGACATTTATCTGGTCTCCACAATCTAAAATTGATCTTATAACAAATCATTGTCTTTTGAGATATTTCTTTAATTTATGATGAAATTAGGGGTTAACAATGAATTCAGAAACTTGAAAATAACAATTCTATCCCCACTCATGAAGGAAATTCCATAAAGAGGGGTTTCCCTATATGGAATCCTCTTCTTTTGCCAGTTTCTCCTTTAAAAGTTTTTCTGCCTGTTCCTTTAGAATGAATTTCTGTATTTTTCCACTGGCAGTTAGTGGGAATTCATCCACAAAAAAAACATGTTTTGGCACCTTGAAACGGGCGATCTTGGTTACAGCGTAGTCCCGGACATCTTCCTCGGTGAGTTCAGCATCTTCTTCCAGGATAATACATGCCCCTACAATTTCCCCGTACTTCTCATCTGCGATTCCTACCACCTGGACGTCAAGAACCCCCGGCATGGTGTAGAGGAATTCCTCTATTTCACGGGGGTAGATGTTTTCCCCTCCACGGATGATCATGTCTTTGATACGGCCCACTATGGAGTAGTATCCTTCTTCATCCACAGTTGCCAGGTCCCCACTGTGGAGCCATCCGTCTTCATCTATGACTTCCCTAGTTTTTTCTGGCATTTTATAGTAGCCTTTCATCACATTGTACCCTCTACAGCATATTTCACCAGTCTGGTGAGGTTTCAGGGTTTTGCCGGTTTCAGGGTCCACGATTTTAACCTCACAATCTGGTAATGGCTTACCCACTGTTTCCACTCTCTTCTCCAGGGGGTCGTCCACACTGGTCTGGGTGAATCCGGGGGAGCCTTCGGTCAGGCCGTAGACACTGGTGATCTCGGTCATGTTCATTTCATTGACCACCTTTTTCATGGCTTCAATGGGTGGGGTGGACCCTGCCATGATACCAGTACGCAGACTGGAAAGATCGAACATTTCAAACATGGGGTGACTGTACTCAGCAATGAACATGGTTGGCACTCCGTAGAGAGCTGTGCATCGTTCTTTTTGAACAGCTGCCAGTACCATCAGGGGATCAAATAGTTCCACCACCACAAAGGTGGCTCCGTGGGTGAAGATGGCCATAACTCCCAGTACAATACCAAAACAGTGGAAAAGTGGTACAGTTAAGCATAATCTGTCTTTTTCTGTGAATTTCTGTCTTTCACCAATGTAATATCCGTTATTAAGGATGTTACGGTGGGTTAACATCACACCCTTGGGGAATCCTGTGGTTCCAGAGGTGTACTGCATGTTAACCACCTCATCATTGGTAACTGATGATTTTATCCCCTGAAATTCCTCTTCATCTCCATGTCTTCCAAGTAGAAGGAGTTCATTGGTGTTGTACATTCCCCGGTGCTTTTCCTGGCCCACATAGATTACACTATCTAAGAATGGGAATTTTTCACTGTTGAGTTTACCCCTTTCCTGGGTTTTCAACTCAGGAAGTAGTTCATAGACTGTTTGAATGTAATCAACATCCTGATACCCGTCTATAATTGCAAGGGCCTTCATATCAGACTGTTCAAGTACATATGCCAGTTCATGGCTTTTGTAAGCGGTGTTAACTGTAACCAGAACCACCCCGATCTTGGAGGTGGCGAACATTATGGTAAGCCAGTCTGGCACGTTTTTGGCCCAGATACCCACGTGATCTCCTTTTTTTATTCCAATTTCCAGAAGACCTTTAGCCAGGAGGTTGACCCTTTCGTCAAATTCCTTGTATGTGAAACGAAGATTTCTGTCGGGGTAGACCATGAATTCCTGGTTGGGATCCTTTTTTACCATTTCTTCCAGGAAGTCACCAATAGTAAGCTCACTAAAAACCATTTTAAAAACTCCAATGTGGTTATGTTCAATTTTTAAGTAGGGGATGTTTATTTAATCCTATTTATAGTTCTATTTTTATTTCAAATTCCAGTGTATCTTCCCAATTCCCGAGGGATCATTTAAATTTCCCTTGGATTGGGTATGATTGTTGGATTTTATTTCCCTGAATAGTCATCCAGATGTTCTTCAAGTTTTTCCCTCACGTCATCTGGTATTGGTCTTGATTTCTGCTGTATGAAGTCGTAGTTCACCAGGACCGCTGTTCCTTTTGCTTTGAGGTGTCCTGATTGCCATGCTTCGTGGTAGGTGGTGTAGGAACTGTTACCAATTCTGATGATGCTGGTTTTTATGTCCACATCATCGTTGTAGTACATCTGTCCCAGGAATTCAAAATCGGTTTTAACCATTATCAATTTCCATTTCTCGTAGCTGAGGTCGAGGTCCGGTGTGAATAATCTGTAAATCTTGTTTCTTGCCAGTTCAAACCATTCAGCAAGTACTATGTTGTTTATGTGTCTTAAGCCGTCTGAGTCTCCAAATCGGGGTGTTACTGTAATAGTGTACATATATAAATATCTCCAGATTTTATAAAGGGTCTTCCTCATTTAAAAGGGAGTGTAAACCACTGCCAGCATTTTTGAATCCTTTTCTTTGGCATGAACGTGGTGGGGGACCACTGAATCGTAGTAAATACTATCTTCTGCTTCCAGTAGGTAGCTTTCCTGCCCGTAAAGCACTTCTATTTTTCCCTGGATAACATATAGGAATTCTTCACCTTCGTGGGATGCCAACTGGTAATCCTGGTTTTCGGTGGGGTGGATATCGATGAGGAACGGTTCCATGTGTCGGTCTCCCTTACCATAGGCAAGTGAGTAGAATTCCAATGCACTCTTGTTGCTGTGTTCACCAAGACCCTGACCAGAAAACCTAATTATATTATCTGATTTTCCGGATTTAACCATGAACGGACCGCTGTGGGGAGCATCATCCAGGAAGGTGCCCAGGCGTACGCCCAGCGCTCGTGCAATTTTTAAAAGAGGAGTTAGTGATGGTACCAGTGCTCCGCTTTCCAGGTCTTCTATGAGTTCAACACTGCTATAACTGGCATCTGCCAGTTCTTCTACTGACATTTGACGATCTTCTCTTAACTGACGGATTTTCGCTCCAACTTTGTTCTCCTCGGACATGTAAATCACCTTAATTTTATAAATATTATATTCTTCAACTTCATAAACGCTAACTTACCTATATGTACTAAATAAATTACCTATATGTACTAAATAATTCCAGTATACCACAAAATTATACTCAGGTTACTTAAACATTTTTTTAATTAGTATACTACCTATCCTCATAAGAACCCTTAAAAGATGTTTTTAGAGATGGTGATTAAATGTTTATCCCATATCTACAACTATTATCCCATGTCTCAACATGATAAAAAAAAGGTTGATTATTTGATTTACTGATTATTTTTAAGGATTAAACATCTACACTGATTAAACGCATATCAGGGTTTATTACCCACAAGAAATCACAATCCGGAACTACTAGCACTCCCCAATAGAACACAATCAGGGGGTAGTGGTTCCATTGGTGGGGGTGGTGTTTACTGTGGTGTTGTTGGTGGTGTTGGTGGTATTGGTAGTGTTAACCTGAATGTGTTTTACAATATGAACCGGGGTGAAGTTGGAATCACCGATCTCACTGATCTTCTGATCACCGTTTAAATTGAAATTGGATGGAATCAATCCTACACCAATATCTGCACCTATGTTCAATGCATTGGCACCTGAAGCAGCCCCATAGGCAACCAGTGCAATCATTAAAACAATGAACAGCGTTCCTGATTTTTTAGGAGTCATTTAATTACCTGTCTAAATTAAAATGATATTTCTACTAGTTAGATATCTTAAAACACCTTTAAATAAATGGTCCCTCATGAGACCATATAATAATCCACCCCATTAATGTTAAATGTGTTTCAGTAATAATGGGGTGAAAATCTATAAAAAGTATCTTAACTAATGAAAAGGAATAAAAATAGGATATTTATTCCACAGTTACACATTTTGCCAGGTTTTTAGGTTTATCAGGGTCAATACCCCTCTGCACGCTTATATGGTATGATAGTAACTGTAAAGGCACAACATAGATCAGGGGTGATAATAACTCGTTGATCTGGGCGGGGAATTTTATCATGTCACTGGCTTCGAAACTTAAAACCTGATCATCACCTGATCCAAGACCTATAACCCGTGCTCCCCTGGCTTTAACTTCTTCCACGTTACTGAGGGTTCGGTCGTGGCTTTTACCCGGAGGTACCACTGCTACCACCGGTACACCATCATCGATAAGTGCTAATGGCCCGTGTTTAAGTTCCCCGGCAGCGTATCCCTCACCATGAATGTAGGTTATTTCCTTAAGTTTCAATGCTCCCTCCATTGCTGTGGGATAAGAAAATCCTCTACCAATAAAGAAGAAATCCTGAGCATCTTTGTATTTAGCTGCCATTTCTTTGATTTCATTCTCATAAGAGAGCACCGCCTCCATGTAACCTGGAATCAGTTGAAGTTCCTCTAAAAGCTCCTTGTTTTTACCCATACATGCTGCCAGGAGATATATGCAGGTTAATTGACTGATATATGTTTTGGTTGCAGCTACACCAATTTCAGGGCCGGCCCTAGTGAATACAACATAATCCGCCTCTCTTGTAGCCGTACTGCCAAGTACGTTGACAATTGCCATGGTTTTAGCCTTTTTATTGGCTATTTTAAGGGCTTTCAATGTGTCGGCAGTTTCTCCGGACTGGCTGATGAATACCACCAGGGAATTTGGATCAATGGCCTTTTCTGAGAATTCAAACTCAGAAGCAAGGATCACATCTGTGGGTAAGCCTAAAAGGCCTTCAAAAAGATATTTCCCAACCAGAGAAGCATGATAGGATGTTCCACAGGCCACAAAGGTGATTCGTTTGAACTGTGGAAATTCACTGACGATCTTCTCAATATCTGAAACCTCTAAGAGGGTGTTTTTAACTGCTTCGGGCTGTTCATGAATCTCTTTAAGCATGAAATGAGGATAACCACCTTTTTGGGCCATTTCAGGAGTCCATTTAATGGTTTCTATCTTTTTATCCATTACCTTACCCTCGCGGTCCTTTACAGTGATGCCATCGGCATCCATGATGAATGTTTCATGGTCTGCCAAGTAAATAATACGTCTGGTGTGCTGTAGTATGGCTGGAGCATCAGAAGCCAGGAAATATTCGCCGTTTCCCAGTCCCAGTATAAGTGGGCTTTCCTTTCGGACCCCCATGATTTTATTGGGTTCATCAACACTGATAACTGCAAAGGCATAGGACCCATGAAGCTTGTTGATGGCCTGATTCATGGCCGCCTCCAGATCTAGTCCATCTTTATGATATTTTTCAATGAGATGGGCAATAACCTCTGTATCAGTTTGGGACACGAAATGGTGTCCTTCACCTACCAGCTCATCCTTAAGTTCCTTGTAGTTTTCTATGATGCCGTTATGAACCACTGCTATTTTTCCCTCACAATCAGTGTGAGGATGAGCATTTACCTGGGTTGGAAGGCCATGGGTGGCCCAGCGAACATGGCCTATTCCCATTTCTCCAGGAAGTTCTTCTAAGTGGAGTTCCTCTGAAACTTCATCAATTTTTCCCTTGTCTTTCCTGATCCAAATCCCTGATGATGAGTGAGTAGCAATGCCCACCGAGTCATAACCCCGGTATTCCAGGCGCTGCACACAATCCAAGAGCACAGGTGCTGCTTTATCAGTTTTAAGTATACATCCCACAATTCCGCACATTTTAATTTCACCCAAGTAAGTGTTTTTTAATTGGTTAAGTAAATGGTAAATAATGCTAATCTATATAATCCTAAGCTATAATAATTTCTAATGTAGTTTTATCTTAATGTAGTTTAATATCTATATAAACATTTGACAATAAATAATGAAATGGAGTTTAACATGAATCTTGATAAGGGAAATCTCCTATACCGGGGTAAAGCCAAGGATGTGTACCAGACCAGTCACTCACAGCAGGTTTTAGTAAAATTTAGAGATGACATAACCGCAGGGGATGGGGAAAAGAAGGAAGTTATGAGCTTAAAGGGTTTTTATAACTCCCTAATCTCAGCTAAACTTTTCGAACTGCTGGAAAATGCGGGTATAAAAACCCAGTACATCGATTTACCCGAACCGGGATACATGCTATCCCATAAACTGGATATGATACCCCTGGAAGTGATCACTAGAAATATAGCTGCAGGAAGCCTTCTTAGAAGGTTCCCATTCCAAGAAGGGCAGACATTCCATCCTCCTATTATTCAGATGGATTATAAAAATGATGAATACCATGACCCCATGCTTAACGATGACATCATCCTGGCCCTGGATCTGGCTAGTAGCGAAGATCTGGAAGCCATCCGAAAAATCACCCTGAAGATCAATGAGGTTCTGAAAAGCTACTTGGAAAGCAGGGGACTCATCTTTCCAGACTTTAAAATAGAATTTGGTCGTGATGCAGATGGAAACATTGTCCTGGGGGATGAAATCAGCCCAGACACTTGCCGGTTCTGGGATAGTGAAACCTGTGATATTCTGGATAAGGATCTTTTCAGAAAGGGTGAATCTGGAGTTATTGAAGCCTACCAGAAGGTGGCCAACATAATATTAGATGATGAAGATAAGAAGAGATGGAATTTAGATTTTTAAATTATGAAAGATAGGAATTCGATTGACAGAAATTCAATTATTTAATAAATTTATAAAATTAATAGATTTAAAAAGAATTAACTGATTTATAAATATAATTTATTATGGAATTAATCTCGGGTGATGCCAATGAAATACCATGCACAAGTTGAAATAAGTCTCAAAAAAGGAATGCTTAATCCAGAAGCTTCCACCATCCAGAGGGCACTGGCCCTTTTAGACTATCAGGTGGAGGATACTGCTACCATTGAAATAGTAAAATTCACACTGGAAGCAGAAACCCCTGATGTGGCCCGTGAGGAAGTGGTCCAGATGTGCGAGCGATTGCTCTGCAACCCGGTGATCCACGACTATCAACTACAGATTGAAGCTGCAGGTGACTAAAATGAAAGTGGGGATCATACGCTTCCCCGGCTCCAACTGCGACCGGGACGTGTTCTGCGCCCTGGAACTTGCTGGAGCTGAACCTGATTATGTCTGGTGGAACCAGAGGGACCTATCACAATTTGAAGCAATTGTTATCCCCGGAGGGTTCTCTTATGGAGATTATCTTCGCGCAGGAGCTATTGCAGCCATCACCCCTGTGATTGAAGGAATCAAAGAGATTGTCAAGGATGAAAAACCAGTTTTAGGAATATGTAACGGTGCCCAGATCCTGGCAGAAGTAGGCCTGGTGCCCGGAGTGTTCACCCTCAACCAAAAAGCACAGTTCATCTGCGAATGGGTTGAATTAGAGGTTAAAACCAATAGAACACCTTTTACTCATCTTTACCAGAAGAATGAAGTCATCAAGATGCCCATCGCACATGCTGAAGGTCGTTATTACACAGAATACATTGATGAGCTTCGTGATCAGGACCAGATTGTACTGGGATTTGAAGGGAAGAACCCCAATGGTTCCATGGATGCGATTACTGGAGTATGTGACCTGGAAGGACTGGTGTGTGCAGTTATGCCCCACCCTGAAAGAGCTTCAGAATCTATTTTAGGATCAGATGATGGTTTAAAGTTTTTTAAGGGAATTGTCGATTTCTAAATAAGAATTCTTGAATCCAATGGATTGAATATTTGGGTACCAAACAGTTTTTATAAAAAAATTTCACACGGTGAATTCATGGTAGTTTATTTAGTAGGCGCAGGACCCGGGGATCCAGATCTGGTGACCCTTAAAGCCATTAAAACCCTGCAAAAAGCAGATGTAGTGGTTTATGATCGTCTGGCCAATGAGGAAATACTCAAGTACGCCAGTGGCGCAGGCATGATCTACGTGGGTAAAAGGGCAGGAGCCCACTCCAAAAAACAGGAAGAAATAAATCAGATACTCATAGAACAGGGGAAAAAACATGATGTAGTGGTCCGCCTCAAGGGAGGTGACCCCTTTGTCTTTGGTAGGGGTGGTGAGGAAATACTAGCCCTGCAGGAGGAGGGAATAGCTGTGGAAGTGGTGCCGGGTGTAACCTCCGCTATTGGTGTCCCTACCACAGTAGGGCTGCCTGTAACCCATCGAGGGGTGGCCACTTCATTCACGGTGGTAACTGGCCATGAAGATCCCACTAAAAAAGAGAGGCAGGTTCAGTGGAACTACAATGCTGATACCATTGTTATTCTCATGGGTGTGGGCCATCTGGAGGAAAATATTAATGAGATCATGAAGTACAAGGATCCCCAGACTCCAGTGTGTGTCATTGAAAAGGGCACTACCCCTGATGAGCGAATTGTAATTGGTACTCTGGAAAACATTGCCAAAAAACATGTCAATCCCCCGGCCCTGGTGATAATCGGACCAGTGGTTGATGTTTTTGAGGATATACGGAATAATAGACCCGAGGATTCAGTATGAATGGATTGGAAGGTAAAGTAATTGGAATAACCCGGCCCCTGGAACGTTCCCAGGCTGCAGTAGAGATAGTTCAGGACCACGGGGGAATTCCTTTAGTGGTTCCCACCCTTGAACTGGAGGCTTTTGCCAGTGACTCTCTAATGGATCTCTGTCAGCGGGCTGCTGAACAGGACTGGATAATATTCACTTCCCCTGCATCACTGGAATCACTGTTTAAATACTGTCCAGATTTTAAGGAAAAACTAAACCCCCATTGCCAGGTGGCGGTTATTGGACCTCGCACAGAACGAGTTTTAAATGATTACGGCATCCAAGCAGATATAGTGCCCGAGGATTATACTGCTGAGGGCCTTCTGAAGGAATTCCAGGGAATAGATCTTGATAAAAAGAAGATAGGGGTTCCCCGTACATTCAAAGCAAGAGACGTACTCCCTGAGGGTTTGAAGAAAATGGGGGCCACTGTTTATCTGGCAGAGGCCTACAAATCCACCAAACCTCATGATACCAGCAGGGTTCAGTTGCTGGTGGATGAAATAATCCAGGGGAAAGTTGATGCAGTGACCTTTACCAGTCCTTTAACTGTCATCAATCTCTTTGAAATGGCTGGAGATAAGAAAGAACAGTTAATAAATTCTTTTAAAGAGGGAAAAGTTTTAGCAGCAGCCATTGGCCCTATTACCCAGAAACCTCTGGAAGAAATGGGAATAAAATCAACCATCCCCTCCAAGTACACTGTAAAGGCCATGTTAATGCAATTAAAGGAAGAGATGAGTCATTAACTCTAACATGAGCAAATAAACCATTGAATTCATTAAATAAAAAAATCACTAAATAAATGATGTATTAAATGTTATTATATAGATTAACTTAATGAGCCACTTTTAGGAGCTGTTGATTATGAAAGATGAAACTAGAACAATCATCTGGCCTGTTTATCTAGATTCGGGAAAGAGTAAATCTGCGGGAAGGAAAATTCCAAAAAAACAGGCTGTAAGCTCACCAAAATTACGTGAAATTACCCAGGCCGCTAAAAAACTGAGATTGAACCCTTCTGTAGAGAAGTATAAATCTTACCCTTCTTCCTGGTGGGAAGGATCAGGAAGGATAATAATTGATCGGAAAATGAGTAAAAGAGAAGTTCTCATTAAACTAAGCAACCTCATCAATGGTTCCCGAAAAGACAAATAAAAATATTTTTAATGAGGAAAGGAATGATAAATGGCTGCTATAAACGATATGGATAAATCCTTGGCTAAAGCTAATGAAATGATTAGAAATGCAGAGGATGTTAAAATATACAGCCACATAGACTGTGATGGAATATCCGCCGGAGCAATACTATCCTCAACACTGGATCGTCTGGAAATAGACCATGAAATAGATTTTATTACCCTTAACCGGATTCCAGAACTGGAAAAAGATCATGACCTCACCATATTTTCAGATCTGGGTTCAGGACAAAATTTAGATAATTTCAACACTTCTGGATCCAAAATTCTCATCCTGGACCATCACCCCCCGGTAAGGAAAATATCCTCAGGAGGAAATGGTTTTCTGGAGATAAACCCCAACTACTACGGCATCGATGGTTCGTATCAGGTTTCAGGGGGAGGTATGTGTTACCTTCTGGCTAAAACTTTTGATTTTTATGATTTAAGCTGGATTGGTGTTTTAAGTGCTGTTGGAGATATGCAAAATAGTTTATCCGGGAAGTTAGTGGGTATAAATGAAGGTATATTAAACGATGGGATTAATAAGGGATTGGTGGGATCAGTCAATGACCTGTCCATCTATGGAAGGCAAACCAGACCATTATTTGTGGCTTTATCCTACTTTGGTGATGTGAAACTTCCCATCACCAACAATCGTAATGAAGCCATGCAGTTTTTGAAAAATCTGAACATACCCCTTAAAAATGGTAGAAAACAGCGTACACTTTACGATTTAAGCAGGGAAGAGAAGGGCAGGATCTTCACTGAACTGGTGAGAATGATGAGCCGGGAAGTACCACCTCGTTATGTTAAGTACATTCCCCGTCTGGTGGCAGGGGATGCCTATGAATTCATGGAAGAGGAAGAGTACTCGCCCCTCCGTGATGCCAGTGAATTTTCAACAGCCATCAACGCCTGCAGCCGGCATAAAAATCCAGAAATAGCTTTAAAGGTTCTTAAAGGGGATAGAGGTATGGCTCTGGATGATATGGAAATGTTAAGTAAGGAACACCGCCAGTATCTGGCCCAGAAGATGAACTGGGTTCAAGAAGAGGACCGAATTAAAAGCAGGAAGAACCTGCAGTACTTCCAGGGTAATGAAATTAAAAGTGAGGTTATCGGGACCATAGCCGGCATGATTCTCAGTTATGGTGACTGGAGAAAACCAATGATTGGTTTCACCCAGATAAATGATAAAAATGATGGTTTGAAGGTTTCTCTGCGTTGTTCCAGACTTTTAGCCTTTGATGGGATTCATTTCGGCCATATCATAAGTAAAGTAGCAGCTAAGGTAGGGGGCAGTGGTGGTGGTCACTCTGTGGCCTGCGGTGCCTACATCCCCAGTGACAAACAGGAGCAATTTCTGAAACTCTTCGACGAATCCCTGAATGGTGTCCTGTAATTATAATTCTCAAAAAAAACTTCATGTATAATAATAAATTATTGTACAATCCATTGAAAAAAATAATCCATTGAAAAAAAAGAAATTTACATACCAAAGTTATTACAAATATATTAAAAAAACTCTTAGATGTTTAATAGATTTTTAAAATCCTAAAAGGGTGCATATATGAAAGTTTTTAAGAAAAAGGGGGAACTCACCAAGTTCCAGATCTTAGCGGAGATTGCCAAAGGTCAACCCCATCTACGTCAAAAGGACATTGCTGATGAGTTGGGTATCACAGTCCAGGCAGTTTCAGAGAATTTGAAGACTTTGGTGGATGAAGGATGGGTTGAAACTAGCAGTGGCCAGGCACGTTACAAGATCACCAAGCGTGGGATTGAAAAAGTGAAAACTGGTGCTAATGATCTCCGTAAATATGCGGATCAGGTCATTGACACTATGAATACATATAAATCTGTTTGGCCAGCCATTGCTGGTGAAGATCTAAAGGAAGGAGAAGCAGTATGGCTTAAAATGGAAGAAGGAACCTTATATGCGGGTAAAGAAAAGACTCCAGCCCATGCTGAAGTTCTCCATGACGTGAAAAAGGGTGAAGATGTGGCACTGGTGAGTTTAGGTGGGACAATCGAACTTGAACCTGGATTTGTAGTTATTATCAAACTCCCCACCATTAATCAGGGCGGGACCCGTATTTGTGACCTTGACCATGTTCAGGAACTTCTAAAGAAATATGATAATCGCATACAGCGGGTGGGTATCATGGGTACTGTCTCCAGATCCATGGTGGATAAACTGGATATCAAACCAGATTTTGAATTTGCCACACCCCAGGCAGCTATTGCCGCTGCTAACCGGGGTTTAAACGTAATGATATTTGCAGTGGGTAAGATGACCCGAACTTTAACCAATAGAATGGATGAGGAAGGGATCAACTACGTTATTGAAGATGTTCTGACCTGAAAAAAGGATGAATCAACCCAGATTTAGCTAAAAAAAAGAACATGTACTGCTGTTTTTATAATCCACCTTAATCTTCTTTTTAAACAATTCTACAACCACAGTGGTCAACCCGGGCAACTATTGATCCCTCCACACTATTATCCGGTGTATCAGAGATGGCAAATGCTGTTTTTCCAAGCATGGCCATGGACGCACCCAAGGTCTCGTCCTTCAGGACATTCACAATCTCCATCACTTCAGGGTCAATTAGTCCAGTTTTTTGGGCAAATTCAAGGGATAAATCCATGAAATTTGTAACCTGAGGGTTAAGTAATAACTTTTGAAGCATGTCTCGGGCTACACTGTTAACTTTATGCGTCATATCCGGATCAGTCAGTACCGATGCTGTTTCAATGGTTCCTAAACTTTTTGATATTACAAAGAGTCCTTCCTCATCATCATCATTACTGTCACGTTCCCTGCCATCAAGAAGTTTATCTGCCTTTCCGTATCCCGGGGCACCGGGTTCTATCCGCACAGGGAACCCTCCAATCACCGACCCCATAACATCCCCCATACCTGTTTTCAAATCTACTTCAGCATTATGGGCAACTGCAGCAGCCTGGTTAAATGTTAAAGGTAGTTTAAGGAGTTTTGAGAGTCCTATGGATGTGCCCAGTGCAAATCCGGCGGATGCACCGAATCCTGATTCTATAGGTATGTTGATCTGATGATTGACGATTATTTTTATCTGATTCCATCCTATTTCTTCAGAAAAATGTTTTTTGAGTAAATCCAAGGTTTTATAGGTTATTGAATCTTCCAGTGGAAAGTTCAGGTTATTGGTTTTCCCATTGATTTTAATAATGATCTCACCATTTCCTTCACATGCATCCACAGTGGTCAGGACTCCCTGGTCCAGGACCACTCCCGCTCCACGGGATCCCCTGATTAAAGGGTTAGAGTGGTCAATGATCTCGAAAAAACCGGTTATGTGAGAGGGGGCGAAGACTAATGATTGCAATTTATCACCACATTTATTATATCCTCTGATAAATAAATATAAAGGTATATTAATTCATTATAAAGTAAATCCCAGTTAAGTTTATTAAAAATAGAGATGTTTTAGGAAAGGGATATTAGATAAATAGAATTAATTAAATGGATTTAACTAATGAATTTAGAAATAAAGGATAAAAATAGGATAATATTGTTATAATAATTAGATAATGGTAGTAAAATACAAGGAGAGCCCGGTATGGGAAAACGAATAGACTTACACACCCATAGCATATTCAGTGATGGTGAACTCCTACCATCTGAAATAGCACGTCGAGCCTGCGTTTTAGGCCATCAGGCAGTGGCAATCACCGACCATGTGGATGCCTCCAATCTGGACTGTGTTGGACGAGTTATTAACGCAGTTTTAGACATCAGAGATAACTGGGACATTGAAATTGTTCCTGGAGCGGAAATAACCCATGCACCCTCTGAAATAATCCCCAAACTGGCAAAAAAGGCCAGGGAATTAGGGGCAGAGGTCATTGTAGTGCACGGTGAGACACTGGTGGAACCAGTGATTGAAGGGACCAACTGGAGTGCGGTTAACTGTACCGATGTTGATGTGTTAGCACACCCTGGCCTTATAACCCATGAAGAAGCACGAATTGCTAAAGAAAATGATATAGCTTTGGAAATAAGTGCCCGGAGAGGTCACAGTCTGGGTAATGGACATGTGGTCCAAGTGGCCTTGGAAGTGGGGGCCAATCTGGTGGTGGACACTGACACCCATGCACCAGGAGACCTGGTAAACTGTGAAATGGCTGAGAAAATAGCATTAGGAGCAGGTCTACCTGAAAAAGAAATTAAAAAAGTTTTAAGGGATAACCCTCTGAACATACTCCAGAAAAAGGGTATACTATAAAGGAGGAATGCTAATTATAATCAAAATAAATGAGGAACGCTAATTATAATCAGCCGGTTAATTATTCCCAAATTAACTCTTTATTTATCGAATTATGGTATTCTTTGTAAAATAATTTTTAAAACTCAGAAATTTAAAAATCAGAGTATCCCTACATAATCGCCATAAAATGTATATAATTCTTAAAATTGGTTTTATAAAACAGCATACTCAACAATGAGGTCTTCTCCCAGATTATAACTATTTTTAAGCTTTAAACGAAAGGCATCTTTCATATAATCTGCTCCATCTCCACCTACCAAAGTTTTGGCCCGGATTCCCCCGGCTATCATGGGGGCTATGCATACCCTTACTTCACTTACCAGTCCTGCTTCGAGCATGGAATAATTCAAAGTGGACCCTCCTTCAAGCATTAAGGTTTTAATCCCTTTATTTCCCAGTTGATCCATCAAACAGTTTAAATCAACATGTTCATCCCCGCAGATAATCACTTCAGCTTTACCATCCTCTTCAAGAGTCTTTATTTTTTCCAGAGGGGCTTGATTTGAAACTGCGATGATAGTGGGGGCTTCCGGGCTGAGAATCCTATACTCAGAGGGTGTGCGGGCTTTACTATCCACCACCACCCTCACCGGGTTGTCTTGGGGGTTTGCAGAGATTTTGTGGACTGTGAGGCGAGGGTCATCTGCCAGGACCGTGTTTATCCCCACCATTATAGCATCCATCTCCCTCCGGAGCATGTGCACCCTTAAAAGATCGTCCTGGCCAGAAATTTCAGAACTACCAGTTCTGGTGGCGATCTTTCCATCGAGGGTCATGGCTGCATTGAGTACAACTTTAGGTTTTATGATAAGCACTTCCTGGGTTTATTCGTTGAAATAATTTCCATGAATCAATTCCATGAAAAAATATAAAATATTTAAGAGGAGACCTTACTGGTTTCCTCCGCCTATTATGTAGGATATGTCCTGGAAAATCTGCTGTATTTGCTGTATAATTGAGCTGATTGTGTTGAGAATGTCCTGAATTGGATCCAGGGTTTTTTGAACTTCCTGTGCTGTGTCATTGGTTGTCTTACTTGCATTCTGGAGTGCCTGATCTGCATTGTTTTTTACATCACTCAAACTGGATTCTTCTGCAGCTATAACTGGTTGGAACAATAAAAACACTGCCAATAATACTAAAAAACTCGTGAGTAACTTTTTCAATTAATCACCCTCTTAATTTAATGTTTGTCTATAATGTCCTTTTTAGGTACATTATAACTAAATAAGTACACTTGATAAATTATTAGGGAATCGTAGATATTAATGTATACCCAATGTATACTTTTAAAGAAGGTTATCTTAAATTTATACTTTAAAATACAAATAGACCCAAAACCATTAAAAAAACTAATATTAAGGTAAGTGTGAACATGAGCGAAGATAGATACCAGAAAGGCATGGAAAATTTGAAAAAAATGAATCCTGATTCTTACAGAAACCTGGAAAAACTCTTAGATGATGTGGCCCCTGATATGGCTCGTTACATTGCTGAATTCCCCTATGGGGATATCTATTCCAGGCCAGGTTTGGATCTTAAAACCCGGGAACTGGTTACCATTGCCTCCATCACCACCCTGGGAAGCGCTCAGACAGAGCTTAAAAGTCACGTCCACGGTGCTTTAAACGTAGGCTGCACTCCCCGTGAGATAATCGAAGTCATAATCCAGATGGCTGTTTATGCTGGTTTTCCAGCCGCAATTAATGGTTTAATATCAGCTAAAGAAGTTTTCCAGGAAAGGAATGAAGATTTTGAAAAATAACTAAATAATTTCATGAACCCCATTCATATTTTACTTTTTTTGAATGTGCATCTGCTATTTTAATCAATTATTCTACTATCAAAATCGTTCTACCTCAAAATCGTTTCTACCATTAAAACCCGAATATTTCCCGGGCATTGGTATCAGTTACATTAGCTACTTCTTCTGCTGAGATTGATTTGACTTTTGCAATGGTTTTAACAGTTTCCTCCACAAAAGCCGGTTCATTTCTCTGTCCTTTAAATGGTGAAAGATAGGGGCTGTCAGTTTCTGTGAGGAGCTGGGACAGGGGTAGTTCAGCAGCCAGTTGTTGATGATGCTCTGAAAAACAGACAATAGTGGAAAGGGAGATGAAGTATCCCTCCCCAATTATCTTCCAGGCAGTTTGGAAATCTCCACCATAACAGTGAAATATTACTTGGGGAATAGAAGGGTGTTTTTTAACCATTTCCAGGGCTTTTTCCTCGGCATCTCGGGCATGTATCACCAATGGCATCTGGTACTCTGCTGCCATTTCAAGGAATGTTTCAAAGAGTTTTATCTGTTTGTTTTTATCCTCTTCACTGTCTAAACCATTAAAATCAAGGCCAGTCTCACCAAGAGCAACTGCATTATCGATATTGGCATCAATTTCTGCTAAAGCCTGTTTAATAACATTAGCATCAGACTTAAATGCGTTTGAAGGATGGAATCCCAGAGTAGGGTATACAAAATTTTCATATTCCTCTGCCAGTTTCAGGGTGCGTCTGTTACCCCCCAGTGTGGCTCCAGAATTCACAATAGCTATGAGTTTCTCCTGTGCATGGCTGATAACTTCCTGTCGGTTTTTATTGTAGACTTTAAAATCAACATGACAGTGGCTGTCGATCATTTGACCACCTTAATACTTTAAAAATGTAAATGTCCATCCCTATTTCAGAGTATTTCTATGAATATCGATTATTCCATGAATATCGATTATGGGATATTGATCTAAGGGGCTCTCCACTTAAACTCCGTATCGCCTTTCTCTCTGCTGATAAGAGCGTAACGCTCTTAAAAAGTCGACTTTTCTGAGTTGTGGCCATAAACTATCGCAGAAGTAGAGTTCAGAGTAGGATGATTGCCATAAGAGGAATCCGCTGAGTCTTTCTTCACCGCTGGTTCTGATGATCAGGTTAGGATCCTCCAGACCGGCAGTGTAAAGGTTTTCATTTACCAGTTCCTCGTTAATATCATCAGGAGTTATTTTTCCTTCTTGAACTTCCCTAGCTATCTTTTTTATAGCATCAACGATCTCCATACGCCCATCATATCCAATGGCAATATTCACCAATCTTTTATTGTAGTTAGCAGTTGATTCCTCGGCTATGTGGATGGCTTCCCTAACATCTTCGGGCAGGAGTTCTAATTTACCCACGGCCTTTACCCGGACCTGGTTGTCGTGTATCTTTTTGTTGCTGGCTATTCCCTCAAAGTTTTCCTTGAAAAGTTGCATCAAACCCTCAACTTCGTTGGGTGGTCTTTTGAAGTTTTCAGTGGAGAATGCGTAGGCAGTAACGATTTCAATACCCAGATCAACACACCAGTCCAGAACTCGTTCTAAAGTGCTAAGTCCTTTCTTGTGGCCTTCAATAGCATCAAGATTTCCCTGGATCTTTGAAAAACGACGGTTTCCATCCATAATAATAGCCACGTGTTTGGGCATGAGCTCCGGTCGGAGGTTCCGGGAGATGTACCATTCATACAGCCTGTAAAGTGGTGTTAATGCTGACATTTTATATTCTCTTTAATTATTTTGATTAATTTGGATTTTTGTTATATCTGTCAAATAGTATATTTTGATTCAAATAGAATCCGCTATTAGGAGTTCTTTATTTCTATTAGGAGTTCTTTATTTCTATTAGGAGTTCTTTATTATATTATTAATAAGTGGATTTTTAAACTTATTAGTAATTTTATTTGTGATTTAGAATTATGGATTTTATATATTATTTGGTTCTGGCCAGTTTTTCTGCCAGTTTAAGAGCTCGCAGGTAACCCTCTTCACTCTGGGATCTGGAAGTGTCAATGAATATTTCTTTAATACCTAGGGTCACTGCCCCATGGCTTTTAAGCGAACCCAGGAAAACAAGACTGCGGAAAATCAGGTTTCCGCTGATACCATCTGGTGCCAGTATTAGATTAGCTCCATCAGCAACGGCATCTTCTATTAATATAAAGTAATGTTTAACCGTATATTTATCCCTTGTGATCCGGGTTAACTCTTCAGCTTCCCGGATGGAATCATCAATTTTAGGGCTTCTTCCCACATCCTGTGGCCTTCCCCCAGAGAGAATTGCTATTTTAGGATTTAAGCCCATCTTTTCCATGAATTTGGCCCCGTAATCAATGATTTTCTTTTTTTGTTCCAGGTTATCTCCTTCATCAATCCCTACTGGAGCCAGGAGAAATTGGTGTCCTTTAAACTCCAGGAGTGATGCTCGGTAAACTTCAGGATACTCCCCCCGAAGAATTGCCATTAGATGGGAGGCACTGAGTGATCCTCTCACTGCAGCGTTGACCTTCCCGGTTAATAAAAGGTCCAACAGTTCATTTTCTGACTTCGTCAAAACAACCTTAAAATCAACACTACGAGCCGCCTGAACTATGGCCTGATTCTCACCCACACCTGCTGCGATTTTCATTAGTTAATATTCTTTCCTTTAAACCTATTTATAATGTAAATACTGATAACTAGATTCATTTTCATAATTTGATCATCAGTTAATTGTGTTATGCAAATAGTTTACCAAAATAATATAAATGATAAGAATATAGCTATAACTGGTAAAAATTGTTCGTAAATCATAACTGACCACCATAAAAAGTAAGAACTGATTATCATACTAAAATTGAACGTTTAGGAGTTTCAATTGGGTCAAAAACTCAGTGATAAATTAGTTAAATATAATTATTTAATGTGAGTTTATAATGTATTATAACTCGGCAAAAAAAATGAAGGTGTTTTAATGGTTTTGGAAGGGAAACCCCCCCATAATTCCCGAAAATTTTCGGATAATTCAACAGGATATCTAGTTTGCTCTGAATGTAATGGTTATTACAAGTTACAGGGAAACGAATCTCCAGATGACTTTGAAAAGTGTGAATGTGGAAGTTCCCTTACCTATTATGAATCAATGGCACTCTCAGAAGGCACTCTAAAATTCAGTTCCACCCATCCCGGTTCTGATTTAATTAAACCTAAAGAAGTTAAAGAGTTGGATCATCTTAAAAAACCAGTAACAATCCATTCCACCACCCCCAACAATTCTAAGGAATCAGAAAGCGAATTCATAATGAATCGTTTTGAAAAACATGACCCAATATCTGATGAAGTTTTAACCACCCTCAGACAGGATAAAGGGGATTTGTGGGATAATTTAGATGAACTTAGTTCTAAAAAAGGTCATGATCATCAGAAAATCGTCGCGGATGATGTTATTGAGGTGAATCGTTTAATGATGCTGGTTGATGAGAAAAGAGCCCTTGAAGAAAATAACAGCCCATCAAAATTAAAATCAGCTTCCAGGAGAATGGGTCCCATTGGCTTTTTAGGTGTAGCCATAGTGTTATTGATAACAGTTCTGGTCTTAACACTGGCCGGTGAAATAGTTTAACTAATGTTCCGATTAAACCGGAATATTAAACTTCAGATTAAAAAAAATAATAATTTAAAGAGTTATTTTTGTTTTTGAAATCAGTTTATATCATAATCAAATATTTAATCTTTTAAACCTTTTTTTATGCATTTATGCTGAAATATTATCTGCACATCTTCATAACTCAAATCACAGCCGGCTATTTATGTTCTATAGTTAAGATCACATTTCCCCGTTTATGTCCTCTTTCAACATATTCATGGGCTTCGGAAGTTTTTTCTAATGGATAATACCTATCAATCATCACTTTTATCGTTCCAGCTTCGATAAGTTCTTTGAGGAATATTAAATCTTCATATTTTCCTGTTGCTGTTCTGGTAGTAACTTTCTTGCTGCTTCTCAGGGAAGTCCATCGTCCCCGAACCATCTGTTTCAGCCCAGGGTTAGCTAAAAGATAACGTCCATTTTCATTTAGCGATTTTAAACTATTTGAATAATGACTCTTTCCAACCACATCAAAAATCACATCATATGTCTCACCGCTTTTGGTGAAATTTTTTTGAGTATAATCAATGACATGGTCTGCACCAATGGAGCGCACCATGGCCAAATTCCGGGAGCTACACACACCAGTAACTTCAGCCCCTAAATATTTGGCAAACTGTACCACTAACGTGCCAATACTACCAGATGCACCATTGATTAAAACTTTTTCCCCACTATGGATATTTCCTTTCACAAGAAAATGCAATGCTTCGATTCCTCCCAAAGGAACTGCTGCGGCTTCTTCATATGCCATGTTGGTTGGTTTTTTTGCCAACACCCCTTTTTCAGAGAGACATATATACTCGGCATAAGCACCTAAATCAAAACCAGTACGTGCAAAAACTTGATCACCTCTCTTAAATCGTTTGACATCTTTACCAGTCTCTTCAATTTCCCCGGCTAGCTCTTGCCCTAATATTTTTTTCCTTGGTCCTCTGATACCAAATCTTATTCTCGCTAAAAGCCATAACCAGGTGGGCATTTCAAATCTTCGAATTTCACAGTCCCCTGCTGTCACTGTAGCAGCACATATTCTTATCAGTACTTCATTTCCCTTGGGATTAGGTTTTTCCATATCTACCAGCTTTAAAACTTCAGGTGGCCCATATTTTGGGCATATAACTGCTTTCATGAGTATTCTTCCAAGGGTTTAGGCTTCATCTAAAATTAGGACTGCATTTTCCATTTCTGTATTCTTTCGATCGTAGCTATGAGCCTAGTGTGTTCTGCTTCAAATTCAAAGCAAACTCTTCTGCACGTTTAAGGTCTCGGGCGTTAGGTCTGCCCTTATTCATCCCTCCAAATAGTTTAAGAAAACTATTGGTGTTAAATCCTTTACACTGAAATTCATCGACAATTATGTAGCCTTTCGCTTCGAGTTTTTCCCTAAGCGTCGAGTGATCTTTGGCTGCTTTGGATTTTCCCGTTATTCCAGCGGTTGAAAAAAGGAATGCTTTCATACCAGTGCCATGCGGTAGCTCATCGGCAATGTCAAGTAGAGATTCGTCGTGTTTTGCACTATATATCCCTGAGCCAAAACCTACCAGATCATGCTCTTGAAGATCTTCGGGTTTAATTTCCTGTGGATTTTTTATTTCTGCATCGAGAACTTTCGCGAAGACTTTAGCTATTTTTTCCGTATTATTATGATGATATGAATACAAAACTATGAGATTTTTCGGTTGTAAATGATCTTTAAGCTCATTTCCTTTATTTTCCATTTTTTTCACCTTTATTATTATGTTATCAAATTACGACTAATTTCCTTGGTGTGCCCGTTTAAAAGAATTAATAGTTTCTCAGCTTAGAACATCACATCCATAAATCACATCTACTTCTGTAACAGGAAAAATTTACCAAAGTTGATTATTCCCGCATCAAGAAGACTAAAACCCGCCTGCTCGAAAAGAGACCGCCATTCTTTATTGGATGTGAGTATTAAAGAGAACACACTCATGACTGCGAATGTTTGTAGGCTGAGGGTGGGAACTATAATCAATATTTTTCCTCCAAGTTTAAGCACTCGAAACAACTCTTTCAATCCTTTAAGTTTTGCTTTGCCCAGATTGTTCACCAACAGGACGCTAATAGCTGAGTCAAAGGTGTTATCCTCAAATTCAAGATTTAAAACATCTCCTTTTACTATTTGAACTCTTTCAGTTATTCCTGCAATTTTCAGGTTTTCCCCAAGCAAGTGTCTACTAGCGATATCCTCTCCGGATTCAAAAAGATCCATGGCCACAATCTGTCCATTTTTCCACACCTTACTCAGCTCTATTGTGGCCCTGCCAGAACCACACCCCGCATCAAGGATAAGATCCTGATCTGAGGAGAATAAATCAACAAATGGAAGTGTCATATTATCAGTTTTCGAAAAATTCCGAGTCACATAAGTTCCCATAAAAAAATTTGCAGACAACAAAATAAGGGGTAATGACAATACCTGAATATAAAGTGATTTAAAATAAAAAAATACTCCCATACTGGCTATGAAAAATACCAATCCTAAAATCCAGGGAAAGTTCTCAAATAGACAAGACCCCCCGAAATCAAATCTTTTATCAGTCATTTTTTTCTCACCTTTTTATTTTCTAACTATCATGATCCATAGTTATGACCACATTTCCCTTTTTATGGCCTTTTTCGACATATCTATGAGCATCAACAATTTTTCCGAAAGGATAAGTTCTATCAATGACCGTTTTTATCTTCCCCGTCTCGATTAGTTCTTTGAGGAAAATCAGATCTTCAGTCTTTTCTTTATCTGAGGATCCCAACACAGAAAGAAAGATTCCTCCTTTAGCGAGTGATTGCTTAGCATGTGAAGACGAACTTTTGCCTACAGCATCAAAAATAAGATCATAGGTCTCACCACTCTGGCTGAAATCCTCTTTGGCGTAATCAATTACTTTATTTGCCCCCAGTGCCTTCACCCACTCCAAATTATAGGTACTGCATACCCCCGTAACCTCTGCACCGAAGTACTTGGCTAGTTGAACTGCAAAAGAACCCACACTACCAGAAGCTCCGTAAATCAGAACTTTTTGTCCACTTCTAATATTTCCCTTCCTTAAAAAACGTAATGCTGTGGGACCACCCACAGGGACTGCTGCGGCCTCTTCAAAGGTCATGTTGCTTGGTTTAAGTGCCAGCATCCCATCTTCTGGGAAACATTTGTACTGAGCATAACCACCGAAATCCACGGAGACAGTTGATGCAAAGATTTGGTCACCTTTTCCAAACAATGTTACATCTTTACCTACCGACACAACTTCACCAGCAAGCTCCATCCCTAAAACCGGTTTTTTTGGTTTTATGAGGCCCAGATAAATTCGAGCAAATAGCCATTGCCCGCGAGGGACATTGAAACTTCGCATTCTCACATCCCCTGCGGTTACAGATGTCGCATATACTTTTACCAGTATCTCATTATTTTTAGGAACCGGTTTCTCTACTTCTGCCAGATGAAGAACATCTGGTGACCCGTATTTAGTGTATGTTATTGCTTTCATTACCCCTTTGACCCCCATGTACTAGTTTAATCTTAAAAAATAAATTAATCTAGATTTATTCTAGATTTAATTTAATTGAACCAATCTTGGGTGCCAGGTAGTTGTATAAAATCGCAATTAATGCGGTTTCTATGAAGTAGATTATAAAGTTAGATATGAATTCTCCATAGTTCCCGGACATGACCCCAGATATAAGCCCTAATAATGTGTAAACAAGTGTTATTGCCAGGGCTGTGGGTAGTACTGGTATGTGTTTAAGTTCATATAAGTTTCCAGTGATTTGGCCGAATTCTAATTGGATTTTAGCTACTCTGGTGACTATGTAGTTGTAGAATAGTGCAAATAAAGCGTTCCAAATAAATCCGAATACAAATACCATTATTGGCAGTCCGATTATTAAAACCAGGGACACTAGTATTCCTGCTGTTCCAACTTCTGCACCAGTGGGCATGGCTGCTCCTGAAACATTGGTTATATTAGCAGTTATATTGGCTGCTGCAGGCAGGGTACTGAGTGTGCCGATTAATGAGAATAATGGTGAAATCACCGCTGCCAGTACTAGTCCCACAATGAAAGCCCATATTGCCCCAATAGCTGATAGTATCAGGGAAAATGAAATCACTGGAATTTTTTCCACCTCATTGCCAGCTAGTTCTAACTTTACACCACCTAATTTTGGTACCAAGGCATTGTAAAACATCACAGAGACGAAACTTACCATTATTGTACTGAAAAACGCGCCTATTGGTAAGAGTATAATTAAAGGTACTCCTAATCCAGTTACCACATTAAATTGACCTAATTGGGGGATTACTCCTGCGGCTTGCACAATGATGAGCACCATCAGCAGTACTATAGCAACAATAAAGCCCAAAATTCCATATATTGAAGCTGACATCCTGGTAAAAGGTGTCAGTTTAAAAGATTTAATTTCTTTCACATCTACCATCTTGTAACCTCCATTTTGAATTTTTAACCCAAAGAATAGTTTTTAGCTAATGCAGACAAAAAAATCCTTTGAATTTTTTTTAATCCTTTAACCTTTATTTAAATTTAGTTTAAACACTTAAAAGTAGTTTTTCCAAAATTTACTCAGCTTTTCCTCTTTTTTCCCTCCAAATTCATTCCTAGTTATAAGATCCATGAGAGTATCTAAAAAGAGAAAATATGGATTTCTTAAAAATCTTAGTTAAGAATCTACTTGTGGAAAATGTTAAGTTAAAAAAAATTAAATATTATTCTCTTGTTATCATTAAAAGTAATGCTAAAGCCGTAAATTCAAGTCCTAAAAATATTAAAGGTAGCACAGCATTAATGATGGTTTCAGGAAGGTTGAATACGAAATAAACGGAAAATAATATGTTTTGAACAAGGAAAAGAAGGGAAAATGAAACCAGTGATGTGGTGAATTTGGATTTTACTTTACGGTATCTCTCCAAGTATACATAGAGCATTCCAATTAAAAGGATGATATTTGCAATACTGGTTATTAAAGCAGATGCTTTAACCAATGCATACAAAGTAGGTACTATATTTGACAGTCCAAATAGATTAATTTCCATTAACATTTTCTATGCCCTTCGTTTTTCTGTGATAATTTATTTATTTATCATTTTTCATAAATTCTTCCCAAATATCCAGGAAAGTGTCATAATTTTCTTCCATTTCATCTGAGAGGAAATATAATGCACCATACTTTTCTCCGGTGGATTGAACTATTTGGTTCTCCTGCAAAACATCCATATGATGTCTAATTGTCTTATAATCCAGGGAAAGCTTTTCAGCAAGTTTATTGGCATTGTAAGGTCTTTTCTTTAGTTCAAGTATCATTCTGGCACGGTTTTCTCCACCTTTACTACCGGCAATTAACCACCATAAAAATACTTTCTTCATAAGAAGGTTGCTCCCAACGATAACTTTCTCTAGAATTTTGGAATAATTTTTAAGCCAATTTTTACTACTAATAAGAATACAGCACTTATAAGTTAAACTTTTTCATTTAAAGAGGTAATTGTTATTGACATTATTTATACTAACTGCTCCTGAAATTTAATGCCACTATCTATTCATACCTTCGTCCTATTATGCTATCGACTACAACCCACCATATCCTGCAACAACTCTGTCATTTCCTTCATGCATGGATCAATGAATGAATTTATGCATTAATGGATGTATTTGTGTGCTTAACTCACTTGATAACATTTTTTTTTGTCTCATAAAAATTCGGGAAGATAAAGAAATATTTTTCTTCCTCATGAAAAAATGGACAACCAAACATGAAAAATGTCAACACCAAATAAAGTTACAGGCAAAAAGTATCTTTGTTTTTATATGAGTTGATGATCATAATATTAAACATAAATATGAAAGGATATGTGTTACTGAGTGACATTGTTTCTCAAAAAGACCACCCAACGATAAATTCCAGGAAAAACTTATAGATATATGTGATATAGGCCTATGAGCAATGGATCGACCTGATAAAGGTTTCAAACAATCTGGGAATATCCCAGCAAACTGTTTCATCATTTTAAATCTTTAAAAAGCATATTAGGGAGATGTAGTCTGAGTATACCAACTTAACATATGATCTAAATTAAAGGATGTGATGGTTTGGAAAGAAAAGGATTTATTAGCAGATTTAAAAGACTTTCAGCTCCCACTGGAAAACCTTTATGGGGCCATGCATTTAGAGCAGTAGGCTTAGCTATTTTAAGTGCTATTATAGCTTATTTTATTGGTTTAAGGCAGGGTATAGAAATTATTTTTATGGTAGTTTTATTTGCATCTGTTCTAATGGATCAAGCAATTCCATTCCGTAAGTCTGTTACTTTTTCAGTTATTGGATTTATTTTAATGTCTTTGGCATTTGTAAGTGCTTCAGTAGCACATATGTTTGGATTACCATTTTTCATAGTTTTGACTATAATATGGTCTTTTTTCCCATTTACACTCTATATATTTGGAAAGGCTGAGGGATTATTTGGGTATCTGATTTTTATTTCATATTATACCGCAACGGTCCTTATAAAAAGTAGTACAAATGTTTTTGATTTGATTATTTATGTTTTATTTGCTTATCTTATAGCTTCCATACTTCTGGTATGGAAATTTATGCAAAGAGATAATTATAAAAGGAAAATGGTTGCATCAGGGTTTGATCCTAACACATCTATAAACAAAATAGGTTCAGTAAGACGCATTCTAGCAGGAGTTCCTATTAATGAATCATATCATCACCTATTTGATTATGGATTGTATTTGACCGGACTTCGAAATTATGGAAGAACAGTTCAGTCAAGACTTACAGGTAAAGTAGCAGTTTTATTTGAGAACTTTCTTAATGAATCTAATTCTGTTAGTAGCACTATAGCAGATCATATAGTAAATAAAAAAGGAGAAGTTAATCTTAAAAATGTTAAATCAAATTTAAATGAATTAAATTTGTATATGGATGAAAAAGGTGCTGAATCTGTTAAATTTTTAGCAGATAATTTTATAAAGTTTTTTGAAGATTCAAACCGGATACTTTCCAGTCCTATAAATAAAAATGAAGAGGAAACTGTTAAAATCACTCTTCTAAATAAGATGTCATTTAAACAGGTAATAACCTCTAGATTTAATCTGGATTCATTATACATACGTCATGCATTAAGATTTACAATTGTAATGGTAATAACCCTATCTTTTGTGTTCATCGACCATTCAAGAGATCCAGCTTGGATTGCTATGGGTGTTCTTATAGTACTCAAACCTGATGTTACCAGCACGTGGGACAACATGATTACGAGGGTTTCATTCAATCTCTTCGCAGTCATATTAGCTATAATTTTAGCATTTATTTTCCCACATTATATGCTACTGATATTTGCATTAGTGGCACTTTTTTTCTTCAGAGCATTTTTACCCAATTATATTGGTCTTTCGATCCTGGCAGTAAGTGTTTTTACAGTTTTTGTTTGGCCACAGGGTGAAGTGATTAATAATGCTGCTGCTAGGATAATAGACATCATTATTGGTTCAATTGTGTCAATTATACTCGTTTACGGTGTACTGCCCAAAAGATTGATGATAAATTTACCGGACCAGGTTTCTAATGTTTTGAAAGTAAATCAAGATTATTCCGTGCTTGTATTATCTGGAAATTATGATGTTAAAACTGCAACTTCAAAACTTGAAATAGCATTATTAGAATACAATAACCTTGAATCATCATTAAAAAAGGTTCAAGATTCATTTAAAGATGTTTCCAAGGATCTTGAAATTTATGAAGAAATATCCAGTGCATGTTACAATCTTACTGAGGATATTTCAGCAATTGTGGGTTATGAACATGAGCTTTCTAAACTGGATTTCTCTCCACTTATAGATTTAAGTTCTAAAATTCTGGACGTATTAGTAGTTGCAATTGAGAAAGATGAGATACCAGAAGAACTACCGGATATGCATATTTACAGTAAGATACTTTCTGAAACTCTTCAGGAACAAGAAGAAATTAAACAATATTTTGAATGGATAGTCTCAGATATTTATCTCATACATTATTGTATCAAAAAAGCAGTAGAAACAGGAGCACTAAATAGATACAAAAATATAAATTAAATAAACAATGGTCTGATTTGAGTGTGAAACTTTATCGATAATCTGAGTTTAATTTCACGCACAAATAATTATTAGAATGTATTTAACAAAAGTACAATCGCATATCACCCATATGTTAAGATTGGGTCTTAATAATTGAAATATCTATCACTAATGAGATATATTATTTATTGGTCGATAAAAAAATGAATATCCCTTTGAATCCCGACTCAAAAGAACATACATGGAATTTTTTTTAACAAATTAATGGATCGTTACTTTTCAGCAGCTTTAATTCCCTTTTCCATTGCTTCCAGGGTTATGTGGATATCCTCAGATGAATGAGCCTGGGATATGAAACAGCACTCAAACTGGGATGGGGGAATGAAAACTCCGTTGGTTAGCAGAGTCTGGAAGTAGGTGTTGAATTTCTCGGTGTCGGCAGTTTTAGCCTGAGCATAGTCCCATACCTCACTAGGGGTGAAGTAGATCTGGAACATTGATGAGAGACCTGCCACCTGATAATCTAAGGATGCATCTTCCAGGACGTTTTCCAGTCCTCGGCGCATCCTCAGTCCCTTAACTTCTGATTCCTTATAAAATTTTTCATCCAGATGTTTCATGGTTTCAAGGCCGGCAGTGATTGATATGGGGTTTCCATTAAAGGTTCCTGCCTGGTAAACATCCCCCTGAGGAGCTATGCGTTCCATGAATTCCCTTTTACCTGCAAATGCACCCATGGGGAATCCTCCCCCTAATATTTTTCCCATGGTCACCAGGTCCGGTGTTACACCGAAATATTCTTGGGCACCACCAGCAGCTATCCTAAAACCGGTGATTACTTCGTCAAATATGAGTATTATACCATTTTCAGTAGTTATTTCCCGTAAAAATTCTAGGAACTCTCTTTTAGGAGGTATACAACCCACGTTACCCATAACTGGTTCCAAAATAATGGCAGCCAGATCATCCTTCTCCTTCTTCACCAGATGGCTGATAGCTCCTGCATCATTAAAGGGGACCAGTAAGGTGTTTTTGGTTGTCTCTTCTGGGACTCCTGGGGAATCTGGTAATCCTGCGGCACCGGATCCTGATTTTACCAGGACGTAGTCATGGGCACCGTGGTATGCTCCTTCAAATTTCACTATCTTTTTTTTACCAGTGACTGCCCTGGCCAGGCGGATGGCACTCATGGTGGCTTCGGTACCTGAGTTAACAAAACGGACCATCTCTGCACAGGGCACCCTTTTTACAACTTCCTTGGCCAGTTTAATCTCGTTCTCAGTGGGAACACCATAGGCCGAGCCCTTTGATAGTTGCTTTGAAACTGCTCCCATCACTGGAGGGTAGGCATGGCCCAGAACCAGTGGTCCGTAGGCCAGGCAGTAGTCCAGGTAGCTGTTTCCATCCACATCGAATAATCGAGGCCCTTCTCCCTTAAAAGCAAAGAAAGGGTATGGTTTAATAGCCCTTACAGGGGAGTCAACCCCTCCAGGAAGATAATTCTTGGCATCCTTAAATAGGTCTTCAGATTTCATGTCATCTTCTCCTAAATGTTTCTAAATGTTTGATTACCCCACATTATCTTGTAATATTGATTAACGAATTCACTGCAGCCACAGCAACTGGAGTCCCGCCTTTAGGACCTTCTGTAACCAGATTAGGAATTGAAGTTTCCTGAAGTGCTTTTTTAGACTCTGCAGCACCAACAAATCCTACTGGAACACCTACCACTGCTTTGACATCCATTGATCCGGCTTCCACCAGTTCCATTACTTTCCACAGTGCGGTGGGGGCGTTTCCAATTACTACTAGCCCATCAAAACCATCAAGAGCCGCTATTTCCATGGCAGCGGCTGCACGGGTGATTTCCTGTTGCTTTGCAAGTTTGATAGCCCTTTCATCATTGATACAAGATTTAACACTCCCAGAATACTTATTTATACCTGCCTTTACCATGGTGATGTCAGTCAGGATGTCCTTTTCCTCAGAAATTGCTTCAAGACCTTTTTCAACAAAATCGCGACTCATCCGAGTTATATCCGCATACTCAGGATCCGCAGTGGAGTGCACTATCCGTTCCACTATGGATCTCTCCTCCGGTGTCAGATCCCAGGTTTTTTCATCAATGAGGGACCTTACAATCTCCCTGCTTTTAGCAGCAATTTCATAGCCCTGTTTTGTAGATGCACCCATGAACGTTGGTTTCATATTATCTTTCCGTAGTTCTTATTCCTTATTTTTTCCAGTTTAATTGATAATGGTAAACCGAAAGATCCTATTAATCCTTTAACATATGTTTTTGATTCTATTATTTTAATAGATCTACCTTTGGCGATTGATAGATTCTCCTTCACTTTCAAATCCAATTATTTTTATTATGTGTGTGTTGTTTCCAGCATACTAATGAATTTTTGCTTCTTTAGACTATCTTTACTATCATTTATGTGTTATATCTATTTCAACTTTTAATATTATTTATTGAAAATAATAGATTTTGGCTTGAATTATTGTTATTTACAGTAAATTTAAGCCATCGATTTGTATAAAACCTTCTCTAGGGAAAATTCCCCACATAATATCCCTAAATCGTCCTCCAGATTTAAAATTTATATAAATTCTCATACAAAAATAATATGTAAGTATTTCTTGTAAGGAGGGGAACATATGAAAAAACAGGCCAACGAAGTTAAAGGACAGGTACTTCAAACCATTGCAACATTAATCACCACCGCATTTGGATTAATCGCAGCACTGGCATGGAATGAAGCAATAAAAGCAATTATATTACAGTTTCTTCCAAAAGGAAGTGATTTATGGGGTTTATTAATATATGCAGTGGTGATCACCATTATAGCTGTGGTGGCGACCATAATAATCGCCAGGGCCATATCTCAACCAGAAGAGGTTCAACTGGTTAAGATCGTGGATGAATAACATTAAAAACAATGCAAAACTCCAGATAAAAACAATAGAAACTCCAGATAAAAACAATAGAAACTCCAGATAAAAACAATAGAAACTCCAGATAAAAAACAATGGAAAACTGGAGAACCTACCATTAGATCCTCTTTTCCAAATTTTTCCTTTTTATTTTCTAGATTCGATGAATTTCCAAAAAAAATAGAATTTAAATAAATATAGTCCTTTTTTAGTTATTCCACTTTAATTACAGTGGTCCTGGCAACTTGGTCCAGATATCTTTGCCGTGTTCCTTCTTTACTTCTGGCAAACCCTATTATTAGGTCAACCACCAGTGGAATCCAGAGGAATTTAGAGATGTTTCGTAGGAATGCCATTTTATAGTTCATATCTCCATCAGCAGCCTGCACTTTAAGCTTCATTAAGCCTTTGCCCAGTGTGGTGAACCATTTTCCTTCCATTAAGGTAAAATATAAAATTATCAGCACACCCAACAATACAAGCCAGTAGTTCAAAACTGAATATAGATTAGTCCATGCTAGTACTGGGTAAATTATGGCAGTTAAGACCCACATAAGTAGAGTGATGAAAATTGCATCAATTATTAAAGCAGCCAGTCTTCTACCCCAAAATTCCTGCATCATAATCACCTGTTGTGTTCTTTCATAAATTTGGACATTGTTCTGCTAAAAACACTCATTTTTAGTTTATAATTGTTAACATACCCGGGGAACTGGATCTGCTATGGGTGCCTCCAGTATTCTCTTACCACCCAGTTCTGTTTCCAGGATCACGTGTTTATCAGTGGTTACCTCACCAATTATCTGGGCCTCCCCACCATACTTGGTTTTGCGAATGGCTTCCAGTATTTCATCAGCCTGTTCAGGAGCCACTCCCATGATGACCTTTCCTTCATTGGCCACTTCGTAAGGATCTATTCCCAGCATCTCAGATGCAGCGTGAACCTCCCTTTTAACTGGTATCTTCTCATCATCCAGGAACATTCCCACACCTGACTTGGAGGCCAGTTCATTGAGGGCGTTGGCTATTCCACCACGGGTTGGGTCTTTCATGGCATGCACCCCACCAATGTCTAGTGCTGCCTCTACCATACCCCACACTGGAGCCACATCGGATTTTAAGTCTGTTTCAAAGCCAAAACCTTCACGGTAGCTCATTAATGATATTCCATGGTCTCCCACGCTTCCGGTGAGGATGATTTTATCTCCCACCTCAAGCCCTGAATCAGGGGTGATAGCACCTTTGGGGGCAATACCAATCCCTGTGGTGCAGATAATCATCTTATCTAATTTATCATTCTCCATTACCTTGGTATCCCCGGTTACAATGGCCACACCTGTTTCCTGGCATACTTCGTCCATGGATTTAATTATACGTTCCAGTTCATCCACGTTAAACCCTTCACTGATTACCATGGCATTGGCTATGGCCAGGGGACGGGCACCCATTACCGATACATCATTGACAGTACCTGCCATTGAGATTCTGCCAATATCTCCCCCTGGGAAGAATAATGGGTCAATGGTATGGCTATCTGTGCTGATTACGATTTCATTTTCACCCAGAGGGATGGTGGCTCCATCATCCAGTTCTGCCAGTCCCACCCCACCATTAACTGTTTTGTTTTTTATATTACCCAGTATTATATCTGAGATGAGACCCTGCATTATCTCTCCGCCAGCCCCATGTGACATTCCGATTTTCATTTATTCACCAGTTTACTTGGTTTGAACTAAATATTTAATATTCTAAAGCCCTTTTTTGAATTTTACACCATTTCATCATTTTAATGAGAATAGAATTTGAGTTAATTCTTGATGATTAGTTGGGATGTTAGTCTATTTAAATATTCCTTATATCTAAAATTTTGAATAGAATCCCCTAATAGCTGAAAATGGAAAAAAGACTAAAATAGGAGGATATTAAGAGTTTAAGTATATTATCATTTAATAACTTGGATAAACATAATAATAAAAAAAGCAGTTTACTTAGTTTTCAAAAACTGCATGAAAAGGATACTGACTGCATAAATAAGTATACTTAGTTTGGAATTTAAATTTAAGTACGTTCTTGTTAAATTACTATAAACAGGTAAACGAAATAATATCGGGGAAAATAAGGACAATTGGCTTTTAAAGATATCTGAACTTTGGAAGTGGCCTAAATGGAAGGTAATCTGTTTAAAGGGCGTTTAGTAGGGGTTGATGGGAAACCACTAGCACATCATAACCTGGTTATACATAAGATTGATTCCAGTCCTCTTGTGATGAATCAGGAGATTGCAGAAACCATGACCAGTTCTGAGGGTAACTTCCATGTTTCATCACTGCAATTATCAGAATACGGCAAAAATCCGGAGAAATCCACTAAAATAAAGTTGGAAGTTGGATTTAAAGGTGAAAAGTTGTATGAAACTATTTTAACCGTGGATTTAAAAAGCCAAACAATAGATCTGGGAGTTATGGAGGTTAAAGGCCCCAACAGAGGAGTTAGGGGAAAGGTTTTAGATGAGAAAGGTGATCCTCTGGGAGGTTTGGTGGTTTCAGTGGAAGGTGCTGGGAAGATCGAGTCCTCCTTAAAAGATAGTCGTGCTCTGGAAATGCTAGATAAAATTTCTCCAGTTGCAATTAAAAATTATCATGTGTTAAATGAGTCTAAAACCAATACAGATGGTTTTTATGAGGTTTTGTACCCTCCCAGCAGTTATCAGAATATTTTAGATGATAAACCCACTATCCGAGTGGTTATTAAAGATGTCCTGGGAGTGTCTGAACTTTCCAGAACAGTCAAATATATCGCTGTATCCGAAACCATGAAGAGTATTGAAGACATAATCATTTCCAGAAATTGGGCAGGGGGATGGTACGTTACCCTTGGAAATTCCCAGAAGTCAAGATTTACAGAGGATAATGAGGTAGAAGTCCTGGTTGATAATCAGACAGAGCTTGAAAGCATGGTCCAGTCTATTAACAATGCAAATTCATATGTTTACATTACACAGTTTGAATTTGAGTCAGATTTCACAGCCACCTTTACCCATGAAACTAATGGTAACCTTCGTCCCATGGATATTTTAACCCGCATCATTCTAAATGCAAGTTCAAGGGGAGTCAAGGTAAAAATAATCTTAAATGAAAATCTGGCAGTGCCGGATAGCTACAAAGAGATGGAAGAGTTTTTCAAAGATAGTTCTGTTGAAATCCGCCAGTTCAAATCACATGGCCTCCATGTGATGCATGCCAAAACCCTGATTGCCGATGGAAAAGAAGCATATGTTATTGGATCTCCATTTAATAAGGATTACTGGGACTCATCACAGCATATAATAAACGACCCCCGACGCCATCCTCCTGGTGTGAGACCGGTTCATGATGTTTCTGTTAAATTGAAGGGAGGAGCAGTTTACCATGTAGAAGAATTCTTCACCCAGATGTGGAATTACATTTCCATGGAAGAGTATCAGGGAGAGGGAATAATAGATCCCCATCCTGTGAGTACCGGTTCGGGGAAGACACCGGTTCAAATGGCAAGATCAGTAACTCCAGAAACATTCACTAAAAAAGGGGAACTAGGAATATTTGAAGGTTATCGGAAGGCCCTGGCCAATGCTAAGGATTTTATATATCTTGAAAACCAGTTTTTCACCAATAAAACCATTGCTAAAGCTTTGAAAAATGTGATGGATTCTGATGATGATCTGCAGGTTATAGTGGTGATGAATGAAAATCCGGATAACCCCGGATACAAAAAATGGCAGAACCAGTGCATTGAAAAAATGGGAATACAAACATATGAAGATATTTTGGAACATCCTCAGATAGGTTTTTTTACTTTATGGTCCACAGGATGGGAAAAACAAATGTTCCAAATACAACCCGTTTATGTACACGCCAAGGTGGGTGTTGTGGATGATTTATGGGCCACTGTGGGCACCGCCAACCTGGATGGTTCATCCCTCACCTATGTGAATGAACTTGAAGGGTTTTTTGACACAGAATTCCATAGAAATATGGAAATGAACGTTATCCTACCCGGATTGGATAAAGATTCAAGTAAATATATTGGGAAACTACGAAATTCCTTGTGGAGGGAACATTTGGGAATTGAAGGGAGTTCTCCCATTGAAAAACCAAAAGAGGGTTGGCTGAAAATTTGGCAGGAAGTTGCAGAACAGAATTTAAAATCATTAAACCGACCAAAACCATATCTTACTGGACATGCATTGCCCTACAGCGCTGAAGAATCTGTTGAAGATCAGCTTAAGGATTTAAAAATAGAAATTCGTGATTGGGATGTTTTAGATTAGATATTCTAAAGAAAAAACTAAAAAATCTCTATTTTTCTAAAATTATATTATTTTATAAAGTGTGATAGGCATAATAATATGTGAAATTAGATGAATTAAGCAGTAATAAGTTGGATAAGTATTGGGGGATAAAATGAAAATAAAAGACGAACTACTCGGAAAAGAAGTTATTGATGAATCTGGAGACCAGGTGGGAATAGTAGAGGATGTGGAATGGGATTTTGAAACCAACAGGGTCAACTCCATCGTACTTAAAGAGGCCGGTATATCTGCCAAAATTGGCCTTGGCGATAAAAAAATTTTAAGTTATGAGATGATCGACGCCATTGGAGATAAACTACTGATTAAAGGGAAATTATTTTAATAGATAAAATTTGTAGATCTTTAGATATCTTCCAATGAAAAAAGAGGGTTGATGAACATGGGAGAATTAAAGGGCAAAATTAAGGAAAAAGAGGGAGAAACCAAAGGAAAAATCAAAGAATTGAAAGGAGAGCTTAAAGGAAAAAGTAAAGAAAAAGAAGGAGAAATAAAGGGTAAAATTAAAAAAACAAAGGAAGAACTATCCGACGATTAAAAAAGGTGATTGTTAAAAAAAGTGTGATTAGAAATAATTTACTCAAAATAGTTGTAATTTACCAGTTCTTCATTATTGAAATACTCTTCATTTTTTTTATATTTAATAACTTCAGTCCTTTAAAACAATACTGACTAAATTTTGTAGTCTCAAATTTTGTAGTCATTTAAACGGTTTTGTAAATAAATCATTTTAAATTCTTTCTTTATAATCTAATTCTTTAAACTTGATCTTGAACTCAGTCCCATTATGTCTGGTTAATTCAACGGTACCTTCCAGTTGATTCACCAGGCTGTTTACCAGTTGTAATCCCAGTGTGTCAGTCTCGTCAAAGTCTATGTTTTCCGGTATTCCCACACCATTATCACTGATGATCAGGTTGTAAAGACCATCATTATATGAATGGAGTTCAATTCTGAACTCACCCTTCTCTTGAGGGGGAAACGCATATTTCAGGGTGTTAGTTACCAGTTCACTTACGATAAGACCACAGGGAATGGCTGTTTCCAGCCCCATCATCACTTCCTCCAGCACAATGATGGTTTTAACCCGGTTTGAATCCACACCATAGGAATAGAATAGATCAGAAACCAGACTCCGGATGTAGTCTGCGAAGTTAATTTCCGAGAAATTGCGTGATTTATAGAGTTTTTCATGGATCATTGCCATGGATTTAACCCTGTTCTGGCTTTCTTTAAGAACGTTAACAGCCTCTTCATCGTTAACGTACTGTTTCTGGAGGTTGAGTAAACTAGAAATAATCTGCATGTTATTTTTAACTCTGTGATGGATTTCCCTTATTAGGACTTCTTTTTCTTTAAGTGAAGATTTGAGAGCATTTTCAAACTCCTTTCGCTCGGTAATGTCCCTGGCCACCATTACTGTGTAGAATATATCACCGAACTTTACCAGACTTATGCTCATTTCCACATTGATCTGGGAGTTGTCACTACGTTGTAAGACTGTTTCAATGGTTTTGCGGTTTTGGAGGTGTTTCCCATCAAATAAACTGAAAATAATTGTTCTCATTTCATCCAGTTTATCGGGAGCAATTATATCCTCCACTTTCATTTCCAACATTTTTCCAGCAGGATATTCCAGCTGTTGGCAGGCTGAATTATTCACATCTGCAAAATGGCCAGATGGAACTTCTGAAAGAAAAATTGCTTCATTGGTTTCATCCAACAGTGCCCTGAATCTTTCCAATTCAGAGAGTCTCTGCTGCAGTTCTGGATAGTAACTTTTTCTTATGGATTGTTCGCCTAATCCTATTATTTTCTCACGAATGGAATCCCAATTATCCTCTAGATCAGAGCGCATTTTTAAATATCTCCTCTACATCCTTCTGGGTTGGTCTCCGGGGATTGGTTATGATGCAGGCGTCATTCATGGCTTTACCCGCAAGTTCAGGAATATCACTGGCAGTGACCCCAACATCTTTAAGGGAGTAATTTACATCAGCTTCAGCTTTCAAATCTCTTATTCCATTTATTAGAGTTATTTTAATTTCTTCATTATTCATTCCATCAAGTTCCAGGCCCAAAGCTCTGGCAATTTCCTTGTATTTTTCGCTCTCTTCATCAAAGTTAAATCCCATCACATGATCCAGAAGTAGTGCATTGCATTCTCCATGGGGCAGATCCAGGAAACCACCCAGACTATGTGCCATTGCATGCACCAATCCAAGGCTTGCATTGGAAAATGCTAATCCTGCATTTAAAGAGCTCAACATCATTTTAGCCCTCAGATCAATATTACCCAGATCATTGCTGACTGGAATAAGGTTAGATGCAACCAGCTTGATGGCTTCCAGTGCATGCAGATCAGTGATAGGGGAACTGGCATTGGATACAAATGCCTCTACTGCATGGCTTAAAACATCAAAACCAGTGTTGATGGTTAAAGATCGGTCCATGGTAAGTGTTGTTTCCGGATCAATCAGGGCCACATCCGGTACCACAGTTTTACTAACTATGGCCATTTTTAATTTTCTTCGGGAATCAGTTATAATTGCAAATTGGGAGACATCTGCTGCACTTCCTGCAGTTGTGGGGATGCATATAAGGGGTGGAGATGGGATTTGAACCTTGTCCACACCTTCAAATTCATGTACCTCTTTTTTGTTGGAGCTGACAATCCCTATGGCCTTGGCACAGTCCATGGCACTCCCGCCACCCACTGCCACAATGAAGTTGCAATTTTCATTTAAGTAAACTTTGGCTCCTTCCATAGCCTGAAGTGCAGTGGGGTTTGATTTAATATCTAAATATATCTCATAATCAATTTTTTCATCTTTTAAAGCATCAAAAACAGGGTTAACTAGCCCTGAACCTCTGATATCAGGGTCTGTGACAATTAAAACTTTTCGGGCCCCAAAATTTTTAGCATATCTCCCTACCAGTAATCGTGCCCCTGAACCAAAGATAAATTCTGGAGCCACAAATTTTCTTAATTCCAATACACTTTCCATGGTATCCCCACAAAAAAATCAAACATCCACTTCAATTATTCGCATTCACGGATTATCCTTCAAATGGGTCTTAAAATCTCCAAATAATCCTAATCTTTGAATAAATCTTGAACTTAAATAGTTTGAAACACTTAAATAGTTTGAAACTATATAAGATTAAATAATATTTTTATAGATTCCACACTAATTATATTATTCCATCCAATAATTCTTTAAATTGATTAGTGGTTAGTGAAATTATTTTTTAATGAATTTTTAATATCGTAGTTAATGGGATAAATTGTTAACATTAGAAAATCCTGGAATGATATAAGGGAAAGGTTAATATATCATACTTTAGTAAAATCATATATCTGGAGATGAAGATTTAGTGAAGACTTTTTTACACTCCAATAGGAATATATTTGAATATGATATTTCCGTAACTTATTTGTAAAATAAATAGAAATTAAGCTAATAGAGGTGAATTTAAATGGCAATTTGGCAAGGAACATCCGTGAGAAAAGCTACTGGTGCGCGGGCTAAGACTAATCGTAACAAAAGAAAAATGGAATTCGGTAGGGAACCTGCAGAAACCAAAATTGGAGACAGGAAGATCAAAACCATAAGAACCAAAGGTGGTAACGAGAAGATACGTCTCACTAATGCGGAGAAAATCAACGTGGTTGATCCTAAAACCAAGAAGGTGCAGTTAGCCGAGATCACCAGTGTGGTGGAAAACCATGCTAACACTCACTTCGTAAGGAGAAATATCATCACCAAGGGTGCTGTTGTTGAAACCAGTGCAGGTAAGGTTAAAGTGACCTCCCGACCTGGTCAAGATGGTATTATCAACGGGATCCTCATGGAAGAATAGGTTTAATCCTATTTTAATACCTTTTTTTTAATTACCCTCAAATATCTCTGAACTGCCATTATAACACTCAATCATTAAATATTTACACTATAATAATCAGTAAGGAACTTGAATTCTAATAATGGGTGTTAACATTGGACAAATCGATTAAAGAAAGTGTGGACAAGTTCTTGGTTTCGGTTAATCAGGAATTACCCCAGGGAATGGAACTTGAATTTGAAGGATTCTATGAAAGGGGTTTCTTTGTCACCAAAAAAAGGTATGCCCTTATACAGGATGATAAAATTGTGGTTAAGGGTTTGGAGTTAGTTCGGAGAGATTGGGCTCCAGTTGCTAAAAAAACCCAGGAAAAAGTAATGATGGCTATTTTAAGGGATGGATCTCCCGATAAAGCTGCTAAAATTATTAAAGAAGTGATTGACCAGATTAAAAAGGGTGACACTCCTCTTGAAGATCTGGTGATCCACACTCAGCTTACCAAAAATCCTGATAAATATCAGCAAAGAGCACCGCACGTTCTCGCTGCTAAAAAGGCCATTGCAAGAGGGCGGAAAGTGGGACGTGGCTCCATAATAAGATACATAGTGATTAAAGGAAGGGGTCCCATAAGCCAACGAGCAGAACCCCTTGAAGATGCTGATGTGGCCAACTACGATCCCAATTACTACATTGACAATCAGGTCCTGCCAGCAGTTTCCAGGATAATTGATTCATTGGGTTATTCCCAGGATGAGATTGTTCACCAGGAAAAACAGAGTAGTTTAGATGCATTTTTTTAATTGAAAATTTATTATTTTTTACGGGCATCTATAAGATCATGGATCATTATTATATGTCGTCATAGACTATCATGAATTAATTGAATTTTAAAATAAATTAATTGAATTTTAATGAGAATATAACAATAAGAAAAAGGTAGGGTGGGTAAATGATCAAGGCTGTTTTTTTTGATATAGATGATACACTATATGATACGTCTGGTTTTGCTAAATTGGCCCGTAAGGCTGCCTTGCAAGCTATGATAGATGCGGGTTTACCCCTATCACAACAGGAAGCCTACCTTCTTTTAAGGGAGATCATCAAAGAGAAGGGATCCAACTACGATAAACACTTCAATATTTTAACCAAAAGAGTTATGGGGGAGGAAAAACCACTCCTCATTGCTCTGGGTATGATAACTTATCATAACGTTAAATTTGCTCTTTTAAGACTTTTCCCAGACACCATGTCCACTCTCATATATCTAAAGAAAAGTAATTATCAGATGGGAGTTATCTCCAATGGTTTAACCATTAAACAGTGGGAAAAACTCATCCGACTGGGTTTATATCATTTCTTCGAGGATGTGGTAACATCCCAGGAAGCCGGATCTGAAAAACCAGACCATAAAATATTCCAACTTGCCCTGGAACGTATGGGATGCCAGGCGGAAAAATCAGTTATGGTGGGAAATAAGTTCAGTGAAGATATATTGGGAGCAACCAAAGCAGGTATGTCTGCAATACTGGTCAATTCCCAACTAACTGAAGCTGAGAAAGAACTTATTAAAAGGGAAGGTTTAAAGGTTAACGTGGTTTCAGACATTAACCAGGTGAAAACTATACTCTAGAGTAGGAATTATAGTTAGAGTGGGATTAATTTATTATACTAATGATAGGCCTGAAAAAATAAATAAATATGACTAATAATAATCCAAAAAACTGGATATATAATCTGGATATATAATAATTATAAAAAACCCGAATAAAAGTTTTCGGTGGTTTACAATGAATTACTATCACGATGAAAAGATGCAAAAAATTTTCAAAGCCCTGAAACAACCCAAAAACTTGGATGATCTGCAGCTTTCAGACAGTTTCGTCAAGGGATTAATACTTAAAATCATCAGTAGTTACGGTACCGTGAAAACCAGTACTATCAATGAATTAACAGGCATTCACTGGGACATCCTGGAGGAAAGTTTAAGTAAGATGGAAAAAAGTGGTTTTTGCGCCCCTGTAAGTGGAGGGTTCCTCTTTTCCAGTGTTGAATACACCATAACCAAGAAAGGACGTGAAAAAGTTCGGGGAATTGCCGAAGAAAATCCCTATATTGGTATTGCACCGGTCCCCTACGAAGAGTACTTTCAGATCATGAAGATCCAGATACACCACCGTTATCCCCTTGAAATCCCTCCCGAAGTAGTGCAGGAAACTTTCCACCAAGTGGTGGGGGTGGATTATGCTAAAGAAGCCCTTATTGAATCATGTATAATTGGTAAGGGAATTTTCGTCTACGGCCCCCCTGGAACTGGTAAAACCTTTATCATCAGCACCATGCCTGACCTTTTACCACCACTGGTGATTCCCAAGTACATAGAGTTTGGTGGGAAAATTATACAACTTTACGATCCTGATTTTCATAAGATGTGTGAAGAACAACCCAACGATCCCCGCTGGGTTAAGATTTACGCCCCATTTGTTCTAACAGGTGCTGAACTTAATTTAAACAAGTTGGAAACCAATTATGATCCTAACAAGGGTGTTTATGAAACCTCTCCACTGATTAAAGCCAATGGAGGTATCCTGTTAATTGATGATCTGGGAAGACAGCGTGATGACCATGAACTCATCCTCAACCGGCTGATTGTGCCCATGGAAAACAAGAAGGATGTGGTTTACGTGCGTGGTATTCCAGTTATCCTGCACACCCACTTCATTCCCGCATTTTCCACTAACCTGGACATAAGCATCATGGATGAAGCACACCTTCGCCGTGCTCCTCTGCATATTTTCCTTCAAAATCCGGAAATTGAAGAGGTTACTGAAGTTTTCCGCAGGAATCTGGAAGATCTCAATGAGGGTTTCCAGCCAGAAGTTCTGGCCAGATTCATGAAGGTTTACCAGTCAAAAAAAGAAGGTGGGGAAGGCCTGCAACCCAGCTTCGCCCATGCTCGTGATGTTGCCCAGATCTGTCAATCAGTGCGCATTAACATGGGAAAAGACATCATAGATACCGAAGTCCTGGAAGCAGCTCTGGATAAGCATGTTCTGGTGGTGCTGCAGCGGATGAACATTGATATATCTCAGATTTCCCATAAAACTCGTTCATTCAGATTGAAGACCGATGATCTGGAAAGAACTTACCAGGAATTATCTCACTACGGTGCCAGCCTCATATGCTATGAAAATAATTCAATAATCACCGATGTGGATGAAAGCACCAGTCCGGTGGAATTAGCAAATTATTTGCACGGTAAAGACATCAAAGTCGAAAGTATTGATTTAATAGCAGAGTCAGAGAAAGAATTAAGAAGGACACTGTTAAACTGGTGATGATTAGTAACCACAACTTATTTAAACGTGGAGTACCTACACAAAATAAACATTTATAGAATGGGAGTATTATTAAAGAAATTTTCCATTTACAGGATATAATTTACAGGATAATTTTCTACAGTAAATAATTTCAAATTATATTAACATAAATTTTTTAGAAAGTATGTGATTTTAAGAAAAGTTTAGGATTTAAGAAAAATTTTTAGGGAGAATTTCATTTGAAGAAATACATTATTATGGGGATTGCTATTCTAGCTGTAGTTGCACTCATCATTACCGTGCCATTTGGCAGTGCCAACATCGAAACTAAACATTATCAGAATGGTGAAATTTCTTTTGATTATCCTGCTAGTTGGCAGCAGGTTTCAGGGCAAGGGTCTCAAGTAGTTGCATTTAAAGACCCTGAAACTGGTATGAATGTTACTGTCAACCGCCAAGTAATGCCCTCAGGATACAATACCACGCAGGATTTTGTTCCAGAAGTTATTAAAGAATCAGAGAGTAACCTCAAACTTACATCCAGCAAGAAAATTGATGTGAACGGGCAGGTGGGTTACGATAACACCTACCAGATCCAGAAAAATGGTTCCACTATAGATCAAAGGGAGCTATGGGTAAATGCCAACGGAGCACTTTACAGTGTCATATATAGTTATCCTCAGGAAGGATTTAAAGTAGAATCCCTACTGAAAGGACTTAAAGGATCAGAAAATAGTGCTGCTTTTGATACTGTTAAAAATAGTTTGAAGATCAACTCCACTAAACTGGCTGATATGCCTACCTTTGGAACGGTATCCATACCCAGACTGGGAGTGACTTGGAATATACGCTCCGATACTTTAAACGCAATGGGCGCTGTTTATCATTATTCTTCACCAGACAGTACTTTGTCAAAAAGCTTTTACCCTGGTGAAAAAGGATCTATGGGATTACTAGGACACCATACTCGGTATTCCGCCCCATTTGACAATATAGATAAACTTCAAATCGGAGATACTGTCATTATTAATGACTATCTGACCCAGAAAAAATACACTTACAAAGTAGTTTCCAATAATGATATAAGATACGATTACACCACCAATGTAATCACATTCCCGGCTGGAATTAAAGAACTGGTCCTGGGTACTTGTTGGCCTGAAGGATTTACCGCTGCTGAAAGGTATACTCACTGTCAGTTAAGCTCTGTGGATCCACTCAATTAAGAGCCAACTTATATCTTGAAAAAACTATTTTTCCTTTTTTTTATTTTCAGGAAATAATAATCTCGTATAAAGGTAAGCATGAATATCAGAACAATATAAATTTGATAAAATGTATATAATAACCTATTTATATTTAATTAGCTCTAGATAGATTATAGATTTGGATAGAAATAGATTTAAGGGTTATGAAAATGAAAAAAACATTCATCATTTTACTCCTGGCAATACCATTGATTTTATTTATTGCATTATTTCCCATATTTTCCGTAGACAATCAGAATTCCTCTTCGGGTAATAATTCTAATAATAATACCAGTGAATCACCTGCAACCGGAAACATAACTACCAATACTACTACTTCACCAGATAAAGTGGCGTTTATAATACCTCATCCAGATGATGAGACCATTGGTGTTGGTGGGACAATTCAAAGAATCATGGAAAACGGTTCTACAGTTCACTTTGAGCTTATGACATCGGGTGATGCTGTAACATCCCAGTTACTCACGGTAAAGAATTATTACAATATAGAAATTCCTTCAAATTCTACTGCAGACTATCGGAAGAAATTAATCCGGGAAGATTCATTTAAACGGGTTATGGCTATTTTTGGTACTCATTACAATATACAGAGCTTTGATGATGGTGCCTTGAACTCAGAGATTGTATTTACAACCATGGAAAATCTGTATCTTAAGGAAGGTTACACTGTCTTCTACACCACAACTGGAGATGGAAATGGGGATCATCTGGCCTGTCAGCAGGGAATGGCCAAGATGAAAGAGAAATATCCCAACCTGAAATACAGGCAGTTTCCCATTTACTATTATCATGCTACGAGAGCAGCTACCACCGCCCTGACCAACAATTACACTGATGTAAATGTCAACACATATGCTGCTAAAAAGAAGAGCGCATTTCAGGTTTATTACAATATAAACACCATTTTGAACACATTTTACCCTTACAGTGATGGTTTATACAGCATTGGCCCTGAAAGAATTTATTATATAAATTAATTTAGGGGTTATCCCCATTAATTCTAAAACCAATGAAGAACTTCATTAAAGGTTAATAGAATAAGAAAGATAAAAAATTTATAGATATAAAAATTTATAATTAAATTTATTTAAGAATCCAGATGGAGATTTGATAGATATGGCAGATACAGTTATATTTGGATCACTACTTTACTCTCACATAATCCCACCTATACTGGCATTTATAGGTGTGATACTGCTTTGCAGTGGAATCATGGATGGAAAAAGGAATTATGCCATTGCAGGAGTTGTACTCTTCTTTGCAGCTGGCCTACTGCCCTTTTTGATATTGCCAGTGATTTTAGGTACATGAACGTTTAAATAGATTCGTGTGCCCATTTAATTTCATTTTCAAATACTATTTTTTCTTTAAATATTTTAAACTATTGAAGTTTTCTGTTTAATTAATCCATTTATTATTGAATTAAAGATATGAACTCAGAACGCTTATCCTCGATTAATTTTCTATTACCCTGAAATGCTCCTTTATTTTCTAATTTTAGTGAGGATACCAGGGAAGCAAAAATTCCACACTCATGGGGATCCGATACCTCCTGCCTTCTGAATGCATATGCCGCCAGGTAACTATCACCTAGGCCAGTTGGATCCACCCTTTCCTTTGAGGGAAAGGCAGGGATCTGATGGGTACCATCATGGTGCCTGGAATAAACAATAGATCCTCTATCTCCTCTGGTGATAATCACTTCCCCGGGACCAATAAGAGAAAGGTTCCTGGAAATTTCATGCAAAGAAAGGGATGAATCATCAATTATCACCCCTGCTTCAACCTCGTCCAGGAACAGGAAATCCGCACATGTCAAAAACTTTTTATAATGTTTAAATGGCTTTAAAACTACTTTTTGACCTCTTAAATGACGCAAATACCCCTGAACTCCCAAATATACTGGTATTTCCTGCTCAAAGATGTATTTAAGGGTTTCAAAAGGTACGTCGTGTGGTGAAAGGGGTGAAACCAGTACCGCATCAAATGTCTCCCAATCAATGGGAGACAGGTGAAAGATTTCAATGGGATTGGAAGGTATGCAGGCTCTCTGCAACCGGTGATTAGGATTCTCATCAGGATAGAAATTCTCAAATTGCGTGGTTTTGCTACCCCATACGGGTTTTAGCTTTATATCCTGAGGAAAATTATCGAGCAGACTAGCATCATCCTTTCCCACAGTCACCAGGGCGGTGACATCCGATTTAAGGGCTGATAAAACTCCGGCCTGATAATAAACTGGCCCACCAATGCCTTTACATTTTGAACCACTTTTTAAAATAGTGTCACGGGTTACAGGACCTATAATCAAAAATTTAGCCATAAAAATATCTTGGACAGATGAATTAATAAGCTTAAGGATTGATTGGTAATTTATTAAAAAAAATTGATATGGATTAATTGTAAATGAGATTATTCAAAAAAAAGTAAATTCATAAAATGAGTATCTGATGAATTATACACCTTAAAAAAGTTTTATTTGACCCTGGTGGAGTGTAGTACCTACTAAAACTTTATCCACACCTCTTTTATCCAGCTGGGACATATCTTCCACAGTAATGCCCCCTCCTAAAATAATAGAACTTTCAAGTCCTGCAAACTCATCCATTAACTTCCAGTTAATCCCTCTTTTAGTTCCTACCTTGGAGATATCCAGAAGAATTATCTGGGATGGTTGTAATTTTTCTAAATTTTCCCGTAATATATTGAAATCAAGCACCATATGTTTGCTTAGGACTTTATTCTGGATGATATCAATGCTTATAATGATCTGTTTCCTGTTAACCCTGCAAAATATTTCATGAAGATCCTCCAGTTTTTTCAGAGTCTCTGTGGCCACTATCACCATATCTGCAACTTGAAGGGCTTCTCTTACTGAATCCAGATCACTGGCACCGCAATCCAGCATCACAGGGATAATCTGGTTGATTTCCCCTACCAGATCCCGATTAGAATTCCTTCCCTCAATGGCATCCAGATCCGCAATGTACAATTGTTTTGCCCCTGCATCAAAGAGAGCACGGGCAATTTCCAGAGGATCGGAAGAAGGATGGAAAACTGTTTGAAGCGGTTTATATGACTTTCTGTTTCCAGATTTTCCCGAAACAGCCGTTCCTTCTTTTATATCCAAAACTGGTATTATCAATTAATCACCCACAAATTAAGGCTAATTATTTTTATATTTTTATACTTTTGTTTGTGCAAAGCATGACTCCAAGTTACCACTCGCACATTCTAAACCAGTAAATATAATATGAAATAATTAAGATCTGATGTAATCTTATTGATGTTACCTAAGATAAATAGTTTTGATGATTAGGTTAGAATAAAATGAAATGAAAAAACTAAGGTGGAAAGTCCTATTTTGGCGGTGTAAATACCGCCAGATAAGTCAACCCTCCACCATAATCAACTTTCCAGTAGTGGGATCCTGATAAACAGTTCCCTTTTTAGCATATCCCTGTCCTGAACCTGACTCTGATTGGGGTGTATCATTGAGTTCACTACCCTGATTGATTTCAGCCACCTGCTTCATGGCCTCCATGGTCTCTTGACGTTCTTCCTGGGTCATATTGGCAAAAACCACATTTTGCATGTTCCAGGACATTACCAAGAATATCAAAAATCCAACTGCCAGGACCAGCATGGCATCCACCAGGTTGGCGGATCCTGCTGATGGGTCTTCTCCCTGATTATCATCCAGCATACGGCGTTTGCGCCTTACCATGATCAATCACCTCAAGTGCAGCTTCACATAGAGCATCAAGATTAGACAGGTATTCTTCGTACCATCTTCTTCTGACCTTGGATATGACGTAAGCTATAGCTCCTGCTGCTAATCCAACAACCGTGGTGTCAAATGCTATGATAATTGCATTGGCCAGAGTGTTAATATCTCCTGAACCCAGTGCTGCCAGACCAGGGCCCATGGGGATCAGAGTTCCCATCAAACCCAGTGTAGGTCCTAAACGTGTTACAATATCTGTTTTCTCCAGACTTTTGGCTGCCATGGCCTCTTCTTTTTCAATGAGTTTTCGGGCCAGGGCTTCCCTGGATTTACTGCCCAGTTCAGGGTGAGATGCAATTTTGATGATGACATTCTTATAACCAGCAGGAATATCACTTTTACCCATTACTTCCTTAATTCCTTCAGATGTACCCGTATTGGCAAAATCACTGATAATTTTCTCTATTTCATCTGTACTAACTCTTATTCTACCCGTATACTCAGATATAAGACCTCCAAAGCTTATTATGGCATAAAGCATAAAAGCCAAAAGCCCGACAACAACCGGTATGAGAAGGCTCTGGGATATGACATGTAAAATTGAACTTAACATTTCACTGCCTGGAATCGCTACCATGTAAATCACCTAATATTTAATTATCCATTGCTATTTTGATTAGTTTTGATTGATATTTCCGTTTTGATTGATATTTTGATTAATTTTATTGGTTTTTGCGTTTTAGTTGCTATTTTTACTATTTTTGATTGGTTTCTGAAGCTTTATCTAGAAAAGGACTACGATTGCGGGCTATATAATAACCAGCCACCGTGAGTACAACAATTGTTATCAATGCATAAACAAAGGTCCAGATATCAGGGATATCTACAGGACTCATCTGTTGACTTAAAACTGTGCTGATATTTGGAATGACTATAGCTGAAGTTAAAAAATAGAAACCGGCAAATAACATAAAATTACCCAGTAAAACTGGATAAGGCTTGTTCAGTGCACGCCCTATTAATCCAGAAACCATGTAGCACACAGCCATGGTTATCATAAGGAATACCGCAGCATATTCCCCCACAGCAAATGCAGAAGCACCAATCATTGGTGCTGCAATAATAATAGCTGCCACTGCTGCTCCAAAACAGCAGGGACAAGGAGCAATCATTGCCATGCAGGTTGCTTTGATACTGTTTTTGTTGTTAATTTTCCAATCTTTGAGGGTATGAAATCCAGCATAAAGAATAATTGCAGCCATTACAATACCTAAAACAGAACTATAATCATAAACAAAACCCTGAAGTTGTTCAGTAAAACTACCGGCAACAAAAGTGAGTAAAAGTATACCACCACCATAACCTAATATTATGGCTGCTGCTACTTTCTTTGAAAGGCCAGCAAATCCCAATGCCAGACCTATTTTTATCCCGAACACCATTACCACTGAAAGTATTCCCAGTTGCCATAGTAAATCCATCATTTTAATCACCTTCCATCATTTACACATTCCTCCGTGTACCAAACTAAAGATTTAATTAAAGTACTTATAATATTTTCGATCCATTAAGTATTATTACTTTTTTGCAGAATTTCGGCTTTTTTATAATACTTTAACTTCATTTAATACCAAATACTGGTTTTTTGCAATATTCGTAATAAAATCACCAATCTCAAAAAATGAACTGCTTGAAGATCATTCATCATTGAATTACAAGATTCTAATTAAAAGGCCAGTTAAATGATTTATCATTATTTTTCAATTCTTAATAAACTCAAATTAATTTTTCGACTGATTTATAAGAGTATAAACAGCCTAAACATATTTTAATTGATTTAATTTTATGTTTATCCTTTGTTTTATCCCAAATTACCATAATTTATATTTTAGCCCTCCTAAATCAAGCCCGTTAATTGATTTATTCAAATATACATTAAAATAATTAAAGTATAATTGAATATAAAGGTTTTGATATCATTATAGGTGATATTTACTGAAAAAAAAATAATACAAAGGGCCCTAAAAAGAAAAAGGGGTGTAAAAAGTTTTTTTATTTTTTGAAGATTGCTCCACGGAAGTAACCAAATCCTACTAGACCAATCAGTATTATCACACCCACAATAGCAACAATAGGCATGCTGGACTGGGAAGCGGAAGAAGCATTTTCAGATACTTCATAGGACTTGGAAGATCCATCATTACCAGCAGATTCTGATGCTGAATCAGATGCGGATGAACTTTGATCTCCACTTTCAGTAGCAGCGGCACTGCTAGATGAAGCACCCACAGACGAGGATGCCCCACTGGTTGACTGTGCACTGGCTGATTGTGGTGTGGATCCCGGTGTTCCCAGATTCAAACTCTGACCAGTGGTACTTGCAAAAGCTGCAGCATACTGTTGAAGCTGTTCCATGCTCAGGGATGAGCCAGTAACCATCATCTGGTTTAACACCAGATTTCCACAGGTGTGGTGGCAGCAAGTTACACCATTGGTGTTCACATTCTGAATGAATTCATTGATGAGAGCAGTTTTAACTTCTGCTGATGGATTCCAGTAGCCTTTTCTTATTGTTTCTACCATCCTTGCCAGCATGGATTGTTTGGCGTAAGGATTGTTGGTATTGAAGTACTCTTTTAAACCGAGATTGTTCTTATCCAGGATATAGGTCTCGTAAACCATGTTCCATGTGTTTTCAGTGACCAGACCGGGTGTTGTTACCTGCCACATCCATAAAGTCTCAACGAAGTTATCCATATAACGGGTTCCATCCTGTCCATGCCCCTGCATACCACTGATCCAGGTAGGATTCAAGTATCTGGTTAGGAGGTCACGGTTGAAGAATTCGCTTAGGGTTTCGATTTTGTAGTCTCCGGACTCTCTTAAGTTGTTTATGTACATCTCAGGATATTTTCCGGAAACCCTCTGAATGGCCATTCCCAACCCTCCAAGGTACGCTGCAACCATAGGATGATCCATTACTCCATAAACATTGGAAGATCTGCTAAATTCACATATTTCCACGCCGTTAAGGACTTTCTGGAATAAACTACTTGACTTTTGACCCCATCCATCGTTTCCATATACGTAGCTCATACGATCTAAGTAGAAATCTGCCACTTCATCGGTACTGTTCCAGGTTTCACTGGCTGGTATCACTTCCTGAATTCCCGGGGTGTAAGCACCAGGTGGTTCAGAAAATACTCGAGACATGGAAAGACTTCGAGCTTCAGCTTCACTGTAACCTTCACTGAGAAGTGACAGGTAGATTGCTTCGGAGTGTTCTTTAACGTAGTTGGAATAAGTTGTTGTATCATTTGCCTGTGCAGCTAATCGTACTGCTTTATCCAGTAATTTTACGAGGTCGGAATACATGTCACGATACAGTCCAGATATGGTAATTACCACATCGATTCTGGGCCGTCCCAGTGTTGCAGAGTCAATGAGTTCAACATCCTTCACACGACCTTTTGAATCCCTTACCAGTTTTACTCCTAATAGGTAGAATATTTCAGATTCCATTATACCCTGATGTCGGGATGTTTCCACAGACCAGAGTACAAATGCTACCTTCTGAGGGTAACTTCCAGTCTTCTGGAGTTGCTCATTTATCAGTTGATTGGCCAGTTCAACACCTGCATCCCAGGCATTTTCAGTTGGCACGATACGTGAATCAAAGGTGTAGAGATTTCTTCCAGTTGGTAAAGCATCTGGGTTTCGTACAGGATCACCATTTTTACCAGGTAGAATGTATTTACCTTCCAGTGCATCCAGGATTCTGGTTATTTCGCAGTTACAGTCTGCTATCCTATAGGCATAATTTAAGGCTAAGTTCAGATATTTGGTAACCTCATCCAATACTGTTCCCAGAACCTTATTCTGGGCAGCTTCTGGAGTCAGATTGTTAATTAAAACTTCGCTGAGCAATGCGGTTGTAAGACCTTCTGCTGGATTTACCGCTGCAACTTCATCTTTATACTCATCTCCCAACATTGCCTCCACCATGGCCACCAGCGCCGTTCCATTTAAAGGATCGGTACCGTTGGGTGTTTCACCGAGTATATGGGAACCATAAGGCATGTAGGTAGTTTTCAAGTCCTGCAGATAGGTTTTAAGTGACCCTAAAAATGATTCAAACAAAGAAGTATCACTGGATACATTATCAAGATTTACACCTAAAGCTTGATCTATGCCTAAACTTTTGGTTTTGTTAATTATATCTTCTTTATATTCTTTTTTGAGGGTTTCATCCACTGCTGAGTTGTAAAGACTTATATCCTGATCTAAATCTGCTAAATCTCCGTACAATCCTGATGGAATGAGTATAGGAGTCATGAAGTCAACAATGAGCATGTTGGCCCGTCGTCTGTCAAAGATCCCTTCAGCATCCATTGGTAGTACGTGGATTATGGGCATGTCCTGTAAGAGGATTGCTCCCCAGTCATGTGCAGATAGTCCTACTTGTTTACCAGGCATCAGTTCTACTATGCTGAAGATAGAGAATATGGCGTCGGCATGGTAGACTTTGTTCATCCAGAAGTAGAATGCCAAACAGTTGTGAGTTGGTGGTAGAGTTCCAGTATTGTATAAGGTGGAATTATCCTGTAACCATCCCCATACTGGTTCTGGTACGAGTATAATATTACCGTACTGAATTTTAGGGATGACAATGTATTTTCCAGTTGCATTCTCATAAACCATTATTTTACCCGGCCCCAATCCCCATTGTTCTATCATTTCTGCCTGTTTATCTGCAGAAAGTTCACTGAACCACTGTAGGTATTGACTTTCGGGTATGAGTATCACACTACCGTTTTGCACCCTTTTTTCCAGTTCTCCTGGAGCCCATGTTCCAACGTTACTGCCTACTTGTGTCATTAATGTGGCAAGTTCACTGGCTGTTGGTAATGGACCATCACCCACATTGTATCCCATTTCTTTGAGTGCTACCAGAAGTTTGGCCAGACTGGCTGGTGTGTCCAGATAGTAATCGATATCTGCACCAACATTGGCCTTTCCTCCTCCTTCACTGTAATAGGTGATGACAATTTTCTTCTGCCAGTTATCTGTACGACGTAGTTGCATCCATGAAATGGTTCTCTGGGTTAACCATGCTATCTGGTAGTCTATGGGTTGATTGTATTGTTTACCTGTTTCAGGGTTTGTTTCCTTGGCACTGATAACAATGGGTTCGATAATACCATCTGATTCTGCATAGGCTATCTGGTAAAGTTCCGATGTAGGAACTCCGAGAGAACTTTCTTCCCATGCTGAAACATTGGAATTGAATAATCTGATCCCATTAATCACCGTTACATTGAGTTTCTTCAGGTCCTCTATACCCAGAGATTGATTTTGAGAGTTCAAGGTTGCTCCCATGGATATTACAATAAGGGCATCAACAGAGGAGATTCCGTCTTTTATAAAGTAGTTGATGGAATTTCGATTGGCAGATACGTAGGTTCCCACAATGACATTCACGTTGTTTGATTCAAATGATCGCACCAGTGCATTTATTAATGGGGAATCTCGGTCCATGTCCGTGTATTTGGATGTTATAATTCCCACGGTTGGATTGGAAGGATTGTAAGTGTAGTGATCTGTTGAAGTTGAAGTATACCACGCAAGATAATCCGTTAGATTACTGTAAATTTCCGGTGCGTCTGGATGGTATATTCCTTCCACGGGCCTGGTTACTGGGGCTTGTACTGTTGCTGTGACGTTGCAGAATTTAACTCCCAAAAATAGGAGCATCTGTTTGAAGTTTGCTGCTGATGGATACTGGAAATATTTGGATAGGTCTGAATACTGGGGGTCTTGAAGGTTCACATTGTGTAAGTTATAGGCCATTGTTGAGTCTCCAATTGCAATGATATAAGCCCCTTTACTTCTGGCTTCCAGAACTGTGGGGGTTAAAGTATCCATAACTGATGCTATGAGATTTTCTAAAACAATTACATTACAATTACTCAAGTTATAACTGTTAGATGTCAAATTATCAACTGTACGGCCAGAGTAGGCTGTTACGTTGACTTTGCTAGAAATCTCTGGATCTGTGGATACGTTGTTTACAGTAATCACATTATTGGGGTAACTGCTTACAATGGCAATGTTTGGCAAGACACTGGAATTATTACCAGAACCTGTATTTTGAACTGTAATTTCACCTCCCTGTGAATCTTCTGCTGATACCGCTCCACACAGGATCAGTGCGAAAACAATTGTCGTTACTAGTAAAATCGTTTGTTTTCTCAATATTTCACCTCCTTTTTGTTTTTTATAAGCAAAATTGATAAAATTCAATAATGCTTGAAAATAATTAAAATATACTTGAATATAAAGATTTTGATAATAATATTAATGAATAAAAAAGGAATAAAAAAGGAATAAAAATCCCTAAAAAGAAAAAGGGGAGAAATGTTCTTATTTTTTGAAGAATCCCAATATATTACCTCGGAAGTATCCAAACCCTACAAGTCCAACCAGAATCAGTACCCCTATTATGGCCACGATCGGCATGTTGGACTGTCCCGAAGATTGTTGACCTGCCTTTGATACTTCATAAGCACTACCTTCTCCAGTGGTACCTGCCTGCTCTCCAGATGTTGAAGTTGTCTGGGCATCACTGGTATCTCCTGGAGAAACACTACTAGATGACGAGCTTGAATCACTGGTTTGACTGGTACTGCTACTTTGACCGATGCTTCCAGTGTTACCCACTGAAATTAATTCACCAGTAGCAGCACACAAGACACCTGCAAACTGCTGTAATTGGGCTGTGCTCAATGAAGATCCCATAACCATGTACTGGTTGAAGGCCAGGTTACCGCAGGTATGGTGGCAACAACATACCCCATACTCATTGACACTTTGAATGTATTTGTCAACTAAAGATGTTAGAAGCTGCGAATCAGCTTGCCACATGTCTCTCCTGGCGGCTTCAATAACCCATCCCAGCATACTCTGGGTGGCAAAGGCCTGGTAGTTTGTGGTTGTCGTGAAACTATCACTTAAAAGATTTTGAGCAACTAGAGTCCACATCTCATTTGAAAGAGAACCTGTGGTGGCATCTATTCCAAACAGATTCTCATATCGTGCAGCGTACTCTATCCATCCACTGGGTGTGTTCAATAGTGAATCCATGTAAGTGGGGTTTAACAGTTGGGATCTTATTTCCAATTCAATCTCATCCTGTACATTTCTGATTTCAATGTCATTCTGGTTCCTGATATCTGCCAGTAATCCTTCTGGGTTTCCTCCTAGACTTTGGGATGCCAGTAACATACCACCGTACCAGTCATAGTAGTCATCAGAGTCCAGAAGTCTCCAGGTACTGTCTATATTCTGGGTGATGATGTCCGCTGTTTTTAAGAGATACTGGAATGTACCCTGGTTCTGCTGGATGATGACACCATTATCTGTGGATGTCCATGCATAGGATACTCTGGAAAGATAGACACTGGCCAGTTCCTCACTGGTCCCCCATTTACTGGTGTTAGGCAGTAAATCAGAGACACCAGTACCTTCCAGTACTAAACCATCCAATCCAAAGATACGATCCAGGGATGAATCTTCAGCCAGGTGTTTTATGACGTAGTTCTCATCTGAGGTTTCATTAGCTTCGGAAACTAACTTAACTGCGTTATTCATTAGATTGATCCATATCTCGTTACCAATAACTGCAGTGGTGAATACGTCTATACGTGGTCTTTGTATGGTGACACCATCAATGGTGATGGTCAGATTTTTCAGAGGAATCAGTACAGGAGTGGGGTTAACATCACCATTAGTTTCCCATACTATTTGAACACCCAAAAGATACAGGAACTCTGCTATGGCTATGCCATCGGTTCTGAGTAATTCAGTACCCCACATTACCATACCAATTGTTTCTGGAAATTCACCGTGTTCCTGGTAGTATTCAATTAGCATCTCGTCAACTACTTCTTTCGCAGTAGTCCATGCTGCTTGGGTGGGCATTTTCTCTGGGTCGGAAGAGTAGAAGTTCATACCTGTGGGCAGTACATCAGCATAGGAAGGATCGGCTCCCAAACCGGAACCAACGAATCCACCACTAAGCGCATCTAAGAGATTCTCCCATTCCCGGTTATCTCTTATGTTATCGATGGTCTCTTTGCAGTATTCTAGATCAGCCAGTAGATCTGCGTCTGTAACTCCTAAACTGCTTGGATCAGCCCCATTCGCAATTTTTCCTATGTAGAATATTATTTGAGCATCTATGGCATTAACTTCACCTTCATATTGAAGATCTTCCTGCATATCATAGTAGTCCGCGGTTATAGCTGGATATAGCACGTTTTTCATGTGATTGGTTATCTGAGTCATGGAAGAGGATATGGTAAATACTTCCTGTACTAGTTCATCACCAGTGAGTACTTCACCTAAGGTGTGTAGGCCCAGTGGTATCACATCGTTTTCAATTTCGTGTAGCATTAGATGAAGTTCTTCCATCCATTCATCGAATGTTTGTTCCTGTGTTTGGGCTTCAAATCCCAATTCTTCTGCTTTGGTTGTTATTTCTTCTTCCAGTGCAGGTAATATTTGATTGTTACCTAAGCTTAAGGCATTTTCATACTGTTCTATTAATGTATGGATCACAACTAGATCACCATAGAGATTTGAACTGACCATCGCTGGTGTCATGTGGTCGATTATGAGTGCATCTGCCCTGTTTTTAGCCACCATACCTTCTCCAGGATTGGAGACTATGTAAGGGTTGATGTTGGGTATGTTGGTAAGCTGGAAAGTCCAATCGTCTTCCTGCAGACCCACGGTTCTGCCTGGTAAAAATTCCAGGGTTCCATGGGTTCCCATGTGTATCATGGCATTGGCACCGAAAACATCTTCTAACCAGTTATAGAATGCTATGTACTGGTGGCTTGGTGGTAGATACGAATCATGGTAATCTTCTACTTCTTCCCAGCCTCTGCTGGGCTGTACTGTGATGAACACATTACCTAACATGATACCGGGAAGAACCAGGTAACCATTGTAGGTCATGATATCACCAATGGCAGAACCCCATTCTACTATAACTTCCTGTTGAAGTGTTTCTGGTAACTCACTGAACCATTGCAGGTAAGTTTCAGAATCCACCAGTTGTCCGTTGACCTGGAGAGTTTCCAGGTTTTCCTCAACATACTGTTCCAGAAGATTCTGTGCCCAGCTACCCTTATTACCGAATTCTGCCACCAAAGTGTAGAGTTCATCTACAGTGGGAATTTCTTCAGTACCCAAATCGTAGCCTTCTTCAGCTAGTTTCACCAGAAGATCATGAACACTCTGGAAAACATCCAGGTATGAGGCTCCCATTTCTGATTTCCCAGGTGGGTAATTGTAAAGAATAATGGCTATTTTCTTATCTGAATTGGGAAGTTCTTTAAGCAGGGCCCACTTGTTAGTCAGAGTCACTACCTTCTCTATCCCTGATTCTATGGGATGTTCCACTCCATTTTCATCGGTGTAGGATATTACAACAGGACTGTAAACTCCTTCAAAGTAGGGATAGGTCACAGCATAGACCCATTCTGACTGAGCACCAAGTTTACTGGTTAAACTGTTCTCAGTGTATAATTGAATGGCCTTGATGACCTCAAGATCAATACTTTCCAGTTCAGTTAGAGCGCCATCTCCAGTAGACAAATCATTGTAGTCGAGTGACCATGAGTATAATGATGTAACTGCAGATACACCTCTTCCTAATGGACCATTACCATCAATTCCAATCACTAATTCCTCTAACAAACTGGCTGCAGAGGGAGTGGTTTCACTTTGGAAGAGGTTTAGAACTGCTCTACCCTGACTTTCATATTCTCTGATCAATGCATCAATGGTTTCCCCACCAGCGGTGTAACTGACGATTACTATGAATGCATCAGTTATATTCGATTTAGTGGTGTTATACCAGCTTTCAAATTCCTGGTATACTGTGTTACGTGATGTTGCTGCCCAAGTGCTGTAATCCTCATCCATCCATTTTAAACTGTAGTAAGGTAATGTATATCCTGGATTGGATTCTATCCATGTTTTTATCTGTTCCTGAGTAGGAACAGCAGATACTGTTGCATTTGGATAGTCCGGATGATATATACCCCAACTTGGTGTTGCCATTACCGGGCTTTTCCCATTTTGAGTGGGATCAATAGTTGTTTCTCCCAGTAGATAATAGATGTACTCCACCATATACTGTAAATTTGTTTCTGTGGCTGTTCCAGTAGCCAGGTAGTAGTAAGAACCCAAATTAGTGTTTTCCAGAGTATTTTCAGTGTCATTGGTATCAAAACCACCCACAAGATGTAGTCCATCTCCACCGTAAGAATCAGTGTCTGTGTCACAAGGGTATCCAAAAGTACTGGAGATCATGTAATTTGCATTGGCTGGACTATGTAACAGTTCATCATACCATGTGTCTCCCCATCCAGATCCAGGCATAGCCATGTATATGTAGGCAAAGTTCACATACTGCATTATCCAGTCATTATCTGAGGTCCCATACCAAATATCAAGGTAAATTAACCTTCGATTATTTAAACTTTTAATTGCAGTAGCTATATTTGTATCCGAACATAAAATGGCAATATCTGGCAGGAAAGTGTGGTTCAACTGAAATTCAGGTATGGGTGTACCTGTTGGTATTACGTTTAAAATGTAGGTTTTGTAGGTGGAGTATGCTATTTCCACCTTGAACTGGGTGAGTGCTGATAAGAAACTGATGTCGTATTCACCATTGGCATTGGTGGTTCCGGTGGCAATTACCGAATTATCGCTTGGATTTTTTATGGTGACAATTGCACCGTTTACTGGGATAGCATTGGTAAAGTTGGTGTAAGATCCAGAAGTTTCGTTGTATACTTCTTTTACCACACCAGATATCTGGGGATCTAAACCTTCCTCTTGATTACCTGAAGTTTCACCAGAATCAAGATTTACTGTGAGTTGAACAGTATTATTTTCATTTAAAGAGTCATTTCCCCCTGTACCTTCTGCTGCTACAGATCCAGCAAGTATCAATGCAAAAACTATTGAAGTTACTAGCAAAATCGCTTGTTTTCTCAAGATTTTCACCTCCTTTTTGTTTTCTCGAGCAAATCTGATAATCCAGTTTGCTTCAAAAATATTAAAGTATTATTGAATATATATTTTTCCATAATAATTGAAAAAAAATCAAGTAAAGTTTATATAATAGGAAGTCCAAGGAATGGTTGATAATCCATATACCTACAATAAAAATATGACACCCGTAGGGTCCAGTAAACCTCCTTAGTTTTCCTAATGGTGTCAAAATTGAGGGACCTGTTACCAGATAGGTCCCTTGAATCTAATTTTAAATAAAAAAGGCTTTAATACTCCACATTGTATACAGGGGAAAAACAGTGAAACTAACAGTTATACACCCGGCAGTTTATGTTCTGTACTATTTTATTCTGATAATTTTTGCTTTCCTATACAATGATCCCTATTATCTCAGCTCTTTTTTAATTTGTATCTCAGTTTTAATAGCAATACAGGGCATCAACCATGAATTTAAAAATATAATCAAATTTTTTATCCCCATGTCATTTTTGATTATAATTCTAAATCCTTTGACATCCCACGTAGGAACCACCAAGATATATATTATAGGAAACTTTTTTATCACACTTGAAGCCCTGGTTTATGGAGTTTTAATGAGTGTTTCTCTTTTAATTATATTGTTAGTGTTCTCATCTTACAATCGCTCTGTTTCCTATCAGGAAATGCTTTACCTCTTTTCAAAGCGTTTTCCTCACATTTCCATGGTAATCATAATGGCCCTTCGTTTTATTCCTCTTTTAAGCTACAGATTAACTGAGGTAAATAAGATATTTAATTTCAACAGGGATAACACCAATCAGGAAGAAGGTGAATCAAGGATAGACAAAATTAGAAAAACAGCCCATATGCTGGCAGTTGTGGTTTCGTGGTCTCTGGAAGAGTCCATGCTCACTGCAAAATCAATGAAAGCCAGGGGGTATGGTATTAAAAAGAGGACCAATTATCTTTCCTACAAATTCCGGAGAATTGATTATATATTCCTTTCATTTATCTTCATCACCGTTTTAATAAGTGTGGGGGGTCTCATGCAGGGTTACGGGAGAATAGAAGTTTACCCCACCCTGAGCTTCAATGTTTCTGAAAACGTAGTTAATCTGTATTATTTCGTATTTTTAGTCTTATTGCTGCCCATTATTTACCTGGAATTCAGGGAAAGATTAGTATGGTATTAATTTAACAGGAATTCCAGGGAAAAATGATTATCTTAATTGTGATAGAATTTAAGGAAATATTCAAATGGCGTATTAAGTTTACCTGCAACAATTCTGAAATTAAGGAGGGATTACTAAATGAGTTTAATCAAATTTGAAGATTTCAGTTTCAGATATTCCCATCATGAGAATGCCCTTTCTGATATAAATCTGGAAGTGCGTGAAGGAGAATTCGTTTTACTGTGTGGACCTTCTGGTTCCGGGAAAACCACCCTCTTGGCAAATCTTAAAAACGAAATACGCCCCGTGGGAAATTCAGAAGGTAGTATCTATTACGATGGGAAAAATATAGGCGACATGGAAGATGAAAGATCTGCCTCAGAGATCGGATTTCTGTTTCAAAATCCTGAAGATCAGATGGTATCTGATAATGTTCTCCAGGAAATTGCTTTCCCCCTGGAGAATATGGGCTTGTCAACCGGTGAAATTCGAAACAGAGTTGCCGAGATGACTGCATTTTTCGGTCTGGATAAATATCTGTATAGAAATGTCAATGAATTATCTGGAGGTCAAAAACAGCTGGTTAACCTGTGTTCACTCCTGGTTTTAAAGCCCAGATTACTTCTTTTAGACGAACCCACATCACAGCTGGATCCCATCGCTGCCTATGACTTCCTGTCTATACTTAGAAGGTTGAATGAGGAGTTTTCCATTACCATAATTGCCACTGAACATAAAATAGACAATATGTTCCCTTTTATTGATAAAGCCGTGTTTTTAAAGGATGGATGCATACAGTACAGTGACAAACCACGAAATATATGTTCTAAAGCATGGACTGATAATATATTCAGCAATTACCTTCCTTACGTAACCCGTATAAACTTCCTACTCCAGTCAAAATATGATTTTTTAGGTGAAATGAATATCCCACTTAATATAAGGGAAGGACGTGCAAATTTAAATCTTCTGAATAATGAATTAAAAAAATCTCAAACATCCTTATCTAAGGTAGAATCTAAACCCCCATTGGATTATGGGGAATATGAAAACAGACTTTCAACTATTGAATCTTCCAAAAATCACCTACTAAGCTGTGAAGATATCTGGTTTGGTTATGTACAGGAACATATCGTTTTAAAAGGGATCTTTCTTGATATTAACCAGGGAGAATTCCTCAGCATACTGGGGGGAAATGGAACCGGCAAAACAACTCTGTTACAGATATTAGCCGGGCTCATGAAACCTAAAAAAGGTAAAGTTAACTATAAAAAAGATCTCAACTTGGGTTACGTCCATCAAAACCCCATGATTCATTTCAGGCAGGAAACGGTTCGAGATGAGTTTTCAGAATTTTCTTCAGGATTTAAAGAAGCTTGTTCAACCATTGGGAAGGCGAATGGAACAAATGGGATAGGGGAGAATAATAAAAAATCGGATGATAACCCAATTAACGAGAATAAATTAAACTTTTTCAAATCTGTTTTCAGATCCTGGAAGAGTTCTGATATTGCAGTTAACACCAGCAGCAATGCATCTACTCTTAATTTTGAATCCCGCCTCGTCATCTCTGAAGATGAAAAACAGGGACTTATTGAAGTTTTTGGATTGTCCAATCTTCTGGATAAACATCCCTATGATTGTAGTGGTGGTGAACAGCAAAAAATAGCCATTGTAAAGGCGTTATTAACCAAACCGGATATCTTATTTTTGGATGAACCCACCAAGGGAATTGATCCTGTTTCCAAACTTCATCTTGCTGATTTAATGAAAAAATTGCAAAAAGAAGGGTTAAGCATTGTAATGACCACTCATGATATTGATTTTGCAGCAGAATACTCTCAAAGATGCATATTGATCTTTGATGGAGGAATACAGATTGATGATAATCCCAGAGCAGTTTTTTCCAATAATAATTTCTACACCACTTTCGTGAATCGGATGGTGAAGGATTATTTGCCAGATGGTGTGACTTTGAGTGATGTGAAGAATGAGTGGGCCGTTTAAAGGATGCTCTTTTTTAATTTTCCTTTTTAATTATTCTTTTTTTAAGGTAAGTATCTGTCAGGTTATATCATAAATTTATTAATTCTTCATGTTCTATCTGCACCAGCATGGCTTTTAATTCGAGTTTGGTATATGCCATAAATCAGGAGCACGAGCAGTAATGCTGCTGATAAGAGTTTGGCTGAAAATGGGATGAAACTGGTGTACAAGTTGAGATCAGTGATGGTAACTGCGTGCAAGAAGAAATTACTGAACAGATTAACGATATAACCCATAATAAGAGACACAACCACAATGGATGATAGGTAGATTGTGAAGAATCTTTTTTTGAATTTACTGAGTATCATGGACATGGCTGCCATGTTGGTGGCAGGGCCAGCATAGATGAAAACCAGAATGCTTCCGGGTGTAAACCCCATGAATATAAAGGCCAGTGCCAGGGGGATAGATGCAGTGGGACATACGTAAAGTGGAATAGCTGCCAGAAGCAGGATAAAAAGTGATAAAACTGGATCAGATGCAAATGTCCTTAAAAAATCCCAGGGCATCCCCATATTCACCAAAGTACCCGCAAATGCCGCAACAAGGAGTCCTATTAAAAGGGAGGTGGAAACTTCTGAAAATGTGTCTTTAAATGAATATCTAAACACTTCTTTAAGTTTATCATATATTTCATCTGCCCTATCAATGGGCTCAGAAGGTTCTTTTTTCATACTAGTAGAATTATTTGTAACCGTACCCTCAAAATCAAGGATTTCCTGGTTACAACCACCACAATGCTCAACATCCCGACGGCCAATATGGCAATGTGAATTATTTGAATTATCAAAACTGCCAGAATCTGTTTGAGGATTAGGTTCTGTTAGAACTACCTTATCCGTGGTTTGATTATCATCTTCAAATAAGTGTACCAGAATCCCCGCAGTTACCCCAGAAATTGCGGCTACAACTGGGCGCATGAGTGTTAAAGGAAGACCTAGAAATGAGTATGATGGTACAATTGAACTCACACTGAAACCAGATGTTGAAACCAGGAATGATGCTGCAACTGAATCCCGAATCCCCTTATCTTTTAAGGCTATGGCTGCTGGTACAATTCCACAGGCACATATGGGAAGGGGTAACCCAATCAGAATCCCCTTTAATATTCCCCCCATAGTTGAATTTCCCATTAATTTTCCCAGTAAATGGGAAGGAAGGAGAATGTGAATGAATCCTGCCAGTAAAAATCCTAAAAGGATGAAAAATGAATTTTCAAGGAGTATCTGATAGAAAAATTGCAGGAAATTAACAATAAAACTCATGAATTCACCGGTTAACCGAACGTGTCGTAATAATGATAATAAACACTTTTTAATGCAGATTTGTTAAATAAGTTCCCTGAAACATTCCTCACAAGAACAATTAAATTTTAAGAACTTTTGAAGTCTTCTCCTGGATTCCATTGACTGTCTGAATATTTCCAGGTTCCATTCCATATTTTATCATTGACTGTGGCAGATACAAAAGCTTCATCTTTTGATTTGAATTTTATGGAAGTCCAGACGAGTGATTGGTCAGTTATGTTTTCTTTTTCTGCAACATAGGTTTTTACTATTGCATCTAACTCATCAAAGAGTTTACTCTCATCAGTGGAATTTATTCCAATATAACAATCTGTGCAGTTTATACAATATGAACAGTCATCTCCTATTCCTGCCAGTGAACTGAAGATAGTGGAAAATATCACCAAGCCTATTATTAATATACCCGATATTAATATGATTTCTTTTTTCTTAATGGCCATACTAGTCACATTGGTGGAAGTATGGTAAAAACTTGATGGTACGGATGGGAGTCTTTTTTTAATCTTTAAACTGTCTTTAAGATACGATTAATAGACTTTAAATAACAAGTTTAAAGATTTTTATCACCGAAATAATAATCAGAACAGCTTAAAAAGTATGGCCATGGTGTTGAAGTAATTTAAGAATATGATTTCAAGAAAAATGGTTGAGCGGAGGAAGAACTCGAAACCATATTCTTAAAGTTACAATTGAAGAGGATATAACCCCCATAAATATTTAATAACTCTTTAATTAATTCAATAGGATGGAATTGCAAGGAGGTAAAGGTTTGTCCCTGAGGACAAACCTTTGGTTTTTTGGTTAAAATCCACCATTCCCAATTGGATAGGGTCCCATTTTAACCATCACTCGAATTAGTTACTAGATGGCATCACCGACTTTTAGGTAAACCTAAATCTGAGTGTTAGGATTACCTAACTTTTTTATACTATTTAAAGTTTGTTATTTATTTCCATATTTTTTCTTCATCAAAAATATAACTTCAACTTCGACATTTCATATAAACACCTTTTACCAGTTTCTAACATTTTTTTAACCCTTAAACGCAACATAGCTACAATAGAAATCTAATTAAGCTTAATTTAGCCCCATTGATTTTCAAAATTCATTCACCCAACACTATTTTAGGCATACCTAAATTTAGAGTTATGATAATGGGGCCTAAATTTTGGCCCCAATATAAAATAAAACAATTTAATTGAGTTTCTAAAGAAACAACTTAAGTTAAAAATTTAGTGGGAAATTAGGAAGTTAGTGAAGTGTATAATGACCATAACCAGATATCTGATCCTTAAAATAAAAAAAATAGTCTGTTTATGTACTTTTGAGTTTAGGATTTATAATTTTAACAACGTAACTAGTTCAAACCATCAACTCATTTTAAACCCTTGAATAAGGAAATCTTGTATTATATTTATTTATGATTTGAAGGCTTGAACAATGAAGATACGAATTTCAATATTTTTGATTCAGTTTTTGATTCAGGTAACTGTTCAAAACCACAGTTAGGACACCGGATCATATTACAGTTATGAGTGGGGCATCCCTGACAAGCATTGGATTTCTGGGTCTCGTCAAATACAAAACCGCAAATTTTGCATCTCAATAAAACACTCTCCTATTGTATAATTAATATTTTCAGCTTGATATTTTTAACCTTAAAATTCATCCACTTAATCCCAGTTATTACAGATTAGTAGGTTATTTGTATAATGTTTCCAAAAAAAGTATAGGTTAAATGGATGAGGGACATCTGAATTTTAAGGAAAAGAGGATGTTTGGGATTAATGCCCCTGAAAGTTACTGGAATTAAATGAAAAAAGGATTTAATTATCCTTTTTCTCTTTAATTTCTGAAGAAGGACAGTTGATTTTATCTTTCTTCAAATTTTTACCCTTAATTCCACACCTGCAACTCATTGAATCACCTCCTTAATTTTCCGTTATTCGCATATCTATGCGAATCCCATGAGCAATCCTCCCTGATACACCACAAACGAAACCACATAAGCCACAACAAAGGTGTATACTGCAGCAAACCCTGGCCATTTCCAGGAGTTGGTTTCGCGCTTTATGGTAGCCAGGGTAGCCATACATGGTATGTAGAGAAGTATGAACACCATATAAGCATAGGCAGACAGTGGAGTGAATAATTCCTGCATCGCTGCAATGAAACCCTGATCTTCTTCGGGTGCGGTTTCTTCTTCAGCAGAGGCTTCTTCAGCAGATGCTTCCGCAGAAGTTTCATTTGCCTGTTCAACAGATGTGGATTCTCCGGCAGGAGCTTCCTCAGTAGCTGCCTCTTCTCCGCCACCATCTTCACCAATACCATACAGCGTACCAAATGTACTTACCACCACCTCTTTAGCCAGGAATCCGTAGATTATGGCCACTGTGGCCTGCCATTCACCGAATCCAAGTGGGGCAAATATGGGAGATAGCACAGTTCCTATCTGTCCAGTTACACTTTCCTGTGATGCATATTCCACTCCCACTGGTAAACTGCTCAAGGCCCATATTACCACAGAAAGTGCTAGAATGATGGTACCTGCTTTTTTCAGGAAGAGAGCTCCCCTTTCCCACATGTGGATGAGGGCTCCTTTAACTGTTGGTAACCTGTAGGGGGGTAGTTCCATTACAAATGGTGCTGACATTCCCTTGAATATGGTTTTCTTGAATATGGCCGCCATTATAATTGCCACCACTATTCCCAACAGGTACAGGGAGAATATAACCCATCCCTGGTATGCTGAGAAAAATGCAGCTACAAGCAGTGCATAAACAGGTAGTCGGGCACTGCAAGACATGAACGGAACAATCAACATGGTTAATAATCGATCCTTCTCATTTTCCAGGGTCCTGGTAGCCATTATACCGGGTACTGCACATCCAAAACCGAGTATCATGGGTATGAATGATTTACCATGCAAACCCACCAGTTTGTGCATGAATCGGTCCATTACAAATGCGGCTCTGGCCAGATAACCGCTGTCTTCTAAGATACTGAGTATCAAAAATAATATGAAGATCAGTGGTACGAATACCAGTACCCCACCCACACCACCGATTATTCCGTCTACAATGAATGATGTCAGGAATCCTTCACCCATACTGGCAGCTACTGTTTCTCCCAGCCAGCCTAAAGCTCCTTCAATGTAACCTCCCAATGGGTCACCAAGAGTGAAGGTTATCTGGAAAGTGAGCCACATTATAAGGAGAAATATAGGTATTCCAAGATATTTATGAGTCACGATCCGGTCAATTAAATCCGATTTGGTGACTTTATCAATTTTAGGTTTTTTAACTGATTCTGAGACCAGTCCTGCTATGAAACCATACCTGGCATCGGTAATGGCTGCATCAGCATCATCATCAAAAACATCATTGAAATGTCTCTGCATCTTTTTAACGCTTTTAAGTACTCTCTGCCCATTTCCAGATTCTTCAATTTTCTTTGTAATCTCCGGATCATCTTCCAGGAGTTTGAGAGCTATCCAGCTGGAAGGAGCATCCATTCCAGATATATCCTCATCAATGATTTCCTTGACTTGCTGAATATGTTCTGAAACCTCATTACCATATTCCAGTCTGTCCAGGACAATGTTAGGTGATTTTGAAATTTTAACTATTGATTTGAGGAGTTCTTCACTCCCGGTTTCATCCACTGCTTCAATTTCAATTACCGGAACTCCTAAAAGTTGTGACAACTGTTTTTTATTGATTTTAAGTCCTTTTTCCCGGGCAAATTTATTCATGTTAAGTGCCAGAACCAGATTAGCACCCAACTCCATCATCTGGACAGTCAGGTAAAGGTTTCTCTCAATGTTGGCAGCATCAATAACATTAACAATAACATCTGGCTTTTCATCCACAATATAATCCCGGGAAACCACTTCCTCCACTGAGTAGGCAGTTAAACTGTAGTTACCTGGGAGGTCAACCACTTCCATTTCATACTGGTCGTGTTTGAAGGTTCCTTCCTTTTTTTCAACAGTTTTACCAGGCCAGTTACCTACGTGCTGCCTCATTCCGGTCCAGCGGTTGAACAGGGTACTTTTTCCCACGTTGGGGTTTCCTGCCAGGGCAATTCTTATTTTATCCATTTTCATTCTCCTTCGACCATTATTTTCTGTGCCTGTCCTCGTCCAAGGATTAATCGTGAACCCTTAACATCCACAATTAATGGTCCGGGGATATCATTTTTAATGACCTTGATCTGGGAATCTTTGTATATTCCCATCTCTTGGAGTCTTTTTTGGAATTTACCCCCATGCCAGACCTGGACGATTTTCAGATTCTCATTTTCTGTAGCCATTGCTAAGCTCATCATTTTATCTTTATCTCGATTTTTTTTGCTTCTTCTTTTCTGAGTGAAAGGGAATAACCTTTGATTTTAACTTCAATAGGATCTCCCAGAGGTGCTACTCTTTCTACTTTAATATCAGACCCTCGGACAAGACCCATTTCCATTAAATGTTTTCTAACTTCACCTTTACCTTTAAATGCGGTTATTATCCCAGTTTCGCCTTGTTTAAGATTATTTAACGTTTTAATCATTGTTATTAGTACCTCTCTAATTTTTATGTTAACTTGATAATCAGGTTAAATTAGGCTAACCTAATTTTCTTAGGTATACCTAACATTATTATTCCTTATAAATGTTTTGACTCTCCTAATAAAATCACATCATCAACCTAAAATGAACCCCCCACATTTCAAAATAAGAGAATTAATGACCAGATTAGTAATATTGGTGCTGAAAAGGTTATGATATTACTGAACACCAGATTTAAATAGGATCATTGCAAACATAAATTTATTAAAATTTACTTTAAAAAAAATCAAGTGAATTTTAGGAGGGAGTTAATGGATATAATGGTTTTAGGTAGCTGGGCATTGTTCTTTGTATTAATTATTGGAATAATCCTGGCTTTTTTCAGGATTTTTGAGAAATCAAAACCCAGTGTTGAACATCTGGTGCTGGTTGCAATCCTGGTTGCATTATCAGTTATGGGAACACTTCCCACTGCTGCAGTACCGGGACTACAAGCTGCATCTTTTATAATAATTATGACTGGAATAGTATTTGGAAAGGAAACCGGTTTTATAACCGGAGTTTTAACTCCGCTGGTGATTGGCCTGTTTTTAGGATTAGGATACTGGACCCTACTTCAAATGATTGCATGGGGCCTGATGGGATTAAACGCAGGTATTTTGAGCACCTATCTTAAAAAAAACAAGTATTCGCGGGCAGCGTTCGGTTTTGGTTGGGGGTTCTTCTACGGATGGATAACCAACATATCAATGTTACCCTTCCTGAGCAGTATCACCTTAACCAGTGTGCTTGGTGTTTACGCTGCAAGTTTCCCCTTTGATCTGGTACACGCAATTACCAATGCAGTTCTCCTGATTCTTTTCTACAGCCTGTTTGAAAGGATATTTAAAAGGGCTAAAGAAAAATTCATCAATCCTGCAGAAAGTAAGAGTTCACCTACAACAGACAGATAGCACCCCTATATTTTTTTTTTAACCCACCTACTAAGAGATTTAAACACATACTAGGAGAATGAATTTGAAAATTCAAAATGATACTGATGGCAGTTTCAATAATGCAATTCATTTAATTCACGAGACCAGTACTGGAGAAAAGGTTTTCAGATTCAGAAAGTCAATTGTTATCCAGTTACCTGAGAAAAGGAATGCATTAACTGCTTCATGGCTTAACGGTGGTTACCGAGAAGATATTCATACCATCTTCAACCATCAGCTCAATCAGGAGGAGCTTGATTATCTGGAAGAAGGTGGTATTCCGGATTTTATGAAAAACCTTGCCAAGGATCTGGGCACTGACCCAGATAGAACTTCTGGTTTTTTAACTGTTGCTGATATGGATAACGTAGCCATAATAACTGAAAAATTCAGGGAGATAGAAGTTACCTCAATAGTGACTGCAGGAATTGAAGTCAATGGTGGCCGGGCTGGAGATGATGCATCGTACTATGAATTAAATGGAAACTATGAATTCAGGGTGGGTACCATCAACACCATCATCATAATCAACTCACATCTTTCTGGAAGTGCCCTTCTAAGATCCGTAATGACTGCAGTGGAGGCCAAGACTGTTGCCCTTCAGGAACTCATAGCCCCCAGCAGGTACTCCGAGGGTATTGCCACCGGTTCTGGAACTGATAACATAGCTGTAATCTCCAACATGGACTGTGGAAACAAGTTAAACACAGCAGGTAAACACTCAAAACTAGGAGAACTCATCGGTAAAAGTGTGATTAAATCTACTAAAGAAGCCTTGTCCAAACAAAGTGATTTAAACCCTGATTCACAGTGTGACATGTTAGTACGACTGGAACGTTTCGGATTTAACCAAAAAAACTACTGGAAACATGTAAAAAACACATACATTCAACAGGAAAAACCCAGATTCATGCCTAAACTTTATGAATTTTCCAAAAATCCACTGGTTGTATCCCTGGTTGCATCTATCCTACATATTATAGATGAAATAAATTGGGGGATGATTCCAGATCATATCGGTAAAAAAACAGCAATTTCAATAATGAAAACACTACCCACAGTTTTGAAGATTGAAAAACAGCCAGATTACAGTGAACTGGTAGATCAAAATGATTCCATTATCCAGAACTGGATCAGAGTCAGTTCATGGTGTATTGTAAAATAAAGTAGATTTATCAAAAAGAAAAAAAATCTATTCAATTAAGTATTTTTCTCCAATACAATCTGAATTGATGGCTTTGAATAAGATGTTTTAAAATTCCCCTCTGATCCTCTGTTTATACAAACCTCATTTTCAGTATCCTCTTCCAGTTTTATTACCATGGTTTCAGATTCTACTGCCCCTGGGTCCTTTTCAATACAGTCTTTGACTTTAGACTGGATTGCTGCTACATCTTCCACATCGATCATGCTCACTATTTCCATCTGCTGCTGGAAACGTTCAATTGCATCATCTGGTAAGTTTTCCACAAAGGGAATGGCTCCTGTGGCACCAATTATCTTCCTTTTTTCTGCATCCACACCGCCAGTATGGAGTGCCTCGATACTCTGACCAGTGATATGTCCCTGTACTTCGGATCCACACAGTACCAGGAATCTGATGTTGGGATTGGAAATAAGGTTGGCCACCATTTTTTCGATTCCCAGATTCTCTGTCTTGCAAGGTCCGGCAATGGCAGCCCCTGCATCCACAATCACTTCTTCAATATGTGAAGCCAATGTGGCACCAGCAACGCAGCTTTGTGGATCTCCCACCACGTAATCTCCATTAATAACCGGCCATCCTTCTGCCGGTTCTTTCTTTTCAACCAAAAATAACACCTCCATATCTTGTGAAAAGTTACACTCTTTTATAATATGATCTAGAGGAATATAAATATTTCCATTTTACTTTAAAATTATTAAAGTAAATTTTAATAAAATGTTAGAAAAACAGGTTTTAAGCCCATGTCAATATTTATTCATAAATTAATTGTTGTGCCCAAGAAATTACTGCCTGATACTACTACGGGAATGGTTGAATTAACATCATTATTTAAAATACACCACCAAATTCTATTTTACCATTAAATATCCTACCAACTACAGTTAAAATATATCTATTGTAGATAATGATGAGTTTTAAAAAATTTTAAGGATCATAGTGCGGGGAAATTCTTTAAAAAAGGAAAAAATATTTAAAAAAATGTTATTGCCCAAAAAAAGAAAGGGGGAAAATGGGTTTTCATTATCGGCCAAATAGACTACCTTTAAAGAAGAATCCAACTGCGCCTAATGCCAGGACTGATACAATTCCCACAATGGCATAAGTACCCCATGGAGTGTCACTTGAACCCTCTGATCCTGCTTTGGTAACTTCATAGGATTTCCCAGCATCACCTGAAGGTTGAGCACCGGCTTCAGTGGTAGTGGTCTCGGTTGCAGCGTTCACTGCAGTACCAGTCACACCCACAGAACCACTAGAGAACCTTCCAGTTCCACCAGTTCCAGTTGAAGTTACAAGTCCAGATACAGTTGAAGATCCAGTTGAAGATCCAGTTGAAGATCCAGTAGAAGTTGAACCATCATCTGCTGATTCTGTACCACCCTGGATTTTTATAAGGTCCTGCTGAGTTCGTACAGGTAAACCCTTAATATAATTCAAGGAATCACCGGTTGCATCTCCTCCAGCTATGATTCTTTGCCACTCTTCTTCAGTTACCCATGTATCTGCAGATAAGGTTATTGTTGGTGCAGAAACCAGGTTCGGTGAGGAATAATCTCCCTTATACAGTCTGATGTATTCTTCATAAGAGTTGGAACCAGATTTAAATTTGGGAGCGGTCCAATCTATGATGACTACTCTTCTGGTGTTGGTTGAACTGTCGTAGATGCTTAAAATTCCAACAGATTTACCATTGGTATCACTGGTCATTCTCTGGCTGAAATAGGTTCCTGCTCCTGGGGAAATGCCTAAGAGGTAGGAATAAATATCATCTCTGCAGCTGATGGAAGTACCAATGAAAGCATAACTTTCATCTGCCCCAATTGGGAAGTTATCGTAGACGTAGTTGGTAATCAGGTATCCTGGTGAACTACCACCACAGACGTGGTTATGCCATAACCATGCCATTAAGACATCATATGGTGGATCAAAGAGAATTACCTGGTCTATGATACAGGAAGATCCGTTTTTGACTATAAATGAACCATCTGTTGAGTTGTAGGTTAGGGTTTTGCTGATGACAGTTTTAGTTCCGTTCACCATAGTTTCCAGACTGAACTGGAAATATAATGGGTTGTATCGGGCATTGTGCACTGGCAGTAAGGTTGCTCTGGAAAGTCTGGATCCTAAGATCTGGTAGATTCCGTCCATGGTCATGTCCATTACCTGTTCATTGACACGCACGTAACCGGCAGTGGTGAACACTGTGAGGTCATAGTCATCCTTTTCCAGATCAATTCCATCTGCGGCAAAGAGTGCAATGGCCATGTTGGCAGCATCTATTCCGATCTGTTTAATCTGGTCAGGAGTTAGGTTTCCAGTTGCGTAGTTGGTGGCAACTCTCTGATCTGCTACATTGGTTAAATTCAATCCAAGTATGTAGTCCATGTCCAGTCCAAGGGCATCACATACAACGTTTTTGGAGTCTACTCCTCCAGTGAGGTTGTTATGGATTGCAGGGGTTATATTTTCAAAAACATACAGAATCTCAACTAAAGAGTCTGGGTCGTTTTCTAATTTGTTGATTAACCATGTGTTGAAAGCTAATTCACCAGCTATGCCTGTATATGCATTATCACCGGTTTCTTGCTTATATAACTGGAGCACAGCTTCTTCATTGAATCTCATTATTATGAGGGTTCCCAGGTTGGTGGTGTCACACCAGCGGATGAATCCAACCATGTTGTCTTCTGCAGTATCATAACCTACCCAAGAACGTTTACCAGTGGTTAAATCCAGAGAATAGATGTATGCATCATCATCTGAGTTACCAGGTGAACTGACAGCTCTGTAACTTGTTGCTTCTAATTCTCCAGCATTACCATACACTCCGGGTGGGTAATATTTCAGTAGAAGACTAATCATAGCCTGTCCACTTATAGTACCTAAACAAACGTGTCCATGGTAGGCAGCCTGCCTAAGAATATCAGTAGAGAGCCCTTCCTTCCAGGCGTTTGCCAGACTGACGTATCCGAAAGCATGCTCACCCAGGGTTGTTGTTATAGTGTTTTCCCATAATGTCTGGTCTATGGCGGAGAAAGTTCCGAAGTATGCCGGGGTTAATGTACCGTTTTTGAAGAAAGCTGCAGTTAATGAGCTTCCATTACGGACAATAAAACAGAAATCCACAGGATCTGTTCGGATTGACTGGAATGTCAAGAGATTACCCTGACCGTAGCTGATTTCACCATGAGAACCGTTCAAAACACCTTCTAAACAATCTTCAGTAGTAGTACCATTACGGTAAGCCAAACCAGCAGTGGTTACACATAGAACATCATCTGCGCTGCTAAAGTTCAATAAGTTATCTGCAGCCGCAGTAACTTCACGACCCAGTTTGTAGTTCTCAGTGGCCTGCATGTCAAAATCTGCAGTTCCAATGAACTCAGGGTCGGTACCTGCCTGGTTAACCGCCACTTGCTGAGTTTGGGCGATATAGCCAGGAGCTCTGACTATCACATTAAATAGGGTCCCATTGGCAACACCAGCATAGGTAAAGTTCAACTTATAGAGCGTATCTGAATACTTTGTCTTGTCAAAAGTTACATTGTCATTATTGGAATCTGTTACTGCTATTTCAGGGGTAATATTATCATCTGCATACTCATAACCTACATCCACCAAAAGAATGGGGTCAACAGGTTCAGAAGCATTAACATCAGAAATATTACCTTCACCTCCAGTTGTAGATGAATCTGTAGCAGAAACTGCTCCACAAAGAATCAGTGCCATCAAAGTCGCTATTACTAGTATTACTCCTTGTTTTCTCATCTTTTCACCTCCTTTTACAATTTTTTATCATGACAAATTGATTGTCATCCCAGAATATCTAATAATACCATATATAACATTTGTGTTATTACAAATGCAGGTAAACTAAACTCAATCGTAATAAAAAACCGGGAATTAATACAAAAATCACGATTCAAAGAGGTTTTTTATTACCCCAAGTAGGTTGACCAATTACTCCCAGAACCCCTATAACTCTTTTCAAGCTAAAAAAACGAATATATATTCATAAAATTAATTTTTTAATAATATTTGAACATAAAATATGTTTCCAGATCTTTAGTTATTACAATGCAAATAATCATCCTAAAAAAAAAGAAAGGGGGAAATAATATTTTTTATTTACCTACCAAACAGACTGCCTTTGAAGAAGAATCCAACTGCACCTAAGGCCAGGACTGATACAATTCCCACAATGGCGTAGGTACCCCATGGTGTGTCATTAGTTCCTTCTGTTCCTGCTTTGGTAACTTCGTAGGATTTTCCAGCATCACCTGCAGGCTGAGCACCGGCTTCAGTGGTAGTGGTTTCGGTTGCAGCGTTCACTGCAGTACCAGTCACACCCACAGAACCACTAGAGTATTTGCTACTTCCAGTATTTCCATTTGAAGAACCAGTAGAAGTACCAGTTGAGGATCCTTGAGAAGTTGAACTACTAGTGTCAGAACCACTGTCGGTGTTACCGGTCTGTGAACCTCCTTCTACAGGCACAAGATCAGACAGACTCCTTATTGGAATACTTTTGACATAATCCAGTGAACTGGAAGTTGCTGTTCCACCCTGTTTGATTGCATTGAACTCAGCTTCAGTAATGTATGTTTCGTGAGATGTCACAATGCTTAGGGGTTGGCTGATATATGGACTGGTCTGTCCTTTGTAGAGACTGACAAAACCAGATATCATGGCTTCTCGTTGTGCTTCACTGGTAGTAAGACCACTTAGATCATAAGTCGGCCATTTGAAACTTATAATGGCAACTTTTCCAGTTTTGGTCGTAGGATCCCAAACCACTATCATTCCTTCTTCAGTTCCACCAGGTAAATATTCTGACATCGTTTCATCATTGGTTAATCTCTGGTTCATGTACGTTCCCATTCCCGGAGATACACCCAGTAAATATACCAAACTATCATCTTTACAGTAAATACTTGAAGCCATCCAGAAGTAGCTTTGATCGCCACTTAATGGATAATTCTGGAATATATAGTCTGATATAAAGAATCCCGGCTGTACACCAGGACAGGCATGGTCGTGGAAGAGGAAAGTCACTAGCTGGTCAAATGCAGGGTCGTTTCTCCAGGCGTTGGCTATACTCTGAATATTGAAGAAATTACCGTCAGGAATAACGTATTTACCCAGATTGGTCACGTTTGTTGCGTTGTTTAATGCAGCAGGTCCAATGTTGTTTACCTGTTTACTATCATTATTGGTACCCACAAACCAAGTACCGTTTTCGTTGTATCTTAGGTAAACAGAGCTCATGGTTATGCCATCCACTCCTCTGAGAACGAAAGTAAACCATAATGGTTTCCATATTCCCATGTGAATTGGTAACAGAGTTGATCTACTTAACCTTGAACCTAAAACTTCATATATTCCGTCCCAGGTTGCTTCAGTGGTCTGTCCGTTGAGATAAACATAGCCAGCTGAAGTTAAGACAACAAAGTCGAGGTCATCTTTTTCAAGAACAATACCTGCATTTTCAAAGATCTGTTTGGCAAGGTTGGCTGCATCAATTCCGATCTGTTTTATCTGGTCGTATGTCAATGTGCTTGCAGTGGTTGTTGCTGTTGATCTGGTTGCATTTGTCAGGTTCAAACTGTTTATATAGTTCATATCTAAACCATGAGCTTCCTGCATAACAAATCGGGTTTGTCCTTTATTGGTGGCATTTACTGCAGTAGGGTATGTGATGTTTGTTGCTGTGCCCAACAGATAGTAGTACTGTTCTTCAGTTAATCCACTGAGTTCTTTGATTATTGTAACCAGTTCTCCAGGGTTATTTTTAATTTTCTGGATTAACCAAGTATTGTATTTCATCTCTGCTAAATCGTTGTTTAGGGTTATCCCAGTCTCTGTTTGGAAGTCCTGTCTATTCTTTTCCTTGTTGTACTGCATGATGATTAGAGTTCCAGTACCGGGTACATCGACAGCATAGGATTTAGTCCCATCAGTATTGGTTACTACTTTGTAGGTAGTGTCTATCCATCTGATGAATGCCACCATGTTATCGGTGGCTCCTGTTGATGTGGTGTCAAATCCAGCATATCCACCTTTTCCAGGGGTTGAATCCAGGAAGTACATTGCAGCATCATCATCAGATCCTCCAGGTTCTCCTAAAACTTTGTAGGAAGTTATATCACCAGGAGATCCGAATCCTCCTGTAGTTGCCTGTATTGGAGGATAGTACTTGAGAAGTGCTTTGGTAATGGTGTAACCACCAAGAGTTCCTTCACAAACATGTCCGTGGAAGGCTGCTTCTCTGAGTACATCAGTACTTATTCCAGCATTCCATGCGTTTGCAAGACTTGCAAAGGAAAATCCATTTTCTCCACCAGTTGCAGCTATTAAGCTGTTCCATTCGGATGCGGTCATGTTTTCAGAGATACTACCCTGATAAACCTGGGTTGAAGTACCATTCCTGAAACATATTGTCAGTAAAGATGTGCCTCTTTTAACTATGAAGGCAAAATCCACAGGATCAACTGCGGTTTGCCTTAGCATCAACAGGTTACCTTTACCATAACTTACATATCCGTTTGAACCGTTTAGAATACCTTCTATACAGTCTTCACTGGTACCTCCATTGAGTTGAGGTACACCTGCAGTGGTTATAGCTAAGACGGCATCTGCAGTTGAAAAGTTCAGTTGCTGGTTTGCTATGGACGTGACTTCTCTACCCAGTTTGTAGTTCGCGGTGGCATTCATATCAAAATCTGCACTTCCAACGAATTCTGGATCGGTACCTGCCTGATTAACAGCAATCTGCTTAGTCTGTGAGATGTAGCCTGGAGCTTGTACCATCACATGAAACAGTGACCCATTGGTGACACCCGTATAGGTGAAGTTCAGTTTGTAGAGCGTGTCAGAATACTTTGTCTTATCAAAGACCATAGAATCATTATTGGAATCAGTTACCTTAATATCCGGATTAATATTATCATCCGCATATTCATAGTCAACATTTACCCAAAGGACGGGGTCAATATCTTCAGAAACACTAACATTAGACACATTGCCCTCACCCCCAATAGTAGATGAATCTACAGCCGAAACTGCTCCACAAAGAATCAAAGCCATTAAAGCAGTTATTACCAATATTACTCCTTGTTTTCTCATCTTTTCACCTCCTTTTTCAATTAATCTTGACAAATGAATGTCATACACCATGTGTTGTAATACTATATATAACTTTTATGTTATTACTAAAATGTAAAAACCTCAAAAAATAGTAATAATACTCAATGAAAATAATACAAAAATAAAAGTTTAACCCTCTTTTTTATTAAAAAAAAATTACGACTAAAATTCCTAAAAAATAATATTAAATTAGTAATCCTCCGAAAAAGTGATGATCAATGCGTACAGTAATTTTGAAAATACAATAAATAGCAAAAAAAATGAATGAAAAAATAAAATAAAATGTTATTACCCCAAAAAGGAAAGGGGGAAAATTGTTTTTTTACCGTGCACGGAAGTATCCAAATCCAATCAGACAAACCAGTGCAACCACACCAATTATGGCAGCCGCAGGTAAACCCGAATCAGATGTTCCAGAATTTCCTTCCTTAGTAACCTCATAAGCCTTAGCCTGTCCATCTTCACCAGGACTGGCACTTTCTTCAGACTGAGACTGCTCACCAGCTTCACCAGCAACTCCACTACTTGTTGTAGTTGACTGGGTAGTAGCACCAGCAGGTTGGGATTGACTGGTTGCTTGAGGCTGTGAAGGAGTTGTACTTGGAGCAAATTGTGATTTCTCTGTAGCTTCATAAAGTTGGGCATTCAATCTAGAAAGCATATCTGGATTCAGATAACTGGAAGCCCACTCAATCAGGGCCATGTTGGCACAGCTACAGTCACAGCAAGCCACACCATTATCAATAATTGATTCAGCCCATTTAGTGGCTAAATCTCGTTTGATGGCATCGCTAGTCTGCCAGTAATCCTTCCGAGCTGCTTCCATCATTTTAGCATACATGGATTGTGCTGCAAATGGATTATTTTGGTTAAACCATGTATTAAGACCTAAACCATACTGATCTTGCACATAAGTTTTGTATGCATCATCCCACATGCCGTTGGTCACCGAATTTGGACTGGTAACATCCCACATAAACATGTTTTCCATAAAACTGGTAATTGCACGGGCACCCGCAGATCCATGACCCTGCATGGCCTGAATCCACTTTGGATTGTAGTAAGTAGTCCTAAGATCCTTGGCCAGAGACTCGGAAAGAGACTCAATATGGGGATCGTTTGGATTTTCCAGGTTGCTGATCCACATCAATGGATCATTACCAGAAGCTGTTCTAATGGCTAGCCCTAAACCTCCAAAGTATGCTGCGTAGTCATCTCCACTAAGTAGAGTGTTAGCATCCACATATCTTCTGAACATGGCCACCTGACTGTCAGCAAGGTTCATGGTATAAAGGTCAGACATGTGTATCGAGCTTCCATTAGACCCGTAGGCATTCCCAAAGGTTTCTATATATGAATCCGCCAATTTTTCATCACTTTCCCATGTATCACTCATAACTATTGCATCTTCCAATGGGTTATGATGGTTTCCGGGTTCTTGTGAAAATATACGGGATGTGCTGGCTTCTCTAGCCTCTTCTTCACTGTATCCCTGAGCTATCAGTTGCTGATATATGTCGTCTGAATTTACCTTAACGTAGTTAGTGTAGTTGGTATCATTAGCTGTTGCGGCTAGTCTAATGGCTTTATCAAGGATATCCAATGTGTATATATAGTCGTTGTAGTATAGAGCAGTTGTAGTTACTAGAACGTCAATTCTTGGCCTTCCAAGATCCTCTATGAGTTTCACTCCAGTTATGTACTTAGAAGTAGGATCCCGTATAGGTTCAACACCCAAAAGGTACATGATCTCGGCTTCCATTACTCCCTTATCCTGGATGGTGTGTGTAGCCCATAGCATAAATGCCACTTTAGTAGGATACTCTCCCTTCTCTTGCAAGTAACGATCTAACATTTCCTGAGCAAGGAGTACACCAATATTCCATGCTTCTTCAGTAGGCATTACCCTTGGATCGAAGGAATAAAGGTTTGTACCAGTTGGAAGGACTTCGGGATTCTTTATGGGATCTCCCATTGCCCCTGAAGGAACATAACCTCCATTAAGTGCTTCCAGGAGACTATCTATTTCCTGAGTACACTCACCAAGGTAACCTTTATACTTTTTAGCCAGGTTAAGGTATTCTGTCATATCTGCAGATACACCGCCTAAAACTGCTTTTTGAGCTTCTTCGACTGTTTTGTTCTGGATTAAAGTTTGGTTTAGTAGGTGATAGACCTGTTCATCTGTTAGATTGTTGGTCTCCATGTACTCTCTGAAATTGTATCCCAGTAGTGATTGTACCATGTAAATTAGTTCATCTCCGGTTGGAACCTTTCCCAGAATATGCAGACCATTAGTTATGTATTCAGATTCTAGTTCTGTCAAATAGTCATGTATTTTATCTGCAAATCCATCGAAATCAGTTGTAGCCAAGGTCATGTCCAGATTTATATCTTCGTTGAGTTTCAAATCCGTGACCAGTTTGATGATGCTCTTTTTGTACTCTTCTTTAACACTGAGATCAATGGTAGTTTCATATTGTTCGATTTTATCTGATAATACTGCTAAATCTCCGTAAAGTCCAGCTATGGTCATTGATGGTATTAAGTGGCTGATAATCACTGCATTTTGTCTTCTTTTAGGTAGGGTGCTTTCGCTTCCTTCCACAGTGAATAGGTATATTACAGGCATGTCCTGGCTTACTATTGCTGGCCAATCATTTTCACAATCTAGTCCAGAACCACTTTTACCAGGTAACCAAGCTACAGTTCCATGTTTTCCGAAGTCAATTACTGCATCTGCGTTGAATCCATTGTTAAGCCAGAAGTAGAATGCCAAATACTGGTGAGTTGGTGGTACGTTACCACTATGATATAGTGCGTCCTGATCCTGGTTGTATCCACGTGAAGGTTCCGGTGCTATTATAACATTACCAAACTGGATCACTGGTAGTACCAGATATTTTTTACCGTCTTTTTCGTACATCATGATGTCACCGGGTGGTTCTCCCCACATATCAATGACTTCCTGACGTTTAGCGACGTTTAAACTGTTAAACCAGGTTAAATATTCTTCTTCCGATATTAAAATTACTGGGTAATTTTCAACCAGTTTTTTTAATTCACCGGGAGCCCAGAGCCCTATGTTTAAACCCTGAGATCTGGTTAAATTAACCAGTGCTTCTGTATCTGGTAATGGTTCACTTCCTAAATTGTATCCGCTGTCTTTCAAAGCCTGTAGTAATTCAGGTATGCTGGCGTAAACATCTAAATGGGATGCTCCAGCACCTTTATCCTTACCAGTTGGACTCCAGTAGACAATAGCTACCTTTTTTTCTGAATTTGGAGTGTATTTTGGGTTGAGGTTAATCCATGCTTTACAACAGTTAACCATCCAGTTAATCTGTCGTTCTATAGGAACATTTATAGTGATACCTTCTGCATTTTTTCCCTCTGCTGCTACAACAATGGGTTCAATGATTCCCTGTATCTCCATGTTAGCCATAGTGTAGGATAAATCACTGGATGAAACACCGGTTGTAGCGTTAAGCCATTCTTCATACGAACCATCAAAAGTTAATGCTTTAATTATGGGTACATTCAATCGTTCCAGTTCATCTGTTACATTATCTAACGGAACTACTGTGTTCCATCCTGCTGCCCGGTAGTGTATTATCAGGTCCACAATGCAGTTACCATCTTTGATTAAATAGTTGTCAACTACGGGTTGTCCCTGAGCATATCCTTCGTGGTCGTAGAAGTAGGGTACAACATTGTAATCAAGAGCTTCAAAGGCCCTTATCAATGCATCAATGGCTGCTGTGTTTAAATTATTATAGGAACCTTGTCCAAAACAGATGGCAACTGTTGGCTGGGTACTGTCGTAGTTAACGTACCAGTTCAGGTAACTGGTTAAGTTTGTAAAGTACGTTGTAGCATCAGGATGGTATATTCCCTCTTTAGGCAGTTTTATTGGAGCTAATGGGTTTCCCCCTGCATTTATCGAGTTTAAACCCAATAAGTTTACACAGAGGTAATCTATCAAGTTATTTGCATTGTGAACACTGGTAGTAGTCATGTAGTTGTTGGTATTAGTCCAGTAAGTAGGTATCCAGGTATGTTGGGTCATGTTTACGTTGCCCACTTCTCTCCAGTCAGCTATACTGTATATAGCTCGAGTGGCAACAATGACATTATCTGCCATGGCAGCCTGCAGTAAATCTTTCAGTCCAAGGTAATTCGGTGTGCTGGGCCATATTGCATCTACAAATATCATGTCGAAACTATTAAAGTCCAGATCCGCAGGTATGGCGTTTTTCCTTACGATGGTGCTTTCTATGTCTTGTCGATTGTTTATGGCTGCGATTAAGGCAGGGTATATGTCAGTGGTTCCTGCAAGCCCTCCAAGAAGGAACAGAACCTTTGGTTTGCCCATGTGGAAGTTGGCATTTCCCATCGGTGTGCCATTCTCAGTGAATGTGGTGTTTACTTGTTGCGATGATGGTTTATGGTTGGGATAACTGGCAGTTACATTAAAGCTGGTTAAATTGCTTAAAAACCAGAGTTCGTATTTACCATCAACACCAGTTATATTGGTGGCTAAAATTTCACCGTTGTTTTCTGCGATTACCGTTACTTGTGGAAATGGTTCATTGGTGTTACAGTCCAAAACCTGCCCGTTTATCACTGTATTCAACAACTGGTTTTCATTAGTGGAACTATTTTCACCAATCCCCGTTCCAGTTGTGCCTGTATCTGATTCATTCACCTCATTTATTGTTTCTTCTGCTGCTACTGCGCCAGATAATACTAATGCGAAAACAAAGCATGTCACTAGTAAAATCACTTGTTTTCTCATCTTTTTCACCTCCTTTTGTTTATTCTATAATTTAATCAATAGAACTTGCAGTAATAACACATATATCTTTTATGTTATTACAAAAAGCAGAAATGACACGATTTTGTAATACTAAACAAATAATTAATACAACAATATAGTTTTTATGCAATTTGTTAATACTTAATATTTTGCCCAAATTTACAAAATAAAGCCATTTATGAAGAATTTAATCAAAAAAGGGATAATGAAGTCATATGATTATATCTATCAAATAGAAAGTGGAATGAATAAAAAAAAATAATATGTTAAGAACTAATACCCAAAAAATTAAAAGTTTTTTCGAATATTAATTGCACAGATATGGAATGGCTTTACTTAATACATGGCATTTTGAATTGTGCTGTCCTCTAAAAGACTTCCCATTCCTTTTCCTATAGAATATCCAATTTTAGAAGATACACTGCTCAGAATGTCATCAAATGACTGGGGAGAAGTCATGGTAACCACTTTATAGGATCCGTCAATTCCACCGAGTTTTGCAGCTATGTCCAGTGCCTGATCTTTACCTCCAATTTCATCGATAAGTTTCAGATCTTTGGCCTGTTTTCCTGTGTATATCTGTCCTTCTGCTATACTAGCCACGTATTCTTTGCTTAAGTTCCTGTTTTCTGCAACCATTGAAATGAAACTATCATAATTTTCATTCACCATAGTCTGGAGTATATTCTGCTCTTCAGAGGTTAGATTTCGGTAATCCGCACCCATATCTTTGTATTTTCCTCCTGTAATTGCAGATCGGTTTACTCCCAGTTTCTCGTAAAGATCCGAGAGATTGGTTAAATCCAGTATCACGCCAATACTCCCTACCCATGAAGAATTACTGGCAATTATCTTATCTGTACCAGTTGCAGCAAGATAAGCTCCTGATGCACCTGAATCACTTATCCAGGATACTACTGGTTTTTTACATTCTTTAACCGCATTCATGATCTCTTCACTGGCAACTGGTGTTCCACCTGGACTATTGATATCCAGTAGAATCGCACTCACCGAACTATCGGCTTCAGCACTCTTAATCTGTTCTTTAATTGTATCAGGATTAACAACACTTCCACCTAGCACATTTGACGAACTATATCCTATCTCACCCTGGATAGGTATAACTGCTACAGTACCTCCAAAAGAAGAGGATATGACAACCAAAATTGCCAGACCGAATATGGTCAAGACTGAAAGCCCCCCAATACCCAACAATAGAAATTTAGTGTTCTTTTTCATGTTCACCATCTAAATTTTTTTTAATTATCAATTAGAACCAATTTAAATTCTGATAATTTTTTAATCGATAATTTTTGGTTTATTTCCGTAAAAGCAGTGTTTGATTTAATATAGTACTGGTTTATAATACTTTCTATTTTATTTTTATTATTACATTTTCGGCTATTACCCACCAATATGTAATAATAACCCTAAAAACACCCCAATACACCTTAATACAACATTTATGATATTAAACTAAAATAAAATGAAATTTTATTAGATATTAACAAAAGAATTTATGAAAATAAAAAAATGGAATTTACCCCAAAAAAGAAAGGAAGAAAAATTTAATTTATATGCACCAGATCTATGTTCTGTTTTTATTGAGGGTTTGCCTTACTGACTGTGATGGTGAGTTTGACGTGCTCTACACCTTTGAGTCTTTTTATTTTTTCTGTGAGGTCGCGGATGTGTTTCACATCCCCCTTTACTACTATGATTTCCTGGCAGTACTTCTCACCTATGTCTGTGCGCATAACTGCAGTTATCTGTTCTCGGAAATCATGCTGAATGTCTGCAAGATCTTTCAGGACACTGGTGTAGTGGTATTCGAATATTACAGCTATCGTGCCCATTCTTTCGCCTTCCATCTCATTCATCCACTGATAACGTATTATGTAATCCTCCAGAGCATCCCTGATTCCCTTAGATCTTGAATTATAACCTCTATCCTGCAGAATCTCATCGAATTCTTCAAGCAACTTTCGGGGTAAAGACATACTAATTCTCATCATCTGTGAATCCCTCCTGAATAACTAAATCATACGATGAATATAGTGCTATCCCAGTGATTTCCTTTGAGCAAAAATTACTGAAGAAATTTCTATGAACTCCGTATGAGTCAAAGGATACTCAACGGATCTCAAGAGAATCCGCACACAATAATACACTAGGTATTCATTCCAACTTCCTCTTCATCCACACTGCACCTACTCCCAGACCAAACACCAGTCCAATGAGAAGACCAGATAACAGGGGAGTTAAGAAACCTTCACTGTTGGATCCATATACATTCAACTTGTTTATACCCTCTCGGATGGCATTTTCATTGGCATCTGACACTATAATTCGGCTAGAAACTTCAGGATGCTGGCTTATGAATTGTTTAACTGTGTCGGTATAAGCCACTGCCAGGATTTTCTTATTTGAATCATTGAGGGCATGTTCCAGTTCATGAGTAACATCATCGGCTGATGCAAACTTATAAACTGTGACATTGACACCCATCTCATCCACCACTGATTTAGCCAGTTTACTGGTGGAGTTATCCGCTATGATAATGTTTGACTCATTGGTGGTCACATGTACCCCATGGGCACTCACTGGGACCATCATTGCAGCAAGGATCAGGATTAAAATTCCTATTTTTTTTAGATTAATCATCACAATAACCCCACTTTATATTTGTTCCACCTTTGCCAGTTCTGGTTTTAGTTTGAATACTGACAGGATTATGAAGACGTTGATAATGCCCTCTATAACTCCAACAAATAAATAAAACGGCACCAGTGTGGCCATTAAAATTTCAATGGTGGCTACACCCGCAATCAGTAATATTACAACCTGAGTTATGGTGGCCATGATTATCCCCATGAATGTTCCGGAAAATATGCTCAACCGATCATCAAGTTCTGCAGTGAATTTGTAGAAGTAGTAGGTTGAAAAACTCATAACTATTCCCATTGTCACAACATTAGCACCTAGAGAGGTTATACCTCCCATTCCCAGGAATAAAAACTGTACTAAAAAGCATAAGAACGCTACGGTAACCCCACTTAGGGGTCCGAGTAAAATTACCACCAATGGTATTATAAACAAGTGTATAGGTACCCCAAATGGTGAGGGTATGGATAGTGAGGATACTGCTATGGTTACTGCCGCCAGGATGGCAGTGTTAACAATTATTTTCTCCTTTTCCTCGGTTTTTGAAAGTTTGTACATGTATAAGGCCAGCACCGCAACGGTTAAAATCCAGTAGATTGCAGCCTGCCATAATGGTATAAGGCCGTCAGGTAAATGCAAATTTATAACCTCCTTTAATTTTTTTAAAAGTTCAGATTGAATAAAAAACTGATAGGTGAAACTAGGAATCCAATAAAAGAAATTTATTTTATTCCAGTTTTTACTTCCGAATATGGGGGATAGTTTTTTATCTACCAAAAAGTTTTTATCTACCAAAAAGACTCATTTGTAGTTTTCCCAAAGTACCATCTTTTTTATAAGGGAAAGACATGCCGATTAATCCAATAACCACCATTAAGCCAATCATGGCAATTGGTCCCCCTGGTGAATTAGTTGAAGATCCGGTGTTTCCAGTAACCTCCTCAGGACCGCTGGTAGAAGTAGTGGTAGCATTATTAGTATTGTTGTCAGTTGTCGGAGTATCAGTTGTTGTTTGGTCGGAACCGGTTCCTCCATTTGTACTGCTAGCAGACTTTGAACCACTACCGGTTGAAGTAGATCCAGAAGAAGTTGAACCTGATGAACTTGAGGACTGAGAACTTCCAGATGTAGAATCACTTGAATCAGTGTCAGTAGTGCCAGTATCAGTGCTACTTGTTCCCGTGTCAGAAGTCTCTTCAATTGGAGTTCCATGCCCCGGATGCGCAGAAATTGCCCCAAAAGATGTTAAAGCCATTACCATCATTAAGATCAGAAGGATTCCTTCTCTTTTATTAGGTTTAATCATAATCATCTCCTTCAGATTGTATAAAAAAAGTATAGTAATATACTATATATGATTTGTGTTATTACAACATCACTGGAAATCCAGGGAAAAGTAATATCATATAAAAAAAAATGAATTATGTCCACAGGATTAAAGAAATTATAATTGCCCAAAACTTTTAAAGAGACCCAGAGTTAATTTAAATATGATCAAAATAGAGAATTATTTTACTTTAAGTCTCTTCAGGTCTTGCAGTTCTGTTTTTTATAATGGAACTCCGGACCACAGGTCAATTAGTCCCATGATAAATTTGATGTTACTCCATTTTAAATGTATTTATTAATTAATAAAAAGTATTACAAACTTTTATCCCAATACTCCCTAAATTACCACATAATAACCAATTAACCCCCCACAACTCATATAAATAATATTAAATTCAACATCAAGATCTCATTTAGTAATACTATATATGATTTGATGATTAACTATTTATACCATATCAATTAATGCATATTTGTCTACAACCATTTTAACTCCCATTGTTTTGCACAACGGAGAGGATCAGGGATCTGCCACTCCCACAACAATCAACGAATGATCAGATCCCTGATAATTATTCATTTTTTAAACCATTTTTTAGTAAATCAAATTAAACAATTCTTAACCCACAACACACAGTACAAAAAAGGCCTTCTATGATTTTAATATGTTAACCCACATATACTACAAAATAGTAATAATAAAAAACAAATAGAAAGTCTTAAATAAGAGCACCTCCTATCCATTGATTGTACGAATAACACCAAATAAAGTATTACTTTAAGGGTGAGGAGAGGTGTTTTTGTATTAATCGATGAACTTGCCATTTTCCTCCTGCAAGACGTCACCAGTGGGGATCCCACAAGATCCCTCCTGGCAAACTTATAAGGGGCATCTAAGTTATTCAATTTAAATCGCTCAAATGTATCAATCCACCCCGGTGCCCCTTATAATCCTATTTTCATATATTTTACAGAACTTCCAAAAAAGACGTAGGTATTTCAATAGGTGTGAATATGCGAAATAAATCCATTGAAAAAATAACAGTCATAAAAGAATTAGAAAAAATGGAAAAACAACTAGATGATGGTGCTAATATGGTCTGGACGAATTTTCCATACAGTGTATCTAACCTGGCAGTTATTCGAAGTTCACTGAAAGAATTGGGTTTGTGCCATGATAACTTCCGTATAAGTTTCGATGAAAATGATATTTTCATTCAAAAAGATAATTTCTTTGTTAAAAAGGAAGATGATGGTCCTTTTAACAAGACAGAAAATCCATGTTAAAGTGGACATCTCCTAAACAAATTTTTAAATAGATTGATTCTTTCTTACTTCCTTCTTTTCTTGTTGAAAATTACTAACCCATCCCTCAGGGTTAACTAATCTTTAAAAATACTGCTTATTAATCCAAAAATTATTACAAAACAGGCTAAATAGATAAATAGTAATACTTAATAAAAAATATTTATTTAATAAGAATCATATCTTCCCATCATGGGAGGTAAAGAAATGTTTGATAACTTGAGAACAAAAGTACTAGCAGTTATTTTTGCAGGAGCTATTTTGATTGCAATAGATGGTTCAACCATTAGTCCTATTTTGGAATCAATACAAAAATCATTTGGAGTTAATGAGAGCGTTATAACTTGGATATTCAACATGGAAATCCTGTTTTTGTTACTGGCAACTCCTATAATGGCTAAACTATCGGATAAATATGGTCGAAAAAATATATACGTCTTAAACGCGGTTTTATTCTTACTTGGAACATTGATAGTATCTTTTTCACAATCTTTTGAAATGTTACTTATCGGAAGGGCATTGCAAGGGATAGGTGCAGTTTTATCAGTCCTGGCCATCACTATCATTGGAGATTACTTTGATGAAAGTCGTGGTACTATACTAGGTGCTTTTGGAGTTATAATAGCCCTGGTATACGCTTTGGGTCCTGCAATATCTGGTTTCATGGTGGGTTTTGGTTGGCACTGGGTTTTTATAATAAACATACCTGTGGCAGCCCTGGTGGTTCTCCTGGGTTACTACCTTCTACCTGCAAGTAAAACCACCGAAAAATATGCTAGCTTTGACTGGAAAGGTATGACCTTCCTGGGAGTAGCCATTGCATCCATTGCTTACTTCATATTCAACCTCAGTGGAGAGGCATCAGCAACCATTCAATATTATACACTGGGCATATTCATCCTGGCCCTTATTGGATTCTGGTGGGTGGAAAGAAAAGCCCTGGAACCCATTCTCCCCATTGGCCTTTTAAAAAGGAAAGACACTTTGATTGCCAGTGTGGTTACCCTGGTGGGTTATCTGGCCATGGCTGGTACTTACTACTTTTCCACCTACGCATCCATGGCTTTCAGCCTCAGTTATTCCATGGCAGCGTACATGATACTGCCCATGACCATTGCCTCCCTTATAACCACACCTGTAGTGGGTAAACTCCTGGATAAAGTAGGAGCCAAACCAATCATGGTGGTGGGTGGAGCCCTTACTGCCATTGGAATGCTGATCTTAAGCTACTCATCCAATCTGTACGTATTCACATTTTCACTGGTACTCATCGGTATTGGGAATGCATCCATCGTAGGTAACGCCCTCTACTACATTTTCCTGGATGAAACCGGAAAATCAGAAAGGGCATCTGGCCAGGCCCTCCTGAACATACTCTTAAACACCGGATCACTTTTAGGAGGTGCGATTTTAGCTTCAGCTTTAGACTTCACGGCCTCGGGTGCTGCTTCGTTCCGCCATGTTTACTTATACCTGGCTGTGACTTACGTGGTCTTAACCGTTCTGTCACTGGGACTTAAAGGTAGCTTTTCTGGGAGTAAAAAATCAATAGAAGAATAATAAAAATAATTTCAAAAATAGAATTTGGGGCCGTTAAAAAGCCCGATATATTTTTATTTTATGTATTTTTGGCTTTGTAGAAACCCTTATTTTTTTTTAGTTTTAAGTTTCGTTTTTCCTGTTTTCACTTGAAATTACAGCTACATATTTTTAAAACAGGTTGCTAAAGTATTTATAATTAGAAAGGGGAATA